>ERZ1292640.2591-Hain-H43-02um-R1-2591-length-14422-cov-12_pt1 | contig 14422 bp, 9 predicted proteins | sample MGYA00564404_ERZ1292640 | MGnify/ENA primary metagenome ERZ1292640 (study PRJEB36523, sample SAMEA6512636) | groundwater metagenome | collected 2019-01-08 | study: AquaDiva: Metagenomics assemblies of 32 groundwater samples
CCGGCCTGGGCGCCCACGCTGTCGGCCAGGTGGATGGTGTGCAGCACCTCGGCCAGTCGGTCGCTTTGTGCCGAGTCGAGGCGGAAGAACAGCGATGGCTTGACGCCCTTGTTGGTCTTGAGCGCCAACTCCAGGTTCTCGAACACCGAAAGCTGCTCGAACACCGTGGGTTTCTGGAATTTGCGGCCGATGCCCAGCTGCGCGATCTCGGGTTCGCTGTGGCGCAGCAGGTCGATGGTGCTGCCGAAGAACACCGTGCCTTCATCCGGACGCGTCTTGCCGGTGATGATGTCCATCAGGGTGGTCTTGCCGGCGCCGTTGGGGCCGATGATGCAGCGCAGCTCGCCCGGTGCGATGTCGAGTGACAGCTTGTTGATGGCCTTGAAGCCGTCGAAGCTCACGCTCACATCCTCCAGGTAGAGGATGCGGCCGTGCGTCACGTCCACCTCGTCCGACACCTTGAGCCGACCGTAGCTCGCCGTCTGGCCACCGGCCTCGGTGTTCAGGCGTGCGGCATCAAGTTCGGCCAGGCGCGCCTCGTAGCGCCGGGCGCCTTGTTCCAGCAGGTCGGGCGTCATGATTTCGCCCCTTTCACCTTCAACTTCTTCACCAGCCCCACCAGGCCGTCCGGCAGAAACAGCGTGACGACGATGAACAGCCCGCCGAGGAAATAGAGCCAGAACTCCGGGTAGGCCACCGTCAGCCAGCTCTTGGCACCATTGACGACGAAGGCGCCGACGATGGGGCCGACCAGCGTGGCACGGCCGCCGACCGCGGCCCAGATTGCCATCTCGATCGAATTGGCCGGGCTCATCTCACCCGGGTTGATGATGCCCACCTGCGGCACATAGAGCGCCCCGGCAATGCCGCACATCACGGCCGAAATGATCCAGATGGTGAGCTTGTAGCCCAGCGGCGAGTAGCCCGAGAACATCACGCGCGACTCGGCATCGCGGATGGCCTGCAGCACGCGGCCGAACTTGCTGCGCACCAGCCCCCTGGCGAGCAGGAAGAAACCCAGCAGCGTCAGGCCGGTGAGCACGAACAGCGTCATGCGCATCTCCTGCGTGGCAATGGGCAGGCCCAGGATGCGCTTGAAGTCGGTGAAGCCGTTGTTGCCGCCGAAGCCGGTCTCGTTGCGAAAGAACAGCAGCATGGCGGCGAAAGTCATGGCCTGGGTGATGATGGAAAAGTACACCCCCTTGATGCGCGAGCGGAAGGCGAAGTAGCCGAACACGAAGGCCACCAGCCCCGGCACGGCCACGATCAGGACCAGCGTGGCAATGAAGCTGTCGCTGAAGCTCCAGTGCCAGGGCAGCGTCTTCCAGTCCAGGAACACCATGAAGTCGGGCAGGTCGCTCTTGTAGTTGCCGTCGCGCCCGATCTGGCGCATCAGGTACATGCCCATGGCGTAGCCGCCGAGGGCGAAGAACACGCCATGACCGAGCGACAGGATGCCGGTGTAACCCCAGATCAGGTCCATCGCCAGCGCGCAGATGGCGTAGCACATGATGCGGCCCAAGAGTGCCACGGCGTAGTCGCTCATGTGGAACACACTGCCGGCAGGCACCAGCAGGTTGAGCACGGGCGCCACGGCGCACACCGCGATCAGCGCCACGATGAAGGCGCTCCAGCCTTTGCCGCTGAGCAGGGGTGGCGTGGAAGGAAGTTGGATCTTGTGCATGGTCAGGCTTCCGCGCTCCGGCCTTTCATCGCAAAGATGCCTTGCGGCCGTTTCTGGATGAAGATGATGATGAACACCAGCACGGCGATCTTGGCCAGCACGGCGCCGGTCCAACCCTCCAGGAACTTGTTCAGCACGCCCAGGCCCAGTGCGGCATACACCGTGCCGGCCAGCTGGCCGACGCCGCCCAGCACCACCACCATGAAGGAGTCGACGATGTAGTTCTGCCCCAGGTCCGGCCCCACATTGCCCACCTGGCTCAGGGCCACGCCGGCCAGGCCGGCAATGCCCGAGCCGAGCGCAAAGGCATAGGTGTCGACGCGCGCCGTGTTCACGCCCATGCAGGCGGCAATCGGCCGGTTTTGCGTGACGCCGCGCACAAACAGTCCGAGCCGCGTCTTGCCGATCAGCAGCGCCATACCGGCCAGCACGGCAATGGCAAAACCGATGATGACCAGCCGGTTGTAGGGCAGCGTCAGGTTGGACAACAGCTGCACGCCGCCGCTCATCCAGGCCGGGTTCTCCACCCCGACGTTCTGCGCGCCGAAGAGCGAACGCACGCCCTGCATCAGCACCAGGCTGATGCCCCAGGTGGCCAAGAGCGTCTCCAGCGGGCGGCCGTAGAGGAAGCGCAGCACGCTGCGTTCCAGCACCGCGCCCACCCCGGCCGAAGCGATGAAGGCCACCGGCAGCGCGGCCACCAGATACCAGTCGAAGGCGCCGGGCAGGTAGCTGCGGAACAGGCCCTGCACCACATAGGTGGCGTAGGCGCCGATCATCATCAGCTCACCGTGCGCCATGTTGATCACCCCCATCAGGCCGTAGGTAATGGCCAGGCCCAAGGCGGCCAGCAGCAGGATGCTGCCCAGGCTGATGCCGGTGAACATGGCGCCCAGGCGCTCGCCCCAGTGCAGCGACTCCTCGATGGCGCGCAGCGAGGCGGCCAGTTGCACCTTCACGTCGGCCTCGGTCTCGGCGCCCAGGCGCTCGCTGAGCAGCAGCTTGGTCTGCGGCGTCTTGTTCTCGCCCAGTGCCTTGGCCGCCTGCAGGCGCGTGGCTTTGTCGCTGCTGCCCAGCAGCACGGCAAAACGCGCCAGCTCCAGCTGGGCCTTGATGGCCTCCACCTTTTCCACCGCCAGCGCCTTGTCCAGCAGGGCCAGGCGCGATTCGTCCGGCTCCTTCAGCAAGGCCTTGGCCGCGGCCAGGCGCAGCTTGTCGTCGCTGCTGAACAGCTTGAGCCCGGCCAGCGCGGCGTCGAGCTCGCCGCGCATGCGGTTGTTGCTGATCACGTCTTCCGCACCGTCAGGCACGGCCACCGCGGCGCCGGTCAGCGGATCCTGCCCCTTGCCGTCGCGCACGATGAAAACCTTGTCGCCCGCCACCTGGACGGCGTCGTCCGCCAGCGCCTGCAAAAAGGCCGCCGTGCGTTCATCCGCCGCCAGCACCGCCTGGCCAACGGCCGCAATGCGTGCATCGGTCTCGCCGATGGCCATGGCCTTTACCTCTTGCGCCGTCAGCGCATGGGCGTGGGTAGCTATCAAAAACGTAGCGAATAACAGTAGGTATCGAATCGGCATAAAAAGAACCTGTAGGGTGGGCACAGCAGGCCATGCCCACGCTGCAAGACCTTCGCCAGTCAAGCCCCCGAACCGAGGGCGCGCTGGACCGCCCGCCCGCCGTTCAGGCTGAGCCTGTCGAAGCCCCACAACATGGGCAGCGTTTCGACAGGCTCAACGCGAACGGTCACTGAGCGGGCTATGGAACCTGTCTTACTTCTTCTCGGGCTCGTCCTTCTTCTTGTCATTGCCTTCGATGTACGGGCTCCAGGGCTTGGCCTTGACCGGGCCCGGGGTCTTCCAGACCACGTTGAACTGGCCGTCGGCCTTGACTTCGCCGATGAACACCGACTTGTGCAGGTGGTGGTTCTTCTCGTCCATCTTGCTGACGATGCCGCTGGGTGCCTTGAAGGTCTGGCCGGCCATGGCGGCGATCACCTTGTCCACGTCGGTGGACTTGGCCTTTTCCACCGCCTGCTTCCACATGTTGATGCCGATGTAGGTGGCTTCCATCGGGTCGTTGGTCAGCGGCTTGTCCTTGTGGCCGGCGATGTTCTTGGCCTTGGCGTAGGCGGACCACTTCTTGATGAAGGCCTCGTTGGTCGGGTTCTTGATGGACATGAAGTAGTTCCACGCCGCCAGGTGGCCCACCAGCGGCTTGGTGTCCACACCGCGCAGCTCTTCCTCACCCACGGAGAAGGCCACCACCGGCACGTCCTTCGCCTTCAGGCCGGCGTTGCCGAGTTCCTTGTAGAACGGCACGTTGGAGTCGCCGTTGATGGTGGACACCACCGCCGTCTTGCCGCCGGCGGCAAACTTCTTGACGTCGGCCACGATGGTCTGGTAGTCGCTGTGGCCGAAGGGGGTGTACTTCTCGTCGATGTCGCTGTCCTTCACGCCTTTGCTCTTGAGGTAGGCGCGCAGGATCTTGTTGGTGGTGCGCGGGTAGACGTAGTCGGTACCCAGAAGCACCCAGCGCTTGGCACCACCGCCGTCCTTGCTCATCAGGTAGTCCACGGCAGGGATGGCCTGCTGGTTGGGTGCGGCACCGGTGTAGAACACGTTCTTCGACAGCTCTTCACCTTCGTACTGCACGGGGTAGAACAGCAGGCCGTTCATTTCTTCGACCACCGGCAGCACCGACTTGCGCGAGACGCTGGTCCAGCAGCCGAAGATCACGGCTACCTTGTCCTGGCCCAGCAGCTGCTTGGTCTTCTCGGCAAACAGCGGCCAGTTGGAGGCCGGGTCCACCACCACCGGTTCGAGCTTCTTGCCCAGCACGCCGCCCTTGGCATTGATCTCGTCAATGGCCATCAGCACGGTGTCTTTCAGCACGGTCTCGGAAATGGCCATGGTGCCCGACAGGCTGTGCAGCACGCCCACCTTGATGGTGCCGCCCGACTGGGCGTGTGCTGGCATGAGGGAAGTGCCCGCCAGGGCCACTGCGGCGGTAAGCGCCTTGAGGGTGAATCGACGTTGCATGTGTGCTTCTCCAGGTTGGTGAACAAGATCCGTCTCGCCGCCCGGCCAGGCAAACGGCCTGGGGCGGCGATGGAGTCACTTTAGGGAGGGGAGAAGGAAGCGGAAATACGCCGGACGGCGTACGTGCGGGTGAAAATACGGCCAGACCCGCTTAGAACCAGAAAATGAAGTCGGACTCTGCGCCTAAGGGAGTAAGCATTTTGAAAGGGCTCAGAGTGCGTACAGCGCTGGGGTCTTAGTGCTTTGCCAGATGCCGGTCTGCTCAATGTATCGCCAGAGCACCAGATCAATGACCCGGACCGGGTCCCCGCAGGATGAAGATATAGCCGTGCACATCGCACCAACGTCTTTGTAGCCGAGGAAATCCTTGAGTCGAACCAGATGTCGATCTGGCTTTGCGATATCGAATCCTAGGTTCTTCGCCAAGTGCACCGAGGTAATGGGCCCGAGGAATGGCAGTGTCGTGAATACCTCAAGCGGTGATTGAAGAAATCGGCCCTTGAATTCTTCATAGCCAATCTCGGCAATATGCTGGGCAATTCGTGCAACCGCTTGATGCTTGGGCCGATTCGCGAGAACTAGCATGGCACTAGTCGTGCATGCCGAAGCATTTTCTGCGATCTCCGCGGCGGAAGACCAGTCAAAGAAACAGAGGGACAAATAGTCGAAGTGTTTACGTACAGTTGCTTCGCGGAAGCCAGAGCAGTAAACAACCCATGCAGCTTCACGAAGAAATGCGGACTCGGAAACGTTACTCGGATGCTGCTCTCTCTGCCACGCAATCTCAGGCGCAAAGCCTTTGTCCAAAACCCAAGTCTTGGCGTCAGAATAAAACTGCGCGCCGCAAAGATCTCGGTTCACGACTACTTGGCAGAGGGCTTTTTCGATTGCCATGTATCTCGCCACCAGAGTCTAAAACGGAGCAGTGAGAGGCTTGCCCCGGGATATTGATCAAGGTGCTTGCTCATCTCAACTTTGACAGCATGCGCCTGCTTCAGCGCCAAGAATTTCGAATCAGGGATGGGTTCAAGCGAGTCGCTCAGGACCTGATAACGAGCGAGCCCGACCTGTGCTTGCGTGACGGTAGCAGCCCCCAAGATTGGACGGAACTCCTTTACGAAACCACTTAGAGCAGTCGCCGCCAACTGGTAGGAGATTGCGCGGCCTTTCCAGTTGACTTGAAGCTGCACCAGAGAAAGGCAGAACGCTGCTATGGAAAGTAGTCCAATCCACAGGTCCTTCGAAACGCCCCTTGGCGAAAGTTGAATACCGATCTCGGGTTGAACAAACACCATCGCCGTGAGCCACGCCGATAGAACCAAGATCATTAAATCAAGCGCAGTAGAGAACCTACGATATCGATCCCTCAGGATCGCATACGCGGTACATGATTGATCACTCACGCGAACGGCGCGTTCCAGAGCCTCGATTTCTGGTGCCTTCGTTTGATTACTCACCCATGATCTCCCGCCAGCGATCCCTAGACTGTGACGCACTCGCGTTCGCCATACGTTGATGAATACGAGCAAGCGTATGACTCAGAGCTCGTCGTGCGTCACTATTTGCTGGGCCAAGATGTTCATCAACATGAACCGACTGCCCGGTACGATCGGCCATTGGCGACAACACCAACTCACTTGCTCGTTTGAAAAAATGGGGCAACATTCGAACAGTCGTTTTCTCACCGTCGTACCCCCGAAATGCCGCCACTCCCAGTGACTCAATATGATATCCGGTCAGTCGCGCGGCCTCTGGCAACGTTGCGTTAACTGCCTTTGCTAGCTTTAACGTAGGGACTAATCTGCCACTACATTCTGCATTTCGCTTGGTCAGACCGTCCCGAAACTTCTGCGGATCGATTGCCGACCAGCTGTTGGATTCCCAAGCTGGAACGTTCAGCCGCCCACCCTTCTCGACAGTGGGAACTAGCTGTAGCTCTGTACCGTCGGGGTAGCTCACAGTAACCGCAACACGACCACTCGAAACCTCTGCCGTACCGTCCAGCTTTGCGCGGAGCGTCGATGTAACCTTCTCCAAAATGGCTTTGGGATCGGCATCAGCGAGGGCGCCTGATATCACTAGCATCGAGTCGATGTCGCTAATTCCGTCGACGTATGTGTGCTTTGCTACCGACCCGCCAAACAGCATATCGAAGGAGGATGCAATTGTGTCCTGCAAAATCTCCTTGATCTTCTCAAGGCGCTCGGCGACCTCCTCTGAATTGCGTGCGTTGTATCGCGCAAGCAGGCCCGCAAACTCTTTATGAAGTTCGGTCTCGAATGCTTCTGCACTTGACTTGACGTGGTCATCGATCTTTGCCTTTATCTCGGCAAGCGTCCTGTTACCACCAAACCCGCCGCTGCTGCCGCCCATAGTGCTTGCCTCCTAACTCTTCGTGGCGAAGAGTTCTTTGTACGCTCTTTCGAACATTGGCCCATGGTCGCCGAAACACTCAAATGTTCCCTCGCGAATATGGCGGCGCATTGAATACTCCAGATTGAGCATCTCCTGGTAGTTTTCATACCAAATTCGGGCATCGATATCGTCGTCGTTCATTCTGAGGGTGTACTTGATTGCCGCCGCATTCCGGGTGTAAACGGCATGACCAAAAGAATAGCTGTAGCGCAACCAGGTAAGGCCATCGAATATGTCAGCGCCCGCGAGGAAGTAGAGTGGCGTCGAAATAGTGTCCAGACTTCCAAAAATATGGATAGGAGTATCAAGTCCAATCCGGCTCAGTGCCTCGCGCACCCTCTTTATGTTGTACATCCTGTTGAAGATGCTGTACCCAAGCTCCTTCTCCGTGAAGCCGATGACATCAAAATCCCGTAGCTCGTGAATGTTCTTGATGACGGCTTCAATCTCAACTCTGGACCGGTTGTCCGATTCGGGCTTGATGAGAATCTCGCGACCGAATCCCCTGCCCTTAAAAAGACCTCTCGCATCCTCAATTTGTTCCAGCAGAGGTCTTCGATGCGACGAATGGTCATAACTAACGGCGATGGTTGGTTGCGGCGCGGACCATTTATCCAGGACAGATCGGAGTTGTTCGGGAGTCCAATCGACCGGAACGTAGTTGTTCATCTTGGTGTCGGAGAGCTCCGTATCGGCGCTAGATTCGTAACCTCCACTATCCAGAATAAGCACTGCTGGCCCCTCTGGCACCTGTTTAACGTGCTTATGGAAGATGTCAAACGCGCTCAATAGCGCAGAGTCGGTAATGGTCGGTGCAAGCACTTTTACGATCTTGTCGACATCAGGGAACCCCTTGCTTGAGAACGAAGGAATTAACGTGGGCGTATCAGCAACCTTGACACCCTGAATCCGTATTTCTCTATGCTTGCTCAACATCCGAGGGCCTTTCTATCCTTGCAGGACCAGCACTCTCCGCAGGGATCCAGAGATCCTATTTGGCAGCTATAAGTTGCATCGAGGGGGATTGCGTTCGCCCTCGCCAAGGTCACAATTTCCGGCTTATGCAGATCCAACAGGGGAGCAACCAGCCGAACGCGTGAGTCTGTCTGCTCCGCTACTAGACGTTCAACGACTGCAAAGAACTGCTGGGAGCAATCGTAAAACGGCGTTCCAGCATGAATGCCTATACAGATCAGGCGCTCGCTTGAACGGAGATGCATTAGCGCAAGGAAGATCAAAGCGGCATTTCGCCCGGGCACTTCCCCTAGGCAAATCGGTAGTGGAGCCTTGATCGATATCTGCTCAGGCACCACCAAAAAATGTTCCGCAATGCGCTGAACAGCTTGCCATTCATGTAACGCAGCGGGCTGCCCATAGTCAATATGGAGCGGACGCACCTTGTTGCCACGCTGGCTAAGCAGGTGAATGCACAGGCTGGAGTCAATTCCTCCACCCGCGAGTACTGCCACATCAGTCTGCGCTGCTTGTATGCCGCTCTCCTTTTGTCCCTTTGGCCAATTATGAACGATGCAAATAAGGCTGCCAACCTCCGGCCACAGGACTGGGCAAAATCTAAAAGTGAATTCCCGGCGCACAGCACTTCACCAATCCCAGGAATGGGATACGCGGTCTACGCCACCGAACTCTGGCCAAGAACTGTTGCGCCAGCGTCACCAGCACTCTCTGCGATTGCCACCGATCATGTGAAAACGCACTTCGCACAGGCGCTCTTCCAGCTGGCCGTCAAGGCGGGCCACCTTTCATTCAGTGACAATGCTCCCCAACAACTCCTAGGACAGCCATGATCGAAGGCCTGGTAACCGGCACCCTGGTAGGCATGGCGGAACAGCGCCAAGGCAAGAACGACACCTCATTCGTGGTCGCCAAAGTGAAGGCAACACCAGGCGAAGGCGAGAGTTTGATCGTCAACGTGATTGCCTTTGCGGCCGAGGCCTGCGCGGCCCTGCTGGCGCTGGACGAGGGCGACACCCTGGCGCTGTCCGGGGCGCTGACGCCCAAGGTCTGGACTGACAAGCAGGGCAATACCCGGCCCGCGCTGGACATGGTGGCCAGCCAGGTGCTGACGGTCTACCACGTGGACCGCAAGCGCTCGGCCCTGGGCAGCTCCGACGGCCAGGCTTCCTGACGGAACCGCCAACCAGGCGGAAACACCATGCGCTAGGCGCCCATCGCGGGCTGGGTCGCCGATGTCTTGAAAGTCACAAACCTGTCGCGTCCGCCCGCTTTGGCCTGGTACATGGCCTGGTCTGCCGCCAGCAGGAGCGCATCCAGCGTGCTGTCCCCGTTGCCGAGGGCAATGCCGACCGACACCCCCAGCGAGCACGGGGTACCGGAAATCAGAAATGGCGCTTGCATGGCCTGGATGCACTTGGCTGCAACCGTACAGGCAACCTCCTCGGCGTCCTCGCCCAAGCCCCCCAGCAACAGCACGAATTCATCGCCGCCGACCCGTGCCAGCGTATCGTCCTGGCGCACGATTTCATTGAGTCGCTTTGCCGTCTGGCGCAGGGCCTCGTCACCGGCCTCGTGTCCCAGGGTGTCGTTGATTCGCTTGAAACCGTCCAGGTCCATGAACAGCAGGGCGATCTGCATGTCGCGACGCCTTGCCTGCGCCAGAACCTGCTGGGTGCGGTCGTAAAGCAGCGCCCGATTGGGCAAACCGGTCAGCACATCATGGTGGGCCATGCGGGCCAGTTCGGTCTGTTTGCCGTTCAGCTTGACCAAAAGACGATTGAACGCCGAGATCAGGTAGCCGACTTCGTCATTGCGCACGACAGGCAATGGCTCGAACGGCACTTCGCCCTGGGTCATGCGATGGGCATGCTCGGCCGCACGGAACAGAGGACGGAACAGGATGTACATCCCGCCCAAGGAGAGAACGATGAAGGCCAGAATGATCAGGGCCGAGACATTCAGCAAGAAATGCTGTGTGCGCCCGACGGTTGCGAAGGCCTCGCTGGTCGGCAAACGGGCAACGACAAACCAGCCCGTGCTCGGCACGGAAACCATGGCAGAGATCTCTTCGATCCCCTTGGCGTTGATCGTGACGCCTGTGCCACGAAACCCTGCCATGGCTCGATCATGCAGCAGGTTGATACCAGGGGTCGGCGTGGGTCTGAGCACCATGTCGGGTTGAGACGATGCCACAAACAAATGGTCCCGCGGTGAGATCAGCAGGAAGCCGCCCGATGCCGCACCGATGCGGCCTTGCAGCAACAAATCGAGAAAGCCCTTGTCATCCAAGGCCGTCACACCCACCAGAATGGCCTGTACGTCACCCTTGGCATTTTTCTTCGGCACTGCGATGGGAAGAACCGGTTCTTTGACGATACGGCCGACTACTGGCCTGCCGACATACGATTGCCCCGCCACTGCCGCGCGGATGAAATCACGATCGGAATAGCTGGTTCCCACTCGATCCGGCATGACCGGGTAGTCTGCAATCGCAACGCCGCGAGCGTCTGTGATGAACAGGCCGGCCGAGAACAAGGGCTGGTATTCGTAACGCTCTTGCAGCCAGGCGCGCAAGGCTTGCGGCTGCGCCAGCAACTCCTCTGGAAGAGCGGTCGCAAGATGTTCCAGCAACGTCTGGCGCTGAACGATCTTGTAATCGACATCATGTGCCACATACGTCGCCAAGGCCAGCTGCTGGTGCGCCACGACGGCGCTCAAGTCTTCGCGCAGAAATCTCGGGAGCGTGTAATAAAACACCACCGCGCCAACAATCACGATGCACAGCCCCAGCAACGTCAGGCGCGTGACGACACTGTCAAAAATACGGTGGCGACCCATAGTTATTAGAGATACAACGACTTGCGCACCAGTGTACGCCTAGAAGCCGAATCACGCAGCCCGTTCAGAAGATATCAGCCCTTACCGCTGGCGCGGCGCCATGGCCGGACCCGGCATGGCGTCATCCTTCGAACTGAGGATGCAGCTGCCGGATGCGGCTCAGCGCCATGGCCGCTGCCGAAGTGCGCGTCTCCACGCCGAGTTTGGCGAACACGCGTTCCAGGTGCTTCTTTACCGTCATCGGGCTGGTGCCCAGGATGTCGCCGATGTCGCGGTTGATCTTGCCCTTGATCACCCAGTACAACACTTCGGCTTCGCGTGCGGTGAGCTTGAAGCTCAGCGAGATCGCCTCGATCACGCTCTCGTCCGATACTTCCTGCATGATGATGAGCCAGTCGCCGCCGCTGCCGTCGCCGTTGTACTGCTGCAGGCGGAAGGTGAGGCGCCGGGTGCCCTGCTCCACGCTCAGCCGCGGGGCTTCGGCCAGCGGTTCGCCGCACGCCAGGGCTTCGACCACATGGGCCACGCTGTGGCGCAGCCAGCTCAGCACCGGGCTGGGCGCATACGGGCCGCTGCGGCCGCAATAGCGCTGCAGCAACTCGCGCGCCAGCGGGGTCTGCCACATCAGCCGGCCGTCGCTCACGCGCACCGTGATGCTGGCGTAGCCGAAGGCATCGAGCGCGTTGCGCGCCTGGCGCCGCTCGCGCGCGCCCTGCAGGTGCACGTTCATGCGCGCCAGCACTTCCTTCGGCTTGATCGGCTTGGTGACGTAATCCACACCGCCGGCGTCGAGTGCCGCCACCAGGTGCTCGGTCTCGGTCAGGCCGGTCATGAAGATGATGGGGATGTGCGCGGTGGCGGCGTCGGCCTTGAGACGGCGCGCCACTTCGAAACCGTCCATGCCGGGCATCATGGCGTCGAGCAGCACGATGTCGGGCCGGGCTTGCGCGGCGCGCTGCAGCGCCGAGGCACCGTCGAGCGCCACCAGCACGGTGTAGCCGGACTCGTCCAGCGCGTCGTGCAGCAGCGACAGGTTGTCGGGCACGTCGTCCACGATCAGCACCACATCGCTGTGGGTGCGGTTGAGGGTCTGCTCCAGAGGATGGTTCATGGGGTTTGTGGCGTCGGCGCCAGTTGGGCCAGTACGGCATCGAAACGGTATTGATTTGCCAGCGTGCGCAATTGCTCGCACCAGGGCTGGCAGGCCGGCTCCTGGGTCTGCACCTCGTCGAGCAGCTTGAGGAGGCCGCGGTAGTAGCCCACGCTGGCCATTTCGCGCAGCCGGGCCTGCTGTTCGGGTGATGGCCGCACGCTGGGCGCTACTGCTGCTGGCGGCTGCAGCACACTGGCCGGTACCGCAGCCGGCGGCGCTTCGGCCCAGGTGATCTGCAGGCGTTTTTCCAGCCAGTCGAGCAGCTCACTGTGGCGCACCGGCTTGGTGATGAAATCCTCCGGCCGGATACCGACATCGTTGTCCAGCCCCTTGTCGAAAGCATTGGCCGACACCACGGCCACCGGCACCGCCTGCAGGCCCGGCATGCGGCGCAGGCGGCGGATGGTTTCCCAGCCGTCGATGCCGGGCATGGCCAGATCCATCAGGATGGCATCGGGGCGGTAACCGGCGGCCAGCAGGTCCAGCGCATCGTGGCCGCTGACGGCGGTGCGCAGCACAAAACCCAGCGGCGCCAGCACCTGGGTCAGCAGCTCGCGGTCGGGCTCCTCGTTGTCCACCACCAGCAGGTGACGGCGCAGCCCGGCATAACTGCGCCGCGCCGGCCGCACGATCTGCCGCACCGGCGGCTGGCGCACGCTGGCATGCACTTCAGGCAGGAACAGCTTGACATGGAACACCGAGCCCAGCCCGGGCGTGCTCTGCACCGTGAGCTCGCCGCCCATCAGGTCGGTCAGCATCTTGGCAATGGTCAGGCCCAGCCCGGCACCGGGTGCCGCCGGGGCGGCACTGGAAGCGCGGGTGAAAGGCTCGAACACGCGGTCGAGCTCCTGCAGCGCCATGCCGGGCCCGGTGTCGCGGATGTCGATGTGCGCCATCTCGCGCGCGTAGCGCACCTGCAAGGCCACCTCGCCCTGGGCGGTGAACTTGATGGCATTGCCCAGCAGGTTGATGAGGATCTGGCGCACGCGCTTTTCGTCGGCCCGCACCACCTCGGGCAACGCGCTCAGCAACGCAAAGTGAAAGCGCAGCCCCTTGGCCGCGGCCTGCGGCTCAAACATGGCAGCCAGTTCGTGCACGCAGTCGGCGAAGGCCATGGGCTTGACGTCCAGTGTGAGCTTGCCGGCCTCGATGCGCGCGATGTCCAGCGTGCCTTCGATCAGCGACAGCAGGTGTTCGCCACCGCGGCGGATGACCTGCACCGCGTGCTTGCGGTGCGGCGGCACCTGCGGGTCTTCGCCCATGAGCTGCGCATAACCCAGGATGCTGTTGAGCGGCGTGCGCAGTTCGTGGCTGATGGCGCTGATATAGCGGCTCTTGGCCTGGTTGGCCTGCTCGGCCTGGTGCTGCGCCTGCTCGGCCGTGCGCTTGGCCTGCTGCAGCGCGGCGTCGGTCTGCTGGTGCAACTCGATCTCGCGCATCAGCAGGTGCGTCTGGCGGTTCGACTCCTCCTGCGCCACCTGACGGCTCTTGTACGCCAGCACCACCCACCAGGCCACCAGCCCGGTGATGAGCAGCAGTGCCATGTAGGCCTTGAAAAAGCCCGAGCGCAGGGCAGCCTCGGGCGCTTCCATCACCTCCGTGTCGGTCACGGCCAGCGCCAGCGCGCGCAGCTCCTGGTGGTACAGCAGGCCGAACACGCTGGCCAGCAGCGGCACGATCAGCAGCATCAGCAGCAGGAAGTGGCCCAGGCCGGTATCCAGATACGGCCAGATGCGCCGCGGCAGCAGCCGGCGCAGCGTGGCCGACCACTGGGCCGACACGCTGGCGTGGGGCTTGCACATGTCGCCGCAGCGCGCGTCGAGCGTGCAGCACAGCGAGCAGATCGGCCCCTGGTAGGCCGGGCAGTGCGCCATGTCGGGGCCTTCGTAGTCGCGCTCGCAGATCACGCAGCGCTGCAGCTGGTAGCGTGCATGGCCGTCCGTCCCGGCACGCGCCGTTGCGCCAGTGGCGGGGTCACTCTGACGTGCAATGTAGTACTTGCCCTGCGTGACCCAGGCGATCAGCGGGGACGCAACGAAGGCGGTGCCGAGTGCAATCAGTGCCGAGAAGGCCTGCGCCATGGGACCGAACAGGCCGAGGTGGGCCGTGACCGACAGCAGCGAAGCCAGCGCCATGGCGCCCACCCCCACCGGGTTGATGTCGTACAGATGGGCGCGCTTGAACTCGATGCCCTGGGGTGACAGGCCCAGCGGCTTGTTGATGACGAGATCGGCCACCACCGCCATCATCCAGGCGATGGCGACGTTGGAGTACAGGCCCAGCACGTCGCCCAGCGCCTGGAACACGTTCATCTCCATC
>ERZ1292640.2599-Hain-H43-02um-R1-2599-length-14402-cov-13_pt1 | contig 14402 bp, 13 predicted proteins | sample MGYA00564404_ERZ1292640 | MGnify/ENA primary metagenome ERZ1292640 (study PRJEB36523, sample SAMEA6512636) | groundwater metagenome | collected 2019-01-08 | study: AquaDiva: Metagenomics assemblies of 32 groundwater samples
AGCACATCGAGCTTGGTCACGCACAGACCGGAAATGCCGTTGATCTGGATCGAGCGCTTGAGCGCCGCGGCATCGAACCAGCCGCAGCGCCGCGCGCGTCCGGTAACCGACCCGAACTCGTGGCCGCGCTCGGCCAGATGTTTGCCGATGTCATCGTCAAGCTCGGTCGGAAACGGCCCCGAACCGACGCGCGTGGTGTAGGCCTTGGTGATGCCCAGCACGTAGTGCAGCAGATGCGGCCCCACGCCGGCACCGGCGCACGCCGCACCGGCGACGCAGTTGCTCGATGTCACGTACGGGTAGGTGCCATGATCGACATCGAGCAGCGTGCCCTGCGCCCCCTCGAACAACAGGTTCTTGCCGGCCTGGTGGGCTTCATACAGCATGCTGGGCACATCGGCCACCATCGGCTCGATGCGCGCGGCGAGCGCGAGCGTCGCGTCGAGCGTGGCCTGAAATTCGACGATCGGTGCGTGAAAATAGTTCTTGAGCACAAAATTGTGATAATCGAGCACTTCGCCCAACTTGGCGGCGAAGCGTTCGCGGTGCAAGAGGTCCTGCAGGCGGATGGCGCGCCGCGCCACCTTGTCCTCGTAGGCCGGGCCGATGCCGCGTCCCGTGGTGCCGATCTTGCCCGCGCCCTTGGCCGCCTCGCGCGCCTGGTCGAGCGCGACGTGATACGGCAGTATCAGTGGGCAGGCCTCGCTGATGCACAGCCTGCTTTTGACGTCGACTCCGGCGGCCTCGAGTTCGCCAATTTCTGAGAGCAACGCCTCCGGCGATATCACCACGCCGTTGCCGATGTAACACGCGACATCCTCGCGCAGGATACCGGACGGTATCAGGCGCAGGATGGTCTTCTTGCCGCCGATTACCAGCGTGTGGCCGGCATTGTGGCCGCCCTGGAAACGCACCACTCCATGCGCATGATCGGTGAGCCAATCGACGACTTTGCCCTTGCCTTCGTCGCCCCACTGGCTGCCGATGACGACTACGTTTTTTGCCATTTGACTACTTTCCACTGTCCATTGATACGCTGCAGGCAACGATCGCAACCGAGTTCTCCGCGCGATTTTTCGTGCCCAGGCAGATCGACGATCACGATTTCACCCGCCTTGCGCAGCGTGGCAATGCGCCGTTGCAAGGCGGCATCCTGCGGCAGGTGGGGCGCGAGCATCGCGCCGCGCGCCTCCCCTGCCGGCGCCGCTCCCGCAATTTCGCGCAGATCCATGCTGAAGCCGGTGGCCGGCCGCGCGCGGCCGAACGCCTTGCCGACTTCGTCATACCGGCCGCCGAGCGCGAGTGCGTTCGACCAGCCTTCGGCATAGACGGCAAATACCACCCCGCTGTGGTAATGATAGCCGCGCAGCTCGCCGAGATCGAAACAAATCTGCGTGCCGGCGTCCTGCAGCGACGCAGCAATCGCCCGCAACTGCGCGAGCGCCTGCCTGATCTCGGTGTATTCGGGCAGTCGTTGCTTCGCTTGCGCCAGCACCTCGATGCCGCCGGCAAGCTCGGGTAATGCCAGCAAGGCATCGCGCAGACTGCGGTCGAACTTGCGCACCCGTTTTGCCAGCGCCGGCACGTCTTTCGCCTGGACCGCCCGAAACAGCTCGGCTTCCGCCTCCGGCTCGAGCTGCGCCCTGCGCACCAACGCCCGGAACACCGCGACGTGGCCGATATCGAGCTGCAGTTGCGCGATGCCGGCAACGTGCAGCGCGTCGAGCATCAGACGCTGCACCTCGAGGTCGCTTTCGATCCCGGCGTGGCCGTAAATCTCGGCGCCGATCTGCAGCGGCTCGCGCGTGCGGTTCACCCCCCCGGGGAGCGTATGCAGCACGCTGCCCGCGTAGCACAGCCGGTTGACGCCCTCGCGATTCATCAGATGCGCATCGATGCGCGCGACCTGGGGCGTGATATCCGCGCGCACACCCAGCATGCGGCCGGACAGTTGGTCGACCAGCTTGAACGTCTTCAGGTCGAGGTCGTGCCCGGTGCCGGTCAGCAGCGACTCGACGTATTCGAGCAGCGGCGGCAACACCAGCTGGTAACCATGCACTTCGAACAGATCGAGCATCGAGCGCCGCAATCCCTCGATACGGCGCGCCTCGGCCGGCAGGATGTCCTCGATATACTCAGGCAGCAGCCACTTACGCATGGTCAGTCAGTCTTACAGTGTCAAAAAACTGATTCCCTCCCCCTTGATGGGGGAGGCATCACAAGTTCCCTCCCCCTCGATGGGGGAGGGCCAGGGTGGGGGTGAGAATTACCATGACTCGCAACGTTTTCACCCCCATCCAAACCTTCCCCCATCCAGGGGGAAGGAGTTCCTTTGGCATCCGGTTTACCGGGAAAAAAACAACAGCAGCAACCCGGCGAGCATCGAGGTCAGCCCGATAAAGCGCAGCTGGCCATCGGACATTGCAGTGATGCGGCGGAAGGTTTCGCGCCAGTAACCGGGCGCAACGAACGGCAGCAGGCCTTCGATGATCAGCATCAGCGCCAGAGCGGTCAGCAGCAATTTTCCCACAGCGCCCCCCTCCCGCCGCCGCGGCTACTTGGCCGGCTTGCTGTTCTTGAGGTATTTGAAAAACTCCGAATTAGGCTCGAGCACGAGTACGTCGCTCTTGTTCTTGAAGCTCTGCCGGTACGCCTCGAGGCTGCGGTAAAACGCATAAAACTCGGGGTTCTGTTCGTAGGCGCGCGAATAGATCGCCGTCGCCTTGGCGTCGCCGTCCCCCTTGATGCGCTGCGCATCGCGATAGGCCTCCGCCAGGATCACTTCGCGCTGCCGGTCGGCGTCCGCCCGGATTTTCTCCGAGTCAGCCGCGCCGGTCGAGCGCAGCTCGTTGGCGACGCGCTTGCGCTCCGCATCCATGCGGCTGTAGACCGCCGCGCTGACCTCCTGCGGCAGGTCGACGCGCTTCAGGCGCACATCCAGCACTTCGACGCCGATCTTCTGCGCATCCTCGTTCGCTTTCTCCCGCATCAGTTCCATGATCTTGTCGCGCTCGCCGGAAACCACGTCGTGCACCGTGCGGCTGCCGAACTCGGCGCGCAAACCGTCGTTGATGGTCTGCAGCAAGCGCGTCTGCGCACGCGATTCCTCGCCGGCGACGCTGATGTAATATTTCTCGACATCCAAAATCCGCCACTTGACGAATAAATCGACCAGCACGTTTTTCTTCTCGGAAGTCAGAAAACGCTCGGGCTCCGCACTGTCGATTGTCAGTATGCGCACGTCGAAATAACGCACTTGATCGATGAGCGGCAGCTTGAGAAACAATCCCGGCTGCGTCTTCACGCTGACGATCTCGCCGAACCGGCGCACGATAACGTTCTGGCGCTGATCGACCACGAACAGCGACAGCGACAAAACAATCAGCAGGATGACTGACGCGACCAGCACAATGCCGATATTCTGCTTCATCAGCGCGGCTCCCGTTCGCGGCCGCGCAGCGCTTCGCGCGAGCGTGACGCCGACGGCAGTGGCTCGGAGCCGGGGACCGATTCGGCCGGCTTGCCCCCGCTGTCAGCCAAGGTGGCAGTCGGAGCGGTCATCTGCATCAGTTTGTCGAGCGGCAGGTAGAGCAGGTTGTTGCCGCCTTTCTGGTCCACCAGCACCTTGCTGGTGTTGCTCATGATTTCCTGGACTGCCTCGATGTAGAGGCGGTCGCGCGTGACGCCGGGCGCCTTGATGTATTCAGCCACGACCTGGCGAAAACGGCTGGCGTCGCCTTCGGCGCGCTCGATCACGCGCTGGCGATAACCTTCCGCCTCCTGGTTCAGCCGCGCTGCCGCGCCGCGCGCCCGGGGAATCACGTCGTTCGCGTAGCCCTGGCCCTCGTTCTTCTGGCGCTCGCGGTCCTGACCCGCTTTCACTGCGTCGTCGAACGCCGCCTGCACCTGCTCCGGCGGCTGCGCATTCTGCATCGTGACCTTGCTGATATTGATGCCGGTCTTGTAACGGTCGAGTATCTCCTGCATCAGCTTGTGCGCGGTGGCCGTTACCTGGGCGCGGCCTTCATACAGCACGAAGTCCATCGTGCTCTTGCCGACCATCTCGCGGATCGCGGTTTCGGCGGCCTGCAGGACGCTCTCGTCGGGAGAACGGTTGTTGAACAGGTAATCCTTCGGGTCCTTGAGCAGGTACTGCACCGCGAACTGGATGTCGACGATATTCTCGTCGTCGGTCAGCATCAGGGACTCCTTCGGCACCTTGCTCTTGGCCGTATTGCGATAACCGATTTCGACCGTGCGCACCTGCGACACGCTGACGACTTCCGCGGTTTCGATCGGATACGGCAGGTGCCAGCGCGGACCCGGCTGGGTCTCCTCGACGAACTTGCCGAAGCGCAGCACGAGGCCGCGCTGGCTGGCGTCGACGATGTAAAAACCGCTCGCGAGCCACACCAGCACCACCAGCCCTGCCAGGACGCCGGCGCCGCCGCCGAACCGCGCAAGCCCCGGTCCGCGCGGACCGCTACCGCTGCCGTTACCGCCGCCCTTTCGTTCGAACAGTAAATTGAGCTTCTGCTTGAAATTGCGCATCAACTCGTCCAGATCGGGCGGGCCCTGCTTGCCGCCGCCGCGGCGGCCCCATTGCGGGTCGTTGAGCGACATCAATACGCCCACCAAAATGCGACGCGCGCGCCCGGCAATGACACTGCGAAAAGACCGCCAGTAAGTGATCATGCTTGAGTTGATTCCGTGTCAGGCTGCCGCGGAATGCACAACCGGATTGCCGGTTGCTGCGGCAGCGTATTCTTCCAGTGCCTGCTTCGCCAGATCGAGTCCCGCACCGGACCTGGCGCTGATCCAGATGCCGCTGATTTTACCATACTCATCACGCTCGATCCGCGGCGCGGCGCCGTTCAAATCGATCTTGTTGTAGACCAGTACCTGCGGTATCCGGTCGGCGCCGATTTCGGCGAGCACCAGATTGACGGCCGCGATCTGGGCGGCGCGAGTCTTGCTGCCGGCATCGACCACGTGCAGCAGCAGATCCGCCTGCACCGCCTCCTCCAGCGTCGCGCGGAAGGCCGCCACCAGCGTGTGGGGCAGCTGCCGGATGAATCCTACCGTATCGGACACGACCAGCGGCGCGCCGCCCGGCAGGAATACGCGCCGCGTCGTGGTATCGAGCGTCGCAAACAGCTGATCCGCCGCATACGCGCTGCCCCGTGTCAGGGCATTGAACAGCGTGCTCTTGCCAGCGTTGGTATAGCCGACCAGCGACACCGACAGCACGCTGGCGCGGCGCCGCGCGCGGCGCTGCACTTCGCGTTGGCTGGTGACACGTGCCAGTTTATCCTTGAGCAGCTTGACACGTTTGCCGAGCAGCCGCCGGTCCGTTTCGAGCTGGGTTTCACCGGGACCCCGCAAGCCGATGCCGCCTTTCTGGCGCTCGAGGTGGGTCCAGCCGCGCACCAGGCGCGTTGCCAGATGTCCGAGCTGGGCGAGTTCGACCTGCAGCTTGCCTTCGTGGCTTTGCGCGCGCTGGGCGAAAATGTCGAGGATCAGGCTCACGCGGTCGATCACGCGGCAATCGAGGCGTTTCTCGAGATTGCGCTCCTGCGCCGGGGACAGTTCATGATTGAAGATCACGAGCGTGGCACCCGTGCGCGCCAGCAGCGCCGCAATCTCCTCGACTTTGCCGCGCCCGGCGAAGAATGCCGGATCCGGCCGCACCCGCTTGCCCTTGATGATGTCCACGACGCTGACTTTCGCGCTCGTTGCGAGCTGCACCAGCTCCTCGGTGCTTTCGGCGAAGTCGGGTTCGCCGAAGTCGAGGCTCACCAGAACCGCCTGGGAGCCACTCCCCGGACGCTCAAACATCAGTGCTCAGGACTCGGTGGACTGTTCGGGCGCGAGATTGACCGGGCGTGCCGGAACGACCGTCGAAATGGCGTGCTTGTACACCATCTGCGTGACGGTGTTCTTGAGCAACACCACATACTGGTCGAACGATTCGACCTGTCCCTGCAGCTTGATGCCGTTGACCAGATAGATGGATACCGGAACATGCTCTTTGCGCAGTGCATTCAAAAACGGGTCTTGTAGCAACTGCCCTTTGGCGCTCATCATTTACCTCGTCGTTATTGGTTTTCGACCGGTCACTCTACTGCATTTTCCCGCATTAGGCTATAGCACGCCGCTCAACGTTTTTCGCGCCGGGTATCGTAGGGATTCCGCCCCTGCCGGAACTCGATTTTGAGCGGTGTTCCCTGCAATTGGAACGTTTCCCGGAAGAAACGTTCCAGATAGCGCCGATAGCTGTCCGAGATGTGGTTGAGCGCGGTGCCATGAATCACGATGCGGGGCGGGTTGCTGCCGCCCTGGTGCGCGTAGCGCAGCTTGGGACGGAATATCCCCCCGCGCGGCGGCGCCTGGCGCGCAACCGCGGCGATCAGCGCCCGCGTCAGCTTCGGCGTCGGCAGCTTGACCATCGCCGCCTGGTAGGCGCGCTCGACCGCATCCAGCAACGGCCTGATGCCGGTCCCCGCCAGCGCCGAGATATAGTGCGCCGGCGCGAACTCGATGAAATTCAGCGTGCGCGCCAGGCTGCGTTTGGTCCAGTCGCGCTCCTCGGATTTCAAGCCGTCCCACTTGTTGACGGCCACGACCAGGGCGCGCCCTGCCTCCAGGATGAAACCGGCGATGTGCGCGTCCTGATCGGTGATCGGCTCGCGCGCATCGAGTACCAGAATCACGACATTGGCGTCCTCAATCGCCTGCAGCGTCTTGATCACCGAGAATTTCTCGACCGCGTCTTCAATATTGCCGCGCCGGCGCATGCCGGCGGTATCGATCAGCGTGTAGCGGCGGCCGTCGCGCTCGAAATCGACGTAGATGCTGTCGCGCGTCGTGCCGGGCTGATCGAATACCAGCACGCGCTCCTCGCCGAGCAGCGAGTTGACCAGCGTCGACTTGCCGACGTTCGGCCGGCCGACGATGGCGATGCGCGGCCGTGTCTCGGAGGCGGCTTCGGCGTCGGCATCCGGCTCTTCCCGCACCGGAAAATCGGCAGTGATCAGATCGGCGAGGTCGCTCACACCGTCGCCGTGAGCCGCGGAGATCGCGAGCGGATCGCCGAGCGCCAATTCATGAAACTCGGCGTTGACCGTGGCCGGCTGCATGCCCTCTGCCTTGTTGACCACCAGCCAGATCCTGCGCCCGGTCCTGCGCAACTGCTCGGCGATGGTGCGGTCCTGAGGCGTGAGGCCCTGCCGGCCGTCAACCAGCAGCACGACGGCATCGGCTTCGTCGACCGCGAGCCGGGTCTGCTGCGCCATGGCGTGCAGGATCCCTTCCTGCGCGACCGGCTCGAGACCACCGGTGTCGACCACCAGATACGCCTTGTCGCCGACCCGGCCGCGCCCGTAGTGGCGGTCGCGGGTCAGACCGGGCACGTCGGCGACGAGCGCATCCCGGCTGCGCGTGAACCGGTTGAACAACGTCGACTTGCCCACATTCGGCCGGCCGACGATGACGATGGTAGGGATCACTGAATGGTGATCGCAAAGACGCCGCCGTCGCGGGTCTGCACCAGGACGCCGTCCTTGAGCGCAATCGGCTGGGCAATGATCGCGCTGCCGTCGGTCGCGACGCGCGCGGCAAACGAACCGTCGTCGCGCGACAGGATGTGCACATAACCCTGGAAGTCCCCGACGACGACGTGCCTGCCGACCGCGGCCGGCCCGCTGATGCGGCGTCCGAACAGCTTGTCCTGCTTCCATTGGCTCGCGCCGGTGCTTTTCTCGAATGCAACCACCGCGCCCTTGTCATCTGACACGTAGACGTTGCGATCATCGATCGCCATGCCGGCGATGCTTGAAATATCGCGCGCCCAGTTGGGAGTACCTTTGGTCAGGTCGAAACACGCGACGCGCCCCTGGAATGCGACTGCGCAGCTTTGTCTGCCATCGATGACCGGCAGGCTTGAAATGTCGGCAACGCGTTCGAGCTCGGTGGTCCCTTTCGGCAACGCGACTGCGGCCTCCCAGCCGACGTTGCCGCTGCTGAGCATGAGCGCGACCAGCCTGCCGCCGGCGAATCCGGCAAACGCCGCGTCGCGATAGAGCACAACGCCGGCATGGGTGCGTACCGTCAATGCCGGCAGCGTGCGCTGGTACACCCATTTGCGGGTACCGCTGGCAGCGTCGAGTCCGAAGATGCGCCCATCGCCGCTGCGCACGACCACGATGCCGAGATCCGTTTGCGGCGCGCTCAGCACTTCGCCCGTGAGCTGGGATTTCCACAGCTGCTTGCCGCTTTCATCGAATGCCAGCACTTCGCCGCGGGCCGTGCCGGCCAGAATGAGGCGCCCGTCGCTGCCGACGCCGCCGGCGAGGCGGTGCTTGGTTTCGATGCGCCCCAGCACCTTGCCGCTGCCGGCATCGAAGCGCACGATCTGACCCGCTGCGCCTGCGGCGTAGACCGAATTGGCAGCAATCGCCGGTGTGAACGCATATTTCTCGGCGCTGCCGGCATTGCCCTGCCACAGCACTCTCGCAGTCGCGGTAGGCTGGATCGCAACCAGCGCGGCGGGCTTGAGCGCCGGCCCGCTGCCGAACCAGCGGTCAAAATAGTCGCCGACCGGAACTGACGGCGCCGAGCAGCCGGCCATCAACAGCGCCAGCAGCGCGAACCGCCACCGCCTTGAATCCGTCATTTCGGTTCGCCCAGCGCGTCGAGTTTCACCTGGATCAGCGCGCGATAAGCGCTCCGGGCGTCGCTCTTGTCGAGCGCGAGCTGGTACGCACCACGCGCTTCTTCAGACTTGCCCTGCGCCACCAGCACATCCGCCTTCAGATCGGCGTAAAGCGCGCTCAGGGTATCGGCATGCTGCGCCGCAAGCAAATTCAGCGCCGCATCGTAGTTTTTCTCGTCGAGCAGCACGGCCGCGAGCCGCAACCGGGCGATGTCGCGCATTTCAGCATCCTTGCCGTTGTCGGCCACCCATTGCAGCCGAGTCTTGGCGGCCGCTGCGTCGCCGCTTTCGAATGCGGCCTTGGCGCCGGTCAGCGCCGCGAGCCCCGCGTAGCCGGTGCGTGGATATCTGTCGACCAGCATCGCCGCGATGTCCTGCGCCTTCTTCGGGTCACCGCCGTCCACCGCGCCCTGCAGCTGGGTGTAGAGTTCGCCCGCTTCGAACGCCTGTTTGTTATGGTAATAGCGCCAGCCCTGGATGGCGCCGACTGTTACGGCCGCCGCGATCACCACCAGCAGCACCAGGTTGCGGTATTGCGTCCACCATGCCTTGATCTCATCCAGCTGTTCCTGCTCTTCCAGATCGTAAACTGCCATCGTCAGCCTCGTTTGGTTTTAATCAGTTCTGCCGCGCGTTCCAGCGCGCAGCGCGTTTGTTCTCCCGCCTCCCGCAACGGCTTGACGCTGACCTCGCGCGTCTGCGCCTCTTCATCGCCAACGATGACGGCGTGACGCGCGCCGCTGGCATCGGCTTTCTTCATCTGCGATTTGAAGCTGCCGCCGCCGCAATCGTAAATCACCGTCAACCCGCAATCGCGCAACCGCTCGGCCGCGACGAACGCAAAGCGTGCCGCATGCGCGCCCTGATGGACCAGGTACGCATCGGGTGCGGTCGCTGGGCCGGTGAGTTGCGCTTCGAGCAGCAACAGCGTGCGTTCAACCCCGATGCCAAAGCCGCAGCCCGGAGTCGGCTTGCCGCCCAGTTGCTCGCACAGCCCGTCGTAGCGCCCGCCGGAGCATACCGCGCTTTGCGCGCCCAGCCTGTCGCTCACCCACTCGAAAACGGTGAGGTTGTAATAGTCGAGCCCGCGCACGAGACGCGGGTTGATGCTGAACGGGATTCCGGCCGCGTCCAGGCCGGCCTGCACCGCTTCGAAATTGGCGCGCGAGTCGCGACCGACTGCATCGATCAGTTTCGGCGCCACCTCGATCATGGCCTGCATCGCGGGATTTTTGCTGTCGAGGATGCGCAGCGGGTTCGCGTGCAGGCGTCGCTTCGCATCGTCATCGAGCAGCTCCTGATGGCGCTCGAAGTATGCGATCAACTTGTCGCGAAACGCCCGCCGCTCCGCGGCGCTGCCGATGGTATTGATCTGCAGCTGCACACCGTCGAGGTTCAGCCGCTGCCACAGGCGCCGCGCCATTACCAGCAATTCGACATCGATATCGGGTCCGGGAAACCCCAGCGCCTCGGCCCCAAACGTGTGATATTGACGATAGCGGCCCTTTTGCGGCCGCTCATGACGGAACAGCGGGCCGCTGTACCACAAGCGCTGCGGGCCGTGGTAGAGCAGATTATGCTCGAGCACCGCGCGGACCGTCGGCGCGGTGCCTTCCGGCCGCAGTGACAGATTATCGCCATTCATCGCGTCGACAAATGAATACATCTCCTTTTCGACGATATCCGTGACCTGGCCGACGCCGCGCACGAACAGTTCGGTACGCTCGACGATCGGCGTGCGGATGTTGCAGTAGCCGTATTGGCGGAAGACCTCGCGCACCGCGTCCTCAAGCAATTCCCACAGCGCAGATTGTGCCGGCAGGACGTCGTTCATCCCGCGTACGGCGTGTATTTTGTCAGGCATGATCGTGGTGAGGCGCCGTTCTCAGGTTACCGTCGTCGTCGGGGTTTGTTCGGCCGCCGGACTTCCCGCGGCGTAATTTTTCTGCACGTACCGCTCCACCAGCGCCTGAAATTCGGCCGCGATGTGGTCGCCTTTGAGCGTCACCGCTTTGGCGCCATCGATATAGACCGGCGCCACCGGGTTTTCGCCCGACCCGGGCAGGCTGATCCCGATATTGGCGTGCTTGCTCTCGCCCGGGCCGTTGACCACGCACCCCATCACCGCAACATGCATGTTCTCGACGCCGGGATAGCGGCCGCGCCATAACGGCATCTGCGCGCGCAGATAAGACTGAATGTCGGCGGCGAGTTCCTGAAAAAACGTACTGGTGGTGCGGCCGCAACCGGGACACGCGATCACCAGCGGCGTGAACGAGCGCAGCCCCATGGTCTGCAACAACTCCTGCGCCACCACCACTTCGCGCGTGCGATCGCCGCCCGGCTCGGGCGTCAGCGAGATGCGGATCGTGTCGCCGATGCCCTCCTGCAGCAGCACCGCCAGCGCCGCGCTCGACGCGACGATGCCCTTGGATCCCATGCCGGCTTCGGTAAGGCCGAGATGCAATGGATAATCGCAGCGCGCCGCGAGGTCCCGATAGACGGCAATCAGGTCCTGCACGCCGCTTACTTTGCACGACAGAACTATTTTGTCGCCCGCCAGGCCGAATTGCTCGGCTTGCTGCGCGCTCTCGAGCGCCGAGGTTACCAGCGCGTTTCGCGTCACCACCCCCGCATCTGCGGGAAGCGCGCTGCACGCGTTATCATCCATCATGCGCGCCAGCAACTCGGGATCGAGACTGCCCCAGTTGACGCCAATGCGCACCGGCTTGCCGTAGCGGCACGCAAACTCGATCATGGTCGCGAACTGCTCATCGCGCTTGCTGCCTTGACCGACATTGCCGGGATTGATACGCAGCTTGGCGAGCGCTGCGGCGCATGCCGGATGCTGCCTGAGCAGCCGATGGCCATTGAAATGGAAATCCCCGACGAGCGGCACGGGGACACCCATCACCGCGAGCCGTTCGCGGATATGCGGCACGGCCGCCGCCGCCGCCGCCGTATTCACCGTGACCCGCACCAGTTCGGAGCCGGCGCGCGCGAGCGCGGCCACCTGCGCGACGGTCGCCGCAACGTCCTCGGTGTCCGTGTTGGTCATGGACTGCACTACGACAGGCGCCCCGCCGCCGATCGCGACGTCCCCGACCAACACCTGGCGCGCCGCGCGGCGCGTATGGACTCCGACCATGGGCGGCTACTCGAGGGTCAGGCGCGCCACGGAGACAAGCGTGTGGGGCGCAAGATCAACCGGCTGGCCATTGCGAGTCAGGCGCACGCCGCGCGCATTGCCGACCACCAGTGTAAGTGGCGGCTCGCCGCTTACCGTCTGCTCCGTGCCGGCGGCATTGAGTCGCGAGAAAATCCTGCGTCCGGTGCGGTCATGAATCTCCACCCACGACTGCGTGTCGAACGTGAGCTGGAGCAGGTGCTCGCCCGGTTTGCGCTCCGCCACCGCCGCATGGGCGGGAAGCGTCGATTTCTCGGTTGCGGCTTTTGCGGACAACGCGGTCGCATCCAGGGTAAGCGCGGGCTTGACCTCGGCATCACTGACCGCAGCGATTTGCGGTACGGAGCTCGCTGCCGCCTGCTCCCGCACCGCAACTTGCGGCTGCGGCAAAGCGACCGGGCCCGACTTCACACTCACTGCGGTCGCATCCTCGCGATAGGCCTCGAAGATCCCCGCCAGCACCACCAGTGCCAGCAGCACCGGCACTGCGATGGCATATTTCCGCCACTTGAATTCGCGCCCGGTTGGAAACGGGATATTGACCGAATGCGGAAACTCCGGCTCTGCCTGCGCGGCGGGGCGCAATCGCTGCTCCGCGCTGGCCAGCAACACCTCCGGATCGAGCTTTACCAGCCGCGCGTAATTGCGCAGGAAGCCGCGCGCGAACACCGGCCCGGGCAGGCGCCGGTAATCGCCGGCTTCCATTGCCTCCACCTGCGTTGGCGAGAGCTTGAGCTGGCGCGCAACCTCGGCGATGCTGAGTCCGCAGCTCTCGCGCGCAGCCGCGAGCTCCCGCCCGAACTGTACTGGCGCCGCTGCGACGTCGACCGTGGAAACCGTCTCGCTCATTCGTACTGGCCCGCCATCAAAGCACGCGCTTCGCGTGAATCGGGGAAATTCCTGCGCAATTGGAAGCCAAGGCTGGCTTCAGCGTTACCGTCGCCGAGACCGCGCTCCACGCGCAGCGCAAGCCACAGCAATTCAGCGCTCTGGGCGTCATCGCGCTGTAAACGCATCAGGTAGGTCTTGGCCTCGGGGTAGTTCTTGCGCTTGTAAGCGAGATCCGCCATCTGGAAGAGCGCCTGCGGCTGGGCCGGGCGGACCTTGAGCGCCTTCTGGAAATAATCCTCGGCATTGACGAGGTCGCCCGCCTGGCGCGCACAGATGCCCGCATTAACCCACGATTTGTCAGGCGTCGTATACAGCGGGTTGCGCAGCGCCGCCAGAAAGTACTTGATCGACTCCTGCTCGCGCTTGCGCTGGCATAGAAACGTACCGTAGTTGTGATTGGCGTTCGAATCGATCGGACTTATGCGCAACGCGCGCTGAAAGTTCGCTTCAGCCGCCTTGTCGTCGCGCAACTCCATGTAGACCAGACCCAGCACGGTCAGCGCCGGCGTGGAATTGGGGTCGGACTTGAGCGCTTCAGCGGCCTCCTGCAGAGCCACGCCGTAATTGCCGAGTTCGAAATATCCTGCCGCGAGTTCAGTATGGATGCGCGCCCGCGCCTGCAGCTCGGTATCGGCGCCGCTTGGCGGCGCGTAGTCCGCCGGTTGGTGGCCGGTGCCCGCGCAACCCGCAACGATCAGCATCAAACCTGCCGCTGTTAACGACCTCATCGCGCGCCTCACGAAATTGCCGCCGCCAAGCGCTGCTCGCGGCGGCGCGTTTTGTCCTGCACCTGTCCCGCGAGCTGCCCGCACGCCGCGTCGATGTCGTCGCCGTGCGTTTTGCGTACCGTCACGGTCAGTTCGCCCTGCGCCAATACGTCGCGAAACCGCGCGATCGCGTCCGCACTTGAACGCCGGTAACCCGAGTCCGGAAACGGATTGAATGGAATCAGGTTGATCTTGCAGGGCACGGTTCGCACCAGTTTCGCCAGTTGCCGCGCGTGCGCGACGGTGTCGTTGACGCCGTCCAGCATCACGTACTCGAAAGTCACGAAGTCGCGCGGCGCCCGCTCGAGGTAGCGCACGCACGCCGCGAGCAATTCCTTGAGCGGGTATTTCCTGTTGATCGGCACCAGTTCGTCGCGCAGCGCATCGGTCGGCGCGTGCAGCGAAACCGCGAGCGCCACGGGGCACGTATCGCGCAAGCGGTCGAGCGCCGGCACCAGTCCCGAGGTTGACAGCGTCACGCGGCGGCGCGACAAACCGTACGCATCATCGTCCAGCATCAATTGCATTGCCGCCACGACATTGTCGAAATTCGCAAGCGGCTCGCCCATGCCCATCATCACCACGTTGCTGATCGGCCGCGCGGCGGTGACGCCGCGGCCAAGACACCGGTTGGCCCACCACAACTGGCCGATGATTTCAGCCACCGTCAGGTTGCGATTGAAGCCCTGCCGGCCGGTCGAGCAGAACGTGCAGGCAAGCGCGCACCCCGCCTGCGACGAGATGCACAGCGTGCCCCTAAAACGCTCGGGTATAAAAACCGCATCGACGGCGTTGCCGGCGCCGACCTCGAGCAGCCATTTGCGCGTGCCGTCGGCCGCGGTGG
>ERZ1292640.1858-Hain-H43-02um-R1-1858-length-17271-cov-6_pt2 | contig 14396 bp, 9 predicted proteins | sample MGYA00564404_ERZ1292640 | MGnify/ENA primary metagenome ERZ1292640 (study PRJEB36523, sample SAMEA6512636) | groundwater metagenome | collected 2019-01-08 | study: AquaDiva: Metagenomics assemblies of 32 groundwater samples
CGGGTGTCAAGCCGCCTGTTGTTGCCCTGCCACCGAATGTTAATTCAGCAGGTGCGCTATCAACATGGTTTGGTGATCCAACCTGTGAAGGAACAATATGGCATTCACTACATCTAACTGGTGTAGTTAACTGTGAACCCAAGTGAGCCTGATGCGCACCGACTGTCACAAGAGTCGTGCTGGTTCCACCACTGCGGTCTTTCGGTGGAGCTGCGTTTTGTTCGCTGCCATGGCAGCTGTTGCAGCTTTGACTGATGACTTCTACCTTTCCATCTATGTGTTTTTCAGGATGCGCGATGGTCCCGTCAGCACCGATTGTTTCCGTGTGACATGTCCCGCATTCAAATGAATCAGGATGCGGCGCTGGTGGCGGGAATCCATGGCACGAGTCACAACCAGCTTGTGTTCCATCAACCTGCGTCCACTTTGGTTTGTTGGCAGAACCACCGTGTAGCGTCCCACCATGACAATATGTTGAAGAGCAAGTCTCAGACGTGCGATCCCACGCGGGTGTCAAGCCGCCTGTTGTTGCCCTGCCACCGAATGTTAATTCAGCAGGTGCTTCACCTAGGTGTCCTTGGTCTCCAACTTGATTTGGAATTATATGGCACTCACCACATGCAATAGGTGTGGTTAGCTGCGAACCCAAGTGAGCCTGGTGCGCGCCGACTGTCACAAGTGACGTGCTAGTTTCGCCAGTGCGGTCTTTTGGTGGAGCTGCATTTTGTCCACTGCCGTGGCAGCTATTGCAGCTCTGGTTGATAACTTCAACGCTGCCGTTTATGTGTTTTTCAGGATGCGCAATGGTTCCGTCAGGGCCCATGGTCTCGGTGTGGCAAGAAGCGCATTCAGAAGAATTTGGGTGAGGTGCTGGAGGCGGGAATCCATGGCATGAATCACAAGAGGACTGGCTGCCATCCACTTTTGTCCACTGAGGTTTAGTCACCATGCCGCCATTAAGTGTTCCACCATGGCAATAAGTGGAAGCACAAGTCGCAGATGTGCGATCCCATACAGGTTCAATGTCATTGTTTTTTGCCAGTGCTCCGAAACTTATTTGAGCGGGGCCGGATCCGAGGTGCCCTTCGTCTGTAATTTGTGTTGGAACCACATGACAATCGCTACATCCAAGCGGTGATGAAATATTTGAAACAAGATGAGATTGATGTGCACCTACCGACACCAGCGTGGTACCTGTACCACCACTTGTGTCCCTTGGTGGAGCTGCGTTCTCAGTGCCACCATGACATCCTTTGCATTGGGATAGATTGGGATTTTTCTCACTGGCCTTCACGCTTTCGCTGTACCGAAGCTTAGCACAACCAGAAAATCCCACTAATAACAGCGTTATAACAAAGCAAACTCTGGTCTTTTTCATATTATGCCCACCGATTTGTGACCATACTATACTAGTTAGTTAACGTTGCTGTTTCGGTGTTGCTGTTACCGGCTCGCACATTCTCATATCATGGTAATTTTGTCAAGATATGCATTATTTGGAAATTTTTAAAGCGGTACCACTCTGATACCTGTTTTTCGAAACAGTCCCTACTTGTCACCACTCTTTACCTGAACGACATAATCAATCATCGGGTAATTAATTTTATGAAGTCACATGCTTAGAGTTATTTTTTATATCCAAGACTGCTGGCACTCTCGTTGCTGGATCACGTTTTATTAATTCTATTTAACGTTCTTACTCTAAGGGGGTAAAAATGAAATTATTCGGAATCATCTGTTTGTTAATCATGCTTCCAGTGTGGCCTCTTGTAATAGCTTACGCAGATCATGGAGATGCGGATCCTTCTTCACGCTTGCGTGCTGAAGCTCGAGAGTTGAATGAGATCGTCCAACAAAGCTGGCTCAGATATCAAGTGAAAGCTTCTGTCCAAAGATTCGCGACACAAGCGGAAAAGGCAGGGCTTTGCGCCGGTGGTTCAGGAGGGCTTCCTGGTGAGCCTGGAGATAATATTCTTGGCAACGAATCCAGTGAGATTATTAAGCCACTCGATCATAGTGACGGGAATTGCATATACGAGATCCAGATGCTTCGCAACGTTTGGGTCGATGTGGAAAGGTATCTCTACGATACTACTTACGACTTTCCGCATGTCTACAGACAATATGTACAAACTCGTCAGGCACTGCGTGACTTTCTGGCTGTAAACAGAGGCAGGCTCTAAATAGGCTGCTTTGGAAAAAGTAGTGTCGGTTCTTGCGTGGTTTTAAGTGCGCAGGATCGTCCACTGCAGGTAGATGTCCTTTTATTCTTGCCAGGGACACTGCCTCTTAATGAAGGGCAAGAAACAATAACAAGAAACAATAAGGAGATAACTTTGTTATGAAAACCATAACCACAGCAATGATCATGTTCTCCGCCTTGACGTTCAACGTTTCGGCAAGTGAACTCGATCCTGTAATCGATCAAGTCCCTCAAGGCTTGATCGTCCGCTTTAGCGCAGACGGCAAGCGTGAGGTGTTCAAGGCGAATCTTTCAAACGGCATCGTTGACAGCGATGCTACCGCCGTTGAAGCAATCACCGACAACATAAAGCCAGATAACAAGATAGAGAGTGTCACTCCAGGAACTGAGCTGGATAACGTTACATCGAATGAGTCTTGGCACTGGTTCTGGAATACGGTTAGCTACTTAACCGGTGGATATGGTGGGTACTACAACTATAGCTATAACTGTGGAGGAAGCAGTTACAACTACTACCCATCGCATAGCTATTACTCGGGAGGGTATAATTACAACTATTATTACACTCCCACCCATTACGGTTACCGCACAGGCTACAGCCATCAAGACAGGTGGGGCTATCACTATGGCAGCCGCTACGGCTGGCATGGCGGCAGAGGACGTTATTGATTAGTGTCTAGTTGAATGTTCTTCCCTGGGGCCGCCAGATGTTACTGTGCATGCGGCTCCAGGGGGGAAGGTATTTTTTAGAAAAGGGGAACTTTAACATGAAAAAATTAGCGCTATTCATCTTGGTTGTTGTTTCACAGCTTTCAACGCATGCCCTTGCTTCTAATGAAGTCATAGGTCGTGAAGTACTTCGGCAAAAACTCGGTCTTCAGGCTTATGGTTCCCCTGCGCATCTGAAAGATGTCAAGGTTGCTGTACTCGACAATGGCTTTGACGGCTATGTGCCTGACAAGGGCCTGCTTCCACAGAGCGCGGAACTCGTCAATCTCACTAAAATCGGTGCTGCTCCGACTACTCATGGCCTTGGCATGGCGCAGATCATTTGGGCTTTGACTGGCAAGGGCCCGGACGGCCCAAAATTCTATCTAATCAACACGAACGGTTTTTCCAATCTGAAAGCTGCGGTTCAATTCGTGATCGATAATAAAATCGAGATAGTTCTTTACAGCCAGGTATGGCCTTTTGGTGGGAATTTCGACGGAACCGGTTTCATCAACGCTTTGGTAACACAAGCGGTACAATCAGGCTCAATATGGATCAACGCTGCTGGAAACAATGGTGGAATGGTTTATAACGGCGTTGTTGAAAAACAAAAAGATGTCAGGACGCAGTTGCTAGCCTTCAACGGACGGGATCATCTTAGATTTGAAAACAAGTTTGATGAAAATCAGGTCACCGTAACGTTGAGCTGGACTGACTTCCAAGAAAGCGAGAATTACAATACAGCCAAGGATTTGGATTTATTCGTGTACGATCAGTCAGGGAAGTTGGTGAGTTCTTCTGAACTAATCCAAAGAGGTGAAGCACCCGCCAACGGTGATACCAAGCTTTCAAGCCATGCCAGAGAGAATATTGCGGTTCAGCTCGATCGTGGCAGCTATCAAATCAAGATCAAGGTGAATTCAAATAATTTCACGCAAACCGACCGCTTCCGCGTGCTTCTAAAGGCGGAAAAAGAAATTATATTTACGGATCATACAAAAGGCGGAGAGATCATGCCGCCAGCCGACAATCCATTGGCTATCACTGTTGGTGAAAATATAGATCCATCTGCCACAGGTCCAACGGCCGATGGGAGAACGAAGCCAGACATACTGATAGCGGATTCAAGAATTACTTTCACAAACGGTGGTCAATACAACGGTTCCTCCACGGCGGCAGCGATGTTAGCTGGCGCGGTTAGCGTGATGAAGGCACAGGAGGCTGGATTCCAGGCGTCTAAACTTCAATCTTACGTAAATCGCTTGAGGGAGCCTGGGGTGAGCAATACAGATCTTTCTCTCCCAGCTGTTAATCCAATAGATCCCACATTATTAAGATTGATCCCGCCTGGGGGTAAGCTCATGATCCACAAACTTAACAGGCACTATGTCATATTGACCCCGGAGGATCCTTTTGAGTTATCCGGACCAAAATCTGCTGGGATCACCCAAGTCATGCCGGATGATATCCTAGTCTACGAACCACATAGCGCTCGCTGGTATGTTATCCCAAAGAGTCTGGACCATAAGGTCCAAATGCCGCTCATTGAATTTAGGATGGGTACGCCTGGTACGGGGATCTGGCGCACTCCGACGCCTACAGAACTAAGAGCGATGATTGGTTAATAACCGGGAATGTAGGTTTATAATTCAACAATGCTTTACATCGGCTTCAAAACAGCCACATATGAGAAGGGCTGTTTGCGCGGATGTGCTGGGAGGTTCCAGCTTATAACTATTTTCTCTAAGCATTGTTGAACGTCTTCCCCTGCGTCCGGGCTTAGAGTAACTCCTTTCGTGGATCCGGCGCCATCCCACTGCGCGAGGAACTTGATTTGTGAAGAACCCAGTGAAGGATTTTTGAGAAGACAGTTTGCCATATCCACGCGGCTATTTAGCAACTTTCGCTCTATTGCTCCGAAATTATAGTTCCCCGTAATATCCTGTGTTTGCTTATGTACATGGTGTTTCAGTCAGTGTGGTTTCAGCAAACACATTTGCGGGGCCGAGTGCGCAGCATAGAAAAATGATTACAGAATACTCTTGCTTCATAACGGTATATTTCATATTTAATACAGCACGTCATAACATTAGTTACATTTAAATAAAAGCAATAGAAATAACCTGGCTTAAAATAATAAAGATCATTTGCCTATTACTACCTATTAGAATAGACATCCCTACGTTATGAAAACAAATTTTACCCGATTGTCCGTGTTAGGGGTGTTAGTAATCTTTTTGCTTGGGATCGGCAGGTGCGGCGATGCCCCGCAGGAACCCGGCAATAGCGTTGTAAACGCAGATGATGGTTACAGGCATATAACGATCCTTCAGACCAATGATATACATGGAGCGGTTGAGCCAACGGTTGCTAAAGACGGCGGGTTTGTTGGCGGGATGGCGGTTTTTGGCGGCATCGTAAAGTCTATACGCGAAGGGCTTGAGGCGCGCTACGGCGCGCGCGCGGGCGTGCTTGTAGTCGATGGCGGCGATCAGTTCCAAGGAACCCTGATCAGTAATTTCAATGAAGGCCAGCTTGTATTTACAACGATGAACCAAGTCGGATACGACGCGGTTGTCCCGGGCAATCACGACTATGATTTCGGCCCGATAGGTTGGCTTGATGATCGAGTGACCCAGCAGACTGTTGATAAAAATCCGCGAGGGGCTCTACTTCGGCTCGCACAGCAGGCTAAGTTCCCGCTTCTGTCAGCGAATACGTATTTGAAGGAAAGCCTGGTTGACGAGATTGGCAACAAGGTAGAGGTCAGTGGATCAGGATGTAAGCCAGTTGCTCAACTCACTGGAGAGACCAGAGGAATAGTCTGGGGAGCTGCGAAGAGGCCTGATTTTCTAAATGCCTTTACGATAAAAAATGTAGCCGGTGCGAGAGTGGCGCTTGTTGGCCTGGATAACGTCAATACTCCTAAGACGACAACAGAAGTGAACGTGTCCGACCTTTGCTTCAGGGATGAGGTGGAAACCTTTCTTGAACTTAGGTCATCACTTGATGGGTTAGCGGATGTCTTCGTTCTCATCTTACATAACGGGAATACAGATAAAGAATTTCCTGTAACCAAGCTTGTTGAGGCGCTTTACGATGCTTCATCGACGAGGTCATTTCGCGGCAATGCGGTTGATGCTGTGGTGGCAGGGCACACGCATTTCATAAACCGCGTGGAAGTTGGTGGTGTTCCGGTAATACAATCAAGCGCGAACGGCAAGATGTTTGGCAGGATTGATCTTGTATGGAACAGCAAACTCGGCGTAGTTGAGCGTGATAAGACGAAGTACTACGCTGGAGTCCAGATGTTATTGGATAAATGCGATGCTCCTGGCGCTGATTTCTGCAGTGTATCGCAGCAGGGTGTGGCTTATGAGAATATCCCGCTTGTGCCTGATGCCGGTATTTCAGGACAGATCGCCACGGCAAGGCTTGATATCGCTCCTCTTGCTGGCAAACGGCTGGCGTCCGCAAAGGTCTTGATCAGTTCTGATCGCATACGAGAAAGCCCGCTGGCGAATATCATGTCGGATGCATTAAGAGCTGTTGCTGGGACCGAGATTGCGATCATAAATACCGGTGGTATTCGTGCGCCTCTTAAAGCCGGTGATATCACATATGAGAATTTCTTCAGGGTGTTTCCGTTTAATAATAGAGGTGTAAAAATAGGACCGATGAGCGCACAGAAGCTTATAGGGTTACTAGAGCATTCAGCGCGTACCTGTGGAGCATATGGTGCACTCATGCAAAGCGGATTGAAGGCTGAATTTGAGCGCGACTGCAAAGCTTCAGCGGCTCAGGGCACTGCCGGCAATGAAGCCGGTCTTGAGCTTGGAGTAGATTCCAAGGCGAGACTTCTCAAGGTTGTGACTTTGTCGGGTGTAGTGCTGTTAGATGTTAATGCTGGGGTGATGCCGCCCGAGGACCTTTCATTTACGGTGGCGACCATTGATTTTTTGACCAGTGGTGGTTCTGGCTATGACGGATTTTTAGGGGTGCCACTTATTGAGGACATAGGGATCATGCGAGAAAGTCTTGCTGATTATTTTTTCATGAATCAACCTGTTTTTGATGCGGTCATTGATGGTAGGTGGCGTGAGCGGCGCTGATGCTGCTTAAGAAGTTCTTTAGATCTTCGGGCAGTTCTGACGTAAATTCGAGTTCCATGTGGGTAGCTGGATGCTTAAATCTGATTGCCGTTGCGTGCAGTGCATGCCTTGGCAGGAGAAGGCGATCCGTATGCCCGTATAATTTATCCCCTACTATAGGGTAGCCAGCATGTTCCAGATGAACGCGTATCTGGTGCTGGCGTCCGGTTTTAGGCAGGCACTCAAGGAGCGAGAACTCCCCATGCTTTGAAATCCTGGTGAATGACGTTACAGCTGGCATGCTCCCGTCGCTTTCTGGCGTGGTCATCATTTTTACTGATATCTTGGAGTTTATGTCACGTTTTATAGCTGCATCTATTATGAAACTTTCTGGTGTGATCCCACATGCTATCGCCAGATAGCGTTTGAAAGTTGTCCTGCCAGCAAACTGGCTCACTAGTTCTGCGCAGGCTTCCTTATTTTTGGCTAGCACCAAAATGCCGCTGGTCTCCTTGTCTATCCGGTGGGCCAAGAAGAAATTACCGCCATGTGTCTGTAAATGTACAAGTAGAGTATTAAAGAAAAAACGCCCAGCCGGATGCACAGGCAGGTTCGCTGGCTTGTTTATAACAAGGATGCTTTCGTCTTCGAAGATCACTTTGTAATCAAATGATACGTCTGGTTCCGTCTTGCGCTTGGAGACCACAAGAACTTCATCCCCCGGCAGGAGCTGTATGCTTGGTTTTAGCCGCCCTAGCTGGTAATGCGAGCCCTGGTTACGCTTCAGTATCACTGACCCGTCGTCTATCGCATGTTTTAGCTGCTCGCGTGAGCGCCTAGCGTATTTTGATTTAAGGAATGCATCCAGGCGTAATCCCGAGCATGCATGATCCACTAGGTGGCTTACGGAATAACTATCCTGTGTAAGTGCCTGGCTTTGTTGGTTCATGTGTAGTGGCTTGGTACCTCTGTTTAATATTTCTGGCTAATATTTTTGGCGCATCAAAAACGTGATGACTTCTTTAGCACATTTTTCACAGTATCCAAGCCGCGATTTCATGTTGTTCATTGTGTTTCTTGCCAGTATACCGCCTTCTGAAGTGGGGTCATCGTCGTCGGTGTCGTAAACTAGCACGGCATCATGCATTTGTGTCAGGCGGGCTTTTTGATCCTCGAAATAGTGGTTTTCAAGTTTTTTCCAGAAATCAGTGAAGACCTTCGCGTAGACCACCTGCTCCTTTGGGTGGTCAAGCGACCATGCGCCGATTTGTGAGATGATATTCTGTCTGAAGGCGTCTTTTTCCACCGCTCCATCCGGGGCACCAACTATTTTTTCAAATTCCTCGATGAGCGTGATGTCGGGGTCCTCCAGTTTTCCAGTCATCTGATTTTTTATTTTTTCCTTTTTAAGCACTAATGAGATGTTTTGAATGTATCTCTTTAAGAAGTTCTCCCACTGTGTGAAGTCGTAAATCCCCATGCAGTCACGCACTTCGCGGTCAATGATGCTTATGTATTCGCTGCGTACGATGTTAATAAATTCAGTCACGTCGTGGAAGCCGTCTTTCACATCCTGCTTCAGAAACTCATACTCGGTGACGCGCTTTACGAATTCTTCTATTTCCCTGAGGATCGACAATGGGGATAGGCATGAGTAATCTGGGTTCTGTGCCGCCTCGAAAAGAAGTGACTTCACTTCACGAGCCGAAGCCCCGATGCGTCCTTCGTAGTATGGGACATTTAAATATTCATCTTTTAACTTTTTTAAGTTTGCACGAAGAAGTTTACGGTCCTCAGCGGAAAGCCCAGAGGACAATTCTCCGTTGTCATAAAGACGAGCCTTTTCTAGCGGGGTCATGTTGGAGACTATGGAATTCACGCTTGGAGGATAGTTTATGCTGTTTGGTTTTTTTAACCTGGTAAGGATTGCCCAAAGTGAAACTGCCCAGCCGGCATGAGGCGCTATGTGTTTTTCGCCTGAAAACTGCTGGATTTGCGAATCATAGATTTCACGCTCGTCGGTGATTGAAAGAAGATATGGCACGCGCACTAGTTCGATGCGCGCCTTGAAGCTTGTGAAATCAGGGAACTCCTTGAATGAGTCAAGCTGGATCTCGTTCGTTGATCCCAGCATGACCACGTCAAAATGAGCTATGGTCGAGCCTACGTTGACTGAGCCTGTTTCGCATGCCCCGAGCAGGTATTTAAACGAGTCAACCGGTCGCTTCAAAAGATCGCTGTATTCTATCAGCCCGCGGTTTCCGTCCACCAGGTCACCGGTGAGCGTGAAGAGGTTTATGCTCAGCAGAGACGCTGGAAGGGACATGATGCTCTTGTTGTATGTCAGTAGCTGGTACTGGGCGTCCACGTGGAGTTGTGGTTCTATGGTGACGAGCCCCGTCCGGTAGCGGCGGGCGAAATAAAGGCGTTCAACCTGGGTGTGCATAAGGATCTTGCGCAGATCACCGCCATTTGCGACCAGGAGCGCTTCGAATATTTCCTTGCACCTGTGGCATAGATCGCCCTTAGTCAGATAGTTAGGCAGATGGTCCCAAAGTTCTGCCACTTTGGCCTCTCCAATTAGTTTTTCAAGGAAGTGCCTTCGGTGTTCCTGCGGAATTATGAGGAATGGGTGGTCGTTCAGATCGCATGGGATACGCGCGGCCACGTCTTCGTCAGGCAGTTTCGCGTATGTTTGCAGTGTTTCTTTCGGCGTGGAATACGGACCTATGCCAAGACTGCTTTTAGTGTAACGTTCGACCGGAAATATCCAGTTGAACATATAAGCCGCTCCATCGCTTTCATGCGAATATTTTTCGATGCCGCTCATAATCGAATGTATGATTGATGTTTTGGCGCTTCCGTTCGGTCCGTGAAGGAGGATCAGTTTATTGTTATGTTTTTGCTGATGGAAGGTTTGCAGGACGCGGTAAATATGGTGTTGCGTGGTCTCGTTGCCAACTACTTTGGGGGCGATTCCGTCTATGGGCCAGTCAAAGATCCTGAAGCGCTGGGGTGATACCGCAGCGTCTTGTACCTGTGGTGAATATTTGCCGAAAAAATCCATCATGTCTGTTATGTACCGCGCTGATCCGCGAAGTTGTTTTTCAGGTTGCTCAGATAGGAGTGCGAGATATTCGTCGAAGGATAGGATTCTTTTGTTTGATTCGAATTCTTTTTTCACCACCCGGTCTATTATTCCTACGACTTCCTGCACAGATGGCTTAGGAGTGTGCGCGTTTGCCATATCGCCTGCCTTTTCTCTTGTATGATTTTTTTATGGTTTTTGATGTTTTTAAAATCAGCCTGGCGTCGCTTTTCAAGATAAGTGGATTTTCCTCAGTATTGATAGCGGAAGTTTTTGAAAGGTGTTTGATGTAATTGACTATCGCGTCCCGCATCAAAATGCCGGAGTCCATTTTTATCTGAGCTTTATGAAGCTTGTTCATGAACCAAGCCATGTCATCGCCGCCTGCTGCTAAAAAATCAGGTAACGCTACTGAGTAAGTGGCTTTGTCTTTAATTGGTTTTCCGTTATCGAGTTTGACGGTCAACAGGCGGTTAACTTCCCATGGTTCTACTTTTTCGTTATTGTCCAAATCTATGGCTGCGGCATCTTGTTTTGGATCTATAACGGTTAGTCTTAATCCAGAGACTGGATGAAAACCCCGAGCACCGCTTTCCATTATCTGTAATAACAACCTAAGCTCAGATCCGCTGAGTTTCAGGATGGAGATGGCGTTTTCAAACGGAAAGGTGCGGAAAACCGCGCCATATGTGATTGCACCAGCTTCAATAGGCGCTCTGATCCCGCCGGCGTTTACTATGCTTGCATCGGTGCCGGCAGCTTCGCGTATTGCATCTGCTATGAGATTGCCGAGTTCCGATTCCTCAAACCTTTGATGCTCGATTGGCCTTGCGGCCTGGCCTATTACTTCGCTTTTAACCACGGAGGTTTTTTGGAAGAGAGGTTCAAGCATATTAAGCACTGCATGGTCAGGTTTGATCTGTTTTTTGTGGAATTCTGCATTCACTAATGGCCCGCGCCCGTTTCGCGGTGGCTGGCGCATTCCGTTGCAGTCGTTCTGGTTTTTAAATACCTTTCTGCAAATCGGAACGGGCCCTTCGATTAGTGTTTTTTCCGTAAGGAGTTTTCCTCCGCTTAAATCATAAGTCAGATATATTATGTTGATATATTGCCCGAACGCCCCAGCTTGTACAACTGGTGTCCCTGCGATCCATTGGTGAATAATCTGGTGTGAATGGCCGCTTATGACGGCGTCAACAGCTCCCTGTGGAAGTTCGTTCATTAATTCTACAAGTTCGTCATTTGGACCGCACTCACCTTGCTGGTCGGTTGGTCGTCTTATCAGGTGAGTTTGTGGCAGCCGGCCGGGTGAGCATTTCAGCCCAACATGGGCCAGTACTATAACGACCTGTGCTCCTGCTTCGCGCGCGGCTTTGGCTGATGAAAGCGTAGCGGCTTTGAGGTCAGTGAAGTCCAAGTCAGCCACATTGCTTGGACGCGTGGTAGATGGCGTGTCGGTAGTGGTAAGTCCGATCACGCCAACTCGTAATTTGCCGACCGGTAAAACAACATATGGCTGCAGGTTCGGAAGGGCTGCTGGTTTTTTTGTTTTCTTCTCAAATATGTTGGCGCTTAAGTATGGATATGTTGCTTCTGACATTCTTGCTTTCAGTGCTCCAAGGATGTCTGTTTGTGATTGGTGTTCAGGGCCGAAGTCAAATTCGTGATTTCCTATCGCTGCTGCGTGAAGCCCTGCAAGGTTGAAGAAGCGCACCATCGGGGCTCCCTTCTCCGAGTTGCTCTCAATTGAACCTTGGAATTCGTCCCCGGCGTCAAGCCACAGCAGGCGTGGGCCGAACTCTGAGCGCAATATGTTCGCATATGCTGCGAGGACGGCAGCACCGCCGACTTCGTATTCTATGCTGGCGGAGTCTTCGTCTTTTTCGCGCGACTTCATTTGTTGTGGGGCTATGGCGCCGTGCAGGTCGTTGGTGCCAAGTATTGCGATGGTTTCTAAATTAGCTGAATCACCGGCATGATGGCTTGCTGTCCCGCAGCCCCCGGTGCCAGCGATGATTGCAAACAGGCTTAGATATGTAAGAGATATTGTCTTTGTTCGCATAATGGCCTTATATCCTGCCGCAGTTTTGACAAATATCAAATTGAAATTGTTGTCACTCATATCTCAGCGCTTCTATCGTCTCGAGCATTGATGCACGCCTGGCTGGCCATACGCCAAACAGGACTCCTGTGAGCACGGACAGCAGAAACGCTGGTGGCAGAATCCAGGCTGGGGCGCGCATGTCAAACGATCCTGCAAGTAGTGAAATGATCTGTGTGATCAGCACGGAACCCGCAATCCCTGTTGCCCCGCCGGCCATAGCAAGCACCATCGCTTCGGCGAGGAATTGCGCTAGTATGTCTCGTCTTCTTGCGCCAACTGCGCGCCGGATACCGATCTCGCGCGTCCTTTCAGTGACGCTGACTAGCATGATGTTCATTATACCAATCCCGCCGACGATCATCGAGATCATGGCTATGCCGGCCAGGACGTAAGTCAACATCCCTAGTATCGTGTTCATTGTCGCAAGCATTGAAACTTGCGTGACGATGGTGAAGTCATCGTTCCCGGCGTGTCGTTGTTTTAGTATTGATTTGATTTCCTCCACCGCGTCTTCGAGCGCTACCAGTGACTTTGCTTTTGCGCGTATACCAAAGAGCTTGTCCTCGTTGAAAATCCTCATGGCGGATTTCGTCGGTATGATGACGATGTTGTCAAGGTTGAAGCCCAGCTTCTCGCCGCTTTTTTCAAGCACGCCAGTCACCCTGTGCTCGCTTTCCATGATGCGGATGAGACGCCCTAGCGGATTCTCGTCGCCGAAGAAATTCTTTGAAACTTTGTTGCCCAAGATGACAAGGCGCCGTCCGGTTTCCGCTTCTTCGCGCGCAAAATATTGTCCCTGTTCAACTGGTATATTGAAAATCTGGCCAAGCTTTTCGCTTGCTCCAAGTATCTGTGCATTCAAAATCTTGTTTTCGTGCTTTAGGGTGCCAGCCCCAAATAGCACGCCGGTCACAGCCTCGAGGTTCAATGCCTGCTTTTCAAGCGCGTCAGCATCGGCGAGCGTTAGCGGGCGCTGTGAACTGCCAATGGGCGGCCCGAAGCTGGTGCGTGAATCCGTTCGCCCGGGTTGTATCACGATGAGATTCGTGCCCAGTCCCTGAAACTCCGAGGTAACGTAATTCTTGGCACCGTTGCCGATTGACACTAGTAGCACCACGGCGCCGACGCCGATTATCATCCCAAGCATCGTGAGGATTGATCTAAGTTTGTTTACATAAAGAGCTTCGAACGCCAGAAGGATGATTTCACGCAGTGGCATGCTGGTCTCCGACTATCTTGCCGTCACGTATGGTTATAACCCTCTCCGCTACGGTGGCTATCTCCTGCTCATGCGTGACGATGATAAGCGTAGTGCCGGCAGAGTTCAGTTTTTTAAAAAGCGCGAGGATTTCGGCTCCGGTCTTTGAGTCAAGATTCCCCGTGGGTTCGTCGGCGAAAAGTATGCTTGGCTTGTTAACGATGGACCTGGCGATCGCTACCCGCTGTCTTTGGCCGCCGGAAAGTTCATTAGGTTTGTGGTGCATCCTGTCCTTTAGGCCTACTTGTTCAATCGCCTCAAGCGCTAGTTGGCGGATGTTTTTTTTTGAATAAGAACGGTCGTAGCTGGCTGAGTACACGAGTGGCATCTCGACGTTGCGAAGCGCGGATGCGCGTGGCAGAAGGTTGAATGTCTGAAACACGAAACCGATTTTTTTATTCCTTAGATTTGCTCTATCATTATCACTCATCGTGTGCACCGGTATTTCATCGAGGAGGTAAGAGCCTGAATCCGGCATGTCTAGAAGGCCGAGGATATTCATTAGCGTGCTTTTGCCGCTCCCTGACGGCCCGATGATGGACATGAATTCACCCTGCTTAACTGAAATGGATATGTTATCGAGCGCTCGTATCAGCTCAGTACCCATTTTGAATGTTTTTTTTATACCTTGTAGCTCTATCAAGGCCATGGCTGTATCTCTATGTTTGCCCTCAAGCCATCCTTGATAGCTGCATCCCCTGGCAATACAACGATATCACCTTGTGAAATCCCGGAAACGATCTCGCTTCTCTCATAATTTCCGATACCGCGCGTGACTGGTGTTTTTCTGATGCGGCCTTTTATGTACCGAAACACATATCTCTGCTCGCCCATTCCAAGGACCGCGCGTGACGGAATGGCAAGAGCATTGTCCTTTGCGTCGGTAACGATTTCTATTTCAGCTGATGCGCCCCCCGGTATGAGGTGGGTGTTGTCGAGTA
>ERZ1292640.2600-Hain-H43-02um-R1-2600-length-14396-cov-7_pt1 | contig 14396 bp, 8 predicted proteins | sample MGYA00564404_ERZ1292640 | MGnify/ENA primary metagenome ERZ1292640 (study PRJEB36523, sample SAMEA6512636) | groundwater metagenome | collected 2019-01-08 | study: AquaDiva: Metagenomics assemblies of 32 groundwater samples
TCAAGCGGTTCGCCGACGAGGAACTGCGCACGGTGCTGACGCTGCTGGCCGGTCCCGGCGTGGTGTGGGAGCTGGCGTTCAGCAGTTGGGTGCCGCTCCAGCCGGAGCGCATCAACGCCTACGCGCGGGCGCTCAACCAAACTCCGGACAGCCCGGCAGGGCGAAAGACAATAGCTCAGCGTTTCAACGCTGGGTTTCGGCGGAAAAAGGGGGAACGAGTCCCGTCAGGGACGAAAGAATGCGTCCGGCGTGCCGCATGATTCCTTCCGCCCCCGCGGGGCTTTGATCTATCTGAACCTTGATACCCACCGTTGAAACGGTGGGCTATTCTCGGCCGTCCCACAGGACTTCTCGTGGTGGCGACGAGGAACGGTTCGTCCTGCTGGCCATGCACCAGACGTTGGTGGAGCGCGCATTCCGCAGCCCGACAGGGCGAAAGAGAATAGCCCAGCGATTCATCGCTGGGGTTCCGGGGCGAAGAGGGGAACAAGTCCCGCCAGGGACGAAAGAAGCTGGTCGAAGCCCGACGTTCTTCGATTCCGGTCAAACGGGAAACCATCTTCAATTCTTCTATCGCCCCTGACGGGGCTTGCAGCCTTTTTCGGACATTGCTTCCCACCGTTGAAACGGTGGGCTATTCTCGGTCGTCCTTGCGGGACTTTCTTTGGACGGCGCCGGTGGGCGAGGTCATCTCCACGGTGGCGCTCGCGGACCAGATCAGCCGGGAGTTCAATGTCAGCGATCAGGGCATTGACATGGAGATGGAGCACGAAATCCAAAGTTCGAAAACCGAAATCCGAAGGAACTCCGAAATCCAAAACCCGAAGTTATGCGCTTTGGTTCCGCACAGACTTGCGCTTCCTCCCGGGGCTGGGGGCGACGTCTTCGGTATTCGGATTTCGGGCCTCCTTCGGGTTTCGGGAATTCGGATTTCGGAATTCAGCTATTGGATGGCGCAGTTCATGGGCTGGCGGGCTTCCCATCCGATGGGCGAGGCGCTGCGCTTGGACGTGCAGCGAAGCAGCATGTGTGGCTGGGGCAGAATTTCCGCAACGACTCAGGGCGTTTGCGCCAGAGACGAGCCCAACTCACTTCGAAAAACCTGCCGTTCACCCCAGCCCGCTTCCGCTTCGCCCCTGTACTTGCCCAATTCGTTTTGATCGAGTTAAACTGGGGGAGCAAATGGGCTGGCCTGAATCGCTGATGCCAGTCCCATCTTTGCTTGATCAATTGCCAAACAACTTGAGCCTATGACTTCCGACAGCTCTGTCCCATTGGAGCCGCCGAAGAAGAAGTACGTGCGCGCGGTCGGCCCGCGCTTGCGCATTTTGCTTCAATTCATCCTTGGGCTGACCGCGGTCCTGGGGGCAAATTCGGTTTATCTGCTGAGCATCACTCTTCTGGAGCGGCTGAGCGGTTTGTCTTACCAGAATTATTTCTACCAGTTCATGTTTCTGGCTCACCTTGTCTTGGGCTTCTTGCTGGTGGCGCCGTTTGTTCTCTTTGGCTTTGTCCATATCAAGAATGCGCACGACCGGCCGAACCGCCGGGCCGTGCGCGTGGGCTATATGCTTTTCGCCGCGAGTTTGGTGCTGCTTCTCTCCGGTGTGGCGCTCACGCGGCTGGACTTTTTTGAGCTGAAGAATCCCAACCTCCGCTCAGTGGCTTATTGGGCGCACGTCATCACTCCAATCCTGGCCATCTGGCTGTACATCTTGCACCGCTTGGCGGGCCCGAGGATCAAATGGAAGAGCAGTCTGGGCTGGGCCGGCGCCCTGGGCGCCATCGTCGTGCTCATGGTGGCCTTGCACGCGCAAGACCCGCGCACATGGAATGTGACCGGCCCCAAGGAAGGCGAAAGATACTTTCATCCTTCGTTGGCCCGGACCGCCACGGGCAACTTCATTCCCGCCCGGACATTGATGATGGACCAGTACTGTCTGGACTGCCACAAGGACGCCTATCAGGGTTGGTTCCACAGCGCCCATCGCTTCAGCTCCTTCAACAACAAGCCTTACCTGTTCAGCGTGCGCGAGACACGCCAGGTCGCCCTGAAGCGAGATGGCAATGTCAAGGCCGCCCGCTGGTGCGCCGGTTGTCATGATGTGGTCCCGTTTTTCAGCGGCGCTTTCGATGATCCGAACTTTGATGACGTCCACCATCCGACCGCCCAGGCGGGCATCACCTGCACGGCCTGCCACTCCATCGTCCAGGCCAACAGCACCCGGGGCAACGCCGATTACACCGTGGAAGAGCCGATCCATTATCCGTTTGCTTTCAGCACCAACCGCTGGCTGCAGTTCATCAACCAGCAGCTCGTCAAAGGCAAGCCGGAGTTCCACAAGAAAACCTTTCTCAAGCCGCTGCACAAAACCGCTGAGTTTTGCTCCACCTGCCACAAGGTGAGCATCCCCTACGAGTTGAATCATTATAAGGAATTCCTGCGCGGCCAGAATCATTACGACACCTTCCTGCTGAGCGGCGTTTCGGGCCACAACGCCAAGAGCTTTTACTATCCGCCCAAGGCCCAGGCCAACTGCAGCGGCTGTCACATGCCACTCCTCCCGTCCGATGATTTTGGCGCGAAGTTCTTCAGCCCGACCAACCACACGCTCAGCATTCACAGCCATCTCTTCCCAGCCGCCAATACCGGCATTGCCCATCTGCGCGGCGAACCGGAGATTGTCAAAGCTCACCAGGAATTCCTGAAGGACTCCGTTCGCATTGACCTCTTTGGAATTAAAGAAGGCGGAACCGTCGATAGCCCGCTGACCGCGCCCATCCGACCCATGGTGCCAAAATTAAAGCCGGGGGAAAAATATTTGCTGGAAGTAGTGCTGCGCACCATGAAGCTGGGCCATCCTTTCACCCAGGGAACCACGGACTCCAACGAAATCTGGGTGGACGCAAAAGCGACCAGCGGCCGGCAGGTCATTGGCCGCAGCGGGGGAATGGGCGCCTTCAACGCCGTGGACCCCTGGTCGCACTTCGTCAACACCTGCATGCTCGACCGCCACGGCAACCGGATTGATCGCCGCAATCCTCAAGACATCTTCACGCCGCTTTACGTCCACCAGATTCCGCCCGGCGCCGCCCAAGTGGTCCATTACGAATTAACGGTGCCCGAGCATCTTCAAGAGCCGCTGGTTGTCGAGGTCAAATTGCAGTATCGCAAGTTTGACACCATCTACATGCAGCACGTGCTGGGCAAGGATTTTACCAATGACCTTCCGGTCACAACCATTGCCTCCGACCGCGTCGTCTTTCCCGTGGAGGGAACGGAGGCCGGCTCGACCACTGAGAATTCGAAAATCGAGCCTTGGCAGCGCTGGAATGATTACGGGATCGGACTGCTCCTGGAAGGCGAGAAAGGGAGCGAGAAAGGCGAGTTGATCCAGGCCGCCCAGGCCTTTGCCGAGGTGGAAAAACTCGGACGCGCCGATGGCCCGCTCAACCTGGCTCGCGTCTTTAACAAGGAAGGCCGCCTCGCCGAAGCCGTGGCGGCCCTGCAACGAGCGGCCACGTTCAAACCGCCGGTGCCGCATTGGACCATGGCCTGGCTGAACGGCCTGGTCAACAAACAGAACGGATACCTGGACGAAGCCATCAAAGAATTCCGCAGCATCCTCGAGGATCGCTATCCCGAACTCGACCAGCGCGGTTTTGATTTCAGCAAGGATTACGAAGTGATAAATGAGCTGGGACAGACTCTGTTCGAGCGCGCCAAACAGGAACGCGGCAAGGCGCGGCAGCAGGAATTCCTCCGCCAAGCCGCGGCCCAGTTCGAGAAGACGCTCACGCTCGACTCCGAAAACTTGACGGCCCATTACAATCTGGCCTTGATTCATGCCCAACTGGGCAAAGAAAAGCTCGCCTCCGAGCATCGCCGGCTGCACGAACGGTACCGCCCGGATGACAACGCCCGCGATCAAGCCATTGCCATTCACCGCCGCCAGAACCCGGCGGCAGACCATGCCGCTCAAGCGATCGTTATCTATTCCCTCCAACGCCGCGGCGCACCGGAACTGGGCGTTGAGGAAAAGGACGTGGCGACGGCAACCGTGACCGACCGATGAATCCCACCATGAAGCCGATCCCTGCCGAAAAACAGAAGCCCTTCGATCCCAAGGAAAAGCCCCCTGCTCCGTCTCCCCTTCCCGAACCTGGGGACGAGGAAGAACTTGCTCATTACGACGATGCCATAATTGGCCGCGCGTTCCGATGGTCAGCGGTGGCGTTTATCCTTCTTGCAGCCTTGGTCGGCACAACCGTCTTTTTTCTAAACAAAAAACCGGCCGCAGCGCCGCCACAAATAACCCAATTGACCGCCCCGGTGCCCCAGCAATTCTCACAGGTGGAGATTCCTGAAGTCCGGTTCACCGATATCACCAAAGAGGCCGGACTTCGCTTCATCCATAATAACGGCGCTTACGGGGACAAATTGCTGCCCGAAACCATGGGCGGAGGCGTGGCGTTCTTTGACTTCGACAACGATGGCGATCAAGATTTGCTCTTTATCAATTCAACCTGGTGGCCCGATCACGTGCCGCCGGGCCAGAAGCCGGCCACCCCTGCCCTCTACCGCAATGATGGCTCCGGGCATTTCGACGACGTGACGGCCGGCTCCGGCTTGGATGTCAGCCTCTACGGCATGGGCGTGGCGATTGGCGACTACGACAATGACGGGCTGGCGGATGTCTTCATTTCGGCGGTGGGAGAAAACCGTCTTTTTCATAATCTCAGCCACGGCCAGTTCGCCGATGTCACCGCGCTGGCCGGAGTGGCCGGCTCACCGCAGGAATGGAGCACCAGTTGCGCCTGGACAGATTACGATAACGACGGCGACCTTGATCTGTTTGTCTGCAATTACGTCCGCTGGTCCAAGGAAATCGATTTCGAAGTCGGCTACAAACTGGTGGGCATCGGCCGGGCTTACGGTCAGCCCATGAATTTTCAAGGCACTTTCCCTTACCTTTACCGCAACGAAGGGAACGGCCGGTTCACCGATGTTTCGCCTAACAGCGGCATCCAAATCAAGAACCCCGCCACGGGCGTGCCGACAGCCAAGTCGCTCGGAGTCGCGCCGGTGGACCTGGATGCCGACGGCTGGATCGATCTCGTCGTCGCCAATGACACCGTGCAGAATTTCGTCTTTCACAACCAACACAACGGCACTTTCAAGGAGATCGGGGCCGTCTCGGGCATGGCCTTCGACAGTTACGGCATGACCCGCGGCGCGATGGGCATCGATGCGGCTCACTTCCGCAATGATCACGGACTGGGCATTGCCATTGGCAATTTCGCCAATGAAATGACCGCCTTGTACGTTTCGCAAGGCGCGTCCTTGGTTTTCGCCGACGAAGCCATCACCGAGGGCATCGGCCCCGCCAGCCGGCTCTTGCTGAAGTTCGGCATTTTCTTTTTTGACTACGACCTGGATGGCCGCCTCGATTTGCTGACTGCCAACGGGCATTTGGAAGAGGAAATCAACAAGGTCCAGCAAAGCCAGCGTTACGCGCAGCCGGCCCAGCTCTTTTGGAATTGCGGGCCGGGCAAAACGGCCGGCTTCGCTCCCGTTCCGCCCGAGAAAGCCGGAGCCGACTTGTTCAAACCGATCGTCGGGCGCGGCTCGGCCTTTGCCGACATCGATGGCGATGGCGATTTGGAGGCCGTGCTGACACAGATTGGCGGGCCGCCGTTGCTCTTGCGCAATGATCAAAGGTTAAATCACCATTGGCTGCGCTTGAAGCTGGTGGGCAAAAAGTCCAATCGTGAAGCGATCGGGGCCTGGATCACAGTCCGTTTAGGCGATCAAGTCCTCCAGCGGCAGGTCATGCCCACGCGCAGTTATCTTTCGCAGTCAGAATTGCCCGTCACCATCGGCTTAGGCGGCGTGGAACGGGTGGCTGAACTGGAAATCAAATGGCCGGATGGATCGGTGCAAAAAGTCGATTCCGCGCGCGTTGATGCCGTGACTGTCATCGAGCAAGCGCCATGACCATCGCCGGCATTTCTGCCTGAGATCCTCTTCCTTGAAACGGGATCGGATTGCGCTAGAGTTGATCATTCCAGATGAGCCGGAAGCAAAAGCAACGCCGCGAAAGATCAAAACGTGCCCATGCCCAGCATGCTGGTGCTGCGGCAGCTTCCTCTTCCAAACTGCCATGGAAAGTGACGCTGATGGTGTTGGCTCTGCTTTTTGCCGCCGGTCTCGTTTTCACGCTGGTCAGGCCGGCCATCCTTTTTGGCGGCAAGAAGGGGGCGGCGCACGAAGCTGAGGCGCGTCCCAACTCCCACCCAGCCAAAGTCGCTGCGGCGCCTCAGCCAACTTCGCGTCCGGCCATCCAGACTGTTTTAGCCCTGACGGAAACGAACGTGACGCCCTCGGCTCAGAAGCCGGCAACCGAAGCTGATCCAGAGGCGGTTGTGAACTTGCTCGCGGAAGGCAATGAGTCTCTGCATCAGGGAAAGCTGGCCGAGGCCATCGCCAAATATAACGAAGCTTTGCGCCTGAACCCGGACGATGAGGACACTCATTTCAATCTCGCGATTGCCCTGGCCAGGGCAGGCCGCAACGAGGAGGCCAAGCAGCATTATGAGGAAGCGCTGCGGATTCTCCCGGACTATGCCGAGGTCCACAATAACCTGGGCAATCTTCTCCTGAAGGAAAACAAATTTGCCGAGGCCCTGGCGCATTTTGAGGCGGCTCTCAAGAGCATGCCGGAACACGCTTCGGCGCACAACAATCTGGGCACCGCCTTGGGGCACCAAGGCAAAATCAATGAAGCGATTCCCCATTTCGCCGAAGCGATTCGGATTCAACCCAACTACCTGGAAGCCCGGGTCAATCTGGGCAATGCTTATCTGCTGCAAGGACGGGTGAATGAGGCCATGGCCGAGTCGTTGGAAGTCTTGCGTCTCCAACCGAGTTTCGAGCCGGCCTCGAGACTGTTGGACAAGGCCCGGCAGAAAGCATCGGCCGTCGGAACTGTCCCCTTGCGGCCGTGAGGGAGGAGGTCTGGTGCTGCCGGTTGAAGCGCGAGGTGTAGGTGCCCAGGAACCATTTCATCCCCGCCACCAGATCGCTCCGGGGTCGTCTCCACCACCCAGTGGAGGTCAATTGCGGGGGACTGACCACTGCTATGAACCTGAATCCGGCAATCAAACCGCGAAATACGCCAAATACGCTAAAGGGAAAGGAGTTAAGCTAACCAAGTCGTTCACCCGCTGCGTGAATCGGTTCTCTTCTTCAACCTGTTCTGCTTTCGCGTGTTTCGCGTATTCCGCGGTTCAAACTGCTTTTTCCAGGATGAATCCTGTCGCCTCCTGTCGTGGAGGAAGAGCTCGGCGCGAGAAACTATTTCGCGCGTAGGTTTACCCAGCGAGCGCGAATTGCGGGCAGATCCAGCGGCACCAGCCCGCCCGTCGGGTCGATCTTGTGGGCGGCGAGCAATTCGGCCCGCTTCAACAACTCGCTGGCCGAGCGCTCGTCCTTGAGCAACTTCCATATCCGCGCGGTGCGGTCCTCGCTGGCGGTGACGATCTTGCGGCCGTCTTTGCTGAAGACCGCGTGCCAGACAGGGCCGTCATGCCGCAGCGGGGGCGTGACCGGCTGGCCGGTACTCGCGTCCCAGACGCGCGCGGTTCTGTCCATGCTGGCGGTGAGAACAAGCCTCCCATCCGGGCTGAACTCGGCCCATTGCACAGCGGCGCCATGCTGAAACGGCGGCGTGCGCGGCTCACTCGTGAACGAGTTCCAGACCCGCGCGGTCGTGTCTTCGCTCGCGGTCACGACCCATTTGCCGTCCGGGCTGAACGAAGCAGCGCTGACTCCGTCGCGGTGTTTGATCGGAGGCGCTACGGGGACGCCGGTGAGCGGATTCCAGACTTGAGCTTCACAAGCGCCGAGTCCGGCGTCCGCGAAAGCTGTAAGCAGGCGCTCACCATCAGGGCTAAAAGAGGCTTGGGTTACTCCGCCCCGATGATGGATCGGCGGACCGACGGACCGCCGAGTGGACGCATCAAGAACTTGAGCACCGCCATAGTCCGGCGGATTGGTTCCCCAGCAAGCGACCAGCCGGCGCCCGTCCTTGCAATAGGCAATGTGATTAACTGGATGCGGAAAGCGGATCGGGCCGCCGATCGGCTTGGCTTCGAGCGTGTCCCAAAACCATACTTGGCCATGAACTTCACCTCGCACGGCAACATCCAAAAGATTTCCACCCGTTGCCAGCCAGCGTCCATTTGGATTGAAAGCCGCGCAGTCCACGGTGTTGGATGGTCCCGATCCCACCAAGTCTGCAATCTGCAACCCCGTAAACGCATCCCAGAGTTTGATGATTCCTGAACTGCCGACCATGACTCCAATTCGTCCATTGGGACTAAAACCAACGGAAAGGACTGCGCACACGTTACTGGGAGGCCAGAGAGACACCGACGGCGGAACATCCTCCAGGTTCCACAGCAGCGCCGGCTTCCACACGTACCCCTCGTCTGATTTTCCTGGTCCGGGGTCCGCTGGCCGAGCCACGACGCGCTCACCTTTCGGGCTGATGGCTACCCGATTCACAGGTGCCGCGTTGGTCAACCGCAGTTCCACCCCGTTCAGCGCCGTCAAGTCCCATACGCGGGCGGTACCGTCGCGGCTGCCTGTGAGTAATCGGCCGCCTGCGTCATCAAATGCGACGGATTGACCATTGCTCGCGTGGCGCAACGGAGGGGACAACGGCTTGCCGTCCGAGACTCTCCAGACGCGGCACGTCCAGTCACTGCTTGCGGTAGCCAGCCACCGGCCATCCGGGCTGAAGGCGACTGATCGGAGATTGCCTCCGTGTTGAAGTGCCGGGGTCAGCGCTTCTCCGCTGGTGCTGTCCCAGATTCTGGCGGTTTGATCTTTGCTGCCGGTGGCAACCAACCGGCCGTCCCGGCTGAAGGCGATGCACCAGATTTCGTCGATGTGCTTGAGGGGCTGTGTCAGAGGGGCTCCGGTCCATGCATCCCAAACCCGTGCGGTTCGGTCGCTGCTGGCGGTCGCGATGCGGAGTCCGTCGGGGCTGAAAGCGATTTCCTGGATTTCACCGGCGTGGCGGAGAATCACAGCGGCACGGTTCGTCAGTCGGTAGGGACGGATTCCACTCCGTCCCTGAGTTCGCCTTGAGGCGCGAGAGCTGGAGAAAAGGGCACGACGGAAACACCGGGCCGGTCCGGGTCTTCCCTTTCTTCGCCGGTGGGTTGGAGGACGCCGGGCGGGGAAGTCAGGGACGCGGTGGAACGCGTCCTTACCAGGTCAGGCGTTCTCCAAATGCGCGCGGTTCCATCCCGGCTGGCCGTGGCCACCCATTCACCGTCGGGGTTGAAACGGACGCATTGGACGCGATCCTCGTGCTGCAACGGCAGCCCGACCGGTTCTCCGGTCCTGGCATTCCAAATCCGCGCCGTATGGTCGCCACTGCACGTGACCACGAAAGAACCGTTCGGATGGAATGCCGCACGAAAGACAATGCCCTCATGTTTCAGCAGTGGAGAAATCGCCGTGCCGGTCGCCGCGTCCCACACGCGGGCGGTATGATCTTCGCTGGCCGTGACCAGCCAACGCCCGTCCGGACTGAATTCAACATCCCGAACTTTGGCTTCATGCTTCAGTGCCGGCGTAACGGGTTCTCCTGACAGCGCTTCCCAAACTCGCGCCGTGCAATCATCGCTGGCGGTCGCGATCCACACGCCGTCGGGACTGAAGACGGCTCGCCGAACCAGGTCCTGGTGAAAAATCATCTGGGTCAAAGCCGGACAAAAACTCAGCGTGGTTCCAATTCGCCAGCGGTTGATCTCCTCTTGATCCCGATTGTGGTGGCCGAGGTTGAGGGCTTTGGCAAACCACATCGCCGAGCTGAACAGATCGCCGTCGTCCATGGTGTGGACACCTTGAGCAATATGCACCCGATACGTTTGCTCCAAGGCTTGGTGCGCCGCCCGTTTCGATTGGTAGGAATAGCCGATCGCCACCAAGGCGACGAGCGCCGCAGCGAGGCCGGCGCGCGTGGCCAGCGCCAGTCTTTGCTCCAGCCACCGCGCCCGCTTGAGCGATTTGCCGGCCTGGAGCAAGACCAGGTCCGCATGCAATTCCTCGGCTGTCTGATAACGCTGCCGCGGATCCGGGGCGCAGGCTCTCAGAACCACCTCATTAAACTCCACCAGCGACTCGCGATCCGGCAACTCTCTGAGATTGGTAGTTGGCTCCGGAAAATCGAGGCGATCCTTGCCCGTGGCCATTTCATAGAACACTTTCCCTAAACTGTAGAGATCGGCTTGGACGGATCCACGGCCTTCCGGCGGCAGAAAGCCTTCGGTGCCGACAAAGGACATCGTCGCGTCGAGATCCGTGACCAAACCGATATCCGCCAGCTTGGGCACGCCATGGACGAAGATGATATTGGACGGCTTAATATCGCGGTGGATGAGGCCGTGGTGATGTAGGTGTTTAAGCGCCGTGGTCAGGGCAAGCGCCACGCGCAAGCATTCGTTGAATGGAAGCCGCCCGCGCTTCTGCAGTTCATATTTCAGCGTCCGCGGAACGTAACTGTCCGGATTGATTGAGTGCGGACTGCGGAGGGCGGAGTGCGGAATGAACCCAGAGGCCGCTTCGGTAAATTCCGCATTCCGCATTCGCGTCATCCGCCGGCTCCATGACGTAATAAAAATATCCTTCACCCCCGCCTACCTGCAGGATATCGACCTGGGTTTCGTGGGAACGGGAGATGGGCTCGAACTTCTTGATCCCGTCGAATTCGCGCTCAAACGGACGGTCGTTCTCAAAGCGGCTTCGATAAACAATTTCATAGCAATTGCGTTTCCAGCCGTTTCACCTGTTTCTTGAGCAGACGCGAGATGCGGTGTTTGGCAAGGTAAACCTGAGCGACGGTGGTGTTCAGAGTTTGGGCGACCTCGCGCGCCGGCCGGTTCTTGACGACGTGCAGGTAAAATAACTGGTCATGCTTGGGATTGGCCTGGCGCTTGGTGCGGTCCAGAGCCGCTTCCAAGAGGTTCCTGCTCCATTCTTCATTCCAAACGGACTCGAGTTCCAAGCCGCTCGGGTCCGGAATGCGCTCCAGGGTTGAGGTTTTGGATTTGTCGTCTGAAGGGCGGCGCTTGGCGGACTGGGCTGGCATCCGTTTGTGGAATTGATCGGCAATCCGTTTCCGAGTGAGGTGCATGAGCCAGGTTTTGAAAGAGCAGACTTTGGGATCGTATTTGAATTTTCCCATCGTCTTGGCCGCGGTCAGCACGGTTTCTTGCACCACATCTTCCGCTTCGGTCGCGGTCAAGCCTGCTTTGAGCGCCACCCCGTAAATGAGCTTCCAGTACGTGTCAAAGAACACCCGCCAGCTCTCCTGATCGTCCCAATTCTTCAAACGGCTCAACAAGCTGCGGCGGGTTGGGATAAACTCTTCGGCGTTGTCACTCATAAAACAGTTCTGAACCTGGTAAGGACGCGTTCCACCGCGTCCCTGACTTCCGCTGCCGCACTGTGCGACCGAGAAAAACCAGGGACGGAGTGGAATCCGTCCCTACCAAGTTCATGGTTAGCTTCCATGATTTCAAGATCGCGCAGGGTGTCCTTGAACCAGCACAGGACAGGAGCGCGGACAGCTTTGTCCGCGAGTTCCAAATCTCTGGTTCGCGCGGACAAGGCTGTCCGCGCTCCGAAGGCCGGTTCAGGGAAAGCTGCCTTGGCTGTTGGCCATTCATCTTAGCCCATATAATCCGCCCAAGTCCGCCACTTCATGCAACAATTTTATCGCAAGAAGATTTTTCACTTTTTTGAAAGAACCGAGCTGTCCAGGCGGATTATAGCAACGTGGCTCCAGGACCCAGTCCTGCCGAAAGCCAGCCTGCCTGAATCGTATGCGCAATCATGAAGCGGCGAACCGGCGCGGTTGATCTCAAGAGCCGGACAACGAAAACCAATGTGTTAGCAGTTATGAAAACAACTTCCTCGCTTCGCGTCCAATCACCAATCGTATATCTTGGCCTTTCAGGCCTTTTGCCGCAGCGCGAAGGCCACCGCAGAATTTCTGTAAGATTCGATTCTTTCTCACGATTAATACCTTGTGGCAGCCAGACCAAGTAATGGCCAGGTTGCTCCAGCATCAATTGAATCCTGGAAACTTATGAAAAATGCATCGCGTCTCCTTCTCGTCCTCGCTTTGTCGTTCCCCAACGTCGCGCTCGCGCAATCCGGCGTTTGGGATACTCGCGCCCCGCTCCCCGTGCCCCGAGGCCAGTTTTCGGCGGTCAGCTTGAACGGCAAGATCTACGTGATCGGCGGGCAGGCCCCGCGTTTGTGGACCAGCCGCGTGGACGTTTACGATCCCTCGCTCGACACGTGGTCACCCGCGCCCAACGCGCCGGATACAACCGTCGGATATGCCGTCGCGGCGGTCAGTTTGGCAAAATCCACGTCTTCGGCGGAAATAACGACAGTCATATCTTTAATGTGCATTGGATCCTGGATCCCGCGGCCGGGACGTGGACATCCGGTCCGCCGCTGCCGACGCCTCGCGGCAACATGGGTGCCGTTGCGTTCGGCGGTCGGATCTATGTCATCGGCGGCAGCTACCTCGAGGCCGGATCTCCACCGTTGGCCACGGTCGAGATTTACGATCCCGTGACGGGCCTTTGGAGCACTGGACCGTCGATGCCAACACCGCGCTCCGGCCTCATCGTTTTCGCGACCGAACAGCGCATCTATGCCATCGGCGGTTTGACCCCGGCTCTAGGCTATGGACAGGTGTTCAACACCGTCGAAGCGCTCGATCCGGCGACCGGCATCTGGTCCACCATGGCGCCGATGCCAACGGCGCGAACTTACGCCGCGGGCGCGTTGCTGGCGGGTCGGTTTCACATCTTCGGTGGAGCCAATGTCACAGGCGGAGCCAGTCCAGCCTGGAACATCCTGGCCTCGCACGAAGTCTATGATCCCACGAGCAATGTCTGGGCGGCCGCGGAGCCGATACCAACCGCGCGCTGGAACGGAATCGCGGGAGCGGCGGTCGGCGACGCGCTTTTCGCCATCGGCGGTCATCTTGCGGACTCAACACCGACGGGCGCGGTCGATCGCTACCAACTCGTCGAGCCGCAACCCGTCGAGCCCTGTGAAGCGGAGCTAGCGGCCGCCCAGCAACAAATCCAAACTTTGGAGGGTCAATTGGCCACAGCCGATGGCACGATTCAGAACCTCACGCAGGCGAATCAGGCACTGACGATTCAAAACGGTCTCCTTCAGAGTCAAGTGAACGCCTTGACTGGGCAGAACGCCCAACTCCAAGCGGCCAACGCTCAGCTTGCGACACAACTCAACGCCGCCAACCAAACCATTCAAGACCAGCAAAACCAGATCGCGCAATTGCAGACCCAAGTCAACGGCCTGCTGCAAGAGAACCAGGCCCTTCAGAGCCAACGAGACCAGTTTGCGCAGCAGAACCAAGCGCTCCAGAGTCAGGTCAGCCAGCTCAACAGCCAACTCAATGCGCTTGACCAGGAGAATCAGACCCTCCGAGCGGAGAACGCCGCGCTCCAGAGCCCGGGTCCGCAAGTGGCCGCCGTCATCCAGGATGTCCAGGGTCTTTTGGCGAATGCGCCCAGGGACGCCAGAAGGAAGCTGGAGCAGGCCCTCAAAAAGCTCGGCGATGCCCAGGTATTTCTGGGGGCTGGGAACTTGGACCACGGCATTCAAGCAATAAAGGCAGCCCTTCAGGCGCTGATCAACGCCGCTGAGATGAGCCTCGATACCTTTGCATTCCAGAGGACACTGGTCGAAGGAGTGGCCCTACGCGTGCAGCAGGCGGTGGCCGACGTGGAGGCAGTGGCGGGCGGGAGCAACAAGAAGGTTCAGCAAGCCAAGGCCCTGCTGCAACGCGGCCAAACCCTGCTGACGCAAGGGGAGTTCAAGAAAGCGTTGGAGTTCATCGGCGACGCCCTGCAAAAGGCATCCGAAGCGCGTCGCAATGATCACCATGATGGCGATGATCACTAACCTGAACACTGGCGCTCGCCAGCGTCGGAGTTTTCCAAACCAGACGATGCCGACTGTAACTGCAGAGCATGCATTCTCTTTGGGAACGGCGCTTAGTTGACCACGCGCAAGAACATTTGGCAATAGACAAATAAATGATTTTGCACAGGGCCAGGGCGGATTCAAGAAAACGGAGCGCCGGTTTGCAACCGGCTTTGGCGCAACGACCAGCCTGTGGGACCCTCAAGCCGATTAAAAATCGGCGCTCCACCCCGGCTGCCCAGGCGAGAGCTTCTTTCTTGAATCCGGCGTAGCACAGGGCCGTTGACCAAGTCGTAGCGCAACACCTGAGCTTGTCTGCGCAAGGGTTTTTCCAGAAAAAGTG
>ERZ1292640.464-Hain-H43-02um-R1-464-length-32792-cov-19_pt1 | contig 14393 bp, 14 predicted proteins | sample MGYA00564404_ERZ1292640 | MGnify/ENA primary metagenome ERZ1292640 (study PRJEB36523, sample SAMEA6512636) | groundwater metagenome | collected 2019-01-08 | study: AquaDiva: Metagenomics assemblies of 32 groundwater samples
CCGCGCGGCATGCATTCGACCCTGGCGGGCTTCGTCGAGCCCGGCGAGAGCTTCGAGGACGCCGTCGCGCGCGAGGTCTACGAGGAAGTGAAGGTGCGCGTGAACAACGTCATCTACCGCTCCTCGCAGCCCTGGCCGTTCCCGGCCTCGGTGATGATCGGCTTCCATGCCGAGGCCGAATCGATGGAGTTCAGCGTCAACGAGTCCGAGCTCGAGAGCGCGCGCTGGCTTTCGCGCGAGGAACTGCGGCCGGAGAACATGCCCAAGGACGGCTCGTTCTTCATGCCACGCCGTGATTCCATCGCCCGCCGCCTGATCGAGGAATGGCTGGGCCACGAGGCCGGCGCTTCGATCAGTGGCTAACCCACAAGGACGACGATGACCGCCCAACTCTTCACGCCCGTCGAACTCGGCGGCGTTACCCTGCCCAACCGCATCGTCGTCTCGCCGATGTGCCAGTACGCGGCGGTCGACGGCAGTGCCCAGCCCTGGCACCAGGTGCATTACGGCATGCTCGCCATGTCGGGCGCCGGCCTGCTCTGCCTCGAAGCGACGCACGTCGAGCGAGAGGGGCGCATCACCCAAGGCTGCCTCGGCCTCTACAGCGACGACAACGAGGCGGCGCTCAAGCCGATCGTCGAATGGGCGCGCGCCTGGATGCCCCATGTGAAGATCGGCATCCAGCTTGCGCACGCCGGCCGCAAGGCCTCGGCGCAGCGGCCGTGGAAGGGCGGCGGGCCGCTCACGCAAGCCGACGCGCCCGACCTGCCGTGGACGACCTTTTCGGCGTCGGCCATTCCCTACGACGCTGCCGCCAAGTGGCACACACCCGTCGCTCTCGACACTGTCGGCCTCAAGCGGGTGAAGCAAGCTTTCATCGACGCGACGGAGCGCAGCGCGCGGCTGGGTTTCGACGTGGTCGAACTGCACGGTGCGCACGGCTACTGCTTGCACCAGTTCCTCTCGCCGCTCAGCAACGTGCGTACCGACGCGTACGGCGGCACCATGGAAAAGCGCCGACGGTTTCCGCTCGAGGTGTTCGAGGCCTGCCGCAAGGCCTGGCCCGCCGACAAGGCGATGGGCATGCGACTGTCGGCGACCGACTGGGTCGAGGGCGGGCTCACGCTCGAGGACACGATCGAGACGGCGCGGCAGCTCAAGGCATTGGGTTGCGACTTCATCGATGCGAGTTCGGGCGGCAACTCGCCGGCGCAGAAGATCGCGATCGGCCCCGGCTATCAGGTGCCGTTCGCCGCCCGCATCCGCCGTGAAGCCGGCATCAAGACGTGGGCGGTCGGCATCATCACCGAGCCGGAACAGGCCGAGCGCATCGTGGCCTCCGGCGAGGCCGACTGCACCGTGCATGCGCGCTCCTTTCTGGTCGATCCGCGCTGGGGCTGGAACGCTGCCCGCGCGCTCGGCGTCGAGACGCCGCCGCTGCCATTGCCGGCGGCACGTGGCGGGTCGATCCTGGCGTTCAAACCGCACCAAGGGATGGCCAAGGCCGCGGAGTAGGGCAGGCTCATGTCGAGCGTCCTGCTGGTCGAGGACGACTTCTTGATCCGCATTGTTCTTGTCGACGCGCTGGCCGAGGTCGGCCTCACCTGCATCGAGGCACCGACCGGCCAGGCGGCGCTCGATGTCGTGACCGGCACCGCATCGCTGTCGGCGATCATCGTCGATATCGGCCTGCCCGACATGTCGGGCGAGCGGGTGATCGAGGCGGCGGCCCTGTATCGGCCGGGGACGCCCGTCATCCGCTGTTCCGGTGCCCTCGAGCCCGGCGGCGCGAGCAGCCCCGGCGTGCATGTCTTTTCCAAACCTTATAGCGCCGTCGAACTGTCGAAGTTCGTTGCTTCCCTGGTGTCAGCCGGCTCCTGAGCGGAGTCGTGCCGGACTCGGCAAGCAAACTGTCACAATCAGTCGAGAAGGCGTGGGACAGGGGTCTACGTCGCCATGCGCCTCACGCCGCATTGGCCAAGTCATTGCTGGTGTTGGCTGAATCCGGAGTCTCCGGCGCCGCGGCGTGGGACGCCGAATGACTCGTTTCACGTCGCCGTTCCATCAGGACGAGCAGCCGTGTCCCCACGTCGCGGTCGACGCCGACGCAGGCATGGCTCGCCGGGCCGGTGGCGAAGAAGGCGTGCAGAAAGGCGAGGCGCCTCCGCTCGGGCGACAGGCGCTTGCCGGGTGGGGCATAGATCAGGCGGGAAGAGGTCATGGGTAGGATTATAGGCAAAATGATAGGATAGTCAATATCCAGTTTAAGCCTACCCACATGCTTGCCCGTCGCTACGAAGGCGCTAGTTTCGCCCCCCATGAGTGTCACCGCGCCTTCTGCCGACCCACCGCCGCCGGCGAACGCCGCGCCAGAGCCGCCGGTGGCGAGTATCGTCGAACCCGCGCCGACGGCCGCGGAGGCGAAGCCGGCCCCGGTGCCGGAATCGCCTCCAGCGGTCGCCGCGGCCCCCGCGGCCGTCGCCCCCCGGCCGGAGCGCGAGACCAGCCGGCTGCGGCGTCTCTTTGTCGTCGGCGGCACGATCCTCGGCCTGTTCGTGGCCTACCAGATCGTCGTCTACTTCGTGGCCTACACCGACGACGCCTATGTGCGCTCGGACCTCGTGGCCGTCGCTTCCGAGGTGACGGGGCCTATCCTGAAGGTGCATGTCGTCGACAACCAGGACGTCAAGAAGGGCGACCGGCTCTTCACCATCGATCCCGTGCCCTTCCAGCTCGTCGTCAATCAGCGCCAGGCCGAGATCGACGAACAGCGGGCGCTCGTGAAGGTGTCCCGGGAGGAACTTTCCTCATCCCAGGCGGCACTGGCGGCGTCGACCTCGGCCCACACCTATGCGCAGCAGGAGCAGGTTCGCTTTGCCGCCCTGGCGCGGAGCGAATATGCCCCGCGCGCCGAACTCGACAGGGCCAACGACGAGCTGCGCCGCACGGCGGCCGAGATGAGGATCTCCGAGTTCGGCATCGAGAAGGCGCGCAACGGCATCGTGGCGCACCAGGCCGCGCTCAACCTGGCGATGGCCGAGATGGCCACCGCGCAATGGCGGCTCGGAAAGACCGAAGTGGTGGCGCCGGTCGACGGAACGATCACCAACCTCACGGTACGGCCGGGCGATACGGCCAATGCCAACGTGCCGATCATCGGCATCGTCGATGCCAACGCCTGGCGCATCATGGCGAACTACAAGCAGGACTATATCCGCTCCTTCAAGGTCGGCGATACCGCCTGGGTGTGGCTCGACAGCCAGCCGTTCCAATTCCACCGCGCGCGCATCCAGGGCATCGCGCGCGGCTTCAGCCGCGAGGTCGGCGAGGTGAAACTGCTGCCCTATGTGGCGCCGACCACCGACTGGATCCGCCTGCAGCGCCGCATTCCCGTGACCATCGTGCTGGCCGACCCGCCAGCCGACTTCAAGCTCTACATGGGCGCCGATGCCCGGACGATTATCTTTCCATGAAGGGATCGATCCTCCGGTCGGCGATCGAGGATTTTGCCGAGGCCGGTCGCATGGTGGATCGCTCGCTCCAAGGCTGGTGGAAGGAGCTCGGCGAACTGGGGACGGACCCGGCGCGGACACGGGTGTGTCTGGTCGCGGCGCTCGTCGTTCCCCTGGCGACCACGATGGCGCTGTGGCTCGAGGTCGAGTCGGTATGGTGGGCGGCGATCAGCGGCTACATGACGATCATGGCCTCGGGGGCGGCCTCGGTTCGCAAGGGCCTGTTGCGCCTCGGCGGGACGATCGGCGGTGCGGCGGTGGGCTTCGTCGTCGCACGATGGCTGCCCTACGATCACTTCGGCCTCAGCCTGTTCCTCGCCGCGGCCACGATGCTGGGGGTGGTCGCCATGCAAGTGAGTCCGCATGGGCTCGCCTGGCTGTTCGCCGCGATCACCTCGATCCTGGTGCTGCTGGAGGGGCTCAACAATCCCCTGAAGGTTCCCTATATCGCCTTCTACCGTATCTTCGAGGTCGGCATCGGCGTCACGGCCTCGGCCATCGTCGCCAACCTCCTCATGCACTGGCACGCCGATCCGCCGCCGACGGCGCCGGGATGGCGCCACCTGCTCGGTCCGCAATGGCCGGCGATGCTGCATGGCATGCGCGCGGCGATCGCCGTCGTCGTCTTGATGCAGGTCTGGATCTGGATGGACCTGCCGCAGGTCACCCAGATGGCGATCAGCATCGCGGTGGTGATGTCCGCTCCTGTGATCGGCGACGGATCGCTAGGCACGCGGCATGCCGTCGCCGAGCGGTCGCTGCACCGAATCCTCGGCTGCTTTCTGGGCGGCATCGTGGCGCTCGGCTGCCTGGCGCTGCAGGTGCAGTCGTTCCCGTGGTGGCTCGCCATGCTCGGGGCCGGCGTGTGGGTGGGCATGCATATCCAGAACGGCCGGCATGGCGTCGGCTATCTCGGCACCCAGGCGGCATTCGTCTTCATCGTCACGTTGATCCAGGGGCCGGCGCCACCCGCCAGCATCATGCCGGGCATCGACCGGTTCGTTGGCATCAGTGGCGGCTTGGCGATCCTGCTGGTGATTTCATTGATGCTGTGGCCCAACGAGACCGAGCGGAAGGTGGAGCGGATGTCCTGACACGCGCGGCTTTGCTGCTGTCTCCACCCATGCAAATCGCGAAGGGGCGCCGCCCGGCAGCGCGCTTGTCCGCACCGGAAGGGACGTTAGGTTCCGCGCCATGACCGCCAACGCGCCGTCGCCGGCGCCCCCTCAGACCGACCGGATCCTGCGCGCCATCCTGGCCATCGTCTTCTCGGTGTCGTGCTTTTCGGTGCTCAATGCGCTGTCGAAGACGCTGACCCGGGACTACCCGGTCGTGGAAGTGGTATGGGCACGCTACGCCGTGGCCTTCGTGTTCATGGTCGTCCTCTTCATGCCGAGGAGCGGCCTCAATCTCTTTCGCTGGCACAGTGTCGGCCATCAGATCATTCGCGGGCTGCTGCTGTTCTTCTCGTCGTTCCTGTATTTCCACGGCCTGGTCCATATGCCGCTGGCTACGGCGGCGTCGATCTCGCTCACCAGTCCGCTGATCGTGACGGCGCTGTCGGCGCGCTTTCTCGGCGAACCCGTCGGCACCAAACGGTGGATTGCGGTCGTGGTGGGCTTCGCCGGCGCGCTGATCGTGGTTCGCCCGGGCGATGCCAATTTCAGTTGGTACTCGCTCCTGATCGTGGCCAGCACGGTCAGCAGTTCGCTCTACCAGCTCTATTCGCGGCGCTACGGGCAGGTCGAGCGGCCCGATGCCTCGGCCACCATGGCCACCATCGTCGGCACCGTCGCGGCGGCGCCGCTGCTGCCCTTCGAATGGATCACGCCGACCCTCGGCTGGGACCTGGTGCTGTTCGTCGGCCTCGGCGCCATGGCGGCGATCGGCCACTATTTCCTGACGGTGGCCTACCGGCTGGCGCCGGCGGCCGTCGTGGCGCCGTTCAACTACGTGCAGCTCCTGGGTGCGGCTCTTCTCGGCTATCTGGTGTTCGACAACTTTCCCGATTTCTGGACCTGGGTCGGAGCGGGCGTCATCGTCTGTTCCGGCCTCTATCTCGGCCACCAGGAACGGCTTCGGTATCGCGCGATGATCCGGCCGAACAATAATTGACCAGTTGACCAAGTTTTAGCCTGCTGGACTCTCTGGTTGGGCTCTTCTGGACCGTGCGCGTCTCGCGCGCCTCATGAGAGAGCCGGAGGCTCATGGTCCGGAAGACCGAGAACGCCACTGGAATGGCGCCCCCGGCGTGAGCCTGCGGGCTCGGCCCGCCTGGTTCGCGGCGTGGCATATCCCTTGCTTCAAGTCAGGCAGCGCAGAATCGCCTCGCGCGATTCTTTCTCGGTTGGCGTGCCGGCAATTTCGATGACGGCTGTCGTTCGCGGCGGCTGCTGAGGAGTCGTCTGGGCCTGAACACCGACAAAGCCGAATTCCCGCCGAAACCCACCCTGCTGCTACCACCCTGCTGATCGAGGAGGACACGTCATGTGTGACCGCATTGGCTGTATGCATTTTCCCAGGCTTTCCGAGATGGATTTTTCGGGCGCTGCCGCCGCGCCGTCGCGACGCGGCTTCCTGAAGGGCGCAGCGGCCGTCAGCACCATCACCATGGCCGCCGGGCCGGGCATGTTCATGGGCGGGCCGGCGCATGCCGCAGCCGGCCTCAAGTCGACTCACGGCAGCGGCTTCTGCAATCTCAACCTCTTCCTCGCCCATTCGCGGCAATATTCGAAGGCCGCCGGCACCGAGCTGATCTTCATCAACACGCCGACCTCGGCCGAGATGGTGACGTTCCTCGGCATGGGCCAGGTCGATATCGGCCTGATGCCCTACACCAGCTTCATGGCGCTCTACGACAAGGGCGCTCCGGTCAAGATCGTGGCCGGCGGCGGCGTCGAGGGCTGCGCCATCGTGGCCAGGCCCGGGCTCGATACGCCGGAGAAGCTCAAGGGCAAGACCCTCGGCACCTTCCAGATGGATACGCTGGAGGTCATGCCCTACGACTACCTGAAGAAGCACAAGATCTCCTTCAAGGACGTCAAGGTCCGCTACATGGGCAACACGCCCGAGGCCGTCGAGGCCTTCAAGGCGGGCGCCATCGACTGGATCTGCACCATCGAGCCCTATGCCTCGGCGCTGGTGGCCGACGTCAAGGGTGCGGTGATGCTGACCGACGGCATCGATCTCTACGGCAAGGGCTATACCGACTGCGTGCTGGCCGCGCGGTCGAGCCTGATCAAGGACAATCCGGCCGGACTGAAGGCGATCATCAAGGGCATGATGCAGGCCCAGCTCGACGCCGAGACCCAGACCGAGGCGGTGCTGAAGGAACTGGTCGGCAAGTACTACAAGACCTCGATGGAGAACGCCAAGATCGCCCAGGGCAAGCAGCCGGCGGTGGTCGACGCGCGCGGCCAGACCGACTTCATCCTGCAGCGTACCGACAGCGTCATGGAGATGGGCTACATCAAGAAGAAGCCCGGCCGCGATGCCATCGACTGGACCATGCTCGAAGAGGTGATCAAGGAGAACCCTGACCTCTACGGCAAGCTCAAGTACAAGTCTGCCTGATGGCCGTCGTCACTCGCGACGGTGAAGCGGGCGTCGCCGCCGGAGCATCCCGCCCGGCGGCGGCAACCCGGCTGCTCGCCTCCCGACTGTTCACTTCGATGGCGGGGCTCAACTGGCTGGCCAAGGTCTGGTGGACCTGCCTGTCGATCAGCCTGTTCGCGGGACTCTGGGAACTGTGCTGGGCGATGGGCTGGGCCGACGAGAAGCTGCTGCCGCCGCCGCACATCTTCCTCGACAACATCGCCGAGCAGGGCAGGTTCTTCAACACTGCCACGCGCTGGCAGGTCGGTACGTCCATGACCGAGGGCCCGTCGGCCTTCGAATCGGTGCTGATCACCGGCGCCGCCACCACGATGCGCGTGTTCGTCGGGCTGGTGCTGGCCTCGGTGCTGGCGATCGCGGTCGGCGTGCTGGTCCGCTACTACCGCTTCTTCGACCGGCTGGTGCTGCCCACCATCACCCTGCTGTCACCGGTGTCGCCGATCGCCTGGCTGCCGGTGGCGATCTTTCTGTTCGGCATCGGCAATGCGCCGGCCATCTTCATGGTGGTGGTGGCGCTGTTCTTCCACATGGTGCTGGCGACCATCAACCAGATCGACACCGTCAACACCAACCTGATCAACGTGGCGCGCACCATGGGCGCCTCCAAGCCGCAGATCTACGCCCGCGTCATCGTTCCCGCCATCCTGCCCGGCATGCTCCAGGTGTTGCGCATGAACCTGTTCGGTGCCTGGATGGTGGTGCTGGTCGCGGAGTCGACCGGCGTCGGCTACGGTATGGGCCAGGTCATCATGCTGGCGCGCAACACCTTCAATCCGTCGCTGGTGTTCTTCACCATCGCCGTGATCGGCGTGCTCGGCTTCACCTTCGACTGGTTGTTGCGGCTGGCGCAGCGCCGCATTCTCTACTGGCTGCCTGACACTGCGGAGAGATTGCGTGTCCTCTGAAAGCGCACCGACCTTCTCGTCGCGCGACGCGGTCGTCTGCCGCGGTGTCGGCAAGACCTGGGCGGCCGGCACCAAGCGGGCGCACGAGGCATTGCGCGACATCGACCTCGACATCAAGCCCGGCGAGTTCGTGGTCTTCCTCGGCCCCTCGGGCTGCGGCAAGAGCACCTTGCTCTACCTGATCGCGGGTCTGGAAGATGCGACCGACGGCCAGATCTGGTCTTTTGGCGACGCGGTCGACACGCCATCGCCCGAGCGCAGCCTGATCTTCCAGGAGACCTCGCTCTTCCCCTGGCTGACGGTGTGGCAGAACGTGAGCTTCGGGCTCGCCATCCGCGGCGCCTCTCAGGAGGAGCGCCGCAAGGTCGCCGCAGAAGCGCTGCAGCGCGTCGGCCTGATCGCCGCCATGGACAAGCGGCCCGATGAACTTTCGGGCGGCATGCGTCAGCGCGTGGCGGTCGCCCGCGCGCTCGCGATGCGGCCCAAGGTGCTGCTGATGGACGAGCCCTTCGCCGCGCTCGACGTGCAAACGCGCGCGCGGATGCAGGACTTCCTGCTCGACGTGTGGCGCGATTCGGGCGCCTCGGTACTGTTCGTCACCCATCACATCGACGAGGCGGTGGCGCTGGCCGACCGTGTCGTGGTGTTCACCTCGCGGCCTGGCCGCATCAAGACGATCTACCCGATCGACCTGCCGCGTCCGCGCAACCTGTTCTCGCGCGAGGCCGAGGCGATGCGCATCCAGCTCACCGAACTCCTGCGCGACGAGGTCGACCGCGCCTTCGCCGAGCAGGAAGCTTTCGCGACGCCGGCATAAAACCGTTTTCGAGAAATCCCGAAGGAGAAGCCTCACATGGCCACCAGTCTCGTCCGCAGCCGCGCCGCCATCACCGGCACCAAGGACCGCTTCACCTGGAACGAGATCAAGGACGGCGCCGTCCTGCAGGAGGACGGCGTCATCGTGGCCGTCGGCACCTACGACGACCTGCATGCCAAGCACCCGACCGTGCCGGTGATCGGCAACGGCAAGGAGATCCTGCTGCCGGGCTTCGTCAACGGCCATCACCACGTCGGCCTGACGCCGGTGCAGCTGGGCTCGCCCGACATGCCGCTGGAACTGTGGTTCATCACCCGCATGGTGATCCGCAACCTCGATCTCTACCTCGATACGCTCTATTCGGCCTTCGAGATGATCGGCTCGGGCATCACGACGGTCCAGCACATCCAAGGCTGGATGCCGGGCGTCCTGGCCGACGTCGAGAAACGCGCGAACGAGACCATCCGCGCCTACGAAGACATCGGCATGCGGGTTTCGTACTGCTACGCCGTGCGCGATCAGAACCGGCTAGTCTACCAGGCCGACGAGGAGTTCGTGGCCAGCCTGCCGGTGGAACTGCGGGACCCGATGAAGCGCTGGTTCGAGCGCTTCAAGATGAGCCTCGACGATGCGATGGACATGTTCAAGTCGTTCCATTCGCAGCACCACAACAAGCGGCGGGTAAAAATCCAGCTGGCGCCGGCCAATCTGCACTGGTGCTCGGACAAGGCGCTCACGCTGCTGTCGGACGCCTCGGCCAAGTACGACGTGCCGATGCATATGCACCTGCTCGAGACCGCCTATCAGAAGGAATATGCCTGGCGCCGCGGCAAATGCACGGCGCTGGAGTACATCGACCGCTTCGGCATGGTGAACAAGCGCCTGACCCTGGGGCATGGCGTGTGGCTGAACGAAAAGGACATCGACCGCCTGGCCGAAGCAGGCGGCTGCGTCTGCCACAACTGCTCGTCCAACTTCCGCCTGCGCTCCGGTGTGGCGGCGCTCAATCATTTCGAGAAGAAAGGCATCAACACCGCCATCGGGCTCGACGAGGCCGGCATCAACGACGACCGCGACATGCTGCAGGAATTGAAGCTGGTGCTGCGCGCCCATCGCGTGCCCGGCATGGTCGAGGCCGACGTCCCGACCATGTCCCAGGTTTTACGCATGGCGACGGTGGGTGGTGCGAAAACGACACCCTACGGTGAGAGCATCGGCACGCTCGAGGTCGGCAAGGCCGCCGACATGGTGCTGATCGACTGGGACAGCATCGCCTATCCCTACCTCGACGAGCTGACGCCGACGCTCGATGCCGTGGTCCAGCGCGCCAAGCAGCAGGCCGTCACCACGACGATCTGCGACGGCGAGGTGATCTACAAGGACGGCAAATTCACCAAGGTCGATCGCACGGCGGCGCTAAAGGCCCTGCACGACGATCTCACCAAGGCGCTGGCCGACGACGAGGTCGAGCGCCGCAAGCTCTCGGTGGCGCTGCTGCCGCACGCGCGGCGCTTCTATGAGAAGTACATGGATCCGTCGAAGCACGTGCCGTTCTACCGGCCGAGCTCGATGGTGTAATTCTTGTCGTCTCGCGCGGGGTAACCCCCGCGCTGGAGTGTAGCGAAGGACCTCACAGTCGCTTCACCGAGGCTGTGGCGGGCGGGAGATCCTTCGCTGCGCTCAGGATGACATCAAGCGCGCGATATAGAACCCGTCGAGGCCGCCGCGTTCGGGCCACATCGAGGGCAGGGTGCGGACGTCGCCGTCTTTCGTGAGAGCGCCATCGAGGCCGGGCAGCTCGGCCGGCTGGACCGGCACGCGGCTGAGACGCGGCTCGCGCACCAGCAGGGCCTCGATCCGCGCCGGGCCTTCGTCCTCCTGCAGCGAGCAGACGGCATAGACCAGCGTGCCGCCGGGCTTGAGTTGCTCGACGGCGTGCAGCAGCAGCCGATCTTGGGTGAGAGTGAGGCGGCCCACGTCCTCCTCGTCCTTCAGCCAGGCGATGTCGGGATGGCGGCGCAGCGTGCCGGTGCCGGAGCAGGGGGCATCGAGCAGGATGGCGTCGAATTTTTCCGCCGCCGTCCATTTGCTGGCGTCGGCGGTGATCAGTTCGGCGGCAAGGCCGGCGCGGGCAAGGTTCTCGCCGACCCGGGTCATGCGGCGCGCCGAGATGTCGACGGCGGTGACGGCAGCGCCGGCGGCGCAGAGCTGCATCGTCTTGCCGCCGGGGGCGGCGCATAGATCGGCCACGCGCTTGCCCGCGATGTCGCCCAGCAGGCGCACCGGCAGCGTCGCGGCGGCATCCTGTACCCACCACGCGCCCTCGGCGAAGCCCGGCAGCTCGGCGATGTGGCCGCCGCCGGTCCGGCGCAAGGTGCCGGTCGGTAGCACCTCGGCCTCGAGCTGGCCCGCCCAGAAATCGGTGTTGGCGCGCGGCGTGAGGTCGAGCGGGGCCTCGATCAGGTGGGCGGCGGCGATGGCGCGCGTGGTGTCCTCGCCGTAGGCCTCGGCCCAGCTCCGCCACAGCCATTGCGGCGTGTTGAGGCGGGCGGGGTCGCGGTCGCCCAGGATCGCCAGGCCTTCGCGGCTGATGCGGCGTAGGACGGCGTTGGCGAGACCTTTCAGATGCGGCAGGTGGGCGTCCTCGATCAGGCGCACCGAGGTGTCGACGGCGGCGTGCGGCGCGGTGCCGAGGAACAGGAGCTGAGCCGCGCCCAGGCGCAACACCTGGCGGCCGGCGGCGTTGGGGCCTTCCAGCGGCCGTTCGATCAGGGCTGCCAGCACGACGTCGATCTCGCCCAGCCGGCGCAGCGTCGTGGCCAACAGCAGGCGGACGAAGGCGCGGTCGCGCGGATCGAGGCCGGCGAAGCCCGCATGGCGCGCGAGGGCCTCGTCGAGCGGCTGGCCCTTGTCGAGACAGGAGACCAGGATTTCGAACGCGGCGTGCCGGGAGGCGAGCGGGGTAGCATCCATTGCGCGGCGCTATAGCCCCCGGCGCGGCCCTTGTCATCGCTTGTTCGGCGGCTAGTGTGCGGCGCGAAAGGATTTCCGCATGAAAAGAGTAGGCTCGTTCGTCGGCGACTGGTGGCGCCTGGTCAATCCGTACTTCCGGTCCGAGGAGTGGCCCTATGCCATTCCGCTGCTGCTGGGCGCGATCGCACTGACGCTGGGCGGCGTCTTCGTGGAAGTCCTTTTCAACGACTGGAGCCGGCGCTTCTACGACAGCCTGCAGAACAAGGACGAGGCGGTTTTCTGGCAGGAAATCCTCACCTTCTCCTGGCTCGCCGCGCTCTTCATCGCGGTCGCCGTCGCCCGGGCGATCGTGAGCCCCTATCTCCGCCTGCGCTGGCGGCGGTGGCTGACGCGCCGCTATCTCGCCCATTGGCTCGACGGCCGCGGCTACTACCGCATCGAGCTGCAGCGCACGGTCGACAACGCCGATCAGCGCATCGCCGAGGACCTGCGCTTTCTCGGCGAATACACCATGCAGCTGTTCCTCGGCCTTTTGAGCGCCGTGGCCACGCTGATCTCGTTCCTGTTCATCCTGTGGTCACTGTCGGGACCGCTGTCGCTGGCGGCCATCGGCCTCGACATCAACGTGCCCGGCTACATGGCGTGGGTCTGCCTGATCTATGCCATTGCCGGCACCTTCCTCGCCAACGTCGTCGGCCGCCGGCTGATCAACCTCAACTTCCTGAAGCAGCGCTATGAAGCCAACTTCCGCTTCGCGCTGGTGCGGGTGCGCGAGAATGCCGAGGGCATCGCGCTTTATCGCGGCGAGGAGCGCGAGGCCGAGGCGCTCAATGCGCGCTTCACCGACGTCTTCAATAACGGCTGGCGCGTGCTGTTCACCCAAGTGCAGCTTGCCTTCTATCAGTCGGGCTACGCCCAGCTCGCGATCATCTTTCCCTATGTCGTGACGGCGCCGCGCTTCTTCGCCGGCGCCATCACGCTCGGTGTGATGACCCAGACCGCTTCGGCCTTCGGCCAGGTCCAGAGTGCACTCTCGTTCTTCATCGACAACTACACGGTCGTGGCCGAGTTGCGCGCCGTCATGGATCGTCTGCAAGGGCTGAAGGCGGCGACAGACCACAAGCCGGAGAGCGCCATCGAGGTGGCGCCCCAGGCCGGCCGCGGCGACGTCGGCGTCGAGGACCTGACGCTGGCGCTGCCCAACGGCCAGACGCTGCTCGCCAACACGACGCTCGCGTTGCCGCGTGGCCGGTCGACGCTGATCTCGGGAGCGAGCGGCTCGGGCAAGAGCACGCTGTTCCGCGCGCTGGCCGGCATCTGGCCGTTCGGGAGCGGGCACGTGCACGTGCCCGCCGGCGCGCGCGTCCTGTTCCTGCCGCAGAAACCCTACATCCCGATCGGCACGCTGCGCGACGCGGTGAAGTATCCCGATGAGCACTCGACGGCGAGCGACGGCGAGATCGTGGCGGCGCTGCAAGCAGCCCAACTCGGCCAGCTCGCCGGTCGCCTGGACGAGGAGGCGCACTGGACCAACATCTTGTCGGGGGGCGAGCAGCAGCGCGTGGCGATCGCCCGGGCGCTGGTCTTCAAGCCCGACTGGCTGTTTCTCGACGAGGCCACGGCGTCGCTCGACGACACGACGGAAGCGGCGGTCTATGGCGCGCTGAAGGAACGACTGCCGGACACGACGCTGGTGTCGATCGGCCACCGGCCGTCGCTCAGGAAGTGGCACGAGCGGCGGATCGAGCTGCAGCGCAAGCCGGGCGAGGTCGGGCGGCTGGTCGAGGCGACCGCACATGCCTAGCGTGGCCGCATGAGCAGGGTGCTGATCGTCGCCGGCCCCGCCGATGCGGACTTTGCCGAGGAGGTGCGCCGGACGACGCGCGGCCTCGACATCGAGATCGCGCAGTCGTTGCCGGTTGCCGAGCAGCGGACGGTGCTGCTGGTGTGGAGCGCCGTTGCGCCCGCGACGGCCGCCGACATACCGACGTTGATCGACCTCTGGTCCCGGGGCCGCCTGGTCATCGCCCGCCGCGACGACACGGCCCTGCCGCTGGGGCTGGGTGACCTCGATACGTTGCCGGCCGGCGCGCCGGTGCGCGAGATGGCGTTCAAGCTGCTTCATGCGGCCCTTGCGCCGGGGGAAGGGGCAGCGGTGGCCGCGCCGCCACCACCGCCATCACCGCTGCCCGAGCCGCTGACGCCAGTATTCGAGGCCGCGCCCGCCGCGATGGCACCTTCGGCGCGACGCTGGCCGATGGCCGTGGCGATCGCCGTGCTGGTGCTGGCCGCGGCAGGCGGCGCGGCGTTGTGGCTGCAGTAGGCATCGCAGCCCCCGGCAGGGAAATCCGCCGGTCCCGAAGAGGCCGCGATGCGCCGCGATGACGAACTGGCCTACATCCTGGCGCCGTTCCAGCGCCACGCGCTCGACGCCGTCTAGTAGCTCAGCAGCAGGAGCGCGATCATCGCCGCCACGGCCAGCGCGGTCATGGCGATCCAGGCGAACACCACGCCGGCGCTCTGGCCGCCCTGCCGCAGGACCAGCCATACGCTGAGGGCAAAGCCCAGCGC
>ERZ1292640.2602-Hain-H43-02um-R1-2602-length-14391-cov-22_pt1 | contig 14391 bp, 11 predicted proteins | sample MGYA00564404_ERZ1292640 | MGnify/ENA primary metagenome ERZ1292640 (study PRJEB36523, sample SAMEA6512636) | groundwater metagenome | collected 2019-01-08 | study: AquaDiva: Metagenomics assemblies of 32 groundwater samples
GCGCGAACGGCGGCGCGAGGGCCTCTCCCGCGACGTAGCTCGTCCGCGAAAGACCCGCGTACGCGGTCATCCAGTCATCCGCGGTCGCGGCGACGGGGGTCAGTGCCAGCACGGTGCCCAGTACGGTCAGCAGTGTACGCATACGTCTCTTCCTCCTCGGTCCATTACGATCCGCTCCCTGCCCTCAGGCCCTGATTATAGAACACCAGGGCACCCGGAGTTGCGACGTCCGGAGCAACCCCAAGGCGTCCGTCCGCGGACGCACCTAGACTGGGAGGCGGGGCTGTGGCACTATTGACTGCCAGATGCGCAAGGCTATTACCACCATGTTCGCCGCCCTGAGCCTGGCCGCCGCGGGAGCCCCCGGCCCCGCCGCGGCCATGTCCCCCGACATCGAGCGGGCGGCGGAGAAGGGCGCCCGCGAGCTATACGACCTGGATTTCGACCGGGCGCGGGAGACTTTTGTCAGGCTCCGGACCGACCACCCGGACCACCCCGCCGGCCCGACCCTGCTGGCGACCGCGCTCTGGTGGCAGGCCCGGTACTGGTACCGGACGCCGTCGGACGACGAATCGGCGGTCCTCACCGGCTACCTCGAGGAGGCCATCCGGCTCTCGCGCGGCCTCGCGGGCCGTCCGGGTATGGCATGCGAGGGCCAGTTCTTCCTCGGCGGCGCGCTCGGCGTGAAGGCGCACTGGCAGATGCTCCGGGGCAAGTGGGCCGCCGCCGCCATGGGCGCGCGCGAGTCCATCCTCGTCCTGCGGCCGCTCGTCTCCTGCTCCCCGTTCGGGGAGGAGGCGTATTTCGGGTTGGGGCTCTACGAGTACGCGGCCTCCCAGCTCCCGTGGACGCTCCGCTGGCTCTCGCGGTTCATCGTCGGCCGCTCGAACCGCGAGGAAGCGCTTGGCATGCTCGAGCGCGCGGCGACCCGGTCGCAGTGGATGCGCACCGACGCGCAGGGCACGCTCGCCCTCCTCTATACGGTCTTCGATCCGGCGCCGGAAAAGGCGATCGTGTACGCGGAGATGATGGTCCGCGAGCGGCCCACCTCGCCGCTCGCGCACTCCCTGTATGCGCAGGCGCTCGCCTTCTCCGGACGCTGGGCGGAAACGCTCGCCGAGACCGCGCGGGATCTCGAGATCGCCCGGACGCCGGGCTCCACGTTCGCGCACGAGGCCGCCGCCTTCCATTATTACCGTGGCATCGCGCTCATGGGCCTCCGCCGGCTCCCGGAGGCCCTCGACGCGCTCACGGTCGCGGTCACGACGGACAGCCGCGCGCCCTGGATCTCGGCCGTGCACCTCAAGCGCGGCAACGCGCGCGACCTCGCGGGCGACCGGAAAGGCGCCAAGGAAGACTACAAGAAGGTGCTCAAGCTCCCGGACCCGTGGCACTCGCACAAGCGCGCGAAAGAGTTCCTCAAGCGCCACTTCTCCTGGAGCGACTTCGCCAAGGAAATCACCCCCCACGGCGGGTACTGATCCCGTCAGAGACGGGTGGCAGTGGCCGAGTGGAGGTCTCTGAGGCGCTGGCCTGCCAACTCCGGCGGCGCGGGAGGAGGGGGCCGAAGTCAGCTTCGCGAACCAACCGGCGGCGTCGGTGGTGAGGCGACCAGCAGGTCCGGCTGCGACTGCTCGCATTCCTGTGCAGGCAGTCGCTCACCAGCAGTGGTAGGTGAAGCAGGATGCTTGGGCCTCAGCCGCAATGGTGAGCGAACGGTGACGAGGCCCCCGACAGGACCCGCGCCGCCTCTACCGAGCGTGCCGAAGAGACCTCCACTCGGCCACTGGCAGGACCCGTCACTGCGGGACGGGTGCCAGTAGCTATAATGACCTCCTCGTGAGCACGTACTACGTCGACGCGACAGCCGGCAGCGACACCAACCCGGGGACGTCCGAGGGCGCGGCCTGGCGCACGCTCAAACATGCCGCCGCCCGCGAGTTCCGGGCCGGCGACCGCCTCCTCCTCGCGCGCGGCGGTGCCTGGCACGAGCCGATGGTGCTCAATGGCCGCGGCGACCCCGCCAACCCGATCCTGCTGGGCGCCTTCGGCACCGGGCCCCGGCCCGCGATCCACGGCGGCGAGACCCACGCGGTCGCGGCCGCGCGGCCCGTCGGCGGCTGGCGGATCTCGGGGCTCGAGCTCACGAGCACGAACGCGTCCAACCCCACCCGCAAGATCGAGGGCGGCACCTCCGGCGTCTTCCTCTCCCAGGAGGAGACCGGCCACGGGTTCGTGATCGACGACTGCCGGATCCACGACACCTCGGGCCCCGGCATCCACTTCCGCGGCCGGGGGGCTCCTGCCCCGATGATCACGGGCGCGGTGATCGAGGGGTGCGAGATCTGGAACGCCTCGTGCGGCATCCAGTTCGCGTGCGACGGCTCGTTCTCGACGGAGTTCTTCCCGGACTTCCGCATCGCGCACGTGGACGTCCACGACATCGGCGGCGACGGGATCGTCCCGTTCTGCTCCCGCGACGGCGTCATCGAGCACTGCCGGGCGTGGCGAACCGGGCTCGGGGTCGACCCGAAGGACCACTCGCCGGTCGCGATCTGGTACGCGTGGTCGCTCCGCAGCGTGATCCAGTTCTGCGAGGCGTGGGACAACCATACGGGGGGCCGGGGCGCCGACGGCGGCGGGTTCGACCTCGACGGCGGGTGCACGGACTGCGTGCTCCAGTACAACCACAGCCACGACAACGACGGCGCCGGGTTCCTGATCTGTTCCTGGGACCCCGCGCTCTGGCCCTGCACCGGATGCGTGACCCGGTTTAACCTGTCGGTCAACGACGGACTCCAGAACGACTACGGCGGGATCACGTTCTGGCAGGCCACCGGGTGCCTGACCTACAACAACACCGTGATCGCGCGGAAGGCCCCGGCGCTCAAGTTCCTGAGTGACACGCGCGACCACCTCATCGCGAACAACCTCTTCGTCGCGGACACGGCCGGAGACGTGCCCCTGGTGAAGTCCGGGTTCGACGTGCGGGCGAACAAGTTCCTGCACAACCTCTACCACCGCACCGGCGGGGCGGCGCGGTTCGAGGTGCCCGGGCTTGCCGATGGCTCGTTCCGGTTGTTCGCCCAGCACATCAGCGGCGTCCGCGAGGTCAACGCGGACCCGCTGCTGGTCGATCTCGCGAAACCCGATGTCCGGCTGAAGGCCGGCTCCCCCGCCCGCGGCCTGGGGTTGCGCATCCCGGCCATGGGCGGGGTCGACTTCGGCCGCCGGCCGCTTCCCGACCGGGGGCCCGTGGATCTCGGATGCATGGCCATGCGGGAGGACGAATGATGGCAACCGTCAATGTTCGCGGGACGCTGGTGCCGGTCGGCCCCCATACGGGCAAGACGATCTACCTCGGCGCCGACCACCGGGGGTTCGGCCTCAAGGAGTGGCTCAAGCCACGGCTGCGGAAACTTGGTTTCCGCGTGGTAGATGTCGGCACCCATAGCCCCAAGCGCGTGGACTACCCCCAAGTCGCCCTCCGCGTCGCCCGGCCCGTGAGCCGCGCCGGCGGCCGGACGGCGGTCGGCATCGGCGTCTGCGGGTCGAGCATCGGCATCGCGATAGTGGCGGGCAAGCTCCCGGGCGTCCTGCCCGCGAACCCCGCGACGGTCGCCGCGGCGCGCGAAACGAGGACGCACAACAACACCAACTTCCTCGCGCTCTCGGGCGACCATATGACGCCCGCGAAGGCGCTCGCGATCGCGAAGGCCTGGCTGACCCGGCCGTTCGCCCCCGACCCCGTGCGCGACGCCCGGTATATCCGCCGCTACCTCCAGACGGTGCGGCTAGACCGGGGCTAGCTGCCTGGACCGGCGGTAACGCCGCAGGGAACGCCCGTGTTAGGCTAAATAACCATGCGTGGATTGAAGATTCTCACCGTCCGGGGCATCCCGATCGTCCTTCACTGGACCTTCCTGGTGTTCATCGGGTTGATCGCCCTCGCCGCCGGGACCGGCGGCCTCCACTCCGCCCTCACCGCCCTCCTCATATGGGCCGTCCTGTTCACCTGCATCGCCATGCACGAGCTGGCGCACTCGATGGTGGCCCAGCGGTTCGGCATCCGGGTGGGCAGCATCCTGCTCACTCCGATCGGCGGAATCGCGTCCATGGACCGGATGCCCGACGTGCCCCGGCAGGAGATCCTGATGTCGCTCGCCGGGCCCGGGTTCAACCTCGTCCTCGCCACGATCGTGTTCTGGTTCATCTGGTGGTTGCCGAACGTCGAGTTCATCGTGGACCCGTTCAACCCGTTCAGGCTCCAGGACGTGATGGAGAACCCCACGCTCTTCACCCAGTTCACGGTCCTGCTGTTCAAGGTCAATATGGCCCTGGGCCTCTTCAACCTCCTCCCGGCCTTCCCCATGGACGGCGGCCGGGTCTTCCGCGCCGCGCTCGCCCTGTCCGGCCGGTCTTACGCCCGGGCGACGGTCCTCGCCATGCACGTGAGCACCGTCCTCCTCGTCCTGCTGGGCCTGGCGGGCGTCCTCGTCGAGAACCCCCTCCTGGTCGTGATCGCCGTCCTCCTCTACTTCGCCGGGCAGGCCGAGACCCAGCAGGTCCGGACCCGCTCCGCCCTCGAGCACCTCCGCGCCGAGCACCTCCTGCCGCAGGAGCCGCTCGCCGTCGAGCCGGAGACCCCCCTGGGCGAGCTCGTGCCCCGCCTCCTGGAGGGCGTCCCCCGCCACTACCCCGTCGTCTCGCGCGGCCGAGTGGTGGGCGTCCTCGCCCACCCGGACCTCGTGGCCGGCCTCGCGCGCGAGGGGGGCACCGGCCTGCCCGTGTCCGACGTCATGCGCCCGCCCGTGGTCGTCGGCGCCGGCGACCCGCTGGACGCCGTGGCCCGCCGGCTCACCGAGCGCGGCGCCCCCGTGGCGCTCATCCTCGACGGCGGCCGGCTCGTCGGGCTCGTCTCGCGCGAGATGCTCGAGGCCCTCGCCCGCCAGCTCGATCAATCGGGGGCCTGAGCCCGCCGTGCCGCGGCTGCCGCTGACCCGGTTCGTGCAGGGCGTGCTGATCGTCTGCGCCTATCTCCTGCCGCTCGCGATCGCGCCCGGCCTGATCCAGGACGCCTCGGGCCTGCCCAAGAGCGTCGTGCTGGCGCTGGCCGCCGCCCTCCTGGTCGGCGCCGGGCTCGCCCGCGTCCTCGCGTTCCGCGCGCCCCTGGCCCCCGCCACGCCCGTCGCGCTCCCCGCCGCCGCGGTCGCCGCCGTGGCCGTGTTCTCGCTGGCCGGCACCCCCGCGGCGGGCGAGGGTCTCGCCGCCGCCCTCTTCCTCGGCGCGATGCTGACCGTCATGGCGCTCTCCGGCTCCCTCGCCTCGCGCGAGCCGCTCCTCGACGCGATCATGATCGCCGCGTCCATCGCGGGGCTGTACGGCATCGCCCAGTATCTTGGCTTTGACCCCGTGGAGTGGGCGTCGCACTTCCGCCCGCGGGTGTTCTCCACCCTCGGCAACCCCGTCTTCTTCGGCAACTACCTCGCCGCCGTCTTCCCGCTCGTCTTCGCGCGCTGGCTCGTGACCGAGCGGGAGGAGACCAAGGACCTCCTCACGCTCCTGCTCGCCGTGCTCGCGCTCGGGATCTTCCTGAGCTGGACGCGCAGCTCCTGGTTCGGCCTCGGGGTCGGCACGGCGGTCCAGATCGGGCTGCTCGCCGCCGACGCGCGCGGCCGCGCCCTGTTCGCCGCGAACCGGACCTGGCTCCTCTCCGCCGCGGTCGCCGGGCTCATCGGGTTCACCCTCGTGAGCTCGGCTTCCGTGGGCGGCCGGCCGCCCGTCCCCGTCCTCGAGCGTCTCACCGACGCCGTGAACCCGCAGGGCTACTCCGCCCGGTTCCGGCTCCTGAACGCCGAGGTCTGCGCCCGGATCGCCCGGGACCACCCGCTATTCGGCACCGGGCTCGGCGGCTACTGCGCCGAGTACCCCCTGCGCCGGCTGAAGACGCGGGCCGCGATCGGCTCGCCCGGCCACTTCTTCGCGAGCCAGGAGATGTACGCGCACGACGACCACCTCCAGATCCTGGCCGAGCTCGGCATCGTCGGGCTGGGCCTCTGGATCTGGTTCCTCGTCTGCGCCCTGCGCTGGGCCGCGGCCGTCCACCGGTCGGGCGACTGGTACGGGCTCGCGGCGGTGGGCGTCATCGCCACCGTGGCCGCGGATGGATTGATGAACTTCCCGCTCCGCGTCGTCCCTCCGAGCTGGGTGCTCTTCGCCTCGATCGGCATGCTCGCTGCGGCGGGCCGAAGGCCCGTCCTGAGCGGAGACCGCGAAGCGGTCGGAGTCGAAGGAGACGTACCCTTGAGACGTCGGATCATGGCCTGGGGCCTTGTCGCGGCGGCCGGGCTGCTCTCCATGCGCCCCATCTGGAACGTCCTCTACGCCGACCGCATGCTCCTCGAGGGCGACCGCCAGGTCGGCTACAACAACTACGAGATGGCCTACGCCTACTACGGCTGGGGCCTCGAGCACTCGCCGCGGAACCGGTTCCTCGCCTTCCGCTTCTCGGTCGCCGCGTTCAACTCGGGCCGGTTCGACTGGACCGGGCGGACCGTGGACGAGTCCATGCACTACGTCCAGAAGGCTCTTGCCCTCGGGTACCACGACGAAAACGTCTACAAGCAGCTCTCCATGATCTTCGAGCGCAAGACCGCCCTGCGCCGCGCGATCCCGGCCCTGGATACCGCGCACGCCCTGCACCCCCTGCGCGAGGACATCACGAACAACCTCGCCTACTACCTCGCCGAGTGCTCGACGCGCCTGGACGAGGCGGTGGAGCTGGCCAAGCTCGCGGTGAAGCAGGTCCCCGGGGACCCCACGTATCTCGACACCCTGGGCTACGTGTACATCAGGGCGGGCCGGTTCCGGGAGGCCATCACGCCGCTCGAGACCGCCCTCAAGCGGCTCCCGGCCACCGGTGACGCCCGGGTCCTCGCCGCCCGCAAGGAAGTCCTCGACCACCTCGCCCTCGCAAGGAAAGGCCGGTAGCCGTGGCCGAACTCGCGCCAAGATACGATCCCAAGGCCGTCGAGGGCCCCCTCTACCAGCGCTGGCTCGACGCCAAGGCCTTCCACGCCGACCCGGCGTCGGGCAAGCCCCCATTCGTGATCGTGATCCCGCCGCCGAACGTGACGGGGTCGCTCCACATGGGCCACGCGCTCAACAACACGCTCCAGGACATCCTGACGCGGTGGAAGCGCATGCAGGGCTACAACGCCTGCTGGATCCCGGGCACCGACCATGCCTCCATCGCGGTCACGGTCATGCTCGAACGGGAGTTGAAGAAGGAGGGCAAGACCCGGCGCGACCTGGGCCGCGACGCCTTCCTCGAGCGCGCGTGGGCCTGGAAACAGAAATACGGCAACCGGATCGTCGAACAGTTGAAGTTGATGGGCTGTTCCTGCGACTGGGACCGCGAGCGGTTCACGATGGACGAGGGGCTCTCGCAGGCCGTCATCGAGCACTTCGTCCGGCTGTACGACGAGGGGCTTATCTACCGCGGCGAGCGGATCGTGAACTGGTGCCCGCGGTGCCAGACCGCAATCTCGGACCTCGAGGTCGTGCACCAGGACCTCGACGGGTCGCTCTGGCACATCAAGTACCCGCTCCAGGGCGGGGGCGAGGCCGTGGTCGCCACCACCCGTCCCGAGACCATGCTCGGCGACGTCGCCGTGGCCGTGCATCCGGACGACGACCGCCATAAGGCGATCGTGGGCAAGACCGCGATCCTCCCCCTGCTCGACCGCGAGATCCCGGTCATCGCCGACGCCTACGTCGACCGCGAGTTCGGGACGGGCACGCTCAAGATCACGCCCGGCCACGACCAGAACGACTTCGAGATCGGGGCCCGCCACAAGCTCCCGATCATCAACATCTTCAATCCGGACGCGTCCGTGAACGAGCACGGGGGCCCGTACGCCGGGCTGGACCGGTTCAAGGCCCGCGACCGCGTGGTCGCCGACCTCGAGGCGAAGGGCCTCCTGGTCAAGGTCGAACCCCGCCGGTCCCCGATCGCCCACTGCCAGCGGTGCAACACCCGGCTGGAGCCGCTCGTCTCCCTCCAGTGGTGGATGAAGATGAAGGGGCTGGCGGAGCCCGCGATCCGGGCGGTCGAGCTGGGCGAGACCCGGCCCGACGACCCGGACGCCGTCCGGCTCCTCCCCGACAATGCGCCCGCCGTCTTCTTCGAGTGGATGCGGAACATCCGGGACTGGTGCATCTCGCGCCAGCTCTGGTGGGGCCACCGCATCCCGGCCTGGTACTGCCGGGAGTGCAAGGAGACGATCGTCGCCCGCTCCGCCCCGGCCAAGTGCCCCAAGTGCGGCGGGGCCGTGGACCAGGACCCCGACTCGCTCGACACCTGGTTCTCCTCCGCCCTGTGGCCGTTCTCGACGCTCGGCTGGCCGGACGAGGCCGAGATGAAGCGGCTCGGGTTCGCCACGTTCTACCCCACGTCCGTCCTCGTGACCGCCGCGGACATCATCTTCCTCTGGGTGGCGCGGATGATGATGGCCGGGTTCAAGTTCACGGGAAAGCGCCCGTTCCACACCGTCGTGTTCAACTCCCTGGTGACCGACCCCGAGGGGAAGAAGATGAGCAAGACCAAGGGGAACGTCGTCGACCCCCTCGATCTTTTCGCCCAATACGGGACCGACGCCACCCGGTTCACGCTCACGGGTCAGGAGACCCTCCGGCAGTCGTTCCGGATGTCGCCCGAGAAGGTCGAGCACGGCCGCAACTTCATGAACAAGATATGGAACGCTGGCCGTTTCGCTTTAGGCGAGCTTGAAGGCTATACGCCGACTGCGGAGCCGCCTGCCAACCGTTCCCTGGCCGACCGCTGGATCCTGACGAGGACCGACGAGGTCGTGGCGCAGGCGACCCAGGCGCTCGAGCGCTACTCGTTCAGCGAGTACGCGCTCCTGCTCGAGACCTTCTTCTGGCACGAACTCTGCGACACCTACCTCGAGCTCGCGAAGCCTGCTCTCAAGGACCAAGTGCGGCGCCCCGCCGCAACGTGGACCCTGTGCGCCGTCCTCGACCGGACCTTCAAGCTAATGCACCCGGTCGTCCCCTACATCACCGAAGAGCTCTGGCAGAGGCTCCCCAAGCTCCCGGGCCATGGGCCGCTCCTCATGCTCGAGCCCTGGCCCAAACCCGCCCCGGGGACCGACCAGGCCGGCAAGACCATGGCCGTCACGCTCGGGATCGTCTCCGCCATCCGCACGCTCCGGCACGAGACCGGGATCGAGCCGGCCGAGACCGTGACCGTCGCGGCCCGGGCCGAAGCCACCGCCGACCCCGCGGCGCTGGCGGAACCCCTCAAGCTCGGCTACGTCGAGACGCTGTGCAAGGCGAAGCTCAGTGTGATGGCCGCCGGCGACGCCCCTCCGTCACCCCATGTGACCATCCACATCCCCGGCTACAGCCTCTTCCTCGCCCTCCCGAAGCCCGCCGACCCCGCGGCCGAAAAGGCCCGTCTCGAGAAGGAGCGCGCCGCCCTCACCGGCCTCCTCGAGAAGCGAAAGTCCACACTGGCCAACGCCGACTTCGTCGCCAAGGCCCCCCCCGCCCTCGTGGCCGAATCGCGTGCCGCCATCGCCGACTTCGAGGCCCGCCTCGCCCGCCTCTCCGAACGCCTCTCCCAGCTCTGAGCCCACCCACCCCACCGCTCCACCTGAGGATTTCACGCTTTGGCCGAGGTGATATACTGCGAGTGCGAATAGTTCCATGAGAATCGATAAAGAACGCTCCCAATATACCGCCCATTCCCCCTCGGGCGAGGGCATCTCCGGGGCCACTCGGAGGAAGCTGGTGCAGCTCTCCAAGACCCCGGGCCTGCTGACCGTAACCGACGGAGCCCGGATACTGGGCCTGGGCCATGCGGAGACCAGGCGGCTCCTCGCCGGCCTCGCCTCGCGGGGCTGGCTCACCCGAGTCAGTCACGGACTCTATGCCCCGACACCCCTCGATGCCGACCGGCCAGCCGACTGGCACGTGGATCCCTGGGTCCTGGCACACCATCTTTTTGCTCCCTGCTACATCGGCGGATGGAGCGCGTGCGAACACTGGGGTCTCACGGAACAGGTATTCCGGGACATCGTGGTCATGACCGCACGCCATATCCGGAGCCGGCACCCCGTGATCCAGGGAACCGGCTTCGTGTTGACCACCCGGCCCGAACGTCTGCTCTTCGGCACCCGCTGGGTCTGGCGGGGGCGGGTCCGGGTGCGCGTGTCCGATCCCAGCCGGACGATCGCGGATATCGTCGCCGATCCCGCACTCGCGGGCGGAGTCAGGCACACGAGCGACGTGCTGCTGGCGTACTGCAGGAGCCAGCACAAGGACTACGCGTTGCTGCTGGACTACTGCCAACGGCTGGACAATCGGACGGCCTACAAGCGTCTCGGATATCTGGTGGAGCGGCTGGCGATCAACGCGCCCGAGCTGATTCAGGCGTGCCGGCAGCGCCTGAGTGCCGGATATTCCCTCCTGGATACGACGATCAAGGGCAGGGGCCGAATCGTCAGACGATGGAACCTCAGGGTCAACGTCGTCTTCTCCGACCAGGGCGAGCCCTCGTGATCAGCCGGTCGGACATCGAGGAGCGGGTTCGGGAATGGGGCTTGCGGGAAGACATCATCGAGAAGGACCATGCGCTCGGCTGGCTTCTCCGCGGCATCGGCTCCACGCCCCCACTCAGCGAAAAGTGGGTATTCAAGGGTGGTACTTGCCTCAAGAAGTGCTATCTCGAGACGTACCGGTTCTCCGAAGACCTTGACTTCACCATACGGGACGACGGTCCGCTCGCACCCGATGCGCTCAGCGACCTCTTTTCACCGATGCTCGCCCGGATCACCGAGGAATCCGGCATTGACTTCGAGGCTCGTCCGCCCGTATTCGAACGGCGAAAGCACGGCCGATCCGTCGAGGGCCGCGTGTACTACCGGGGAGCCCGTCAGGCGCCCGAAGTGGCCCGCATCAAGATCGACCTCACGGCCGATGAGGCCGTCGCGCGCCCACCGGAAACGCGGCCGGTCTTCCATCCATATCCGGACAATCCCTCCCCCGCGTTCTCCGTTCTCTGCTACAGCTTTCTCGAACTCTTCGCCGAGAAGATCAGGGCGATGGGCGAACGCAGCCGGCCCCGTGACCTCTACGACATCGTGAATCTCTATCGGCGTCCCGATCTGGGAGTGGATCCCGCAGCCCTGCGCGAAACGCTCGTCCTGAAGTGCAATGCCAAGGGTGTGCCTGTTCCCACCCTTCGCATCCTGGAGGCCTCCCCCTTTCGCGCCGAATTGGAGTCCGAGTGGGCGAACATGCTCGCGCACCAGCTTCCCGTCCTGCCTCCCTTTGAACCGTTCTGGCGGGACCTGGGCGGGCTGTTCCGTTGGCTCTTCGGCGAAGCCCCGAGACCGGCAGGGCCATCCGCCGGTTCGCCGGACGCCAACGTCGACGTGGGATGGTCGCCGCCGCCCTCGATCACCGTCTGGCGGGCCCGGATCCCGCTGGAGCAGATCCGTTTCGCGGCCGCGAACCACCTCTGCGTGGAACTCGGGTACAACGGCAGCACACGCTTGGTGGAACCGTACTCGCTGCGCAGGAACCGGGCAGGGAACCTCCTCTTCTATGCCATGAAGGTCGCCCCCCGCGCTCTACGCAGCTACTCGGTGGGCATGATCCAGAGTGTGAAGGTGACGACGCGACCGTTCGAACCTGTTGCCCCGGTCGAGTTCTCCGCGACGGGACCGCTGACGGCGCCGCTCACGCACCGGCGCGTGACGGGCTCTCGCAGGTACACCGGGTCATCGGGCACCGTTTACATTGTCGAGTGCTCCTCGTGCGGTCGCCATTTCACGCGGAAGACCGGGGATACGGCCATGAAGCCGCACAGGGACCAGACCGGCGACCCCTGCTACGGCCGCAGCGGCCACGTAGTGGAGACTCGCTAGGCGCCCTCACCTCTCGCTCCCGAAGCCCGCCGACCCCGCGGCCGAGAAGGCCCGTCTCGAGAAGGAACGTGACGCACCTACTGGCCTGCTCGGGAAGCGCAAAGCCACTCTCGCCAACGCCGACTTCGTCGCCAAGGCTCCCCCGCCCTCGTGGCCGAATCCCGTGCCGCGATTGCCGACTTCGAAGCCCGCCTCGCCCGCCTCTCCGAACGCCTCTCCCAGCTCTAGCTCCCCGCCGCGTTCCAGACTTCGTGGTCTCCCGCGATTCTGGAGAACTCCCATCCGTGGGCACGCAGGAAGCGCCGGAACGATTGCGGATCGAGTGGGGTGAGCCTGCCCACCCGGCCTGCTCAGGCCGGGAGATGGATCGAGGCGGGAACGGCCAAGTGGCTGGTCGTGATCCGGGGAGGCACGAGCCGTGGTGGCTCCTTGCCCGATGCCCGATCCACGCGCCAGCCGCATTCCACAAGGACAGCCTCGAGGGTGCCCTTCCGCTCGATCTCCTCGAAGAAGATCCCGACGGTCACCTTCAGCGCTGCTTGTGCCGCTTCCCGGGTAGGACCATGGGAAGCCAGCCGCAGGGCGGGACAGTGGGCGACGTACACCTTGCCCTCCTGGAAGATCTCGACAGGCAGGTTGGCGGGAGCCGCCCTTCCCGCCTTCGCATGCATCGTTGCGGCTTGCCTGCTCACGTCCGGCCTCCGATCTCCATCCCCATCTCATTCGATGTTATCACGCCTCACTCGCCATCGCCGACTTCGAAGCCCGCCTCGCCCGCCTCTCCGAACGCCTCTCCCAACTCTGAAGGACGGGTGACAGTGGCTCCTCGGCTAGCCGGAGGACGGGAGGAGGAGGTCGAAGGCGTGCAGCGTTGGGCAGTGGATCGAGGTTGACGCGGAGCTCGGAGGCCGATCCGACATCGCCGCGCGGCCCGGTCGCGGACGGCCGACATGGGCCAACTGGCTGGCGGAGACTGCCCATCGGCGGCCGTACGCGACTGACTGCGGGACGCACGAGCGATGGAGGACGCGCGCCACCGCGAGGCCGACGGCAGCGAGGCGAGCTTTGGCCAGACCGCCGAGCGGTCCGCGGAAACCTCGATCCAGTGCCCACCCGACCCGTCCCTCCGACAGGACCCGCGCCGCCTCTACCGAGCGTGCCGAAGAGACCTCCACTCGGCCACTGGCAGGACCCGTCCCGCGGAGGCAGATCGGCCACGCCCATCCCCGCCCCCCTCCGCGCCCCAGCCGGTACAATAGTGATGATGAACGTCGCGGAGGCATGGCAGACCCGGCTCGCCCAATGGAAGGCGTTCGAACGCTGGCACCGCGACGACGACCCGGCGAACCGCGTCAGTCCCCAGGAAGCGCTCCAGTGGGCCGGCGAGATGCTCGAATGGCACGAACGCCGCTTCGGTCCGCCTCCCGCCCCGGTCCCCGAGGACTACGCGGGCGTCCGCCTCATGCACGAACGCCTCGCCCTCCTCCCCCGCTGACCGTGACGAGGCTGGAGGAAGGCCTCCGCGCGGTCGCCGAAGCGCTCGACCAGGAACGACTCCCGTACATGCTCATTGGGGGGGCGGCCGCCATCCTCTGGGGCAGCACGCGGACCACGATGGATGCGGATGTGACGGTCTGGATTGGGGACAGCACGCCGGATGCCTGGGTCCCGCGGCTCCTCCGGCACCTCAAGGCTCGCACCCCCGATCCGGTCGGATTCGCCGGGGAAACCCGGGTCCTGCCCGCCACGACCGCGAACGGCCTGCCGGTCGACATCGTGTTCGGCCAGCTCCCCTTCGAGGAGGAGGCCATCAAGCGGGCGGCCACGATGGATGTCGCGGGCTACCCGGTCAAGGTCTGCGGCGTGGCCGATCTCATCCTCCACAAGGTGATCTCCGGCCGGCCGCGCGACGAGGAAGACGTGCGCTTCCTCATCGGACGCCACCGTGCCACGATCGACCGCCCGGCGCTCGAAGCCTCCGTCCGCTCCCTTTCCGACCTTCTCGCCGACTCCACCATCCTCTCCCGCTTCCTCTCCTCCTGGTCCTAACTCCCCGCCCCTGGTCGGTTCCGGCCGCGGGAGGCGGGGGCCGAAGCCGGTTCCACGGCATCACGGGGGTTGGGGTGAGGCTGATGAGGCGTTAGTCTGCCGGGTGCGGGAGGAGGAGGTCGAAGTCAGCGCACTTGCGTCCGCAAGTGGGCGAGCACAGCACGCGGCGTCGCTGGTTAGGTGCCACCAGGTCTGGCTGCGACTGCTCGCGTTCCTACGCAGGCAGTCGCTCACCAGCAGTTGGTGGGGATCCAGGTCGCTTGGGTATCAGCCGCAACGGCGAGCGAACGGTGACGAGACCTCCGAAGGAGTTACGAGGTCCCCGAGTAACTCCTGATATGAACGAGCCAGTCAAGTCCTGGCGATCTGAGGTCGAATAGACTCG
>ERZ1292640.2603-Hain-H43-02um-R1-2603-length-14387-cov-8_pt1 | contig 14387 bp, 13 predicted proteins | sample MGYA00564404_ERZ1292640 | MGnify/ENA primary metagenome ERZ1292640 (study PRJEB36523, sample SAMEA6512636) | groundwater metagenome | collected 2019-01-08 | study: AquaDiva: Metagenomics assemblies of 32 groundwater samples
TTGGCGACGCAAAAGAAAGTTACTTGCCGCCGGGCAACCCCCGGCCAGCAGGCGCAGGCAAACCAGATGATCAGAATCCACCCCATAAGCCCGAAAAAAACACTTCCCTCTAGAATCACAAGGTGACCCCTGCCGCCCCCCTCTCCCCCCTGCCAGCCCCCCGCCGCCCCATCCGTGAACTGCCCGACGAACTCGTCAGCCAGATTGCGGCTGGCGAGGTGGTGGAGCGCCCGGCCTCCGTCGTGCGCGAACTGGTCGACAACGCGCTGGACGCCGGCGCGCGGCAGGTCACGGTGCGGCTGCTGGCCGGCGGCGTGCGGCTAATTTCGGTCGAGGACGACGGCCTAGGCATTCCGCGCGAGGAGCTGGCGATTGCGCTGCGCCGCCACGCCACCAGCAAGATCGCCTCGCTGCAGGACCTCGAATCCGTGGGCACCATGGGTTTTCGCGGCGAGGCGCTGGCCGCCATCAATTCGATTGCCGACATGAGCCTGCTGTCGCGCAGTTCCGAGGCCTCGGCCAGCGGCGACGCGGCGCATGCCTGGCAGCTCGACGGGCGCTCCGGCGAACTGACACCGGCCGCGCGCGCGCGCGGCACGACGGTGGAGGTGCGCGAGCTGTTTTATGCCACGCCGGCACGCCGCAAGTTTCTGAAAACCGACGCGACCGAGCTGGCGCACTGCATCGAGGCCGTGCGCCGCCACGCGCTGGTGCGGCCCGATGTGGGTTTTGCGATCTGGCACGAGGGCAAACTCGTCGAGCAGTGGCGCGCCTGCAGCGGCGAGACCGCCCACGACCAGCGCCTGGCCGATGTACTCGGCAGCGAACTGCTGGAGCAGAGCGTGGCGGTGGACTACAGCGCCGGCGCACTGCGCGTGACAGGCCGCGCCGGCATTCCCGACGCCGCGCGTTCACGGGCCGACCAGCAGTTTGCCTACGTCAACGGCCGTTATGTGCGCGACAAGGTGATGACCCATGCCGCGCGCAGCGCCTACGAAGACGTGTTGCACGGCCACCGCCAGCCGGTGTACGCGCTCTACGTCACCATGGACCCGACACGGGTGGACGTCAATGTGCACCCGACCAAGATCGAGGTGCGTTTTCGTGACAGCCGCGAAGTGCACCAGGCGGTGCGGCACGCGGTCGAAAACGCCCTGGCGGCGCCGCGCGCGGCCGCGGCCGCATTGGCAGCGGCCAGCGGCACGCCTGCACAAAATTTCGAATCAAATCAGCCACCAGCCCTTTCCCCATGGGCGCAACCAGCTATCAATTTCGGAGCGAATCCGGCTTACCGCCAGGACCCACGCGTCTCCGACTTTGAGGCGATGTGGCCCGTCAGGCCGCACGATACGCAGGCTGGAATGGCCACTGAGTCGCAGACTGCGCCGCCGGACAGCCCTTCGGCAGACGCAGGAAGAACGGACAACACCGACCTGCCCCCCGGCGACTGGCCGCTGGGCCGCGCCGTCGCCCAGCTGCAGGGCATCTACATCCTGGCTGAAAACATCCAGGGCCTGGTGATTGTGGACATGCACGCCGCCCACGAACGCATCGTCTACGAGCGCCTGAAAAGCCAGCTCGACAACGCCAGTATTGCCAGCCAGCCCTTGCTGATTCCGGCCACCTTTGCCGCCACGCCGCAGGAAGTCGCCGCCTCCGAGGCGCATGTCGACACGCTGAAGGCGCTGGGACTGGAAATCACGCCCTTTTCGCCGCGCACCCTGGCAGTACGTGCGGTGCCAACCAGCCTGGCCCAGGGCGATGCGGTGGAGCTGGCGCGCAGCGTGCTGGCCGAGCTGGCGCAGCACGACGCCAGCACGGTGATCCAGCGCGCGCAAAACGAGCTGCTCTCGACCATGGCCTGCCACGGCGCGGTGCGCGCCAACCGCAAACTCACCATCGATGAGATGAACGGCCTGCTGCGCCAGATGGAAGCCACCGACCGTTCCGACCAGTGCAACCACGGCCGACCGACCTGGCGGCAGATCACGGTCCGGGAACTGGACAACCTGTTCCTGCGCGGGCGCTAGTGCCGTGTTTGCAGTGCTGCATGCTTGAGGGCAGGCAGCGTGCAACACTGCACCAGAATCCTCAGCGCGCCCGCGCCTTCACGGCCGTGTCCGGGAAGTCGCTGAACACGCCGTCCACACCCATCTCGAAAAACTTCCGGTACTCGGCCATCGCATCGCCGCGGTAGTCGGACACCAGGCGTTTGGCCTCGCTGCGGAAGGTGAACGGGTGCACGAACAGGCCCGCCGCATGGGCGTCCTTGACCACCGGGGTAGGCGGCAGCAGCACGCGGTCGCGTTCGTCGGTCAGGCCGTCGCCATTGAGGTCGTCGGGCTTGCCGTCGCCATTGGCGTCCACCTGCCGCGCCGGCAGCAGGTAGGCCTTCCAGGGTCCGATGCCGTCGGCGTAGGTTTTGATCTCCTTCAGGCCAGCAGGCGTCAGCAGGTCGGCAAAGGTCCGGTTGTTGTTGGCAAGCGCAAAGTCGTAAGGCTTGTCGAACGGCGCCTTGAGTGTGACCTGGCCCTGGGCGTTCACACCGTCGCCGTCGATCAGCTGCACCAGGCGCACCGCCGTCTTGCTGCGCAGGTATTTGAGGTTGGCCACTTCAAACGACTGCACGATGACCGGCGAATTTTTCGAGGTGTAGCCGTACTCGGCCAGCAGCGCGAGCAAGCGGTCTTCCAGCGCCAGCCCGGCGTTCACGTGGTAGGTCGGGTGTTTGGTCTCGGGGTAGACGCCCACCGTGCGGCCGGCGCGTGCGCCTTCGCTGCGTGCCAGTTCGAGCACCTCGCGCAGCGTCGGGATCGCGTATTTTCCGTTGTGGGTCTGATCGCGCTCGGCCATGGGCTGCTTCGCGCGCAGGGTCTTGATCTCGGCCAGCGTCAGGTCGGTGGTGAACCAGCCGGTTTCCGCCACCCCATCGACCTGGCGCGTGGTCTTGCGGTTGGCAAACTCGGGGCGCGTCGACACGTCGGTGGTGGCCGTGATGTTGGGCTCGTGCCGCACCACGAGTTCACCGTCTTTGGTGGCCACCACATCGGGCTCGATGAAGTCGACGCCCAGCTCGATCGCGCGTTTGTAGGATTCCAGCGTGTGTTCCGGCAGATAACCGCTGGCGCCGCGATGCCCGATGACCAGCGGCGCCTTGCCGTCCAGCGTGGGATAACGGCCAGGTGCAGCGGTGGTCGAGCCGCCGGCACAGGCGGCCAGGCCCAAGAGGCCGGCAGCGGCCAAACCGGCCGCGAGAATGCGCAATGAAACCATGGGTCGTCTCCGTAGATAGATGTCCCACTATGGTGCATGCAAGTGACGGTTTGATGAAGCGCTGTTGCAAGGGCTTACCCCGCACCTTGCCGCCGGCTTTGCGGGAGCTTCACACGATAGACACTGCAGAAAGCCTGCTTGCCGTAGAAAATTCCTGATAACGCGAACTTTTTACCTCTCTGGCCACTCAGTCATGCTTATGAAACGCTGGACCCTGCTCGCCGCCACCGCCCTGGCCCTTGGTTTTGCCGTGCTCGCGGGCTGCAGCACGCTGGACGAGCGGCAGCGCGCCTGGATCTTCCAGCCCAGCGACCGCAGCTGGAGCGGCGGCCTGGCCGCTGCCGAAGGCATGGAAGACGTTTGGATAGGATACAAGGCCAAAGCCAGCGGTGACGAACAGGCCACCCTGCACGGCCTGTGGTTGCCCGCCGAACAGCCAACAAAGGCCCCCGTGCTGCTTTACCTGCACGGCGCCCGCTTCAATGTGACCGGCTCGGCCCCGCGCATGCGCCGCATGCAGGAGCTGGGTTTTTCGGTGCTGGGCGTGGACTACCGCGGCTTCGGCAAAAGCACCCAGGCCCTGCCCTCGGAAGAGTCCGCCTACGAGGATGCCCGTGCCGCCTGGGACTGGCTGGCCAAAAAATACCCGGACCGCCCCCGTTATGTCTTTGGCCACTCGCTGGGCGGCCCGATTGCCATCAACCTCGCCACCGAGGTCAACGACGAAAGCGGCACGATTGTCGAAGGCACCTTCACCTCGATTGCCGACGTGGTCAGCACCTCCAAATGGGGCTGGATGCCGGTGTCGCTGCTGATCACCCAGCGTTTCGAGGCCGCCCGCAAGGTCGGCAAGATCGGCTCGCCGCTGCTGGTGGTGCACGGCGGTGAAGACCGGCTGATCGCCCCCGACCTCGGGCGCAAGCTGTACGAGGCCGCCGCGCAACCCAAGCTGTTCATGCTGGTCGAGGGCGGCTCGCACCACAACACCAACTCCGTCGGCCAGGCGCAATATCGCCAGGCGCTGGCGCAGCTGTTCAGCCTGAAATAGCCCAGCGCCGGCAAGGCGCCCCCCACCGCCACCCGTCGGCTATCTGATACGCTCAGATCAATGTCCGCCACACCCCCTGCTCCTGCCTCCGTCGCCCCCGCGGTGACCGCCGAATCGCCAGCCATGTCGCCCGCGCTGATTGTGCTGGTGCTCACCCTGCTGCTCGGCATCCAGCCCGTCACGACCGACCTCTACCTGCCGGCGCTGCCTGCCCTCACCGAGGGATTCGGCGCACCGATGGCGCAGGCCCAGCTCACGCTCACCGGGCTGCTGCTGGCGTTTGGCATTTCCCAGCTTTTCTGGGGCCCGCTGTCCGACCGCTTTGGCCGCCGGCCCATCCTGATGTGGGGCCTGGGTGCCTACGTGCTCGCGGCCATAGGCGCCGCGCTCGCGCCGTCCATGGCGCTGCTGATCACCTGGCGCATCGTGCAGGGCGCGGCCATGGGGGCAGCCGTCATGTGCGCGCGTGCCATCGTGCGCGATCTCTACACACCGGTGGCCGCCGCACGCGCCATGTCCCGCGGCCTGAGCGGCCTGGGCGTCATTGCCTGCCTGAGCGCGCCGCTGGGCGGCCTGCTGTCCGACGTTTTCAACTGGCGCGCGGCGCTGCTGGCGCTGGCGGTATTCGGCGCCGTAGCGCTGGCCATGATTGCACTGCGCTTCAAGGAAACCCTGACGCTGAAAAATCCGCGCGCGCTGGAGCCGGCCACGCTGGTGCGCACCTGGTGGACGATTGTGCGCAACCCGACCTTTGTGGCCTTCTCGGCGCTGTCTACCGCTTCCTACGGCGGGTTGTTCACCTTTCTGGCCGCCTCGTCCTTTGTATTTATCGGCGTGTTGGGGCTGAGCAAAACGCAGTACGGCCTGGTGATGTTTTCGATGTCCTTCGTTTATGTGCTGGGCACCTTCTGGTGCCGGCGCCTGTTGCCGCGCTTCGGGGTACGGCGCTCGGTGGCGATTGCCGGCGTCCTGACGCTCAGCGGCGGCCTGCTGATCAGTACCCTGGCCTGGGCCGGTGTCCACAACGTCTGGGCGCTGCTGCTGCCCTATTACCTGTTTGTGTTTGCGCACGGTGTGCACCAGCCCTGCAGCCAGAGCGGCGCCGTCAGCCCCTTTCCCGGCGCGGCCGGCGCTGCTTCGGCACTGAACGGCTTTCTGATGATGCTGGCGGCCTTTGCCATGGGCGGCTGGCTGGGCAGCCACCTGGACGGCACGGTGTATCCGCTGACCTACGGCGTGTTGTTCTGGAGCGTGTGCATCGCGCTGATCTCCTGGACGCTGGTGCAGCGCCATGGCGATCCGGCAGCGCTGGCCACTCCCGCGCGTCCATGACAACGTCACGCTGGATCGGACTGGCGGGGCCAACGGCTTCCGGCAAAACGGCCGCGGCTTTTGCCATTGCCGGGCGCCACCCGGTGGAAATCATCAGTGTCGATTCCGCGCTGGTTTACCGCGGCATGGACATCGGCACGGCCAAGCCGACACCGGCCGAACTCGCCTTTGTTCCGCACCACCTGATCAACATCCGCGACCCGCTGCAGGCCTACAGCGCGGCCGAGTTTGTTGCCGACGCCACGCGCCTGATCAACGACATCACGGCACGCGGCAAGCTGCCGCTGCTGGTGGGCGGCACCATGCTGTATTTCAAGGCCCTGTTCGACGGGCTCGACGATATGCCCAAGGCCGACCCGGCGATCCGCGCCACCCTGCTGGCCGAAGCTGGCGCGAAAGGCTGGCCCGCGCTGCACGCGGAGCTGGCCGCGGTGGACGCCGTGACCGCCGCGCGGCTGGCGCCCAATGACTCGCAACGCATCTCCCGCGCGCTCGAGGTATTCCGCCTGACGGGCCTGCCGCTGTCGTCTTTCCAGAAAAAAAATGCTATCGAAAAGGTAGCTGGTGGCGAACGTCCCACAAGAGCTGGAGCCCTTATTTCCCTTGAACCACAAGACCGCGCCTGGCTGCATGAACGCATCGCCCGGCGTTTTGACGCCATGCTCGCCGCCGGTTTTCTCGACGAGGTGCGGGCCCTGCGTGCGCGCGGCGACCTGCACCCCGACCTGCCGTCCATGCGCTGCGTCGGTTACCGCCAGGCCTGGGAAGCCCTGGACGGCGCCTTCCCCATGAGCGAACTGCGCGAGCGGGGCATTGCCGCCACGCGCCAGCTCGCCAAGCGCCAGATTACCTGGCTGCGCTCCATGCCCGAGCGGCAGGTGGTCGCCTGTGACGCAGCAGACGCGGTGCAGCAGGTGCAGGCTCTGGTGAACCAAGCCTTATGAGCCTCATCGTCCAGAACCTCGGCAAACACTACGGCGACGTTGCCGTGTTCAGCCACGTCTCTCTGCAGGTCGCACCCGGCGAGTTTGTCGCCATCGTCGGCGAGTCGGGCGTCGGCAAATCGACGCTGCTCAACTGCATGGCCGGGCTGGACAGCTGGGACGCGGGTTCAGTGTCGCTCGATGGCGTGGACCTGGGCGCGCTCAGCGACGACCAGCGCGCCCTGCTGCGCCGCCAAAAAGTCGGCTTCGTCTTCCAGGCCTTTCATGTGTTGCCGCACCTGGACGTGGCGCAAAACGTCGCCCTGCCCCTGTTGCTGCTCGGCCAGCACGACGACGCCCGGGTGCAGGCCATGCTGGCCGCCGTCGGGCTGGAAGGCCTGGGCGCACGCCTGCCGCAGCAGCTTTCGGGCGGACAGTTGCAGCGCGTGGCGATCGCGCGCGCCCTGATCCACCGGCCCAGCCTGCTGCTGGCCGACGAGCCGACCGGCAACCTCGACCCCACCACCGCCGCCAAAGTCATGGACGCGCTGGTGGCGCAAACCCGGGAACACGGCGCCGCGCTGGTGCTGGTCACCCACTCGGAAACCGCTGCCGCGCGCGCCGACCGTGTGTTGCACCTGAGCAGCGAAGGCATCACCGGCTGACGCCAGGCAAGCCTTCCCGAAGACAATGACTTGTCAAAGCCCCCATCAGCCCCAACTGAATCCTGATGAACGCCTCATCCTTTGAAACCCTGGAGTTGCTCCCCGCCACGACACCACGCCAGCTGTTTGTGCTGCTGCACGACGCTGGCGGTTCGGCCATGGACATGATGGAGCTGGCCACGCTGATCGGCGAGTCCTTCGCTGAAGCGGCCGTCGTGATGCCGGAAGGCATCGAATCCATCCACCTGGGCAAGACCGAGCGGCAGTGGTTCCCGACCTTTGAACTGACCGACGCCAACCACCCGGAACGCGTGGCCCGGGCGGTGCCGGCCCTGGCGGCCTTCATTCGCCAGCAGCAGGAGCGCTTCGGCATCCTGCAGTCCGACACCGCGCTGGCCGGGTTTTCGCAGGGCGCCACCCTGGCGCTGGCACTCAGCGACCAGCACGACGGCCTGGTCGGTCGTGTACTGGCTTTTTCAGGGCGTTATGCGGCCTGGCCCGACAAGGCCCCTGCGCTCACGACCATTCATTTGCTGCATGGCCAGCTCGACACCGTGGTACCGGCGCGGCTGGCCCAGCAGGCCTATGCCGAATTGATGGCGCTGGGCGCCGATGCCACCTGCGACATCGCTTCCAGCATCGGCCACGAGCTGCACCCGGCATTGATGGCGCAGGCCGTGCACCGGTTGCAGACCTGCGTGCCGCTGCGCTTCTGGCGTTCGGCCTGACCCTGCTTAACGCCCAACCAGCAGGTCGGCGTAACGCGCCAGATCCACATTGCCGCCGCTGACGATCACGCCGACCCGGGCGCCCTTGATCGCCGCCGCATCCGTGCAGGCGCCGGCAAACGCCAGGCAGCCGGTCGGCTCCACCACCATCTTCATGCGCTCTGCAAAAAAACGCATCGCCTCGACCAGCTGCGCATCACTGACGGTCAGGATGTCGTCCACATCACGGCGGATGATGCCGAAGGTGTACTCACCCAGGTGCTGGGTCTGCGCGCCGTCGGCAATTGTCTGGGGCACGGGAATGTGCACGATGCGGCCGGCACGCAGCGACTGCTGCCCGGCGTTGCCGGCTTCGGGCTCGACACCATACACCTTGCACTGCGGCGCCAGCGCGCGGGCGGCCAGTGCCGAGCCGCTGGTCAGCCCGCCGCCGCCGGTGCACACGTACAGGCGGTCCAGCGGTCCGGTTTCCTCGAACAGTTCCTTCGCGGCCGTGCCCTGGCCGGCGATCACATCGGGGTGGTCGTAGGGCGGGATCAGCGTCATGCCGCGCTCCGCCGCCAGCCGCAGCGTCAGCGCCTCGCGGTCTTCGGTGAAGCGGTCATACAGCACCACCTCGGCGCCGTAGCCGCGTGTGGCCGCCAGCTTGGCAGCCGGCGCGTCCTGCGGCATCACGATCAGCGCCGGCATGCCCAGCAGCCGCGCCGACAGGGCCACCGCCTGCGCGTGGTTGCCCGATGAAAACGCAATGGCACCGGCCTTGCGCTGCGCGGCATCAAACCGCGACAGCGCATTGAAGGCCCCGCGGAACTTGAAAGCGCCCATGCGCTGGAAGTTCTCGCATTTGAAGAAAAACTGCGCACCCCAGCGCGCATCGGCAGTGGCCGACCGCAGCACCGGTGTGTGGTGCGCATGGCCTGCTATCCGCGCGGCAGCGGCAACAACATCGTCGTAGGTAGGGAGCTGCATGGCGAGGGGGCTTTCATTCAAGGGTTGGTGAACAACGATAGCCTAGAACCTGACCGTCATCACCGCCAGCACCCCGAAAGGCACAATCAGGCGCATGCTCGCCCTTCTTTCCACCTTCTCCTGGCAGGAGCTGCTGCACCACAAGTGGCGCAACGCGGCGGCCGTGGTGGCCGTCATGCTGGGTGTGGCGCTGGCGTTTTCGGTGCAGCTGATCAATGCCTCGGCACTCAGCGAGTTCTCGCAGGCCGTGCGTTCGGTCAACGGCCAGCCCGACCTGGAGCTGCGCGCGGTGCGCGGCGGGTTTGACGAAGCGGTTTACGCGCGGGTGGCCAACCACCCGCAGGTGGCGCTGGCCAGCCCGGTGCTGGAGTTCAGCACCTACGCCGTCGCCCCCGGCGGCCAGCGGGTCGCCTTGCGCGTGGTCGGTGTCGATGCACTGGTGGTCGCCGCGCTGGCGCCGGCCCTGATGCCCGTGCCCTCGGCCGGTGCCGAACGCCTGGCCCTGCTCGCCCCCGGTGCGGTTTTCCTCAACGCGACCGCGCGGCAAAGCCTGCCCGGAAAACGGCTGCAGCTGCAAAGCGGCCTGCAACTGCTGGACGTGCAGGTGGCCGGCAGCGTCAGCGCCGAGGGCGCCGCGCTGGGGGTGATGGACATAGGCGCGGCGCAGGAACTGTTCGGCCGGCTCGGCCAGCTCTCGCGCATCGACATCCGCCTGCAGGCCGGCGCCGACCGCGCCGCCTTCATCAGCTCGCTGCAACTGCCGGCCGGCATCACGGCCACCGAGCCGGGCGACGACGCGCAACGCGTGAGCAACCTGTCGCGGGCCTACCGCGTCAACCTCACGGTGCTGGCGCTGGTGGCGCTGTTCACCGGCGCCTTCCTGGTGTTTTCGGTGCTGTCGCTGAGCGTGGCCAAACGCGCGCAGCAGTTTGCCCTGCTCGGTGTGCTGGGCCTGACCGGCCGCGAGCGCCTGCGCCTGGTGCTCTGGGAATCAGCGCTGCTGGGCACGGTCGGCAGCGCCGCCGGCATTGCGCTGGGCACGGCACTGGCCGCGCTGGCGTTGAGGGTGCTGGGTGGCGACCTGGGCGGCGGCTACTTTTCCGGCGTGGCCCCGGCCCTGCAGTGGAATGCGGGCGCGGCCGCGGTGTACGGCCTGCTCGGTGTCGCCGCGGCGCTGGTCGGCGGCTGGTGGCCGGCGCGCGCCGCGCAAAAGTTGCCGCCAGCGCAAACCCTCAAGGGCCTGGGCGCACCACCGGCCGGCGGTACGCCGTACCGGCTCAGCCTGCTGCTGGTGGCCGCCGCCGGCCTGCTGGCCTTGACGCCCCCGGTCTTTGGCATCGCGCTCGGCGCCTACCTGTCGGTCGGGCTGCTGCTGGTCGGCGGCATCAGTGCGCTGCCCTGGCTGATCGCCCTGCTGTACGACCGCATCGCCCCGCACGTGTCGCGCCGCCTGTTGCCGCTGCTGGCGGTGGAACGGGCGCGCCGCGTGCGCGGCAGCGCGGCCGTCGCCGTCAGCGGCGTGGTCGCCTCGCTGAGCCTGGCCGTGGCGCTGACGGTGATGGTGGCGAGTTTTCGCGACTCGGTCACCCACTGGCTGGACGTGGTGCTGCCGGCCGACCTGTACGTGCGCACCGCCGGCACCACCGCCGCCAGCGACACGGTGTTTTTCTCGCCCGCGTTTGTGCAGGCGCTCGCGCAGCTGCCCGGCGTGGCGCGTCTGAACACGCTGCGCGTGACTTCCCTGCTGCTGGACCCCAACCAGCCCGCGGTGGCGCTGATTGCGCGCGACCTGCAGGACCCCGCCGGCAGCCTGCCGCTGGTGGGCAGCGCGCTGCCGGTGCCGGCCGGTCACGTGGCGATTTATGTGAGTGAACCCATGGTGGATCTGTACGGCGCCCGCCCCGGCACCGTCTTTTCCCAACTTTCAGGGTCTTTTGAGGCCCTGGCCCTTGATACACGGGCGCCAGAAGCTATGAATTCAGGAGCATCCCGGGCCAGCCCGAAGTTCTACGTGGCCGGTGTCTGGCGTGACTACGCGCGCCAGTTCGGCGCCATTGCCATGGACAGGCGCGACTTTGAAGCCCTCACCGGCGACCGGCGCGTGAACGACATCGCCTTGTGGCGCGCCCCCGGCGCGGGCGACGCGCAACTGCAACAGGCCGTGCGCGCGCTGGCGCAGGCGCAGACAGGCTCGGGCGAACTGATCGAGTTTGCGTCGAGTGGCCAGATCCGCGCTACCTCGCTGCGCATTTTTGACCGCAGCTTCGCCGTGACCTACTGGCTGCAGGCCGTCGCCATTGCGATCGGCCTGTTCGGCGTGGCGGCCAGCTTCAGCGCGCAGGTGCTGGCGCGCCGCAAGGAGTTTGGCCTGCTGGCCCACCTGGGGCTGACGCGCCGTCAAATCCTCACGCTGGTGGCCGGCGAAGGCGCCGCCTGGACGCTGGCCGGCGCGCTGGCCGGGCTGGGCCTGGGGCTGGCCGTGTCGCTGGTGCTGGTGCATGTGGTCAACCCGCAGAGTTTTCACTGGACCATGGACCTGGCCCTGCCGTGGACCCGGCTGCTGGCGCTTTGCGCGGCGGTCATCCTGGCCGGCACCGTCACCGCCTGGCTGGCCGGGCGCGCGGCGGCAGGCAAGGACGCGGTGCTGGCCGTCAAGGAAGACTGGTAGGCCGGTGCGCCGGCCTTTGCTCCCCGCTATCCAGCAGCAGCGGGCGATGCGTGCTTTCTTTTGCTTACCAACATGACGCTTTGAAGGCGGCATTGTCATCACAACGCCGCATGATCTGCCTACGATGGGCACATCACTTCAACAAGGCATTCACCATGGCGCCCGCTCAATACCGCATTGAAAGCAGGAACACGCTGCGGGGCAGCCTGCTCCCGCCCAACGCCCTCCGGCAACTCTACACAGACCGCTCGCTGGCCGTGGCCGTCGCGGTCAAAAGCCTGGCCGACCCGACCTGCCAGGACATCCGCGTGGTGCACGTCGCCAGCGGCGAAATTGTTTTCCAGACGGCGCCGACGCACTAAGGTTCGTCAAACCTGGCGGAACTGCGCCAGCGTCAGCAGCAGGTTGCGCGTGGCACCGTCCACCGCTTCCAGCGGCCTGTGCGCCACCGCCGTGTGGCGCGTCAAGGCGGGCTTGAGCGGAACCACCTGCACGCCCTGGTGCAACTGCTCACCGGCGTGTTCCAGCGGCAGCACCGCGGCGCCGTACCCGGCAGCCACCAGGCTTTTCATGGCCTCGTTGTAGTTGAGCTCGATGCGGGTGCGCGGGCTCAGGCCGGCATCGGCAAACCACTCCATGGTCAGGCGGTACATCTGCGTGGTCGAGTCGTTGAAGATCAGCGGCCGCGCGGCCAGCCATTGCGGCGTGATGCGTTTGGGTACCGCCCATGCCTGGGGCACAAAGGCCATCATCGGGTCGCTGCGCCAGTGCGTCAGCACAATGCCGGGCCGCTCCGTCTGCGGCAGGGCGACCAGCCCCACATCCAGCGTGCCCTGGCTCAGCCGCTCCATGGACTGCGCCGAGCCCAGGATGCTGACCTCGACATCGATGTCCGGGTGGGCGCGTTCCATGGCCTTGAGCACCTTGGGTAGCAGGTAGACCAGCACGCCGGTCGAGCTGCCCAGCCGCACGCGGCCGGTGCGGCCCTCGACATGGCGCTGCACGGCATCCACCGCGTCGTCGGCATCGCGCAGCAGGCGCCGGGCGCGCTCGACCAGCACCACACCGGCCGCGGTGGGCTCCACCTTTCTGCCGCCGCGCAGCACCAGCGTTGCCCCGAGCCGACTTTCCAGCTCGCTGATGTGCAGGCTCACGGTGGGCTGGGCCAGGTGCAGCGCGCGCGCCGCCGCCGAAAAAGTGCCGAGGTCGGTGATGGCCACCAGGGTGCGGAGTTGGTCAAGGTTCAATTCGCGCATCAGAAATCCTGATAGTTTTGATCAGAAAACTCAACTTCCACAATACCACGATCCACCGCACCATCGGGGACTTCCACCTCAGGAGTACCGCCATGTTGCACAAGACCCTCGTCCTTCCCTTCGCCGCCCTGGCGCGCGGACTCGCACAGCGGCTGCAGCCCAAGCCGCGTGGGCCGGTGCCGGACAAGGGCTTGCGGCAAAGCCGCGCCGAGCTGGCGCAGATGAGCGCGCGGGAGCTGAACGACCTGGGCATAGGCCGTGGCGACATTCCCGCCCTGCTCGACGACCCGGCGGGCTGGCGCAGGGACCGGCCCTGTTGATGGCCGGCATCGGCCCGGGGGCCGGTCAGTGGGTGATGGCCACCAGCACGCTGCAGGGCGCGTGTTCGATCAGCGACTTGGACACCGAACCGCGCCACCAGCGCGCCGCCCAGCCATCCAGATGTTTATGACCCACCACAATCAGGTCGGCGTTGATCTTTTTCGCGTACTTGGTGATTTCGTCAACGGTTTCACCAACCACCACCTCGCCTTTGGCCTGGTGGCCCGCCCCAGCCAGCTGGCGCAAGCCCTCGTCCAGAATGGCGGTGTATTTTTCCTTCTCGTGTTCGGCCAGGCTTCGGTCGTACACGCCGCCTTCCACGCCGATCAGGTCCATGTAGAGCGGCGTCACGGCAATCAGGGTCAGCGAGGCCTGGCTCCACTGCGCAATCTCCTGGCAGTCCAGCAGCGCCTTCTGCCCCGCCTTGGAGCCGTCATACGCCAACAAAATTTGCTTGTACATGGGTGCATCTCCTGCAGAGAGTCAAAGGGAATGGTTTCATCAACGGTTCAAGGATAGACCTTACACCCAGCCCTCGCAACCCGGTGTTGTCCCGCACACCGGCCGTGCTTGCTGCGAGAATGATTTGATGCGCCACCTCGCCACACCTGCCCCACTTTTGCACAGCCCGGTGCGCCGCCGCCTGTTGCAGGCACTGGCCGCGGGCATGGCGGCCGGCGCCGGCCCGGTCTTCGCGCTGCCCGCCAGGGTGCTGCAGTTTCCGCGCGACTTCGGTGCACACCCCGACTTTCGCACCGAGTGGTGGTACATCACCGGCCATGCCAACTCGGGCCCACGCGAGTTCGGTTTCCAGCTCACGTTTTTCCGATCACGCGTGGACGGCACGCAAGGCATGGCATCGAAGTTCGCCGCCAAACAGCTGATCTTCGCGCATGCCGCCGTCACCGACGTGTCGGGCAACAAGCTCTGGCACGACCAGCGCATCGCGCGCGAAGGTTTTGACATCGCCAGCGCCAGCACGCAGGGCATGGCCCTGAAGCTGCGCGACTGGTCGCTGCAAAGCCAGGGGCGCACGCACAGCGCCCGCCTGCCCGCCACCGACTTTGCGCTGAACCTGCAGTTCACCGAAACACAGCCCGTGTTGCTGCAAGGCAAGCAGGGCCTGTCGCGCAAGGGGCCGGATGAAAAACAGGCCAGCTACTACTACAGCCTGCCGCAACTGGCCACCAGCGGCAGCCTGCAG
>ERZ1292640.2604-Hain-H43-02um-R1-2604-length-14381-cov-6_pt1 | contig 14381 bp, 12 predicted proteins | sample MGYA00564404_ERZ1292640 | MGnify/ENA primary metagenome ERZ1292640 (study PRJEB36523, sample SAMEA6512636) | groundwater metagenome | collected 2019-01-08 | study: AquaDiva: Metagenomics assemblies of 32 groundwater samples
TCTTCGACCTGAGGCCCGTTGTGGAGTCGGCTCTGGCGCTGGTGCGACCGCTCGGCCCCGGGTCGCGGATCGTCTTCGAGCACCGGGCGAGCACGGTGCCGTGTCGCGTCTGCGGCGACCGTGACCGCCTCGAGCAGGTGTTTACGAACCTCCTAACCAACGCCGTACAAGCCATCAGGGGAGAAGGCTGCGTCGGCGTGACCACCTTGGTTCTCCCCGATGAACGCGTCGAGGCGGTGGTGCGCGACAGCGGAATCGGTATCGCGCACGAGCACATCGAGCGAATCTTCGATCCGTTCTTCACGACGAAGCCGCCAGGGTCTGGCACTGGACTGGGCCTGTCCCTCGCGTACGCGATCATTCGAGACCACGGTGGCACGATTGATGTGTCGAGCACGCCGGGTGTCGGAAGCGAGTTCCGCGTGACGCTGTCGCCCGCGGCCGCCTTCGAGTCGAGGCGTTCGCCAGAACAGGCGCACGCCTGGCCCGTGGCAATGCCTTCAGACTGGGCAGGCGCGCAGAGGAGTCCCCCAAGCGATGAGTGAACCAGCCGCCGCGCGGATCCTCGTGGTCGATGATGAGGTCGACATGCTGGAAACGTGCCGGCGAATCCTCGTCCGGCGCCACTACGCCGTGCAGACGGCCGCCTCGCCGGAGGAGGCGGAAGAGTGGCTGGCGCGCGAGTCCTATGATTTGCTCATTGCCGACCTGGTCATGCCAGGCAAGGACGGGCTCGAGCTCGCGAGACTGGCGCGACAGCGCGACCCGCGTCTGGCCGTCCTGATTATCACGGCGCACGCCACGATCGACAGCGCCCTGCAGGCGACACGCGAGGGGGCGTTCGACTACATCCCGAAACCCTTCACGATGGACCAGCTCGAGGTGGCCGTTGAGCGGGGCCTGGACGGGCGGCGCCTGCGCGAAGAGAATGCCGCGCTCAGACGCCAGCTCGACGCGGCGTTTGACCTCGGAAACCTCGTCGGCGCCAGCCCGCAGATGCAGCACGTGCTGGACCTCCTGCGCAGGATCGCCGACACCGAGGCCAACGTCCTCATCACGGGCGAGAGCGGCACCGGAAAGGAACTCGTGGCCCGCTTGATTCACGCCAACAGCCGCCACCGGCTGCGACCGTTCGTTCCACTCGATTGCGGTGCGCTTCCTGAGACGCTGATCGAGTCGGAGCTGTTCGGCGCCGAGCGCGGTGCCTACACCGGGGCAGAGGTGTCGCGAGCCGGACTGGTCGAACAGGCCGACGGCGGTACGTTGTTCCTGGACGAGATCGGCAATCTGCCGGTCGCCATGCAGGTGAAGCTGCTGCGTGTCATCCAGGAGCGCACGATTCGCCGGCTGGGTGGACTGCGGCAGATCCCGGTCAGCATCCGGGTGGTCGCCGCCAGCAACCAGGAGCTCAGCCGACTGGTGCGGGAGGGGCGGTTTCGTGAGGATCTCTTCTACCGCCTGAACGTGGTGTCCGTGACGCTCCCGCCGCTGCGCGAGCGGGCGGGCGATGTACGCCTGCTGGCCCAGCACTTCGTGACCGAACTGGCCGGACTCAACGGTAAGGACATCCGCGGCCTGTCGAGCGCGGCACTCCTGTTCCTCGAACGCCACGACTGGCCCGGCAACGTGCGCGAGCTCCGCAACGTCATTGAGCGGGCCGTGTCGCTCGCCGAGTCGAACCAGGTGATGCCGGCGGATCTCCCGGCCTATCTGACCGAAGGCCGGCCGGGCGCGCAGCTCTGCGGCACGTTTCGCGACACGAAGCGGCGCTCGGTCGCCGAATTCGAACAGACGTACCTCCGCGCGCTGCTCGAAGAGTGCGGGGGAAACGTCTCCCGCGCGGCTGCACGGGCCGGCCTCAGGCGCACGGCCTTGCATCGGCTTCTGACTAGGCATGGGCTCGACGCCAGGCCATTTCGGCCCTCTCCGCACGCAGGTCCCTCTCGGCCTGAAGACCCCGACTGATCGTCGCGGACGCAGCAGCAGGTGTTCACCAGGCCAGCGCGCTTCGGTGCCGGCACAGGCACCGACACATCCGCGTGACAGTGTTACGCGCGTGCGTCACCCAGAAGACGCCGCGCTGCTCGCGCGGATCCACTGTGACCGTCAGAATGGCCCGAAAGCTGCCGAACCGTGCCAGGTTTCATGCGGTCGCGACCTCTCGGTCCGACGGTATCCGCCTTGCAAACACGCCGAGGTGACGCCATGGCCCCCCAGAAAACGGGACGATTCGACCTGTCGGCCCACACGTGTGAGGAGGACGAATGAGACGCTGGCTTACCGTGACTTGTCTCGCTGGTTTGGTCCTGGCATTCTGGCCCCGCGGCGCGGAGGCCATCCCCGCGTTTGCGCGCCGCTACCAGACGTCCTGCACCACCTGCCACGTTTTGATTCCGAAGCTGAACGCGTTCGGGATCGCGTTCCGCAACAACGGTTACCGGATCCCGGCCAACGACGAGAAGTTCGTCAAGACGCCCGACGTACAGCTCGGCGCGCCGGCGTGGAAACGGGTCTGGCCCGATGCGGTCTGGCCAGGCGGCATCCCCGGCATCCCGCCCATTGCAATCAGGATCTTCTCGGACGTCGTGATCAACCCCAGCACGACGTCGAAGGTCAATTTCATCTTCCCCAACGAGTTCGAGATCCTCGCCGTTGGCACGGCCGGCGACCACATCTCCTACCTCGGTGAACTGGAAATCACCACTGGCGACCGCGTCGATCTGGCACGGGCGTTCATCCAGTTCGACCAGATCTTCGGAAGCCCGGTGGCCAATCTCGTCGTGGGACGCTTCGAACCTCGCGCGGTGCCGTTCTCTCGCTTTCATCGACGTCTGACGCCCTCCGACTTCCTGGCCACGGAGTTCCGGAATGTGAGCGAAGGCTTCGACTTCAAGACGCGCCAGGCTGGGTTCGAGTTCTGGGGCGCCAAGACCGGCTCCAACAACAAAGGTGGCGTCGAGTATGCCGCCGGGATCGTCAACGGCAACGGACCCTTTGCCGACAACAACACCTCCAAAGACCTGTACTACCGTCTATCGTACAAGGTGGGCGGTTTTGGTGTGGCGGGTTCGACCGAGGAAACGGAGGAGCTCAAGCAATCCAACAACTGGCGTGACAACTCGATCAGGCTCGGCACCTCCGGCTATTTCGGCAAGGGGCAATTCGCCGGCAAACTGGATGAGTTCTACCGCGTCGGTGGCGACGTCGACATCTTCCTCCGCGACCTGAATGTGTCCACGTGGGTTTTTATGGGCCGCGACGATTTCACGGCGACGAAGACCGTGACCGACTTCACGGCGGTCGCCGTCGAGGCGAACTACGTCGCCAAGCCGTGGCTCATAGGGGTCTTGAGGTACGACGCGGTGTTCCGCGACAAGGACGCCGACATCAAGCGCGTGGTGCCCGCCGTCGTCATCGCAATCCGCGCCAACGTCCGGTTGGTCGCCGACTGGGAGGTCTTTCTCAAGAATAGCGGGGACACAAGGGCCCGAGTCCGAGTGGATCTCCTTTTCTAACACCGCAGGACCTGTCATGAAGATCTTCATCTGCGCCGGGCTCCTGGCTGGCGTTCTCGGCGCCGGAGGCGCAATCGGTCTGGAGCAGCCTGGGCGGGCCGGCGCCACAATCAGCGGTAAGGTGACGTGTCGCGGCGTCCGGGACTGCAACGGCGCGGTGGTGTTCATCGAGAGTCTCCCGGGCCGGAGCTTCCCGCCGTCGCCCAACGCAGTGATGGACCAGGTCAATCTGACCTTTACGCCCCACGTGCTCACGGTTGTCGTGGGGACGAAGGTATCGTTCCCGAACAGCGACGAAGTCCGCCACAACGTATTCTCACCGTCACCCGTCAAGCGATTCAACCTCGGCACGTATCCGAAGGGTGTCTCGAAGTTCGTCGTATTCGACAAACCTGGCATCGCGGAGCTGCTCTGCAACGTCCACGCCGAAATGTCCGCGTACGTCGTCGTCACGGAGACACCCCACTCGGTGCTGGTTGGCAAGGAGGGTACGTACGTCCTGAAGGACGTGCCGACGGGCACCTACGTTGTCCGTGCGTGGCGTGAGGAGTTGAAGGACCAGCGCCAGCAGGTGACGGTGAGCGCAGGCGCGCCGCGCACCGTCAACTTCGAGTTGCGTCGCTGAAGGCCCGGCGAGCGACATCGTCCGCCGCGTGTGGATCGAAGTCGAAAGGAAGCGCGCGATGAGCGAAGTTACGATTCCGTTGACGATGTTGCTGGCGTGGCTCGTCGCCATGTTGTGGCACACCGTCTCGGAGGATCGCCGGAACGGGCCACGGTAGTCATGATAACCGCACAAGACTCTGGGGGTCCCCTCCATGGCTGAAGGAGGTTACGGAACCGCGCGTCCAGCGCGACCGCCAGCGGGAGAGGGTTCGGACGCCGCCGCGACGGTTTGGATGCCGAGGCGCGACTGGCTGGCACGTGTCACATGGTGGGGCTTCCTGGGTTCACTGGTGGCCATGTCGGGTGCGTCGCTTCGCATGATGTTCCCGCGCGTCACCTTCGATCCGCCCGCGACGTTCAGGGCGGGACGTCCCGAGGAATATGCCGTCGGGACCGTGAGCGAACGCTGGAAGAAGCGTCACCGCGTCTGGGTCGTCCGGACGGCGGAAGGCTTCTTTGCCCTGTCGGCGAAGTGCACGCACCTCGGCTGCACGCCGAACTGGATCGAGACAGAAGGCAAGTTCAAGTGCCCGTGCCATGGGAGCGGGTTCGATCCGAGCGGCGTGAACTTCGAGGGCCCCGCCCCCCGCCCGCTCGAGCGATTCCGCATCGCCCTGGCAGAGGATGGCCAGTTGCTCGTCGACCGGAGCCGGAGTTTCCGCCAGGAAGCCGGCGAGTGGGACCGGCCTGAGGCCTTTCTTCCCTTCGCCGGGTGACGCGCATGAGCCTGCTGCGTCCCTCCGTGGTGTGGACCCGGGTGAAGGCCTCGGCCGCTTGGCGGTCTCTGTTCCGCCACGGCTACGAAGACACACGCCGGAACCGGCTGCTCCAGACCGCCAGCAACGTCTTTCTCCATCTGCACCCCACCACGACTCCCGCCAGTGGGCTGCGGTTCTCGTATACGTGGGGACTGGGCGGCCTGTCTCTGCTGCTGTTCGTGGTGCTTACCCTCACCGGCGTCCTGCTGATGTTCTACTACGTCCCCGACACGCGCCGGGCGTTCGACGACATGAAGGACATCGAGCACGTGGTGCCATTCGGCCAGTTCCTTCGCAACCTCCACCGGTGGGCCGCGCACGCGATGGTGATCACCGTGTGGCTCCACATGCTGCGGGTGTTCCTGACCTCGTCCTACAAACCGCCGCGCGAGTTCAACTGGGGCGTGGGGGTGGCCCTGCTGGTCTTCACCCTTCTTTTGAGCTTCTCCGGCTATCTCCTGCCGTGGGATCAGATCGCATTTTGGGCCATCACGGTCGGCACCAATATGGCAACCGCTACGCCGTTGCTGGGCGCCGAGGGCCCGTTCAGCCTGGTGACGTACGACAACGACATCCGCTTTCTCATCCTCGGAAGCCGTTTCGTTGGGCAGAGCGCGTTGCTCCGGTTCTACGTGCTCCATTGCCTCGCCCTCCCGCTGGCCGCCGCGGTCCTGATGGCCGTGCATTTCTGGCGCGTTCGCAAAGACAAGTTCTCGGCGAAGGCGGCGCCGCCGTCGAGCAGCGTGGCCGCCGAGGCCACGGCAGAGTCCCCCGTCGCCGCCGGACCAGCCGTGGCGGGCAACGCGAGTCCGGCGCGGGATCGAGCCGCGCCTGCGTCTCGCGGGGTGGACGTCTGGCCCCACTTGGTGGCGATTGAGTTCCTGGCGATGCTTGTGGCGCTCGTTGCCCTTCAGGCCTGGTCGATGTGGGTCGATGCCCCGCTCGAAGAAGTGGCAAGTCCGACCAACACACCAAACCCTGCCAAGGCTCCGTGGTACTTCCTGGGCTTGCAGGAAATGCTGGTCTACTTCGACCCGTGGATTGCGGGCGTCGTTCTCCCCGCCCTCATCATAGTCGGCCTGATCCTCCTGCCCTATCTCGACTCCAACCCCGCCGGCGTGGGCGTCTATACCCTGCGACGCCGCCGGTATGCCGGGTCGGTGTTTCTGATCGGCTTCTTCCTGTGGGTCGGGTTCATCCTCGTCGGTCAGTTCTTTCGAGGTCCAGGCTGGATCTGGTACTGGCCATGGGAGAGCTGGGAGGTGCACAAGCCCGTCTACGAGAAGACGTGGAACTTTCCCTGGCCTGTCGGCCTCGCCGCGATCGTGGGATACGTCGCGCTCGGCCTGCACTTGCCGAGGCGCCTGAGGCCGGCGGTCTTCGGGACCATTAGCTGGGGGCGTTACGCGACGCTCATGTTACTGGTGCTGGGCATGCTCGCCCTGCCGATCAAGATGGTGCTCCGGCTGGCGTTCGACGTGCACTACGTCCTCGTCACGCCGTGGTTTCGCATCTGACCCATGTCTGTCGGGCCCCCGTTGTTCCCGCTTCGTGGATGGACCGCGGTCACCGCCACCGCGCTGGCGGTCCTGTTTGGTTTGCTCCTGGTGCGGGAGGCCGGTCCCGAGTGGCGGCGCCACCAGCGCCGCGCCATCGAAGCCCGGCGCCAGCTCGCCGAGCGCACGGTGGCAGACGCCGAACGGTCGCTTGCCCGGCCGGAAATGCGCCGGCGCCTGGTCGAGGCCGAGCGGCGGCTGGAGGACGCCAGGCGCGCCGAGCACGTCCGGCAGAAGAGCGGCGAGATCGACCGCGCCCAACAACGTCTCGCGGGGGCGGACCGACAGTTCGCCGACGCGCGCGACGCCCTACAGCGGACCCGCGCGCAGTACCAGGCGGTCGAGCGCAGCTTCTTGCTGGCGAAGCGCGTCGACGAACGTGAGCGGTGGCGGCCGGAGTTGGACCGCCTGCGCGCCGAGGTCGACCGCCTGGCGGTCGATCGCGATCGAAAGACTGCGGCCCGAGACGAAGCGGACCGGTTGGTTCAGGCTCTTACGGCGGACGTCGCGAGCGCCCAGCAGGCGCTGGCCGCCCTTCAGGATCCGCTGGTCCGCGCGCGCGGGGAGCTGACGGCCGCCACCGAGCAGCCCACCCGCGTCGAGCAAATCCTGGTTGATCCGCTGAATCGCGTCGATCGGTGCCCGACGTGCCACCTCGCGTCGACGCGTCAGGCGACCGAGATGAATCCTGCCCCTCTCGCCGGCCACGTCGGACGCTACGTCGTCGACCATCCGCCCGATAGGTTTGGCTGCACGATCTGCCACGGTGGCCAGGGGCGCGCCACGCGGCTGCCTCCGGCGCACGGGCGCATCGCGTATTGGCGAGAGCCGCTCCTTGACCGCGAGTTGATCGGTGGCCGCTGCGCAGTCTGCCATGTTGGTGCGACGGTGCCGGGCGAGCCTTACGCCGCCAGAGGGCGCCGGCTGTTCCAGGAGTTCGGGTGCCAGGGCTGTCATGAAGTGGAGGGCGTGTCGACCGCGCGCATTGGGCCATCGCTTGCCGGCATCGGAGCGAAAGTCGGGCCAACGTGGCTCGCGATGTGGCTTCGCGACCCGAAGACGTACCTGCCGAACACCCGGATGCCGAACTTCCGTCTCTCGAGCCAGGAGATCGCCGATCTCTCCGCGTTGCTGCTGTCACTGCGCCGGGGGGACGCGCCTGCTCGAGACGCCCGCACGTCGGTGGCGCCTGGGGCCGTCAAGCGTGGCGAGACGCTGTTCAAGGCGTCACGGTGCATCTCGTGTCACGCCATCAACGGGCGCGGCGCAACGCTCGGTCCGGATCTCGGGCGCGTGGCGAGCAAGATCCGCGAGGCGTGGCTGTTCGAGTTCCTGCAGGATCCGCCGCGCGTCCTCCCGGGAACCCGCATGCCCCGCTACCGGTTCTCGGGCGCCGAGGCCGCCGACTTGGTGGCCTACCTGTCACAGGAGTTGCGCGACTTCGACGAGGGGATGTGGCCACCGCCGCCCGCGGCCCCTGACAACGTTGATGAGGGCCGGCGGCTCGTCCGGAAGTACGGGTGCTTCGGGTGCCACGAGATCCCGACGTTCGAGCAGGTCGGAAAGGTCGGAGCGGAGCTGACCGGCTACGCCGACAAGGAGGTCGAACGGCTCGACTTCGGTCTGCGCCAGGACGTGCCCCGTACCTGGCGTGCCTGGACCGACACGAAGCTGCGCGATCCGCGCGGCTTCCGCGACACGCTGAAGATGCCCGACTTTCAGTTCACTGAACGCGACCGATTCTCGCTTCTGACGTACCTGGCGAGCCTGCGAGAGGACAAGCCGCCGACTGAGTACCTTCGGGACCTCCCGCCGGTGATCCCGTACCGGCCCGAAGGGCGTTTCGGCAAGTTGGTTGGCGAGTTGAACTGCCTGGTGTGTCACACGATCCGGGGACAGGGTGGCAGCCTGGCGCCCGACCTCTCGCGCGAAGGCAGCCGCGTGCGGAACGACTGGCTCCGGCGCTTTCTCGATCAGCCGAACACCATCCGTCTGTTCCTTGAGGAGCGCATGCCGCGTTTTCGCCTGTCGCGCGACGAGGTTGACGTACTCGCCACGTACATCGAGGACGTCTTGGTCGATCCGAAGGTGCCCGCAATCGTGCTTGCCCCACGTGAAATCACCGCGGATCTCGTCAAGAAAGGACGCGACCTGTACTACCAGACCTACGCGTGCGATTCATGCCATCAGATTGGGACCAGTGGAGGGGCGATCGGGCCTGACCTGACCCTCGCGGCCGAGCGGCTGACGGAGGGCTGGATCTACACGTGGCTGCGGGACTCCCGCTCGCTGGAGCCCGAGGCCCGCGAGCCGGCCTACGAGCTGCCCGACCAGGAGGCGCGCGCGATCACCGCGTTCCTCCTGACACTGAAAGGACAGGCGCTCTATCGCGCCGCCCGTGACTGACGGCAGGGCAGGATGAAGCGACTCGGCACACTGGGCGTGATTCTCCTCGGCGTTCTGTTGACCGTGCTCGCTGTCTCGCTGGCGCGCGCACGGCTGGGAAACCGGACCAGCGCGTCCGAGGCGCGTACAGCACACGCGGTTGCGCCGTCGGACGCTGCGGCGAACGCGTCCACACCGCTCCTCTCGCGAGAAGAGGAGAGCGGGAGGTTGGTCTACGAGCGCTATTGCATCTATTGTCATGGGGAAGGCGGGGACGGTTTTGGCATTAACGCGTCCAACTTGCGCCTGGAGCCGCCAGCGCTCGCGGACCCGCGGCGTCTGGCCAACGAGATCGATCAGCACGTCGCCGATCGGATTGCCGGCGGGGGGATGGCGCGCGGGCTGCCCGCCGGCTGTCCTCCGTGGAGTCGTCGACTCGGCGCCGGGAACGTTCAGGCTGTCGTCGCGTACCTGCGGTGGTTGGCGAGGACCGCCCCCGCCAGTTCGAGACTCCCCTGAGGCGTACGCGTGCCGGGCGCCTTTCGCGCGTCGGCTCTGTGCCTGAGACGCTGGGCCTGAGACACCGCGTGTAGGCATGCCCGGCTCGGCGAGTAGAGTAAATTTGCTGCGGAACTACGAAGAGCGCCTAACCAGGGGTGCCACGCCTGTCATGCGCCGCCGCTCTACACGAGCAACAAGTTGACGCCCGCCGAAGACTCCACCGTGCCGGCCGAGCGTTTGCACGAACCCGGAACTCCGACGGCGAAGAAGGTGAGACATGCAGTTGAGCGTTGCGACCAACTTTGACGACGAGCTGATCCGACGAGCGAAGGATTATCCGGTGACCGAAGTGTTTGGCAAGCTGCCCCGCGACTTCGTGGGCGGAGGGCGCCCGTCCTACATGCTCTCCCGTCTCTCCTCTCGTCGATTCCAGGCGCATGTTGGTCTGGCTCGCACACTGGGCATCGACTTCAACTACCTCCTGAACGCTGCCTGCCTGGATAATCTGGAGTTCACGCGATTAGGCCAGCGAGCCATCAACCGCATTCTGGAGTGGCTTGGCGAGAGCGGGGTTGCCTCGATCACCGTCTCGGTGCCGTATCTGTTGGAGTTGATCAAGCATCGCTTCCCGCAGTTCAAGGTCAAGGTCGGCGTGTTCGCACGAGTGGCAACAGTGCAGCAGGCGAAGTTCTGGGAAGCGCTCGGAGCAGACTGCATCACCCTGGATCCTCTGACCGTCAACCGTGATTTCAAAACCCTGGCGGCAATTCGAGCATCGGTCGCCTGTGACCTTCAGTTGATCGCCAACAGCGATTGCTTGCTGTTCTGCCCGCTTGCTGGGTACCACATGGTCGGGCTCTCCCACGCCTCGCAGCGCCGGCACGGTGCCGCCCTTCCGATGGACTATTGCTTTCTCGCGTGCACGGCCGCCAAGCTAGACGATCCGGTGCACTACGTTCGATCCAACTGGATTCGACCCGAAGATGTGGCCCGCTACGAAGCGATCGGCTACGCGCGTCTCAAGATTCTCGAGCGCGGCGCTCCAACCAGGGTGATGGTGCAGCGGGTCAGGGCGTATGCCACGCGCCACTACGACGGGAACCTCCTCGATCTCATCGATTATCTGGCCGGGCGGCAAAGCGCCGAACTTGCGCGAAACGCGGCGCGAGGGCTGCTCTCGTGCTGGCGCGACGTATGGACGTCGCCCCTCGCCAGTCTCCGCAGGTGGAAGGCGCTGCGGCGCCTGGTCAGCATCCGGCTGCAGCAGACAGACCCGACACGGCCCGGCGTCTGTGTCGACAACCGGAAGTTGGACGGCTTCCTGGAGCAGTTTCCCACTGCGGCGACTTGCGGATCTCGTGACTGTCAGCAGTGTGCCTACTGTCAGCCATGGGCCAATCGGGCCGTGACCATCGATCCAGACTATCAGGCCCGCTACCGGAAAGCCGAGTGGCCATTGCGGGAGGGGCTTCGCGACGGAACGCTCTGGGGGCTCTCGGCAAGGCCGCAAGAATGGTCGGGATTCGGCTCCGATCGCCACCCTCCTGAGCGAGCGAACGAATCACGGGTACGGAAGCGGCATGATTCAGAACACACTTGAGAATCGCATCATCCTCTCCCTCCTCGAGGCGCTGCTGGGCGGGCTCGTCTTCCTGATCTGCGTCGGGAAGAAGCTCGGGACCCCGCCGCGGAAGGCACACGGCTCAGTCGCGTTCGCATTCGCGTGTTTTTCCGGCGACGCCCTCGCGCGCGCCCTCGTCACGATGAGTCTCCTGCGTGGCCGCGGCGTCCTTGACCTGGTCCGGCTGTTCTTACCGCCGTCCGTCCTGGAGACGGTCTTTCTCGGGGCGCTGGTCGTGGGGCTGCTCCCGTCACGACGGAGCAGCCGAGTTGCCGCCGTCCTGCTCGCCGTGCTTGCATCGGCGTATCTTGTGTTGCGGCTGGCGTTTCTTCACGGCAGCCCGGTCCTCTACGACCCGCCGTACGAGGGAGCGTTCCTGCACTTCCCCATCGCGCTGCTGCTGTGCTTCCTGGCGCGGAGGGCGTCGCCTCAGCGGCAGATTCTCTTCCAGAGCGCTCTCGCGCTGCTCGCCGCCTCGTACGCGTCGGAAGCGGCGATTGAGTTGTACTCGCCCGGGGCGCTCTTCTTCTGGAACGTCCAACACGCCGCCAAGATCCTGGCCTTGCTGAGCTTTGCGCTCCACCTGCAGGAGGGCTCCGACCTCTATGCGGAGTTCGTCCTGCGGCTCGGTATGTCTCTGATCGTGGTCACGGGTTTCTTCGCACTTCTCCTGTCCGAGACCCTGCGCCAAGGATACCTGGAGGTGGCCGCCAACGACGCGCAGACTCATCTGGGCGAGTTCCTGCAAGGATACGTGGGCTACCTCCACCGGCAGGGACTGGCGCCGAACGTGATCGTGGAGCGCGACGAACTCGTCCGGAAGATCGTGGCTGAATTCACGAGGGTTCCCGGCCTCAAGCGCGTCAAGCTGAGCGTCGGCGACCGGCAGTTACTCGCGGAGATCGATCCGGACGCCGTCATCTCCATCCGCACCGGCACAGGGATCTTCGATGACCGGCGCAAGCGGGTGTACGACTACGATGACTGCACGGTCGGCATCCTGCGGATCCCGATCACCTCCGGCGGGAAGCCTATCGCCACGTTGCAGTTCGACGCCGATCTGCGCTTCATGAGCCGAACGGTCGGCGGCCAGATGCTCTTATCCTTTTCTTCGCTGCTGGCGGTCGCATTCGCGGTGTTCGTCGGGACGCTTTCCTACAACGGCTATCGGCGGATGCAGCGGGTGGCCGCGCTGCAGGCTCAGGTCCAGCAGGCACAAAAGATGGAAGCCATCGGCTTGCTGGCCGGCGGGGTCGCTCACGACTTCAACAATCTGCTGATACCGATCCTCGGCTACAGCGAGTTGCTGCTCGGCGAGCTCAGCGAGGGTAGTCGCCTCCGGCCGGACGTCGAGCAGATCAAGAAGGCGGGAGAGCGGGCTGCCTTGCTCACCCGTCAGTTGCTCGCCTTCAGCCGGAAGCAGATGCTCCAAGCGGTGGTCCTCGATCTGAACTCTGTGCTGCGCAACATGGAGGCGATGCTGCGCCACCTGATTCGCGAGGATGTCGAGATCGTCGTCGTCGCCGATCCTGCGCTGGGACGCGTGAAGGCGGACGTGACGCAGATCGAGCAGGTGATCCTCAATCTGGCCGTCAATGCGCGCGACGCCATGCCGCAGGGTGGCCGCCTCACGGTGGAAACCGCCAACGTCGAGCTCGGCGAGGCCGACGCCCAACTTGAGGCCGGTATGCAGCCGGGCCGTGTGGCAGACGGACATTGCGTTTCTGCCGAAACCGTTCACGGCGGACATCTTGGTGCGCAAGGTGCGCGAAGTGCTCGACTCGACGGCCCGGTGACCGATACGCGGCGGATAGAGCCGCCCGATCTCCGTCGTCGACTCCCGGCCTCGCACCGACGTCTCAATGGCCGTCGTGTCAACCTCGCCGTCGCCTTGGGCCGCGTGGCCGTCGCCAATCTCGAAGAGTGCGCCAGGAACAAAAACCGGGATGTAGACGGTCGGTCGCGGGCAATCACTCCCGGAGTGACAACCCGCCGCTGATTGGGGACGCCCGCGCAGCGTCAGGCCAGGTGCCGTTCGTCGGCCTCGAGTGCCTGGTGCAGCAGCATCTTCACGTACGTCTGGTACCGCAGACCCCGACGTTGCGCCAGGCGCCGCGCCTTCTCCAGGTCGTCGAGCGACAGCCGGATCGTGACGTTCTTGGCGGCCGCCGTTGCCCCGGCGAGCGCGGCGGGCACCGCGTTGACGTCCTCACCAGCGCGCGCAGCTGCCTCGAGGTCGCGCGCGATCCGCGAGCCCTGCTTGTCCCACCACCGGGCTTCCTCGGCCTCACTGTTGAGGCGCGGGGTCGTTCTTTGCGCCGGCTTCGCCGAGTTGCTTCGCTTTCGCATACGCCTCCCGCAAGCGTCCCACCGCCGGGTAGGCCGTCACCACCCGCACGCGTGCCGCCCGCGTCGTCCAGACGACGACCAGCAATCGTCGCTCTTCAGTCGGGCCGACACTCACCCAACGCTCCTCGCCGCTTTCGGTGACGGCGTACTGGAGCGTGACGGGATCATTCGAAAGCGCCGGCTCCGCATCGGCAGGCTGTGGGCCATGGCGCGCGATGTGCGCCACATTCGCGGCGTCCCAGTCGAACCCACTGTCGTCGGCACCGGGACCACGTATGTATATCATACATGCAAATCGGAACGGCACGACTGACTGTCCAACCACACGCGTTCCACTGCGCACGGCGACCGGTGGGGAGCCGAGCGGAACCCGTCGGACGCCGGGTGGTCAGGCAGCGAAACGGATGCACCGCCCGTGCCGGCGCAGAACGCGCGTCATCGGCATGAGAATCCCAGGCTGTGGGCAGCCATCAGGGCCGGATGGACGTCGCCCGTTTGAAGATCTGCGATCACCGAGCGGCTCAGAGCACGCAGTTTCCGCAAACCGACGCCACTGCCAGCCTGCGGGTGCGGGGGATTCTGAGGACACCTCGCCTAAGTCTCGCCTAAGTCTCGCCTATCGTCGCCGGCCAACCGGGACTGGGCACGCCAGATCCGTGTGCCAACGATCTCGCCTCACAACGGTGTATCATGGGAATCGCTCCCACGCCGCGCGGAACTCCTCGACCAGGCCCCCTCGGGCGGTCGATGACTCGGACCCAGGCGGCTCGGACCTCCCGACCGAGCGCAGCCTTCCCGTCGAGTCCAGCGCCCGAGCCTACCGGCTAGCACATTGCGGTCCGCGCTCAAGGAGGTGAGCTTATGCCTACGTACGAATACCGGTGCGGCGACTGCGGTCATGAATTCACCACCGTTCTGAGAATCAGCGAGCACGACAAGGCGAAGAAGCAGTGCCCGAAGTGCAAGAGCGACAACGTCGAGCAGGCCTTCAGCACGGTCTTCGTCAAGACCTCGCGCAAGTCGTAGGCGA
>ERZ1292640.2605-Hain-H43-02um-R1-2605-length-14380-cov-6_pt1 | contig 14380 bp, 18 predicted proteins | sample MGYA00564404_ERZ1292640 | MGnify/ENA primary metagenome ERZ1292640 (study PRJEB36523, sample SAMEA6512636) | groundwater metagenome | collected 2019-01-08 | study: AquaDiva: Metagenomics assemblies of 32 groundwater samples
CACCCTGAACGAAGTGAAGGGTCTTCTTTGTGCCATAAGTGAAAAACTCGTATTACTTAGCAAGTTTGGCTGCTTCTTTGTATTTATCTTTTGCGAATCGTATCCATTCGGTGATCTTGGCGTTTCGGAACTCTTGATTTTCCCATTTGCCTTTACCAAGTGTCAAAACTTCCGTTTCTGTAATAGGAACAGACACAAGCTTCTTAACAGCTTCGGGCTTCATTCCGCCTTTTCTTACTGCTTCCCAAGCCTTCATAAGATCATCGTGAACGTCAATTGTCATTGCGCCGATTAAATCATCAATGATGCCCTGTCTGGCAGAACTTTTGGCATCGTCAAACTTCATAGTAACTTTCCATTTGAAAGGATTGGTTGGGACATCGGCTTTATTGCCGAGAATGCCGTAGATATGAGGCATCACGCTCATTCGGCGAAGAGAGGTTTTTACAGGTCCACCCGGCAATCCAGCTTTTGTCATCCAAAGTTTTTGCCCATCTTCACCCATCACAAAATCAACAAACCGCTGAGCTAAGTCTTTATGCGGAGCGCCTTTGAGAATAGCTACTGGATCACCACTTATGACTGTCTCGCCTTCAGGCATCACATACCCCAATTTCTCAGGTCCCGATTCTGCAATCTTTGCAAGCGCATATATGTCTATGGCAAGCCCGCAAGCGGTTTCTCCTAGATCAACGTCTCTTGGAATATCGTTTGCACCTCTGCCAAATATTTTGACGTTAGCATTCATTTTTGTAATTACGTCAAACCCTTTTTCCCATCCATAAGTCTGCAATATGATCTCATACATCATGTGGATACTTCCGCTTTGGCGTGGATCAGAAGAACTCACCCATTTCGCCAATTCAGGTTTGGTTAAATCAGACCATTTCGTAGGTTTGGGCAAACCAAGCATGTTAAACAACTGCTTGTTATAGAGTATCCCAAATCCAGAAAAACAGGCACTATACCATTGAAACTCAGGATCATATATAGGGCTTCCAGAATAATCCTTTGGTATCTTAGCAAGTATCCCCGCAGGTAGTTTATAAGGCTGTAAATAACCCTCTTTCTTTAGACTGATGTAAGGCGCAGTTCCACCGCCGAAGAACAGATCAATGTTAATGCCGTTAGGCGACCTTTTAAATTCAGAATCAATAAATTTCTTTATATTGGATGTTCCGCCTTGATCTAACCATACAAGGTCAACATCCGATTTATATTTTGTCTTATGCCATTTCTTAAAGGCAGTTTCGAATTCCTTTTGGATAGTCTCCTGATGCGGCGAAAGCAAAGTCAGTTTAGTGTTATTTGCCGCAGGTGCGTTTAATGCTATTAAAGTAGTAAGTATTAATGAACAAAATATAGCAATTATTACCGTGTTTATTCTGTGTGACATAGCAGACATTGTTATTCTCCCTTTTTGGATAGTTTCAGTTATTAGTTTTTAGCAAAACCTGTTTAATGATAGCACAGATGACCAAAAAGTTCCAAGACAAATTTCTTGTCGCAATAGAACGAAACTATACTAATTGTGTTGGATTTCGTTCCTCAATCCAACCTACAAAACAACTTTTAACTTTTAACTTTCCTTGTGCCTTTATTGGCTAATTTTTCCGCTTATTATCAATTCCAACTCTTTTATTGAAGTGAATGCGTCAAAATTAAGCGGATCAAGTTTCGTTACTGATTTATATACAGATATAGCTTTATCATAAAACTCTTTACTCTTATATATACTGCCGAGTTCCATATAATATTCTATATTTTCAATGTTATCTGGAGCCAGCCTAACTATTTCCTCGTATATCTTCCCCGCTTCGTCAAAATTCCGCTCAATTTTATATTGACCAGCTTTTTGGCTATATACATTTGTTAGTTCAGAGATAACCTCAACGGATTTGGGTTCTATTGTAATGGCTTTTTTAAGGAATTCCATCGCACTATCAAAATCTCTGTCAGTCTTATAAATCCTTCCTAATTGCAGATAGGATTTTATTATTGAATCCTTAAATGAAGGGCTGATAATAGCCGTCACCGCTTGTTGATACTCTTTGAGGGCTTCCTCTTTGGCGTTTTTCTGCTGATATATTGTGCCGAGATAATAATGCGATTCGGGGTTCTGCGGATCAAGTGCGACATTACGCTGAAATGCCTGAAATGACTTATCTATATCGCCCATCCTGTGATGTAGTTTTCCAATTAGCAGATATAATCCGGGATATTTGGCGTCTATTTTCTCAATTTCTTGTAATTCATTTAACGCTTCGTAGTTCCAGATATATTCATAGTACATTTCCGCAAGCCTGAAATGTGCATCTGCTAATTTCGGATCATGCTTTAGTGCCTCCCAATATTGCACTGATGCGTCATTATATTTAGCTCTGCCTTGATTATAAAGTTGCTCGCCCTTTTGTAGATATTGGCTTGCACTCTCATTGGCTTTAACCTCTTTTGTCTGGACAGAATGAGTGGATATGTTTTTCCCTAATATCAATGCTATTGGAATCGTGATTATAAATATTATCACTATAATTATCTCAATCGTTATTTTAAGCTTCATTATCTGTTTTTTCTCCGTGCCTCTGTGTCTCCGTGTTTATTTTTTGCCCTCATGTTGAACGACTCAAACCTAGAAAGCCGAATATCTTATCCCAAAGAGACGCTATGAGTGCGGTTATAGGTATCGTCAAAACAAGCCCGATACTTCCCGCTAATATACGCAATATCTCAGCAGATATAACCTCTGTGCTGAGTATCTCTATCTTACTGCCAGATAATATTGACGTTCCTGTAAACGTCAATAAAAGTATCAACCTTAATCCTAAATATGCAAATACCAGAGTGTTCGTTATCGTTCCGAGCAAATCAGTTCCAACGCTCATACCTGCTTTTATCAATTGCCTCGTAGATGATTTCGGATTTGCACGCCTAACTTCTCTCACCGCAGATGCAACAACAACCGCCGCATCCTCAGCAGTTCCAAGCAATCCCATGATTATACCCGCCATGAGTATACTTCTAAAGTCTAGCTTTTCTGCTCCTGTAAATTGGGAGAGAATAGCAGTTCTACTGCTTGAAATACCTGTAAAATGCAATTTTTGATCTGCATATATTATGATAAAGCTTGCGACAATCACTCCACCCAATATGCCGATAGTCGCTGATCCTGTCTTTCTATTAAAGCCAGTGATTATTAACTGGCATAAAAAGGCGATAATTCCAGAAACGACGATAACGACTAATAGGGCATTATAACCTTTAAGTATAAGCGGAACAAGCACTTGAATAACTATCACAATAGACATTGCCAATGCAAAAGCGGTTCTAATTCCCTGCCACCTGCCTACTATCGCCAATAAAATTACCAAGAAACCTGTTAGATATATCAAATATCCGTCACGTCTATAATTATTCATAAGCACACGCTCAATGCCGTCTTTTGTTCCATCTATCTTTAAGATAACTTCATCACCGGGCTTGACCTCAACATTAGCCAAAGGCATTCTGTTGGGATCAATGATGTTTTGGACAAGCACATCCTCATTTCTGAAAGCACCGCCAAGCAATTTAGCTTTTAATATCTCATTTTCCGAATTCCCAAAACCATAGGGCGATGAGGTTGGCGTTTCTATGGGGTTTCCCTTTTCAATAATTTTTGCTCTAACATACTCTGATACAACATAGGAGGACTCGGATTTATCTGCCTGAGATTCTGATGAATGTCTGTTTATAGAATAAACTAAGTGTATGCCAACAGAGATCAGGACTAACGCTATGGGGATCATATACTTAAAGGCGGGATGCTTAAATCTGGACTCCTCTTGCTTCGTGATAGGCGATACACTTTCAGATTCAGCCAAACTTGATCTCCCTATAAGGAAACCCGCTATCACTGCGGTTATAGGTATAGACATTATAATGCCTATGGTTCCGGCAATCGCCTGAACGATCTCTGCTGATGTGGCTTCGTCATTTATCACTCTGGTCATGGGCATTGCGCGCCCTTGTTCGCCAAACTCTACCATCGGCATCAGTATCAAAGTCATATCTGCGCCGATGTAGGCGAATATGAGCGTATTTGCCATCATGCCCATCTCGTCTTTTCCAACATTCATGCCAGCTTTTATGCAGTTCCAAACGCCCAATTGTGGATTAGCCTTTTTTACTTGCTCAATTGCAGACGCAACAGCCATGCTTGCATCCATAACGGCACCCGATGCGCCAAGTATCATTCCAGCAACCAGAATTCCGCTGAAATTCCAATTCGTGCTTTCGGGCGACATCCAAAGCCTTTTTCCAAGCTCAAGGAATCCAAAGTTAATGTCTTGACCTGTAAAGTGCAAAACTTGGCTTGAGATAAAAGCCAGAAGTGCAGTTATGAATAGCCCACCGATAGTGCCAAGTATACCGGCAAATGATTTTTTACTGACCCCGCCTATCAATATAAACGTAATGATCGCATTAATGGTAGATATTAAAATTGCTATCCAAACAGGGCTATATCCCTGAAGGCACATTGGAACAAGCACTGCAACTATAAATATGGTTGAGAGCGCAAGTGAAACGATAGATTTAACGCCTTTCATCCCACCGATAACGATGACAAGGGCAGTGAATATGCCTGCTAAATAAAGCAAAAACGATGTTCTCGTATATTCTCCGATTGAGACAGCACCCGAAGTGACAGCATTTCCGCCTTTCAGATTTATACTCACATATAGCATATCACCAACTTTAAGCACTCTATCACTATACTGCCCAACAAATGTATTAGCGGAAAAAACCTCTTGGCCCTTATATTTCCCGCTTGTTAGGCGCAATGTCACTATCTGACCATCAACGGAATAAGACCATGCCTGCGGTTCACCGGTAGCCTTGCCTGCGTCTATGCTAATAACTTTGCCGATGCAGGAGATAAGCCTTGAGCCATCTTCAAGTTTTTTTTCGCTTGAATATCCTCGCAATTTTGCATCAACCGCAAAGCATATAACGAGTGTAATCAATAAGGCAATAAGTTTGATATACCATTCTTTCATTATTATTCAATAACCTCTCCGCTTCTTGCAAACTCAACAATCACTGTTTATAATTTGAGACCTTCTTCCATCAGTGCATTACGGACAGCTTCTTTCACACGAACAGCAGTTTCCACTGCTTTAATCGCATCATCTTTTGTTATTTTAATACTATCACTAGGATAGCGTAAAGTAGAAGCATAGGATGAAAGTATTTCTGCTTCTTCAAGCATTAATGCCCAATTTCCTTTTCTGGCGCACATCTCCAAAAGCAGAGAAATATTGTGAGTATAGGGAAATTCTATCTCATGGTGAATCAGATAAGCCTTTAAATACTTCTCTGCGCATTGTTGAGAATGAAAAGCTATAATTCGGTATGGAATGCTCGTAGTAAGAGTTAAAGCAACCTGTGCTGTGCTTAAATCTTCATCGGCATAAGAAATCCAAATAACCGTTTTTTCTTCAATTTCTTGTCTTTGACTTTTCATAAAGGATCTTTCCTTCTTTAGAAGCGTAACGTGCTATCGTTCCCGGAATTCTGCTGTCCTTTTTATATTCTTCATCAGTTAGTATGACAATATCTCTCGCTAGAAGCATTCCTTTTAATGACCTATCCATGTTGAGCATTAGATCAAGCCGATTACCACTTATCGGACAGAGAACAAGGATGTCAACGTCACTGCGCTCATCGGCAGTGCCACGAGCTTGTGAACCGAATAGTATTATTTTGTCGGGATGGAATCCCTCGACAAGCCTTCTGGTAATTTCCGCAAGTGTTTCTTCGCTAACCATTGAGCATCACCAATATAAGTTGATTTATACGACAAGTCATGTTGTTTTGTTATTAGATTAGACCATCTATAACTAATGCTTTGCGAACGACTTCGCTTGTATGAATAGCTATATCAACGGCTTCAATAGCTTCCTGTCTAGTTACAACATTTTCCTCTCCGGGATAACGCAAGGTTGTGGCATAATCCGTGAGTTTTTTTGCACTGTTAATATCAGCAACCCATTCCTTAACTTTTTGTTTAATCCTTTGTTCGAGATTGCTCATAAAGAACTTTACCTTCTTCCCATGCTGGTTGTGCGATTGTCCCCGGTATTTGGCGATCTAGCTCAAATTCTTCTGAAGTAAGAATAACTATATCTTTTGCCACTTTCATCTCATCAAGCGCATCATACATATCCAATACCAATTTTCGTCTACTATCCTTTATCGGACAGAGAACAAGGATGTCAACGTCACTACGCTCATCAGCAGTGCCTCGTGCCTGTGAACCGAATAGTATTATTTTGTCGGGATGAAATCCCTCAACAAGCCTTCTAGTAATTTCTGCAAGTGTTTCTTCGCTAACCATTGAGCATCACCATACTTATTTAAATTATACGACTCGAAAGTTTATTAGGGGGCAATCTTGGTAGGGGCAGGTTTTGTCAATATACGAGATAGACGTTTGACAATTGTAAACTTTATTTTACATCATAGACTTTCAACAAACATCAATAACCTGCCTAAAACTCCAATATCTATATAGGGCAGGTTTTTATTGGATTATCCAGCGTTTATCGAAAAATCAAATCTATATTTTAATGACGATCATCGACATAACCGACAAAACCTGCCCCTACAAATCACAGACTACTCAACCAACGATCAAAATCATCTTCAATATATCATGCACATGATTAGGCATAGCCATAAAGGCACCTAGCTTTAACCTTTGAATTTACTAAGGAAACCAGCGATTGCGCCCTTCCAAACGTAATCAGTACCATAATCTTTAGCTACGCAGATGTCTGGCAGGCTAGTTTTGCCTCTTTGTAGATAAAATGCGTTATTCTTATTTTCATCTAGCAGATTAATAGCAGGGACAAGCACTTTCCTGAAGTTTTTCGTGACTCCACCACCGATCTCAATTTTCCCGGGACCGAAGCTCACTATTAGCAAACCTAGAACTCTCGCAAGAGTCAAAGATACAAAATCGGCTATCTTTTTCGCATTTTCGTCATCGTCAATATGATTATACATTATTACAGGCAGTGCCTTATCATTTTTCTCATTCACAGTATTTTCATACAAAGGACCTTTTGATATTGCCCCTGATTTTATGCCGTTTCGGATGATTCTTGTGATACCACCGCCGGAGAGTATCGCTTCTATATGTCCGGTTGCGCCGTCTCCGCATTTTAGTTCATTGCCAAATGGGTCTTTATCAACATGATAGTGATGACCAAATTCAGGGGTCGTCCCAAATTCGCCATTAAATAGCATATCACCTATCTTTACACCGATGTTTGTTCCTGAACTAATAGTCCAATAAATTACCACATCATAATCTTTCTTAGTATCATCACCGGGTCTATTTGCAAACCTGAAGGCATAAGGTTCACTTGCGAATGGATTACCGAGTTTAATTTCATCTCTTTTGTGTCCAAATCGCTTGGCGCATTCAACTGCGGCTGAACAGTCGTTGCAAATATACAGTTTATCCCACTTAAATGCCTTTCCTAGAGCTGGAACGACCGCAATAAGACCTTTCATTGATTTCGGGACGTTGGGCGATTCGGTCAATACCTTTTTTCCCTGATCCGGAACACCCGCAGAACCCATAGTTACACCCATAACATCAGAAGCCATGAGTTTATGATCTTTAAGCAATTGCTCTGTTTCCTTTATGGCTTCTTCATTCAATTTTTTTGTGGTTATTCCGTCTTCGAGATAGATTAACTTATCTGCTATAATTATAGCTTCTTCGTTAGTTAATATAAGACGTAATCTGCTTCCACCAACATCAACTCCCAAAATATGTTCTGACATTTTTACCTCCGTTCTTGTAAACCCTCAGATAGGGAAAATCTTTTCTCTATCTATCATCGTATTAGAGCCATAATTATTGTCCCACCAGCTAATCCCAAAATAAAAATCCCCCATAATGTTGCGGAAGACTTTGATAAATTATCTCTATAAAATATCGCTATAACTAATAGGGCAAAACCAGAAATACTGCCAAGCAATAGCAAAAGGAAACCTATAAACATTAGAACATTATGCATTAAGCTTGTCTCTTTTTTCAAAGAAAAGGTAAACTACCATGTTTCCCATTTCAATCCATTAACATTGCCAAAATGGTTATCACGTGTTATAAGAATAAGATCATTTTGTATCCAAGAGAAATTTACCATTCATTTAGATCAACCTTTTCACATTCCGTTTCAATAGCTATACTCATCGCTTCTGCATCTTTAGGTGTCAATGTCCCCGAAAATCGCAAAAGCTGTTTTCCTGATACTCCTTTAGGTAAGGAAATAACTAATGCTTGAGCAAAATCTAGCACTCGCTTTTGAAGATCAAATGGTAATTGATCAAGTTGCTTTACAATTTCGTCTTTAATCATTGCGTCAATCATTATAACACCTCTCTTTAATCATTAATATCGAAGAACCTCGGCAGATGATCTTCATGGGCTTCCAGCAATTCATCAAGCATCGCTTCTGCAGTTTCAAGCGAAGGCACAAGCGGATCAAGAAGCATTGCTTGTATGGCTAATTGCCTGTCGCCATTTATGGCGGCTTCTACGATCAGATTTTGTTGATATAATCTTTGAGAGATCATCGTTGCTATTCCATGGGGAATATCTCCAATAAAAACGCCCCTGATACCGTTATGAGTGACAGTTGCCGGGATTTCCAGAATAGCGCCTTCTGGAAGATTGGTTACTAACCCATAATTTGGTATGTTGACAGCATCAAAATATCTAGCCAGCTTAAAATATGGATCATTAGTGTTTGTTGCTCTTATGGCGAATCCGCTATTTTCAATGGCTGTTATCAGGCTAATAGCCATTTCGCCAGAACGTTTAAGATAGCGATCTACGGGCATATAGCCATCAAGATGCTTTCTTATCTCATTCCAATGATCAGGGTCTTGACCATAAGCTTTCATAAGGTTAAGTCCAAACTTTCTGCCATAATCCGCCTCTTGATTTAGGAAGTATGGAACGAACTCAGCGACATGCCTGTCGCCCGGTGCCGGGAAAGCCCCAAATATCTTAAACAAACTTGCGCTTATGCGCATATTATCCGGCACACCGTCAATCTCAAACTTATCTCTTAGCATGGAAAGTCCGTCTTGCCCTTGAACAACAAAGTCAAGTATCCAGTTGAAATGGTTTACACCTGTGGCTAAAACGCTGGTATCTTCAATAGGAACGTCCAAATAATCAGCAAGTTCCTTTTGAGTTCCATAAAGACCATGACATAACCCAACAACCCTGATATTACTGTATTGATGAATAGCTGAACATACGCAAGTATTGGGATTTGAGTAATTAATCATGAGGGCGGTTGGGCATACATCTTCCATATCATGACATATATCCACTACCATAGGCAAAAGCCGTAAGGCTCTGGAAATTCCACCGGGTCCAACTGAATCGCCAACAGGCTGAACGATACCGTATTTCATAGGAATATTCAGGTCTTTTTCCCATGCAGACATTCCGCCTATCGCTATGGTTTGGATAACGTAATCAGCACCGGGCAGGACATCCATGCGATCTGTTGAACTTTCTATCATAATATCCGCTTCTGATTCTGTTATTATACGGCGTGCAAGCCTTGTGGTCAATTCGAGACCTTCGGAATCAATATCGCACAGAGCAAGCGTGCTTCCGCTCAATTCATTTGTCATCAAAATATCCGCAATAAGTCCTCTGGAGAATACAACGCTTCCGGCACCAATAATGACAATCTTGCTCATTTTATTTTCCTCTCAACGAGTCAAAGGCATTGTCAAAAACAAAATGAAAAATAAACACTGAGACACGAAATTGGTTAAAGGTTAAGAAACGTCTGTTTGCATTAATCCGATCCTAACTTTTAACCTTGAACTTTCAACTCCATATACCTTCGTGCCTCTGTGTTTTTTCTAAATTTTACAATACCTCACTCATCACTAATTTTTACCTTGACCTTTGGAGTAAGATCAAATATAATATTGTTTTATGACTTGGCGGTGTAGCTCAGTGGCAAGAGCACTCGGCTCATACCCGGGGTGTCCTGAGTTCGAATCTCAGCACCGCCACCAACTCGATTCTAAGATTTAAAGATTCTAAGATTATCTGAATTTTCTAATCTTTAAATCTTAGAATCTTAGAATTTTTTTAATCTTTCAATCCCTCTGCGTATCTGACAGCATTTCTAAAAATAGCTAACCCATCGCCTTCTTCGTCAAGATTTTCTCGTGTCCAGCGTGGATGATTATATTTGCTGATGTGTCTCTCTGGATGTGGCATCATTCCGAATATATGTCCTGTTGCATCGCATATTCCAGCTATGTCTCTATCCGATCCATTTGGATTCCAGGGATATACGGCGGGATTGCCGTCAGCATTAACGTATTTAAATACAACTTGCCCGTCGGCTTCTAGTTTGTCTAGTATACTTTCGTCTATCGTTGTAAATTTTCCCTCGCCATGGGCAACCGGGAAATATACTTTTTGCTTAATATTCTTAGTCCAAACGCATTTGTTATTTTCAACATTTTTCATATATATCCATCGGCATTCAAATTTCCCGGAATCGTTATTGTAGAGAGTCGTTTCTTGATAATCGCTGATACCATTAAAGCCCGGCAATAATCCAGCTTTGACCATGACCTGAAAACCGTTGCATATACCGATCATGAGTTTTCCGTCAGCTATGAATTTTTCAACAGAATCTCTGAGTTTATATTTTAACTCATTTGCTAATATTTTTCCTGCGGCGATGTCGTCACCGTAGGCAAATCCCCCGGGCAGTGCTAATATTTGATATGGAGAGAGTTCCTTTTCGCCTCTGATTAGCTGATTTATATGCACTTGCTCAACGTCAGCGCCTGCCAATTTAAAGGCGTGATCTGTCTCATAGTTGCAGTTCGTTCCTGCTGTTCTTAGGACTATGACTTTAGGTTTTTTCATTAATTATCTCCGTCTATTTTGTGCTTGCTCTCGTAATTGACGAGTATAAGCAGTGCTATCTTTAATATCGTCACGATCCTTCCATATACCTGCTAATCCAGAATCAAGCAAATCCTTTGCTGTCAAATTGTTTTTGGATAACATTTGGAAAGTTTATTTTCTTGTTGCATAGGAAATTATATTTTTTTGTCATCCATAGACTGTTGATACAATTTGCTTTTTATGATTTTGGTAGTATGGGCAATGCCCATCCTACTTTTTTAATTGTCCCCATATTGTAGAAAGCTTGCGGAATGGCTGAACAGCGATTTTTGGCTGACCGCCTTTATTTTCCTTAAACCATTGCGCACAATCTTCATCTGTGGAATTCTGACCATCATCCCGCACACAGACAACATCCGCCCTGGCAGTCTCTCGCTCAGCGATTCTCAGCACATTGCCAGAGCCTTTCTTTAATTGGGTGTTTAATACCCAGTTTTCCCATTTCCAGTCCGGACCTTGACCATTGCCACCTGCTGCCTGTTGAGGACCCCAGGTCTTTCCACCGTCGTTACTGATGTAAAAGAAATAAGAATCCGATCCGGTATCAGGCATAAGGCACCTGACCCACACCTTCCACTGCCCGGCAGTCTCGCCTACGGTAGGTATAGGATATATCAGGCTGGTATTAGCTCCGACATGCGGTCCCGAGTATTCCATATAAGTATCACTAAATACAAATACAGCTTTGTCCTTCTTCTCGCTCCATACACCACCACCAGCCGCTAGAATGCTTTTATCGGGGTCATATTTTTCAGCCTCCACATAATAAACGTAGGCATGAATGGGACAGACAGCGAACAGGAAAGCTAATAGTGATACAACCAAAATAGATGAGTTTTTCATTTTCAATACCTCCTTGTATAGTATGGCACTGTTCTTGAGCATGTTTGGTTAATCTGATTGGTTTCGTCACCTTTTATCTCCGTCTAGTTTGTGCTTGTTCTCTTAGTTCACGAGCATAGGCAACACTATCCTTAATATCACGATCTTTCCATAACCCAGCCAATCCAGAATTCAGCAAATCTCTTGCTGTCATAAATCTTTTCTTTGGTTTTTCTGGTAATTTATTAATTCGTATCGCTTCCATATTTCCACTTCCTTTCTATTCTAATCTTTACTATAAAAGCCTTTCCCTGTCATTATCTGTTATATTTCCAGAATTAAATTCAACAACCTTTTCCCATAGAATTTTACCATTTGGATCACAGAAATCACCTATGAAATTTCCTGTAAGTCTATTGACTATTTCAGCTTTCTTTTCATCAAATGATTCATTACTTTCTTTAGCCCTATGTCCCAATGGCTGAACTATATCCTTATAAAAGGTTTCACTACCAGTTACCATATACCAGAAGTTTTGTCCGCAGACTTGCATTATAATTCCTTTTCTAATGGTCGTTTTTGCATTTCCATAGCAAATCCCCAATATGCAGTTAATATTTGTGATATGCAATGATTGCCGCAAAATTGTCATTGCAGTTTTGAAATCTGATTCTAAAGCTTTCCATTGACTGCTATTTCCCCAATTCAAACCCGATTTCAAAGTTACCAAATAGCGTGTTTTATCACTACTATATTCAAAATCTATTCCATGTGAGGACGATTTGATAGCGTCAAGCGTTCTTTGAGCTATAAATATAGCAAGATTTTCCAGAAAAGCACCAAATAATTCTTCTTCTGATGATGACATTTTAGCATCTAATAGCGATTTAACTAATTCCTCTGCTGTAAGTATATTTTTAACTCGAAAGAGATAGGGATTCTTTTTCTTTAATAATTCTTTCAAACTCGTATTATTCAGGCTATTAAGTTTGCTGATATGAAAGTCGTCTATGTGATCTTGTATAAATTGATAGACTTCGCTTATATCAATCGTTTTCATTAAATTTTGACCTTTTGATTATTTGTATTCAGTTCCAGTTGAACTGCTTTAGCAAGCCGTTCCTCTGCCATTAGCTTATGCTCATCCAAAATATCAATCATCAAGTAATCACGATTTAACTGTTTGCAAGCTAACGCAGTAGTGCCTGATCCCGCAAACGGATCAAGGACAAGATCGCCCTCTAATGTAAACAGCTTGATAAACCATGCCGGCAAAGCAACAGGAAAAACGGCGCTGTGATTCTTATTTCCACATTCAGTTGCGAGATGCAAAACGTTTGTAGGATAGACCATATCCCGATCAAGCCAATTGGAGACATTCTTGCCAAACCCACTTCCAACAGCAGATATATCCCTTATTTTGTCTTTTTCGCTCAATCTGGATAATCGCCCTTTTGCCCAATCACCAACTGGAACCATAACCGCCTCTTGATACATATTGAATTTCTTTTGCTTGTTGAATTGAAGGCACCTTTCCCATGCGTCCCTGAATCTGTTGGGCCATTTGCCCGGATAAGTGTTTTTTTTATGCCAGATAAATTCCTCTGTCCAAAGCCAGCCTTGATCTTTGAGTGCTTTTATCAAATCTATGACGTAAGTATGTCTTTCTCCGTTGACGGTTTTCTCTTTTATGTTCAGGATAAACGTTCCAGTAGATTTAAGCACTCTGAGAAATTGCTCTGATCCCGGCAGAAACCAGTCAACATAATTATCTGGATGTATACCGCCATAGGTATTCTTTCTTTGATCGGCATACGGCGGAGAGGTTATGATCAGATCGAAAGTATCATCTTCTACGTCTGCTAGTATGTCTTTACAATCGCCTATTATATATTGATTTTTTATCTGTTCTCTGGTAAACATTGTCTTTTTTATATCGACTTCAAAATGAACTTCAGGCATATCATCCATGTAGTCACCGAGATCATTGCTGTCAAAGAATTCTACAAGTTCATCAAGAGACTTAAAATTAGGTAAATTCTCAGATTTTTTCATAATTTCTATTGACCGCGTAATACTTTATGAATTCGACCATCTTCTTGGTAGACATAAATTATCAGATCGCCACCACGACGATTAATATAGTTCTTTGGGCCATAATTTATTCGCCAAAAAGATTCTTCCGCTGAATTTTCTTGAGTAATGGATATCATTGATTCTTTTAAATCAACCCCACATTCCTGTGCCTTTTTATTCGCAACGGATAATGAGATTGCAACAGATGCAACATAAGGGTCTTTTAGAACTTCCTCGGTAATTAACGTTGCCATTATAATTCACTTCCTTCGAAAATTTCTTGCTGAACTGATGGAATATCTAAAATTGAAGATAATTTATTCATTTACTTGTCTTTTCAAAATTAAATGGAATTCATCTAGAAAGCCTCTCGCTGTGTTCTGCAAAATTCCAGTTAATTCCCATCCTTCATTACCGAGTTTATTCAATTCTTGATCATAGTCTTCCATTATTATTCTTTTGTCT
>ERZ1292640.2606-Hain-H43-02um-R1-2606-length-14375-cov-5_pt1 | contig 14375 bp, 14 predicted proteins | sample MGYA00564404_ERZ1292640 | MGnify/ENA primary metagenome ERZ1292640 (study PRJEB36523, sample SAMEA6512636) | groundwater metagenome | collected 2019-01-08 | study: AquaDiva: Metagenomics assemblies of 32 groundwater samples
TATCTTTCGGGCAGATTTGTTGGCCAGATAGACGAGCCAACAGAATTCGTTAACAAGATAATTGAGGACAGGAGAAAGGGCACAATTCCAGGCAACGTCAACGTTTTTTACGACGAGCAGATAAATGATGTCCATGTTGAAGCTGGCAAGGGCAGGCTAAGAAGGCCGCTTATAATCGTGCAGAACGGAAAGCCACTCGTTACACCACAGCACATAGAAAAGTTGCAGCAGGGTCAGTTAACTTGGGGCGACCTCATCAAGGAAGGCGTTATCGAATACATGGATGCAGGCGAGGAAGAAAACACCCTTATCGCGTTTTATGAGAAAGACATCACACCCAAACACACTCACTTGGAAATAAGCCCTGTTTCAATGTTCGGAGTTGTAACTTCACTTGTGCCTTTTGCCAATTTCAGTTCAGCACAAAAAGTTAATACCGGCTCAAAGAACCAAAAACAAGCAATTGGTTTCTATGCTTCCAACTTTTCTGTAAGGATGGATATGGACGTAAATTTAATGCATAATCCTCAGGTTCCAGTCGTGCAGTCAATCATGCACCCAGTATCAGGTGCGAATACGAACCCAGCCGGACAAAATATTGTTGTTGCAGTAATGAGCTATCATGGCTACAACATGGAAGACGCAGTCATAATCAACAGAGGCTCCATAGAAAGAGGGATGGGCAGGGGCTCATACTTTAGACCAGCAATTGCCGAGGAATTAAGGTACTCAGGCGGATTGGTCGACGAGGTTTGCATCCCAGACAAGAACGTCAAGGGTTTCAAGTCAGAGCACGATTACCGCTTTCTTGAGGGAGACGGAATAATTTTCCCTGAAGCGCAGGTAAAGGAGGGAGATGTAATAATTGGAAAAACAAGCCCTCAAAGGTTCCTCAGCGGAATGGAAGCTTACGATCTCACACAGGAAACAAGAAGAGAATCATCCCTTGGAATGAAGCACGGCGAGGAAGGAGTAATTGACTTCGTTGCAATCACTGAAAACGAAGAAGGAAACAAGCTCATACAGGTCAGGATTCGCGACCAGAGAATCCCAGAAATTGGCGATAAGTTTAGTTCAAGGCACGGACAGAAAGGAGTCGTTGGCATGATTGTGCCGCATGCTGACATGCCATTTTCAAACATAGGAATAACTCCTGACTTAATTTTTTCCCCTCACGGAATCCCGACCAGAATGACACTATCGCATCTTTTAGAATTAGTTGGTGCAAAAGTTGGCTGCCTTTCCGGCAGGTACGTTGACGGAACAATATTTGACTCGGAGGCTGAAGTAGACATCAGAAAAGAACTTCTTTCACTAGGCTTTCGAGAGGACGGCACAGAAACCATGCACAATGGCCAGACAGGAGAAGCATTCGAAGTTAAGATTTTCATTGGAGACATGTACTATCTCAGGCTTAAGCACATGGTCGCTAACAAGATTCACTCAAGAGCCCGCGGCCCAATCCAGCTGTTGACAAGACAGCCAACTGAAGGAAGGGCAAAGGAAGGCGGCCTCAGGCTTGGGGAGATGGAAAAAGACACTTTCGTTGCGCACGGAGCAGCATTACTTTTGAAAGAAAGGTTCGATGCGGACAAAGCAAGAATCCCCATATGCGAAGATTGCGGCCTTGTAGCTATTTATGATGAGTTCAAGCGAAGAGGCACATGCCCAGTTTGCGGAGACAATGCAACTATAAGTTTCGTTGAGATGGCTTACGCATTCAAACTAATACTTGGAGAGTTCATGACCTTGGGAGTTTATCCCAAGCTCGTGCTGAAAACAAAGTACTGAGGAAAAAAATGGATGAATTCGATTATGTCAACAAGCAGGTCAAAAGCATAGTTTTCGGAATACTCTCCCCGAAGCTAATAAAAAAAATGGCTTCTGCGAAAATTGTCACACCAGAACTTTATGATAAAGAAGGCTACCCAGTTGACGGTGGCCTGATGGACACCCGACTTGGAGTTATTGACCCTGGCCTTCGATGCAAGACTTGCGGAAGCAAGCTCAAGGAATGCGTCGGCCATTTTGGCTACATCCCCCTTGCCCGACCTGTAGTTCACATCAGCTTCATCAAGATAATCCACACGATATTAAGGCTGACCTGCGCTGAGTGCAGCCACGTTTTGCTCCCAAAAAGTTCCATAGAAAAATATGCTGACCGCCTCAAAAGATATGGCAAAATAAAAGGACCAGACGCCCAGCGAAAAAAATTAAAAGAATTGATAGCAGAAGCAAAGTCAACTGCAAAATGCCCGCATTGCAAAGCAAAGAAATCACCAGTCGCGCTTGAAAAGCCAACGACGTTCATGGAAAGCGAGAAAAGAATTTCGCCTATTGAAATAAGGACGCGCTTCGAAAAGATACCTGATGAGGATATCGAGCTTTTCGGATTCTCTCCCAGCATTGCAAGGCCTGAATGGATGGTTCTGACTGTTCTCTCAATTCCGCCTGTAACAATGCGTCCATCCATCACGCTTGAGACAGGAGAGCGAAGCGAGGATGACTTAACGCACAAGCTTGGCGACATCGTAAGAATAAATCAGCGTCTCTTCGAAAACATTAATGCTGGCGCGCCAGAAATAATAATCGAGGACTTATGGGATCTTCTTCAGTATCACATAACAACTTTTTTTGACAATAGTGTTGCGCAATTGCCTCCGGCAAGGCACAGGTCTGGCCAGCCGCTGAAGACGATTTCTGACAGAATCAAAAGCAAGGAAGGAAGAATCAGGCACAACCTTGTCGGTAAGCGAACAAACTTTTCAGCAAGAACGGTAATTAGCCCTGATCCCACACTAAACATCAACGAAGTTGGCGTTCCGCAAATAATGGCAGAAAAGCTGACTGTTCCCGAAAGAATCAGCGAGTGGAACAAGGAATACTTAAAACAATTTGTAAAAAATGGGCCGAAGAAATACCCTGGTGCTAATTACATTATCCGTCCTGATGGAAAGAAAAAAAAGCTTACAGAAGAAACAATTGAGCAAACTTTAGAAGAGCTCCAACCAGGATATGTTGTAGAAAGGCACTTGAAGGATGGAGACATTGCAATTTTCAATAGGCAGCCATCATTACACAGGATGAGCATGATGTGCCACAAGGTCCGAGTTCTTCCTTACAAAACACTTCGTATGAATCCCGCAGTATGCCACCCTTACAACGCCGACTACGATGGCGATGAAATGAACCTTCACATTCCCCAGACTGAAGAGGCAAGAGCCGAAGCAGAAATCCTGATGATGGTGCAGACCCAGCTGACTTCCCCAAGGTATGGGCTTTCAGTAATTGGCCTTATGCAGGATGCAATTTCAGGAAACTATCTTCTCACTAAAGGCAATAACAGCATGTCCAGACAGGATGCAGTAGACCTTCTCGCATCCATCGGAGTAGAAGCCGAACTGTTGTCAAAATTACCTCGAAAGGAAAAAGTAACTGGCAAGGAAGTATTTTCTGTCCTGTTGCCTGATGATTTCAATTACACCGGAAAGTCGCGGCTCGCAAAGAAAAAATTAAGGCATGGCGAGGATGACAGCGACGCAAAAGTCGTAATAGAAAGCGGCAAGATAGTTACAGGAGTAATGGACAAGGCCTCGCTAGGAGAAGGCCAGGGAATGATGCTAAGGAGTATCAACAAGAAATACGGCGAGGACAAGGCAATCGATATTATGGGAAAATTCTTCAGGCTCGGCCTAGCCTTCCTGATGAAAAGAGGATTCACTAACATTATTAGCGACACTGACATGCCCAAGGCAGTTCGCGAACGAATTGATGAGAGCTTCAAAAAAGCAGATGAGGAAGTTAAAAGGCTAATTGAGCAATATCATGCAGGCCAGCTGGAAGCCCTTGCTGGCAAAAACATGAAAGAAACTCTCGAGGCGCGAATCCTTGAATTGCTCAACAAAGCAAGGAACGAAACAGGTAACATCATAACTGAAAACGTTGACAGAACAACTCACACTCTTGTAATGGCAGAGTCAGGGGCGCGAGGATCTATCCTGAATCTTGCTCAAATGGCAGGTTGTGTCGGACAGCAGGCCATGAGAGGCAGTAGGATTAACAAAGGCTATCGAAACAGGACTCTTTCATGCTTCGAAAAGAATGACCTTTCAGCAGACGCACACGGTTTCATTCGAAACAGCTTTAAGACAGGCCTTGCGCCTCACGAATTCTTTTTCCAAAGCATGGTAGGCAGAGACTCGCTCATGGATACTGCATTGAGAACTCCAAAAAGCGGTTATCTATACCGAAGGCTTGCCAATGCCTTGCAGGACCTTAAAGTCGAGCACGACGGCACAGTCAGAGATGCAGGAACAAGGCTTGTGCAGTATCATTATGGAGAGGATGGTATTGACGTTTCAAAATCAGAAGGCGGAAAAATTGATGTCAAAAGAATAATCAGCACAGTGCTGAAGAAGGAGGCATAATGTCAAGCGAACTTTTTAGGGAGTACAAGGATCTTTTGCCAAAAAGCATTATCGAAGAAATAAAGGAAAATCTCCCTGAAAAAGTGTCAGATGCAAAATTAAAAAAAATTCTTGAAGAAACTCATGATGAGTACACTAAGATGCAGGCAGAGGCGGGAGAGAGTGTTGGCATAGTTGCTGCAGAGTCAATCGCAGAGCCAGGCACGCAGATGACTCTAAACACATTTCACTTCGCAGGAGTCGCAGAGATGAACGTAACTGTCGGACTGCCAAGAATAATTGAGATTCTTGATGGCAGAAAATCAATACAAACACCTTCAATGGAAATTTACCTTAATAGTCCCCACAACAAGGGGACAGACATAAAGAAGCTTGCAGCAAGGATAAAAGCAACGAACCTTGACGATATCGCTTCTGAATTTTCAATAAACCTTGTCGACCTTAAAATTGATGTAAAGATTGATGCGGGGAAGATAAAAGATCTCGGTATAACAAACGCAATCATACTGAAGATGCTTAAGTCGGGAGTTAAAAGCACAACCGTTGACGAAAAGGACGGCGTTTTCACGTTAAAGGTCCGCAGCAAGGATGTTGCTGGATTTGCTGAACTTTATCGGCTCAAAGAAAAAATAAAGGACATTCACATAAAAGGCGTCAAGGGAATATCTCAAGTCCTGCCTGTGAAAAAAGATAACGAATTCGTCATACTTACCGCTGGTAGCAATCTGAAAGAAGTGCTCTCATTCGAAGAAGTTGATGGAACCAGAACCGTAACTAATGACGTGTTTGAAACAGAGGCAATCTTTGGCATAGAGGCAGCTAGGCAAATAATAATTAACGAGGTATCAAAAGTTATAGAGAACCAGGGACTTAATGTTGACATCAGGCATCTTATGCTTGTTGCCGACATGATGAGCGTCCATGGAAAAGTTAAGGGGATTACAAGATATGGTGTTGTGCGTGAGAAAAGCAGTGTGCTTGCACGAGCATCATTCGAAACTCCAATAAAGCACATCGTAAACGCATCTCTGATGGGCGAAACTGACAATCTAACTTCTGTTGTAGAAAACGTAATGATCAACCAGGTAGTTCCAGTAGGAACTGGCACATGCAAAGTTTCAATGAAAACTGAGGCGAAATGAATTGGACGTCCTTGAAGATATTAAAAAGGAACTCAAGACTGACAAGCTGATCTATGGCGCAAAAGAGGTTCTTGACTTAATTCATCAAGGCAAGATTGGGAGAGTATTTCTTGCATCAAATTGCCCCAAGGGACTCACATCAGATTTTGAGCATGCAAGCAATCTTTTTGGAGTTCAGATTGAAAAACTTTTAGTCCCAAATGACGAGCTTGGAGTAGTCTGCAAAAAGCAATACTCCATTTCTGTTTTAGGTGAGAAGAAGCAGTGACCAGAATAAAGTACACTTCCCAACACGTGCAGACGATAGCTTTCTTCGAAGCGCTTACCAGAGCAAGGCTTAAGGACTGTATCGATGAAGAAACTACAGGCATCACATATTTTGTGGTGGAGCAAAACGAACTCGGAAGAGCGCTTGGAAAGAATGCCGAAAATGTAAAAAGAATCGAGGAAAAGCTAAACAGAAAGATTAAAATAGTCGAGTTCGACCCTCACCTTGTCAATTTCGTCGCGAACCTTTGTTATCCGGTGAGGCCGAGAAACGTGGAGGAGAATGGGGAAATTGTGACGATTACGCCGCCCGATATGTCAGGCCGCAGCCTGATTATTGGAAGAGGCGCAATAAATTTGCGGGCGATGGAAAAAGTTGCCAGCAGGTACTTTCAGGTTAAGGAAATCAAGGTAACACATGTCTAAAAAAGCAAAAGGAATCAACGCCGGAAAAAAGCTCAAGAAAAGACGGGCAAAGTTCAGGTGGAACAACCAGAAATATGTCAGGAGAGCATTGGACCTAAAAAGGAAATCTGACCCTCTTGAAGGCGCAAGCCAGGCCAAAGGGATAGTCCTTGAAAAAATCCAGCTCGAAGCAAAGCAGCCTAACTCAGGATTGAGAAAATGTGTCAGGGTACAACTTCTTAAAAACGGCAAGCAAGTAACTGCTTTCGCTCCGCGTGATGGCGCGATAAAGATGATTGACGAGCACGACGAGGTCATGATCGAGTCAATCGGCGGCAACAAGGGACGCTCAAAAGGAGACATTCCAGGCGTAAGATGGCAGGTAATCAAAGTCAACGATCAGTCGCTCGACGCACTTCTGAAGGGAAGAATAGAGAAAGCTCGTAAGTGATTACTTAAGTTCTATTTGATTTAAACTCAAAGCAATATTTAAATAGCCATTACCCTGAAGTAATTAAATGGGTTTTAGCGAGCAGGTCAAAAAGCTTTGGGATAACTGGCTGATTATCCTGATTGTGATAGTTGTGCTTCTCTTTATGTCTGGCGGCTCCAATTTATTTAGCAGCGTCAGCAATTTCGGTTCAAGCAAAGCATACTATGGACAATCAGAATCAATAGCAGGTGATTACGCCGGCACATCTTACAGAAATCCCATACCAACAACCAATAACAATTTCGCACCTGAAGTTAGCGACCGCAAAATTGTGAAAAGCGGCAGCCTAAACCTTGAATCAAAAAGAGGAGAATTCAGGGAAACCGAACAGCACATGAAAAACTCTGTTTCTGCCGCAGGCGGCTTCATCTTGAGCGAGAACGTCAATACTTATACGCCTGATAATTCTGAAAAGCATTCTTACACAACAGGAAACTACCAAATAAAGATTGATGCAAGCAAATATTCCAGCGTCGTTGAGGAGCTAAAAGATCTCGGGAAAGTTAAATCGTTCCAGGAGAATAGCGCGGATATAACAGGATCCTACACCGACCAGCAGGTAGAGCTTAGTGTTGAAAAAGACAGGTTGTCAAGATACGAAACTCTATATGCAATGCAGTCGTACAGCCTGCAGGACAAGCTTAGCCTTACGGATAAGATTTTTGACCAGCAAAGGCGCATAGAATACATCCAAAATTCCATTAAAAACTTGGGCCAAAGGGTTGAATATTCAACAATTTCGCTGACCATAAGCGAGAAACAGTCGGATTTCGTCAACGTTGTTTTCGTGAGGATTACTGAACTAATTAGCAACTTCCTAAGGAGCTTGAATGCCCTGTTTGTTGCAGCATCATACATTTTGCCCTGGGCAATTGGAGGAATCCTTATCTGGCTGGCATTTCGCTTCTTCAAAAGGAAAAAAGTCGAAACAGTTGAGCCGCAGCTAACCAAATTTAAGAAGTGATGGCTGCGTGGCAGTCAATAAGGAACTGTAAAGTTAACGTCGCCCATGAGGCCGTTTAAACACCATCTTACGTTCAAATGTATTTTTTGTGGCTAACTCCACTTAGAACTAGCATATTCGATATTTTGTTATTTGAGGGAATTTTGACTTTATAATGTATATGTAGATCGTCTATTGAACTACAAAAAGCGCATTCATTATTAAATTTATCAAATATTGAATCCCGTTCTTCATTTCTAATAGGAATTCGTTTGTTTTTAAAACTCCACATAATTTATTTTCTGCTTTTTCACGTATTTTCAATTTTTAAACTCTTTTTGATATTTCTTGCTTTTCATTATCAATTAATCTTTTTTCAAGCATGGAATTTATTTAAGTTTTGAAGCGAAGGAGCAAAGTTTGGGAAACCGAAGTGCGACGAACAAAGTGAAGAGTAATCTGGCAAAGGGGCGCTTTACTTATTTTTAATTCTTGTATAAACATAAATAAGTAATGATGAAAAGAGATAATATCCAATAATCAAACCAATGAATTGCTCCATTCGTATAAATAAAAAAATATACAAAAAAAATGTTAGAATTCCTAAAACCAGAGTAAAAATAATATTGAATTTATTAGGATTAAAAAATAGTTTTAATTCTTTCCTTTTGAAAAGATAACCAATAACGCCAATAGCAAAACCTATTGCAATCAGATATCCAACTAAATAAGGGAATGTATTAAAATTCAAATTAGTTAGTAAAAACCCTAGAAACTTAATATGCGATTTTGTGGCTTGGGGGCACATTCCACCACCCCAGCCAGATAAATAACAGTAATCTCGCATCCCACCTTCGTTTACTACAAAATCGCCCAATTTGTAAACATTTTCAAAATAACAATAACCCACATTATCTGGGTTGTATCTACTATTTTTATTATTCTCAATAATGGTTTTGTCATAAGGCACAATTTCCGTTCTTTCATGAGTGAAATAATCGTGTTGTTTTGCATTGTACTCCTTAAATAAATTCGCTAATTCTGATTTAACGGATGCAACATCTTCTTGGCAATTAGCTATTAAAAAATCAAAATTACTATCACTAGTTATAAATCTATAACGATCAGATAATGTCAGTTTTTGATTATTATAAATATAACCTTGCGGGAGTTCAGTTTTATTTAAGATATTCTTGGTGGTGCAAGTAACACTGATATAATTTGGAGCTGGAGAACAAGCAAAAACAGAATTGGAGAGGGATAGAACAATTATGACCAAAATCGTAAATAGTATAAATTTTTTCATTTTATAATATTCTTAATTATAACTGTTATTTATTACTTTCTATGACTTCAAAGTTAAGCGCAAGGTAGCCCGATAGCACATAAACTCTATTTAGAGCTTAAATTACAGTTTTGACTAAACAATTCAATCATTTCGAGCAGGAACAGATACTTAAAGGACAAACTTTATAAATATCCGACGCCTGAAATTGAACAACCATTATTTTGAGGTGAATCATCCATGGTAAAAGGAAGATGCATGAAGTGCAAGGGAGAAGTCGAGATTAAAGATGGCAAGGAAGTAGTCATGAAAAACGGCATGAAGGCTATGAAGGGACTCTGCCCAAAATGCGGCACCAAGGTCTTTAGGATCCTCGGCAAAGCATAAGTTTATTACTAATTTTATTTTTCTTTTAATTCATGAACGTATTTTGTATCCTATCAGGAGAGAACCAAAAGCTTGCGACAGCTGAAATAGAATCTCTTTTTTCCAAAACAAAAAAAGACTCTCGAATCAGGAGTTTTAGAACAAATCATCCAAAGGACAGGGTTATTGCGATTGGAAAAAGGCTGGCTTACTCGAGGTTTGGAGCAGAATTGCTTTTTACTTCAAAGCTAGACAAACTTGAGCAAAAATTGGCTTCTTTCGATTGGCAACGAAAGTACAAGGAAAACTTCAGGGTTTCAATAACTGATTTTTCAGGAAAGGCAAAATCAGCTAAGCATTATGGAAGCATAGTCTGGAAGACTTTGAAAAATCCGAAAGTGGATCTTATGAATCCTGTAACGGATATAAGAATAGCGATTACAAATAAGCTTGCTTATGTGGGCATTCTTCTTTGGGAGAATGACGAAGATTTCGAAAGCAGAAAAGCCCACAAGAGGCCCGGATTTATGCCGACAAGTGTTCATCCAAAATTTGCAAGGGCTTGTGTTAATTTACTCGGCCCAGAAGCAAATAAAATCGTCGATCCGTTCTGCGGCACTGGAGGATTCCTTTTGGAAGCTGGACTCATGGGATTAAGCGGTAAGGGGAGTGATATTGATGATAATTCAGTCAACGCTTGCAAAGCGAACCTGAAGCATTTCGGGATTAAGAAGTTCCGCGTCCAGAAGAGAAATGCGTTAAACATGAGAAAAACTGATTACATTATCTGTGATTTACCGTACGGGAGGTCGGCAAAAGTTACAATGCCTGCAAAAATGCTTTACAACAATTTCCTGAAAGTTTTACAAAAAAACTTGGAAAAAAAGGCAGTCATCATCACATTATCGACCAGTCCCTTGCCAAAGGGTTTTCGCATTGAACACAAAATAAACTATTACATCCACAAAAGCATGACGAAAAAAATATTAGTTCTTTCCCCCAGATAATTTTTCCCTTAATCTTTCCACAAGCTCAGCACTGTCAGGAAACTTCTGCTTAATTTCGTCAAGCAAATTTTCGGATTCGTTTTTTGAAGCAAGAAGTTTCAGTTCAGAATGCTTAGGGAGATAAGATTTTTCCTCATGAAAAGGCTTAGCAGCAAGCAAGTACCATTTTCCATGCTCAAATGTCCAAGTGCTTGAGCTCGGCCCTATGGCATGCGAAAGTTTGACTAAACTTTCTCCAAGTGCCTGCTTCTCAAACTCGGTCAAAACTTCAGTTGCTTTTTCTTCGTCGCCAAGATCTTGCTTTTCCATTTCGCCTGTGACTGGATCTGCGAAAAGAGCAGAAGTTTTGCCAAATTCTTTTATTTTTAATATTCCCCGTGTGTAATCAAAGACATCTGAATTGCCTTCGACAACCGATAATGGAAGCCCGAAATTAACGAGAACCGAACCCTGCCCATCATTGATGCTCGCCTTCACGCTTTTCCTGCCAAAAAGCTGCGTTTGGATTAGCAAGTCGACAACTGGGAGTACTGTGCCGTGGCTTGCCTTTTCGAACCAAGCCTCTGAGAAAACTGACGCCCAAGCTTCAGAAACTGCTGCGATTAGCCTGTTTGCTTTCACGTTTAGAATGCTCTCGCCAGGTCCTCTGACTGCCACAACACAATTATCTCCTAAAGCGGTGTAATTCTCAAGCAGCTCCTGCTTGAATTCTTCTTCCAATTTTTCATTCCTGACCCAGATTTGCATTTGCTCTGCTTTTTTTTCAGCAGATTCATTGCTGCCATATAAGAATGGCAAGTGCTCTTCGAGCTTTGACTGTTTCATGAACATCTGGAAAACATAGTTCGGAATGACAAATCCCTGCGGAATTTCGATACCATAGGAATTCGCTTTTCTGAAAACTTCTATTTTTTCGGAGTAGTCCTCTAATCCCAACTCCTTGAACCAAATAATGAAACCCATGAATGGTTGATATGATGAAGGTATATAATTATTATGAGAATTGTCAGGCAACAGTTTTTTGTAGCATGTTTTTTGCCCGCAATGCGCCGATTAGTTTAGGATTCCTGTCTTTAACTGAAAGAAGTTCTATTCCAACTATTTCCCCTTTTTTGTCAATGTCAATCAATGTAGTGCTGTCAATTTTTATCGTCGAATCAATTTCACTTTTTTTTACATAGATGTACATTGCATCTGCTTCTGGATCGTGGCGAATTTTCATTTTACAACGTAACAAGTGACTATTTTTATATATTTTTCTCTTGAATGCACAACTTCCAAGGTAATCCCATTAAGTTTCTTGATAGCAACATACAAATCGGCTTCCCTTCGGATATAATCCGGATAACACACTGCCTCTTCGACCCATATCTTAAGCAGCTTTCTCTCTTCAATTTGTTTTTCAGCATGATCCGTATAAACTACCCTCATAAAGGGCCACGTTTCGTAAAATTAATATGGATTGTGGCATTTTTTCCGGAAATGATTCAGTTTAGTTGGAGATTTTTCGAGTTTTCATAAACAAACTTTATAAATCTCCTTAAAGATTCCTTTTGTGATGGCTAAAATAACAGTCTCGATTCTCAACGCTGATTACGGACACATGCAGGATTTTGTCGACAGCATGTCAAACGCTGATGCAATACAGTTTGATGTGATGGACGGGCATTTTGTGCCGAATCTTACCATGGGTCCTGAAATGGTGCGTTGCATTAAGACAAACTTGTTCAAGGAAGTCCATTTGATGGTTACGAATCCTTCTCTATTTGTAAAGCCATTCAGCGATGCTGGTGTGGATAGGATAATCTTTCACGTCGAGGTCAAGGAAAACATTGACAAAGTAATAAAATTAATCCGCAAGGAAAGTAAACAAGTTGGGCTTGCTGTTAGCATGAAGACTCCGATAAAAAAAGTGTTGCCTTACCTGAAGAAAGTTGACATGCTGATAATCATGCCAATCACTCCTGGTTTTGGTGGCCAGGCATTCAATCCTAAAGTCCTGGATAAGATAAAAACCATCCGGAAGATTTCCGGAATTGAGATCCAGGCAGATGGCGGCATAAATGACCTAACTGGAAGGCAATGTATCGACGCTGGAGCTGATAACCTTCTTGTTGGAACTTTTATTTCCCGCAGCAAAAATCCCAGAGAAACCGTTGAAATTCTGAAAAAGCTGTAAATCTTCCGGCACCGTCGGAAATCTTGCGATTATTTCGGAGAAATACATATTAAGTTTTCGAGCTCTTAGAAGTTCATGACGGCGCACATTCAATATTTGCATGGGCAAACAATCAGCCTGCTGGAAAAAGGCGATTATAGACAAGCAGTTGTGCAGTCAAACCGCATGATGCAGGGTCTAGAAAGAATTCTGCAGAGAGATGATACCGTGGATTATGATATCCCTCTTTACACCTCAGTTGCAGCAAATTACCTTGCAGGGAATAAAGCAGAGGCAAAGAGAGGCATTTCAGTCCTCGAGGCAATGGCTGAACTAGTCGGCAAACCCGCAGAAGAGCTTGGTTATTGGAAAAAAATAACTTCGCACAATCTCGGAACGAGCCTTCCATCAAGGCCTTCTGAGGCTTACAGTAAGGCCGCGCATATTGTTTACAACCTTGCAGAGCAGAAAGAAAGAAAATATTATTTGGCCGAGAAAAAGAAAAAGGATGAGGCCAGAAGAAAAACAGAAAGGGCAGAGGTAAAAAGATCCGAGGCTCAGTTCCGCACTCACAGAGAATTTAATTTAAAACCTATTACGAGATTTGCGAGAAATAACTTCCATTATGCTAAAGATATTGCAAAAGGGGCAATAGTCGCGGGAACAATAGGAGTTGCAGCCTATTTCGCAGCAGGCCATTATGAAACTGCTGCTGTCCTTCCGAACTATGCAAAATCAGCATATTCTCAAACAGCCGACGGATTGAACATGACGGTAAATGGGGCGAAAAATGCTGCGGAATGGTCTGCTGATGGTATCGAAAACATCGGTGCAGGGATCGAAAATGGTTTAATTAGCGCAGGAGAATGGACTATCGACGGTATCGTAAACATCGGTAAAGGTTCAGGAAATATCATCAAAGATGGAATAAACGCTTCTGCAGATTGGTCATCTGAAAGGATGCATGACTCATTAAAGTGGACTGGAAACGCAATTAAAGATTTTCAGAAAGCAGGGGACCCTGCCAATGACTTCAATAGCAACACAACCTTATTCGTTCTGAACGAATATAACTTGGGAAACCTTAATGACAATGGCGGCCTTGAAACTATCGCTTCAGCAATCGAAGCAAGCCCAAAATCATTATCTTGCAATCCAGCCGGAAACGAGCAAATATCAGATTTTCTCGGCGATGGAAGCAGGGCTGCCATTCATTCTGGATTGCGGGGATTAATCGACGGCTATTATAAAAACGGGGAATTTGAAGAAGCAACTCTTGATGCGCCTGCGAATCATTTGCTGGTTAAATTCGAGAGAGACCAAGGAAAGTGGGACTATGCTCACTGCACTTTAGATGTCACGCAGATTCCAGTTGAGATAACAAATTTAACTAGTGAGGCAGTTAAGAAATAGAAAAACCTAAGGAATCTACATTTTTATTCCTTTTAAGTTCTTTATGTCAATGTTGAATCTGCTAATTTGTTGTCTTATGTTTAGTTTTTGTTCCCTGATTTTTTTCAAATTGTTATTGAAGTTAATCATTTCACGATCAATTTGACCAGTAGTACCGGTTAATTTCTGGTGTTTCTCTCTTAGGTCTTTTATTTGATTTTGCTGGCTTTGGAACAGCTCATACACCCTCCTTATTTCGTCGCGAATTTGCTCGAGCTTATCACGAGGCAAGGCGGTTATAGCTGGCTCTTTTGTTGCGGTGGCTAAAATGCCTCCTGCCTGAGAAAGTTCTTTTAATTCTCCTGCCAAGCTTTGCTCAAAAGATCTAATATCCCTCAGCTCCCCCTGAAGAGTTCCTGCATGCGCCTGAACTACCTCGATGAGCCTATCAATTTCTTTTTGTGCATTTTGCGCCCCAATAATGAATTGC
>ERZ1292640.2607-Hain-H43-02um-R1-2607-length-14369-cov-6_pt1 | contig 14369 bp, 15 predicted proteins | sample MGYA00564404_ERZ1292640 | MGnify/ENA primary metagenome ERZ1292640 (study PRJEB36523, sample SAMEA6512636) | groundwater metagenome | collected 2019-01-08 | study: AquaDiva: Metagenomics assemblies of 32 groundwater samples
CGCTGACGGCGCCGGTGGCGGGGTTGTAGACGTCCTGCGCGCGGCCGGACGTGCCGGCAACAACCTGGCCGGCGATGTAGTGATCAATATTTGTAATGCTCATGGTGAATGCTCCTCAGAATCCCGAAGTTTCCTAGAAAACCAGCGACTTTTCCAATGACTTGCTCAAAATGATGATATAAATTTTCCAAATATGGCTATCGCTGCCGACCCCCCAGCCCTGCGCGCCTTCATCGCCGTCGCCCGCGAAGGCAATGTCTCGCGCGCAGCCACGCGCCTGCACCTGAGCCAGCCGGCGGTCAGCCTGCAGCTCAAGGCCCTGGCCGAAAGCACCGGCCTGCAGTTGTTCACGCGCACGCCGCACGGCCTGGCGCTGACGCGCGACGGCGCGGCGCTGCTGCCGCAGGCCGAAAAAGCGCTGGCGGCCCTGAACGACTTCAGCCAGGCCGCGCTGAGTTTGCACAGCACGGTGCGTGGCCGGCTGCGCATCGGTACCATCCTCGATCCCGAGTTCACGCGGCTGGGGGCTTTCCTGAAAGAGCTGGTGGAGTCGGCGCCGCAGATCGAAACCGAGTTGCGCCAGGGCATGAGCGGCGAGGTGCTGGACCAGATCGGGCGTGGTGAGCTTGATGTCGGCTTCTACCTGGGGCTGCCCGATGATTCAGAGCCAAAAATGCCCCCCGCCCTTGCCAGGTCTACGCCAGGCGCTATGGTTTTCGAAGCAAAAGTGCTATCGCACTTCACCTACCGCGTGCTGGCGCCGGCCGGCTGGGGTGAGCAGGTGCTGGGGCGCGACTGGAAGGCGCTGGCCGCCTTGCCGTGGATCGCCACGCCACCGGCGTCCGCTCACCACCGCCTGCTGGCCAGCGTCTATGAGCCCCTCGGCCTGCACCCGCGCCAGGTGGCGCTGGTTGATCAGGAGGCCTCCATGCTCGACCTGGTGCGCTCCGGCGTGGGCTTGTCACTGGTGCGCGATGCCATCGCCATGAACGAGGCGCAGGCGCGCGGCCTGGTGATTGCCGACCGCGTCAGCCTGGACTGCCGGCTCAGTTTCATCTGCCTCAAGGCGCGCCGCAACGAGCCGGTGGTGGCCAGCGCTTGGGCGGCGCTGGAGCAGGTGTGGCGGTGAGCCGCGCGGCGTTTCAGCGCGCCATGTAACCCATCCACGGCCAGTAGGTGGCGCCCAGCAGCAGCACCAGCACATAGGCGATCACGGTCAGCACCAGGCCGGTCTTGACGAAGTCCTTCACGGCGAAGGTATCGGTGCCGTAGGCCACCATGTTCTGCGGTGCATTGACCGGCAGGATGAAGCCGAAGCTCACCACGAACTGAAACAGCATGGTCATGCCGACCAGGTTCAGCGGCGTTGCGTCGGGCGCGCCGGCGATCTGCTGCAGCACGCTGATCATGATGGGGATCATGGCTGAAGCCAGCGCCGTGGCGCTGGCAAAACCCAGGTGCACCACGATCAGGAACAGCGACAGCAGGGCCAGGATCATGAAGGCCGAGGCGCCGGCCAAGCCGAGGTTGGCGACGATGATGTTGGCCAGCCAGGCGGCGGCCTTGGTCTGTAAGAGCGCGGTACCCAGGCTGATGCCGGTGCCGAACAGCACGATGGTGCCCCACGGAATTCTCGACTGTGCCTGCTTCCAGCCCATCACGCCGATGCCGGGCGTGAACATCAGTGCGATGGCGGCGATGGTGGTGGACGAGGTGTCGAAGGGGTGCAGCACCTTCTCGGTGGCCCAGAAGCCGAGCAGCACCAGCATGATGGTCAGCAGCTTCTTCTCGGCGAAGGTCATCGGCCCCAGGTCGTGCAGCGCCTGGCGGATGGTTTCCTTGCCGCCGGCGATCTCGTCGGTCTCGGGCGGCATCATCTTGATCATCACGAAGTACAGCGCGATCGACATCAGGATCGACCACGGCGCGGCGGCTATCAGCCAGTCGCCCCAGGTGATGGTGGTCTTGAAGGTCTTCTCGATGAAGCCGATGGCCACCATGTTCTGCGCCGCGGCGGTCTTCACGCCCACGTTCCAGATCGAGGCCGCCTGGGCGGTGGCAATCATCAGCATGCCGGCAAAGCGCGAATGCTTGTCGACGCCGAAGGCCAGGATGATGCCCATGATGATGGGGACCAGGCAGGCGACGCGTGCCGTGGTCGAGGGCACCAGGAAGGACAGCACGATGCCGACCAGAATGGCGCCGATCAGCACGTGGTTGGTGCGCGCGCCGACCCGGGACAGGATGAACAGCGCGATGCGCTTGTCCAGCCCGGTGATGGTCATGGCCGCCGACAGGAAGCAGGCCGCTGCCACCAGCGCCAGCGCGGTGTTGGCAAAACCGCCCAGCGCCAGGGTGAGGGCCGCTCCGGTACCGAGCATGGCTTCCGGCTTGGCGGCGTTGGGCGCCATGCCGAGCATGAAGGCCATCAGGGTGGTGATCAGCACGGCGCTGATGGCGTAGTCCACCGCTTCGGTGGCCCACAGGATCACCGAGAACAGCAGCAGCGCCAGCATGATCTGGCCGGCAGCCGGCAACCCCTGTGGCGTGGGCAGCAGCATGACGCCGATCAGCGCGATGAGCGCGGCGATCAATCCTGTCACGTTCACGGACTCGTGCGCGCTGTCTTTCGCGCCGCTTGCAGCGGGAGTGGTTGCCATGCGGTCTCCTTCGTTATGGGTTGATCGGCCGGGACATGCCTGACGTGACCGACTGTAGCGTCTGCGTGTCTCTGTAACAAGCCCCCAATGTCTGCGCTATGCCGACCTACATTGCCGGCCTGAGGGGCTTCAGCGGCCCGGCCACTGCGGCTTGCGTTTTTCCTGGAAGGCCTGCTGGCCTTCCTTGGCATCTTCCGTCAGCGTGAACAGGGCGATCTGGCTCTCGGTGAAGGCCATCGCCTCCTCGAAGCCCATGGCCTCGATCTTCTTCATCGTGTAGAGGCCGCGCCGGATGGCGGCCGGCGACTTGTCGAGCAGGCGCTCCAGCAGCCATTGCAGCCGTGCGTCGACATCGTCGTCAACGTAGTTCACCAGGTCCAGTGCCAGTGCCTCGGTGGCCGTGATGGGCTCGCCGGTCAGGCACATCTCGGCCAGCTTGCGCCGCGGAATCAGGTGCTGCATGACGCTGAGCACCTGGGCCGGGAACACGCCCACCTTGACCTCGGGCAGGCCGAACACCGCATGGCGTGCCGCCACGGCCAGGTCGCACATGCTCAAGAGCCCCATGCCACCGGCCATGCAGGCGCCGTTGACGCGTGCGATCAGCGGCACCGTGCTGGCTTTGGCGGCGCGCAGCACCTGCGCCACGTGGCCGTGCGGCTCCGAGTAGTCGGTAGTGAAGGCCTGGCTGGCCTGCAGGTCGGCGCCGGCGCAAAAGGCTTTGTCGCCGGCACCGGTGATGACGATGGCGCGGATGTCGCGTTGAGTCTGCGCCGCCTGGATGGCTTGCGCCATGGCGGCCAGCACGCCGTGGCTGACGGCGTTGCGGCGCGCCTCGCGGTTGATGGTCAGCCACAGCACGGGGCCGCGCTGCTCGTTCAGCAAATCATGGGGGGTGTTGGTGTCGCTCATGGGGTCTCCTCAGGCTCGCATGCCGTGCCCGTATTGTGGCGGTGAATTGAGGGCTGCTTGGGGCTGGCCCATGCCTGCTGCTTGCATGTACCATCAGACCCATACAGCCTTTGCCATCGCGCATCCATGGACGACACCACGCCACGCCTGACCCGGCAGACCCTGCCGCAGGGCCCCTGCGCCTTGCTGCAGGGCCAGTGGGCGGCGGCGGCGCTGGCCGAACCGCAGGTCTGGAGTGCCCTGCAGCGCGCGCTGCCGTCGGCCCTGATCGGCCCGCAGGCCGTGCAGTGCTGGGACCTGCGTCAGCTGCTGCGACTGGACCACACCGGCGCGCAACTGCTGTGGAACAGCTGGGGTCGACGCTGGCCGGCGCAACTGGAAGCCTTGCCGACCCAGCGCGCCATGCTGGAGCGGGTGGCGCGCTACACGGTGACGCCGCCACCGCCAGTGCGTATGACCGCGGGCCAGATCTTTTATGCGCTGGGCGGGCTGGTGCTGCGCGTGGCCGACCATGCACGCGGCCTGTTGCGCCTGGTGGGCCAGCTCTTGCTCGATACCCTGTACCTGCTGCGCCACCCGCGCCAGGGGCCGTGGCGCGACTTCTCCGGCCACCTGTACCACATCGGTGCCACCGCCTTGCCGATCACGGCGCTGGTCGGCTTTCTGATCGGCGTGGTGCTGGCCTATCTGATGTCGCAGCAGCTCAAGCTGTTCGGCGCTGACCCCTTCATCGTCAACATCCTGGGCATCTCGCTGATCCGCGAACTCGGGCCGGTGCTGGCGGCCATCCTGATTGCGGGGCGTTCGGGTTCGACCATCACGGCGCAGATCGGCGTGATGCGCGTGACCGAAGAACTCGATGCCATGCGCGTACTCGGCATTGCACGCGGTTTCCGGCTGGTGCTGCCGCGCGTGATGGCGATGGCCCTGACCATGCCGCTGCTGTCGGTGTGGACCACGCTGGCGGCCATGCTCGGCGGCATGCTGGCCTCCGATCTGGTGATGGGCGTCACGCCCTCGTACTTCGTCTCCACCCTGCCCGATGCGGTGAAGGCTTCCAACCTCACGCTGGCGGTGGCCAAGTCGGCGGTGTTCGGCGTCTTCATCGCCCTGGTGGGGTGCCATTACGGTTTGCGCGTCAAGCCGAATACCGAAAGCCTGGGCCAGGGCACCACGGCCTCGGTGGTGACGTCGATCACGGTGGTGATCCTGGTCGATGCGCTGTTCGCGGTCGTCTTCAAGGACGTCGGCATATGAACATGAACACGACGTCTTCCGACGCGCCGGTGGTGGAGATTGACAAGCTGTGCTCGGCGTTTCGCACCGCGGGACGGGAGTTCGTGGTGCACCGCGATCTGGACTTGCGCATTGGCGCCGGCGAGCTGGTGTCCATCGTCGGCGGCTCGGGCAGCGGCAAGACCGTGCTGTTGCGCCAGATGCTGGGGCTGGAGCGGCCGCGCAGCGGGCGCGTCACGGTGATGGGCCGGCCCGCAGCACGCCTGGGCGAGCCGGGTGCGGCCAGCCGCGTGGGCATGCTGTTCCAGCACGGCGCCTTGTTCTCGGCCTTCAGCGTGCTGGACAACATTGCCTTTCCGCTGCGCGAGCTCGGCACCCTGCCGGACGATCTGGTGCGCGATATCGCGCTGGTCAAGCTCCAGCTGGTGGGGCTCGATCCGGCGCAGGCGCACAAGATGCCGGCCAACCTGTCGGGCGGCATGATCAAGCGCGTGGCGCTGGCGCGTGCCCTCGTCATGGACCCGCCCCTGCTGCTGCTGGACGAACCCACCGCCGGGCTCGATCCGGACAGCGCCGACGCCTTGTGCGATCTGCTGCGCTCGCTGCATCGCGAACTGGGCCTGACGGTGGTGATGGTCACGCACGATCTGGACACCTTGTTCGAACTCAGCACCCGCGTGGCGGTGCTGGCCGATCACAAGGTCATCGTCAGCGGCGCGCCGCGTGAGGTCATGGCCTTCGACCACCCTTTCATCCGCGAGTTCTTTCTCGGAGAACGAGGCCAGCGTGCCGTCGCCTTGTTGCATGAGCCGCCGATCGCAGTGTAGAAAGAGACCCTATGGAAAACAAAGCCCATGCCATTGCCGCCGGCGCCTTCGTGCTGCTGCTCAGCGCCTTGCTGGTGGCGCTGGCCGTCTGGCTCACACGGGACTCCGGCGAGCAGCTGCTCTACGACGTCTCCACCGACGACCCGGTGACCGGCTTGCAGGAGCAGGCTTCGGTGCGTTTCCGCGGCGTCAAGGTGGGCAAGGTGACGAGCATCAGTTTTGACCCGCAAGTGCCTGGCAATGTGCTGGTGCGCATCGCGGTGGCTGCCAACACACCCGTCACCCGCTCCACCTTTGCCTCACTCGGTTTTCAGGGCGTGACCGGCATTGCTTTCGTGCAGCTCGACGATACCGGCCAGTCGAAGGAACGGCTGCCTTCCGGCGGCGAGCCGCCGGCCCGTATCCCGATGCACCTCGGGCTGGTGGGCCAGTTGTCCGAGCAGAGCGGCCGCATCCTGGTCCAGCTGGAAGAAACCAGCCGGCGCATCAATCAGCTGCTGGCGGCGGAGAACCAGCAGGCGCTGGTGAAAAGCATCGGTGCCATCGGGGAGGCGGCAGCCAGCCTGCCGCCGGTGATGAAAGAGGCCGGCAGTGCGCTGCAATCCTTGCGCGCAGCGGCCGGCAGTGTGGCCGGCAGCGCCGACGAGGTGAAGCAGACGGCAGCCGACTACGGGCGCCTGGCACAGCGTGTGCAGCAACCCGGCGGTCCGCTGGACCAAGTGTCGCAAGAAACCGGAACCTTGCTGCGTCTGAACCGCGCGTTGGACGAGACCGGCCGTGCCGCGCGCCAGGTCGGGCGTGTGGCGGGCTCGCTGCAGGACAACCCGCAGACCTTGCTGCTCGGTCCGGGGCCGGCCCTGCCCGGTCCCGGCGAGCCGGGTTTTGTCGCGCCGCTGGTCACGCAAGGGGGGAAACCATGAAGAATGCTATGAATTCAAGAGCTGGTTGCGCATATCTGACAAGGGTTCTGGCGGTTTTTATGCTTGCTGTGACGGCCGTGCTGTCCGGCTGCGCCCTGCCGGAGCGCGGGCCCAGTCCCTTGCTGTATGACTTCGGTGCCCGTCCCTTGCCGTCGGCACCTGCGTCCGCCGCAGCGCTGCCGGCGCTGGCGATCACGGCACAGGCCACACCGGCGCTCGATGGCAACGCCATGCTCTACCGCCTGGCCTATGCCGATGGACAGCAGCTGCGTACCTACACCCTGGCGCGCTGGGCCATGTCGCCGGCCGAGCTGGTGCAGCAGCGCCTGCGCGAGGGCCTGAGCAGCCAGTTCACGGTGCTGCGCCCGGGTGAAGGGTCATCGCGCGTGCTGCAGCTGGAGCTGGACGAGTTCAGCCAGGTGTTCGAGGCGCCGGACAAGAGCAGTGGCCTGCTGCGCCTGCGCGCCACCGTGCGCCAGCGCCTGCCGTCGGGCGAGCGCATGATGGCGCAGCGTACGGTGGTGGTGCAGCGCCCGGCGCCGAGTGCCGATGCGGCGGGTGGCGTGCGTGCCTTGAGCGCCGCCACCGATGCCGCGGTGGACGAACTGGCGCAGTGGCTGCGGCAGTGGCGTTGACGCTGCGTTGACGTCGGCGTGCCGGATTCAGGCCGGCGTCATGCGGCGTGAGACGACGGGGCCGGCGTGCGCCGGCGGAACATGCCGTAGCCTTCCATGTGCAGCACTTTGTCGCCGTGCTGGTTGTGCATCTCCCACACCGTGCGCACCAGGCCGACATCCGGGCGGCTGGCCATGGGCCGGCTTTCCAGGATGGTGTGGCTCAGGGAAAGCGTGTCGCCGGGAAACACCGGCTTGAGCCACTTCAGGCTTTCCAGCCCGGGCGAACCCAGGCTGGCGGCTTCGCTCAGGAAGTTGTCCACCATCAGCCGCATGGCCATGGCGCAGGTGTGCCAGCCGCTGGCGCACAGGCTACCGAACACCGAGGCCTGGGCCGCTGCCTCGTCAAGGTGAAAAGGCTGCGGATCGAACTGCCCGGCAAAGGCCAGGATCTGCTCTTTCGTCGGGCTCACGCTGCCGAGCTGACGGGTTGAGCCGGGGGCCAGGTCTTCCCAGTAGTACTTGATGGTCTTCGTGCTCATCAGCGTCCTCCTGTCAGGTCCAGAATGCTGCCGGTCGCGTAGCTGGCTTCGTCGGACAGCAGCCAGACGATGGCGTGGGCGATTTCCTGCGCCGTGCCGGGGCGCTGCATTGGAATTTGCGGCGCCAGCCGCTGCGCACGGTCGGGCTGGCCGCCGCTGGCGTGGATTTCGGTGTCGATGATGCCGGGGCGCACGGCGTTGACGCGCACGCCTTCGGTGGCCACCTCGCGCGCCAGGCCGAGCGTGAAGACATCGACCGCGCCCTTGGCCGCCGCATAGTCCACGTACTGGTTCGGCGCGCCCAGCGTGGCGGCCACGCTGCTCACATTGACGATGGCGCCGCCGCTGCCGCCATGGCGCGTGCTCATGCGCCGCACCGCTTCGCGCGCGCACAGCAGGGTGCCGAAGACATTGATCTCGAACATGCGGCGCCAGCGCGCCAGGCTCTGTTCGTCCACACGCTGCGCCGTATCGACCACGCCGGCGTTGTTCACCAGCGCCGTGAGCCGGCCGAGCTTGGCATCGACCTTCTCGAACATGGCCAGCACCTGCGCCTCATCGGCCACGTCGGCCTGCACCGTGATGGCGCTGCCGCCCGCCGCACGGATCTGCCGCACCACCTCGTCGGCCGCGAGCGAGTTGGCGGTGTAGTTGACGGCCACCGCATAGCCGCGCTGCGCGGCCAGCCGGGCCGTGGCGGCGCCGATGCCGCGGCTGCCGCCGGTGATGAGTAGCACGGGGTCCAAAACCATTCTCCTGCGAATCAATGGATGACAAGATACCATTGCCGCCAAAAGAAGGAGACACGCATGAGTCGCACGGTTGACTATTACTTTGCGCCGCAAAGCCCCTGGACCTACCTCGGTCACCAGCGCTTCGCCGCCATGGCCCAGGCCGCGGGTGCCACGATCCATCTGCGGCCGGTCGACCTGGGCGGCAAGGTGTTCCCGATCTCCGGCGGCCTGCCGCTGCCGAAGCGTGCGCCGCAGCGCCAGGCCTATCGCCTGCTGGAGCTCAAACGCTACAGCGACTACCTGCAGATACCGCTGCATCCCCAGCCGCACTACTTCCCGGTCAGCGGCGACGATGCGGCCTGCCTGATCATCGCTGTCGACCTGCACGACGGCACGGCGGCGGCCATGAAGCTCGCCGGCGCGGTGCTGGCCGCGGTGTGGGCGCAGGAGCGCAACATTGCCGACGAAAAAGTGCTGGCCGAGTTGCTGGCCGAGCAGGGGCTGGATGCCAAGCGGCTGGAGCAGGCCTACAGCCAGACGGTGCAGGAGCGCTACGAGGCCTACACGCAGCAGGCGATCGAGGCCGGTGTGTTCGGTGCGCCCAGCTATTGTGTCGACGGCGAGATTTTCTGGGGCCAGGACCGGCTCGATTTCGTTGAACGCAAGCTCAAGTCCGCATAAATACAAGACACAAGGAAAAAAAGATGGGCCAGTTCATCGACCTGAAAGCCGCCGACGGCTTCACCTTCCCGGCCTATGTGGCACAGCCCGTCGCCCAGCCGCGTGGCGCCGTGGTGGTGCTGCAGGAAATCTTCGGTGTCAACGCGCACATCCGCGCCGTGGCCGACGGTTATGCCGCCGCCGGTTATCTGGCGGTGGCACCTTCGACCTTTCACCGCGTCAAGCAAGGGGTCGAACTCGGCTACGCGCCGGACGACATGAGCGCCGGTGCGGCGCTCAAGGCCGCGGTGGAAGCCATGGGCATGAAGGTTGAAGCACCGGGCGTGCTGCAGGACATCCAGGCCGCCATCGACCACGCCGCCCAGGCCGGCAAGGTGGGGGTGGTCGGCTATTGCTGGGGCGGCCTGCTGGCCTGGCGCAGCGCCTGCCTGCTGCAGGGCGTGAGCGCGGCCGTGCCCTACTACGGTGGCGGCATCACGGCGCCGGTGGAAATCGCGCGCACGCCGAGGTGCCCGGTGCTGGCGCATTTCGGCGAGAAGGACCACTGGATTGCGCTCGACGGCGTGGCGGCGTTCCAGAAAGCGCATCCTGACGTCGAGACGCACATCTACCCGGCCAACCACGGCTTCAACTGCGACCACCGCGGCGCCTGGGACGCGGCCGCCGCCGCTCAGGCGCGCGAACGCACGCTGGCCTTCTTTGCCAAACACGTGGGCTGATCCATGGGCAGGCCTGCAGTTTTCAAGCCTTTTTGGCCTGTAGGCCTCGTCAAATATGTGCGAGCCGCTCTCTTTTTGGGAGCGTCTGTCGGCTTGGCCCAGGCGACTGATTACAGCGGTCCGCTGTTCGATGCCCACCTGCATTACAACGAGGAAGCCTGGAACGGCCAAGCCGGCCCGCACCCGCTGGAGGATGTGCTGGCGCGCATGCAGCGCAATGGCGTGCAGGCCATCATCGCCAACAGCCGACCCAACGATGGCACCAAGGCACTGGCCGAGGCGCGCGAGGCGACCCGCGCAGCCGGCGTGACCGTGGTGCCCTTCATCCGCCTGTACCGCAACCGGGCCGACTACAACAACTGGTTTCAGGACGAGAGCATCTATGCCATGGTGCAGGCCGAGTTCGCACGCGGCACCGCGGCCGGTCCCTACCGCGGCATCGGCGAGTTCCATCTCTACGACAGCGCCAACGCCAACGGTCCGGTGGCCAGAAAGCTGATGCAGTTTGCCGAGCAGAACGGGCTGGCGGTGCTGGCGCATGTGGACGATGTGGCGATCGATCTGCTGCTGGCGCATGCGCCGAAGGCACGGCTGATCTGGGCCCATACCGGCATCGGCGGTTCGCCCGTTGCGCGGGTCGAGGCGCTGCTGGCGAAATATCCGCAACTGATGGGCGAGCTGTCCTACCGCCCGGGGCTGACCTGTGACGAGGGGCGGCTGTGCCCCGAATGGCGCGCGCTGTTGCTCAAGTACCCGGCGCGTTTCCTGATCGGCTCCGACACCTGGATCAACCAGCGCTGGCTCTACTACGACGACTTGATGCACGGTTACCGCCGCTGGCTGGGCGACCTGCCGCCGGCGGTGGCGCGCCGCATCGCCTGGGACAACGGCGCCGCGCTGTTCCTGACGCCCAAGCCCTGAGGCCATGGCCATTTCGTTGCCGCTGTTTCCGTTGCAGACCGTGCTGTTTCCCGGCGGTGTGCTGCCGCTGCGCATCTTTGAGGTGCGCTACCTGGATCTGATCGGTCGTTGCCACAAGGAGGGCGCGCCTTTCGGGGTGGTCAGCCTGACGCAGGGGCAGGAGGTGCACCAGCGCGGAACGAATGCAGCCGACGGCGCGGCCTTCGAGACGGAGTCTTTCCAAACGGTCGGCACCCTGGCGCATATCGTCGCGCTGGAGCGGCCGCAGCCAGGGCTGATGGTGATCCGTTGCCGCGGCGGCCGGCGTTTTCGCCTGAGCGGCAGCGAGCAGCTCAAACACGGTCTGTGGGTGGGCCAGGCCGAGTGGCTGCCGGACGACCCGCCCGTGCCGCTGCCACCGGACCTGATGCCTGTGCGGCGCGGGCTGGAGCGGCTGCTGACTCAGATGCAGGCGCAGATGGCGGGCGCGGCAGAGAACCTTCCGATCCAGGCGCCCTACCACTGGGACGACTGCGGCTGGCTGGCCCATCGCTGGTGCGAGTTGCTGCCGCTGAGTGCGCAACTGAAACAGCAGTTCCTGGCGCTGGACAATCCGTTGCTGCGCCTGGAACTGGTGGCCGATCTGCTGGAGCGCTTCGAGATCGGGGTGCCCCCGGCTGCGTCGTGAGCGACCCGTGCATCGGGGCGGCAGCCGATGGTTAAAAAAGCCGGAGCGGGTGAAGCTCCGGCTTGAGGCCGGTCTGGCCTAGGTGTGCGACCCTGGCGGATCAGAAGCGCCAGCCCACGCCGATGCCGAATAGCAGGGGGTCGATGCTGAAGGTGGTGGCTTTGACCCCGGCCGTGGTGTTGATGTCGGTGGCGATGTAGAGCTTCTTGAGGTCGAGATTCAGATAGGTGTTCTTGGCGATCGGGATGTCGACACCGACCTGGAAAGCGCCGCCCCAGCTCTTGCGATTGACGTCATAACCCGGGATTTCCACATCGCTGAAGCTGGTGAAGTTCACGCCGGCGCCCACATAGGGCCTGAAGCCGGACGCGTCGAAGTGATATTGCAGCGTCAGCGTCGGCGGCAGGTGCTTGAGGGTGCCGACGTGGCCGCCCAGCGTCCGGATGGCGACGTTGTGTTGCTGCGGTACGGTCAGGATCAGTTCGGCGGCGACGTTCTTGGTGAAGAAGTAGGAAATGTCGAGTTCCGGCAGCCATTTGTCGTTGATGGTCGTACCCAGGCCCGCGCTGTCGCCATTGGCGCTTTGCAGAAAGGCGGCGCGCGCTCGGACCATCCATGGGCCTTCAGCTTGCTGGGCCATGGCGGCCCCGGAGGTCAATGCACACAAAACAGCTGTGGCCAGAAGACTTTTTTTCATAACGCTTTCCTTTGAATAACGATCGGGGAAATCCCGCGAAACATTGGATAGCGGCAGCGCGCGCAGGGCTTTGCCTGGCGTCAAAGGAAATGGTGCGGCGCGACAAATTTAACCCTTGTTTGATAAGGGTCAATGGCGCGTTGGCGGCGATGCCCGGGGGGCGGTGCTTCAGCGCCCGCTGCGTTCAAGATAGCGCTTGCGCCAGAACAGCAGGACCAGCGCGACGGCGGTCAGCCCCATGGCCGCCATGGCCCACCAGAAGCCGCTGTCGCTGTGCACCAGGGGGATGAATTCGAAGTTCATGCCGAAGATGCCGGCGATCAGATTGAGCGGCAGGAAGATGGCGGTCAGGACGGTGAGCGTACGCATGATGTCGTTGGTGCGGTTGCTCTGGGCATTGAAGTGCATCTGCACCGCGGTTTCGGCGCTTTGTTCCAGCCGACGCACATGGTGCACCACGCGTTCGATGTGTTCCAGCACGTCGCGGCTGCGCACCTGCAGCAGGTCGCGTTCGCGTTGTTCGGCGGGCGTGGTCGCCTCGGGCCAGGTCTTGAGGGCTTCGATCCAGTCCTGGATGGCGGCGCGCTGGTCCTCGCAGACTTCATCGAGGTGGTGCAGCGATAGCCGTGCCTCCAGCAAGGCCGCCCAGTTGTTGAAGCGGGTACGCGGGTTAAGCAGTTCGGCCTGCCAGTGGTCGAGCTGGCGCGTGAGTTCGCGCCGCAGTTCCAGAAAGCTGTCGACCATCTGGTTGACGACGCGCAGCATCAGGTCGGCTGCTGAGGTCGGCAGGCGGCTGTTGGCGTTGCGGATGTCGATGGCCGTGGACTGCAGCAAGCGCGCGGCATAGGCATCGCGCGCAGCGCAGTCGACCGGATGCACCGTCAGCAGCACGCGCTCGAACACCGCAAAGCCGACCGGACTGGTGTCGATGCGCTTGAGGATGGGCGGGCCGCTGCGCTTGAGCAGTCTGGAGGCTGGCTGCGCCGGCCCCGCCGCCGGGGTACCGCTGCCAACGGTCGTCAGCCGGCGAAACACCAGCATGTCGTATTGCGAGGTGTAGTCGAAGCGCGAGGGCAACTGCTGGTTCAGCAGGTCGGAAACATGCAGGTCGACCAGTTGCAGCCCGCACAAGGCCTGCAGCATCGCCTGGATGGGCGCCAGCTGGTCGCCGAATTCCTGACGGCTGCAGGCGATCCAGAGATGACCGTGCTCGGGCAGCTGGCTTGGCAGCACAGCGCTTTCCACCACACTGCCGGGACTGATGCTGAAAACACGCATGGGAGGTTGGGCCAATGGCGTATGGCTTCGATTTTTCAGGTCAAACTGGCCTTCGGGCCTTATCACATATGCGCGAAATGCTATTTATTTTGTAGCAAACGGGCGGCGGCGATGGCGAAGTAGGTCAGCACGCCATCGGCACCGGCGCGCTTGAAGGCGAGCAGGCTTTCCATCATCACCGCGTCGTGGTCGAGCCAGCCGTTCTGTGCCGCGGCTTTCAGCATGGCGTACTCGCCCGACACCTGGTAGGCGAAGGTCGGCATGCGGAATTCGTCCTTCACGCGGCGCACCACGTCCAGGTAGGGCATGCCGGGCTTGACCATCACCATGTCGGCGCCCTCGGCGATGTCCATCGCCACTTCGCGCAGGGCCTCATCCGTGTTGGCCGGGTCCATCTGGTAGACCTTCTTGTTGCTCCTGCCCAGATTGGAGGCGGAGCCGACGGCGTCGCGGAACGGGCCGTAGAAGGCACTGGCGTACTTGGCGCTGTAGGCCATGATGCGGGTGTGCACCAGGTCGCGGGCTTCGAGTGCGTTGCGGATGGCACCGATGCGCCCGTCCATCATGTCGCTGGGCGCCACGATGTCGACGCCGGCCTCGGCCTGGGTCAGCGCCTGCTGCGTCAGGATGGCCACCGTTTCGTCGTTCAGGATGTAACCGGTCGCGTCCAGCACGCCGTCCTGGCCGTGGCTGGTGAAGGGGTCGAGCGCCACGTCGGTCATGACGCCGAGTTCCGGAAAGTGTTGCTTGAGTTCACGCACCACATGGGGCACCAGGCCCTTGGGGTTGAGTGCTTCCTTGCCGTCCGGCGTCTTGAGGGCCGGGTCGATCACCGGGAACAGGGCCATGGCCGGAATGCCGAGTTCGACGCATTCCTCGGCCACCGGCAGCAGCAGATCCAGGCTCAGGCGTTCGACGCCGGGCATGGAGGCCACGGCTTCGCGGCGCTGTTGGCCGTCCA
>ERZ1292640.2608-Hain-H43-02um-R1-2608-length-14365-cov-6_pt1 | contig 14365 bp, 13 predicted proteins | sample MGYA00564404_ERZ1292640 | MGnify/ENA primary metagenome ERZ1292640 (study PRJEB36523, sample SAMEA6512636) | groundwater metagenome | collected 2019-01-08 | study: AquaDiva: Metagenomics assemblies of 32 groundwater samples
GTTGCCCATCGTTTTGTTGGGGATCGTGACCAGATGCCCGTCCAGGTTGCGCACGCGGGTGCTGCGGAAGCCGATGGCTTCCACCGTACCATCCACGCTGTCGAGTTGGATGCGGTCCCCCACCTTGAACGGCTTGTCCATGAGCACGGCCATGGCGCCGAACAGATTGGCCAGCGTATCCTGGGCAGCAAGGCCCACAGCCAGGCCACCAATGGACAGCGAGGCGATGAGGCCCGTCACGTTGAAGCCGAGGTTTTGCGAGGTGACGAGGACAGCCACAATGACGACAAACACCTTGAAGGTTTTGCTGAGGAGAGGCAGGAGCTGTTTGCTGAACTGCTCGTTGTCCGGCGTGGTCGCGCGCTCGCGCCAAAGGCCCATCAACGTGTCGATGGCTTTGAGCAGAACGTAGGTGATGGAGCAGGCCACAATGATTTTCAGCGCGTTGGAGAGAAACACCGCCATCCCTTCAGGCCAAGAGTACACCCTCATGCCGACGTGCAGCAGGATGACAAAAGTGATCACCTTCACTGGCCCACGCACCAGGGTCACGAGCAGGTCGTCGAGGTTGGTTTTAGTCTGGGCGGCCCATTTTTGCACCCTTTCGCGGATGAAGTAATCGAGAAACTTCGAAACGTAGAAGGCCAGGAAGATGTAGATGAGCGAGGCCAGAAACTGCCAGAGCGGAATCCCCGCGAACGGGCGGGCTTCCAGCCAGGGCACCCGATCCAGCCCGAACGTGAGCCACATGCCCGGGCCGGAAACGACGGTGGTCGCTGTCCCCGCGGAAGCCGCGGGCGGCGCGTTGATCCCGGCGGCGGCGAGTGTTCCCTGAGCGTAGGCGTGGCCAGCCCAAAGCAAGACTGCCAGCACGAGGGAGCGAAGGAGGGTGAGGATGAGGGTGGTTTTGTATTTCATGGTTTGACGTAGTTTCATGGTGTTGAGTTCAGGGGTGAAAAAACGCAGTCAAGATCGCCGGCCGGTGCTTCATGTTCAGTTTGTGTCTCGTCGGCTCTCGTTCCCTTCACAACGCCCGTTGGTGAGTGGCAGCGGCTGGTCCCTCGCGCAAAACCAACACCGGGCAAGGCGCGTTCCGCAAGACCATCTCGGCGGTGCTGCCGACCAGGAGACGTTTGAGGCCGGTGCGCCCGTGGGTGGTCAGCACCAGCAGGTCCGCCTGCAACTCACGCGCTGCCGCGGTGATCTGCTCAAACGGTAGCCCCACGGAAGCCACCACTTCGCCGTCGAGGCCACGGCGCCGCAATACTGCTTGCAGACGAGCCAGTTTGGACCGACTTTCCGCCAGCAGTGCCGGCAGATGGAATTGCCGCACGGGATGGGTCAACGGGTGAGTGTCCGGCACGACGACATGCAACAAGCTGACCTTCGCGCGCAACGGCTCGGCCAGTGACACGGCGTGCTTCAGCGCCCGCAAGGAACGGCGTGAGAAATCCAACGGCACCAGGATGCGCTGGTATTGGAAACGGCCTCCGCCTCCTGGCTTCTGGCCGCCGGATGTGTGTGCGAAAGCGGTTTGAGCCTCTGCGAGTTGACGAGAACTGTCATCTTTCATTTTGAATCCAAACTCTTGCTGCTCATGCGCGCTTGACGGCATTGGCCTGTGCTGCCGCCTTCCCGGTCGTTTGTGATTTGGCTCCCCCATCCTTGGTCGGGCTGGCCGGCTGCCCGTCAAACACCGCCCCGACGTAGGCAATCCGCATCAACATCCCGATGGAGAGCACAACGAGGAGGGTAATCACGGCGGCGGCCGTTCGGCGTCCCTGCATTCCCTCGCTCCCCCCCGACCAGCCCATGACCGTCTGCGACAACAGCACGAAACTCACGGGGATGAGCGTCAGTATGGGCAGCGCCTTGCCTCGACTCCCTGCGACTGCCCGAAGGCTCCAGACTAGGCACAATGCGCCTCCCGCCAGACCCGCAATGAGCGTGGGCTGAGCCAGAGCCGGAGCCAGGTGATGAGTGAGATAGCTAAGGCTGGCGAGCAGCAGGCTGTAAACGGCCAGTTGAAGACCAATGGTTTTGTTCATCGCGCAAAAGACAGGGTTTGAATTGCCCCGGCCAGCAATGCACCTGTCGAATGCGAGGTGAACCCACGCACATGAATAATCGCACCGGGAGAGGAGGACTCTCCGCCGCAGGCCACTGGATCCGAAGCTTCATTGCGCCAAAGCAATTCAGTTCTTCGGATGGCGGCCCGACCACCCGGGTTTTCCTCCGACAGCACACACCGTCGGACCCATGGATTGAGAGCGCGAAGCGCCTCAGTGAAGCAAGTTTCGCCCTTGATGCGCGACGGCGTCAAGAATTCTCTTTAAATCATTCCGTGAAAACCTGAAAAGGTTCGCCTAGCCGCTCCTGGGGTGAGATACTCCTGAAGCTGTGAAATTGCTCATCGTCCATCACCACTTCCGAACCGGCGGTGTGCGGCGCGTCATCGAATTCGCCACGCGGCACCTGGTCGCGCACTGGCCTGAGCGAATGCGTGCCGTGGTGCTGGCCACCGGCGAAGCGCCCGACCCGGCCTGGTTGTGCGCCTTTCGCAAGCGGCTCCACGGCATTCCCGTCAAGGTCGTCGTCCAGTCGGCGTTTGGCTACGTCTCCGGATCGGCGCTGGATGGCCGGATTCAACTCGGGCCGCCGTTGCTGTCCAAGCCCCCGCGCGCGGGCGCCACCCAGGCAGCGCAGGCAGAAGTTCTCCGCAAGAAACTGCTGTCCGCAAACCTCTACCCTCTCTTGTGGAACTCCCGCCCATGAACATCCGCGCCATCATCTTCGACATTTACGGCACGCTCCTGGAAGTCGGCCCGCCCCCGCCGGACGCCGACGCGCGCTGGCAACACCTCTGCCGCGACATGCTTCACATCGAGCCGCCTCTCAGCCGCCTCCATTTCTCCGTCGCGTCGAGCAAGGTGATTGCCCGGCACCACGAGGCCGCCCATGCACGCGGCATCCTCTGTCCCGAAGTTCACTGGCCCTGCGTTGTGGCCGAAGTCATGCCCGAACTTGCCCAACTCCCGCGCCACGGCCAGGAGGAATTCCTCTTTCGTCAAATCCAGACCGGCCACAGCACACATATGACCGCCGAGACGGCCGCAACCTTGCGCTGGCTCAAGGGGCGTCCAAGCCTGCTCGGCATCGCTTCCAACGCCCAAGCCTACACCTTGCGCGAACTCGAGGAGGCGCTGGCAACTCACGCGCTGGGGATGGACCTGTTCGAACGCGACCTCTGCTTCTGGTCCTTCGAGCATGGCTTCAGCAAACTCGACCCTCACGTTTTCCAAATCCTCACCGCCCGGCTGGCCGCGCGCGGCATCCCTCCCGCCGAGACCCTCATGATCGGCGACCGGGAGGACAATGACGTCGAGCCGGCGCGAGCCGCTGGTTGGCAAACGTGGTATCTGACCACCGCGCCATCCGCCTGGCCCACAGCGGGCGGTTGGGAAGCGTTTTCGAATCATTTGCAGCGAGGGCAGTGAGCAGTGCGTTCAACGACTGCCCGTCAGCCACTTTGTTTCGAAGGGCTCCAGCGGGCAGGCCGCAAAACCGGCCTCCCGGCTTTCCACGCGGACGGGCTGGCCCTTGACGTTGTGCAGGCAGAGCACGCGCTCACTGCCGTCCGTGCTCTCGCGCAAGACCGCAAACACGCGCGCGTCGAGGCCAAGCACACGTTGGCTCGCTGTCGGCGAGAGCGCCGGATGCTCTCGGCGAGCGCGCAGCAACTCTCGATAGCCCTTGAAAACGTGGGCGCGCAGCGAGCGTTCATCCGCCAATTCGGCTTCCAGCCGGGCACGGTCCAACTTCTCGCGATTGATGCGGCGCACGATGCCGCTGGCTTCCGCCGCCGCACGATTGCCGCGCGAGCCGAACAGCGAGTGGAAGTAAATCCCCGGCACGCCTCGCAGGCTGAGCAGGATGGCCTGGGCAGTGAGGAATTTCCGTCCGGCCAGTTCGACAGATTCGCCCGCAGCGGGATTCGAGAGCGCGTCGAGGTAATTGATGTTCATCTCGTAGGGCAGGCGCGAGCCGTCCGGCATGTGCTTGCAGGAGAAGAAGCCACCGTGTTCGAGCGTGCGTGCGACCAGCGCGTCAATCTCCGCCTCGCTCAAAATGCCGCGCGCCGGGTTGAGGCCAATGCCATCATGCGAAGCGAGAAAGTTGAAGAACGTCACACGGTCGGACGGCAGCGTGAGCGACTGCGCCCAGCGCGTCAGCTTTTCCGCGTTTCCTGATTGCAGGGAGTGCAAAACGAGCGGTGGCAGAGCGAAGTTATAGACCAGTTGCGCCTCGTTCGAGCCGTCGCCGAAATAGCTGATGTTGTCGGCGTGCGGCACGTTGGTTTCGGTGATCAGTTGGATGTGCGGCGCAACCTCGTCCAGCACGGCGCGCATGAGTTGAATGACCGCGTGGGTCTGTGGCAGGTGGATGCACGGCGTGCCGATTTCCTTCCAGAGATACGCGATGGCATCCAGCCGGATGAAGCGCGCGCCGTGCGCCACGTAAAACAGCAGCGCCTCCAGCAACGCCAGCAGCACACGCGGATTCCGCACGTTCAGGTCCACCTGATCGGCGCTGAAAGTGGTCCAGACTCGCTTCGGTCCGGCGACGGTTTGGAACTCCGTTACCAGTGGCAACGCGCGCGGGCGGACGACTTGCGACAGGTCCGGGTGGCCTTCGACAGTCACGAAGAAATCACGAAACTCCCGTTCATCACGAAGGAAGTGTTGAAACCAGTCGCCTTGGGCGGACATGTGGTTGAACACCGCGTCGAACATCAGATCGAATTGCTCCCGCAACGCCGCGAGGTCTTCCCAAGTTCCGTAACCCGGCTCAACGGCGAAGTAATCCTTCACCGAAAAGCCGTCATCGGATGACCACGGATAGAACGGCAGGATGTGAATGCCACTGACGACGCCAGCCAGATGCGTCTCGCAAAACGACGCGAGGGTTCGCAGCGGGGCGATGCCGTCCTCGCGCACCTGATCCGCGTAGGTGATGAGCAGGGTGTCGCGCTCGCAAGGTGCGCCGCCGCCGGGCAAAGCCTTTAAGGCGGCAGAATGTCGGGCGATCGACTCACTGACATCGAGGGCGGCCTGCTCGCCGACCCTTTCGCCGTAAAGCGAGCGCAGCAGTGCGGCCGTCCGTGTGTGAGGCCCTGGGTTGGATTCCTTGCCCGGCTGTTTCACTTCTTCTCGGACTTCCCTTCGTAAAGGGAATCAATGTAGTTAAGCCAGCGCATACCCACGAGCGCGCGGGAGCGCAGTTGGAAAGGATTGTGTGGGCGCACCAGATAGTCGTCCGCGCCCACCGCCAGTGCCTCCTTGATTTGCTTAAGGTTGTTCATCGTGCTGAGGACGACGGCATACACGTAGGGTCTCAGGTGATACTTGCGGATGTTGATGACGAGATCCAAGCCGGTGAATCCGTCGGCAAAGCGGCGTTCCGTGATGACGATGCGCGCCGGAGTTTGTTGAAACGCGGCCCAAAGTTCCTCAGCGGTGCCAAACGTCCGCACGTTGAACCCGTCGAGCACAAGCGTGTCCTCCATTTTGGAACGTTCGTCACGGCCTTTGACTCCAAGGTACAGTCTCAAGTTTTCTGCATTGACCATCAGTTCTTTCCGCTGGTGGCTCGTTTAAGCCACGGGTTCATGCTGCGGATGATAACAGGCTCAAGGTGGGAGTAAAGGACGCAACGGCCAGTGCATTTGTCTGAGTTGTATTGCCAACTGTCTCTTGCACCGACTATCCTGTTACCGCGTTGGCCGCGCGCCACCAAGCTTGACTGTTGCAAGGACGGAAGAGGGCTGCGCGAGGAGAACCGAAAAAAATCTGCGGGTTTTTCCCGTGCCCGGCGTAATAAATAGTGGAGCGGCCAAACTTGCAGTCGGAGAAAACGACGATGAAAGAAATCAAAGCCTACTTACGGTGCCATTTCGTTGATGGGATCGTCGAGCAACTCGAACAGGCCGGGGCGAAAAACCTGACGGTGATTCGAGTTGTTGCCCTCGGTGCCCAGGCCGACACAGACACCGGCACTGCGAGTGGCCGTGAGGGACACGCCAATGTCGAGCCGAGTACAGGTTGTAGAAAAAGTATGAACGTTTGAAATTACTGAACCATGAAGACGACCAAACTCATTTGCCTATCAGTTCTCCTCGGTGCCAGCCTCATCACGAGTGCGGCGGCGCAGCCATCCTCGACCAGCACGCTAAAGAGCGTGCTGCACCATTACATAAACATTCAGAGCGCCTTGGCACGAGATTCGATGGAAAACTTCTCCGCCAGCGCCGAGGCCGTCGCTACAGTTGTGCGTGGCGACGAAACAAAGAGTGTTCCGGCGACCATTGCCGACCAAGCAGAAGCACTGGCCAAGGCGAGGAACATTGCCGGGGCGCGCAAGGCCTTCAAGTCTCTCAGTGGGTCTCTGATCGCGTATCTCAAAGTCAACACCGCTCCAGCGGGGACCTATTACGAGGTTTATTGTCCGATCGCCAAAGCCAGTTGGTTGCAGACTAGCGAGACGGTCAAAAACCCCTACCTGGGGCTGCGGTCCGCCACTGCGACATGGGGCTGGGCCTGCGCTGGCGTAGTGAAGGCGAAATATGAAAACCCTCCTTCGGGCAAAGGCTAGACCAACCGGGGCCCGCAAAAACAGGATTATGAACTTGCGCAATATCACGACACATCACTGGCGCAACTCCTCATTCGGGTTGCCGGTTGTACGCACGGCCTTCCGCAGGGAAAGAAAGAACTTACGCAAAAACTCGCAGAACCATGCGCATCGTCACTCACATTGCCTTCAACGGGTTCGTCTGGAGTTTTTTCATCCGCAGGCGAGTGAGGTTAACATAGCCGGGTCATTCAATGATTGGCGACCGGGCTCCGCGTGGATGATCGCGCTGGGTAACGGTCGGTGGGTGAAAGAGATCATGTTGCCTCCGGGGCGCTACGAATACTGCTTCGTAGTGGATGGTCATTGGATACCGGATCCGAGGGCTGGGGAATCAACTCCCAGCCTGCGCGGCAACCATAATTCCATTCTCATCGTGCCACCCCCAAACGGCAACGGCCATTCCCACCGGCTTGGTTCACGGCCTCCACGACCGCACGCGCCACAGTGCGGCGCCTCAACCGTGTAAACCGAGAGGAACCAAACATGAAAGAAATCAAAGCCTACGTGAAAGAAACCTTTCTGGCGAACGTCATTGGCCGCTTGCAAGAAGAGGGAGCGAGCGACCTGACGGTTTCTCATGTCATGGCGGTTGGCACACTGGCCGACGCCAAGAATTTTCACATGGAGGTGTTTCGCCAGCACTACGAGAAATACTCCGACATCGCCAAAGTTGAGATCGTGTGCGCCGACGCCGACGTGGACCGCTTTGTGCGCGTGCTGCGCGAGCCTTTCTATACCGGGGAACAAGGTGACAGCAGAATCTTCGTCCTGAATCTCGATCGCGCCATCAACACCCGCTCCGGCCAAGAAGGCGAGCAAGCGTTGTGATAACAATTTTAAGCGCATGAATTCGCAGAACCAAATCAACGGCCACCGCTGGCTTGCTCCTTCCGTGGGCTTGCTGTTCACCGTGTTGGTTCTTGCCGGCTGCAAAGGCATCCCGACCCAGGGCGAACGCGCGGCACGGCGCGACTTGAAAACCGTGGGCAACACATTCCAGTCGCAGCCCGCGGAGCGCCATCTACCCGCGCTCACGAACGACTCCTCACTCGGTGATTATCTCCGGTTCGCCATGCTCAATCAGCCCTCCGTCGAGGCGGCGTATTTCGATTGGGCGGCCTCGGTGGAACGTATCACCGTCGAGCGGTCGCTGCCCGATCCGCAACTCACCTTCCAGTCCGACATCGCGGACATCGTGATGACGGTGATGCCGGGCTTCATGCAGATGTTTCCCGGGCCGGGCAAGCTGAAGGCGGCGGCCAACGTCGCCACCGCCGGGAGCAAAGCGAAGTATTTCGCCTTTGAGACCTCCGTGTTGCAGACCGCCTTCTCGCTCAAGCGCGCCTATTACCAGCTTTGGTTTCTGGATGAGAACCTCCGCATCAATCGTCAGACGCTCGATTTGCTCGCCGAACTGGAAGAAATCGCCCGCGCGCAAAACGCGGTGGGCAAGGTGACCTTACAGGATGTTTATCGCGCCCAAATCGAGCAGGACCAATTGACGACCGAGGTTGCCAACCTCGAAGATTCGCGACGCCCGTTGATCGCGCAACTCAAGGGCGCGCTCGGACTGACACGCGACCAGTCCGATCCGCCGCCGCCGTCCTGGTTCGAGTCCACGCCGCTCGATTTGACCGGCGATGATTTGCTCGCCACGGCGTTCGCGCGCAATCCCCGGCTCAAGCTGATGGAAGCCGACGTGCGCCTGGCGGAAGCGGCTATCGCGCTGGCCCGCAAGTCGAAAGTCCCCGACTTCAGTCTGGGGCTGATGGCCGATGCCAAGGCCGCGCCCACCATGTTTCGTCCGCAGGCGGGAATGACGCTGCCGATCTGGCGCGACAAAATCGCGGCGCAAATCGCGCAGGCGCAGGCCACCAAGCGCGCCGCTGAAGCCCGCCTTACGTCAGAGCAAATCATGGTCACGGTGGACTTCGCAATGAAGTCTTACGACTATCGGGAAATCACCCGCAACCTGGCGCTCTTGCAGGACAAGTTGATTCCCAAAGCCCGCCAGTCTCTGGAAATCGCACGCGCCGGCTATCTCTCGGGACAGATTGATTTCTTTAACCTGCTCGACGCCGAACGCACGCTGCTGAACTTCCAATTGCAGGAAGTGGAGGCGCGCACGCGTCGCGAGATTGTTCTGGCGGATCTGTCGCTGTCCATCGCCGGCATTGCGCCGGAAGGTGCGCCGCTGCTGCCGCCGGCCGCGAGCACTTCCGCTCCGTCATCAAACCAATCAACTCAACACTAAGCATGAAAATCATCGGCAAACACATTCAACTGATTGGCATTCTACTCCTGACAGTTTTTGTCGGGGCAGCAGCCGGCCTTTACTTCGACCTGCCCGCGCGTTTTCAAAAACCGCGCCCATCGAACAACGCCCGACAGACTTACGGCTGTCCGATGCACTCGGATGTTGTCCAGGATCATCCGGGCGGTTGCCCCAAGTGCGGCATGGCGTTGAAGCCCGCGTCGGCATCTTCCGCGCCGCAAGGATGTGAGAGCCACGATTCCGGCTGCTGCGCCGACAAGAGTGCCACCGAATCGGCGACGGAGATGCGACTGCCGCCGGGACATCCGCCGATTCACAGTTGGCCGACCAACGCACACTCCGAAAGCAAGTCGGCATCGCCCGAGACGCCAGCCCATCCCTCCCAATGACTCGAGTATGAAAGCCAAGATTATTTTCGTAATCATTGCCATCGCTGCCGTGGGCGTCGTCGCCTTTTTCATCGGCCGTTCCACCGGCCACGACCACGGCGGTGCCGGCACAGCAGAAGCCAAGACACTTTACACCTGCGGCATGCATCCGCAGGTCATTCAGGACAAGCCGGGCAACTGCCCGATTTGCGGGATGAAGCTCACGCTCATCAAGCGATCCACCGGCGGCGCCACGGTGGCCGACGCTGGCGAGCGGAAGATCAAGTATTACAAGTCCACGATGATCCCCGGCGAAGTTAACGAAACTCCGGGCAAAGACAGCATGGGCATGGGCATGGTGCCGGTTTACGAAGACGAAGCCGCCGCGGCGGAGGCCTCCACCATCTCAATTGACCCGGTGACGATCCAGAACATGGGCATGCGCACGGGCACGGTCACCCGCGGCCCGTTGCGCCGCGTGATTCGCACGGTGGCCACGATTGACTACAACGAACCGGCGCTGGCGGAGGTCACCACCAAATTCAAAGGCTGGATTGAAAAGCTCTACGTGGATGCCACCGGCCAGCAAGTTCACCAAGGCGAGCCGCTTTTTGAAATCTACTCACCCGAACTCTACAGCGCCCAAATCGAATACCTGCTGGCCCTCCGCGGTGCGCCGGCGACGGACCCGGCGGGGCGAGCCGCGTTGCTGGAAAGCGCGCGGCTCAAATTGAAGTTCTTCGACATCTCGGATGAGCAGATCGCCGAGTTGGAGCGGACCCGCCAACCAAAGAAAACCCTGCGCGTAGGCGCGCCCATAGACGGGTTCGTGACCGAGAAGCGGGCGGTGGAAGGCATGATGGCCGAGGCCGGCATGAAGCTTTACCGGCTGGCGGATTTGGGATTGGTCTGGGTTTACGCGGAAGTCTATGAGCAAGATTTGCCGTTCATTCAACTCGGTCAGGAGGCGCTCGTCAGTCTCTCCTATCTGCCGGATCGCCAGTTTCGCGGGCGCGTCACCTACATTTACCCGACGGTTGATGAAAAGACCCGCACGGCCCGGGTGCGCATGGAATTTCACAATCCCGGCTATTTGCTGAAACCCGGCATGTTTGCCAGCGTGGCGCTGCGGGCTGAATTGGAACCCTCGACGCTGCTCGTGCCGGACATGGCCATCCTGCGAAGCGGCGAGAAAAACACCGTCTTCGTGGCATTCGATGGCGGCAGGTTCGAGCCGCGCACCGTCACACTCGGCCCGCGCGCGGAGGACGACATGTATCAGGTATTGAGCGGCCTGAACGACGGCGAGCGCGTGGTGACCTCCGGCCAGTTCATGCTCGATTCGGAAAGCCAGTTGCGCGAAGCCATCCAGAAAATGCTTCACCCCAAAAAGCCCGGCGCCGCCGAAGCCGCAACGCACGCCGGCCACGGCCCACAACCACCGGCCTCAGCCACCGCAACCGGGCCAGCATCGGCGGCAGAACGACACGCCTACGTCTGTCCGATGCCGGAGCATGTCTCCATCGAATATCAACATCCGGGCAAGTGCCCGTTGTGTGGGATGATTTTGGTGCCCGTCTCGGCGGTGGCGCTGGCCAAGATGCAGCCTGGCGGCAAGGTGGAGTATTACACCTGCCCCATGCCGGAGCACGGCGACGTGAAACTCGACCAGCCCGGCAAGTGCCCCAAGTGCGGGATGACGTTGATTCCGGTGATGCCCAAACCCGCGCCGCCAGCGGACGCACACGCCGGGCACGGCGCCCCGGTCCCGGTGCCTTCGCCGCTCTACACCTGCCCAATGAAGGAACACGCCGACGTGGTCTCTGACCAGCCGGGTCAGTGCCCGAAGTGTGAGATGAAACTGGTGGAAAGCAGCAAGGTGAAGCACGCCAAACTGGCCGAGGAAAACTGGCGCAAACAGCATCCGACACCAGTCCCCGCGCCAGCCGCGCCGCAACACCAGCACTGATCCACGACTCGAAGGATTCCCATGCTCAAAGGCATCATAGATTTTTCGCTCAAGAACAAATTCATTGTTCTCCTGACCACCGTGGCGCTGGTGCTGGGCGGTGTCTATGCCGTGAAGAACATCCCGCTCGACGCCATTCCCGACCTGTCCGATGTGCAGGTCATCATCTACACCGAATACCCGGGCCAGGCACCGCAGATTGTGCAGGACCAGGTGACTTATCCGATCACCACCAAGATGCTCTCGGTGCCCTTTAAGAAAGTGGTGCGCGGCTACTCGTTCTACGGCTATTCGTTCGTCTATGTCATCTTCGAGGACGGCACGGACCCCTACTGGGCGCGCAGCCGGGTGTTGGAATACCTGAGCCAACTCAGCAGCCAGATGCCCAAAGGGGTCACGCCCTCGCTCGGCCCGGATGCCACGGGCGTGGGTTGGGCCTTCATGTATTCCATCAACTCCACCAACCGCAGCCTTCAGGAATTGCGCTCCATGCAGGACTGGTATCTGCGCTACCAACTCACGGCGGTGGACGGCGTGTCCGAAGTGGCGTCCATCGGCGGGTTCGAGAAGCAATATCAGGTGACGGTGGACCCGGTGAAGTTGCGCGCTTACGACCTGCCGCTGTCGAAGGTGCGCATGGCCATCCAGATGAGCAACGGCGAAGTGGGTGGTCGCTCCATCGAAATGGCCGAAAAAGAATTCATCGTCCGCGTCAAGGGCTACATCCAGGACGTCGAGTCGCTCCGCAAAGTCGCCGTCGGCGTTGGTCCCAACGGCGTGCCGATTCTGCTGCGGGACGTGGCGACCGTGCAACTCGGACCGGAAATGCGCCGGGGCATCGCCGAGCTTAACGGCGAAGGCGAAACTGTCGGGGGCATCGTCGTCATCCGTTACGGGGCCAATGCCCGCCAGGTCATCCTCGACGTGAAGCAGAAGCTCGACGCGGCAATGAAAGCCCTGCCGCCGGATGTGACCTACACCGTCGCTTACGACCGCAGCGCGCTCATCAATCGCGCCGTCAAAACGCTCGAAGAAAAGCTCATCGAGGAAAGTATCGTGGTGGCGCTGGTCTGCCTCGCCTTCCTGATGCACCTGCGGAGCGCAATGGTGGCCATTCTCATTCTGCCCGTCGCCGTGCTCATGTCCTTCCTCGTCATGTTCGGCCAGGGCATCAGTTCCAACATCATGTCGCTGGGCGGCATCGCCATCGCCATCGGGGCGATGGTGGACGCCGTCATCATCATGATCGAGAACGCCCATAAACACCTGGAGCACGACGCCGGGAAAAAGCCGCACTGGGAGATCATCCGGGACGCTTGCGTTGAGGTCGGGCCGACGCTCTTTTATTCACTGCTGGTCATCAGCGTCTCGTTCATCCCCGTGTTCACGTTGCAGGCGCAGGAAGGCCGCTTGTTCAAACCGCTCGCCTTCACGAAGACCTACTCGATGGCCGCCGCCGCGCTCCTTTCCATCACGCTCGCGCCGATTCTCATGGGTTACTTCATTCGCGGGAAAATCCCGGCGGAAGAAAAAAATCCCATCAACCGCTGCCTGATCTGGCTGTATCATCCGCTGATTGATTTCGTCATCAAGTGGCGCTGGTCCGTCATTTTCAGCGCCGCCGCAATCATCGTTTGGGTCTTCTTTCCGTCGAACCAGCTCGCCGCGCGTTTCCTGCCCGACGGCAAGGTCAAGGAATGGGCGTTCAAGGCGGGGAAGTTTTTCCCCTATCAGAACATCGGCTCCGAGTTCATGCCGCCGCTCTACGAAGGCGACTTGCTCTACATGCCGACGACCTTCCCCGGCATCTCCTCGACCAAGGCGCGCGAACTCGTTCAGCAAACCGACAAGATCATCAAGAGTTTCCCGGAAGTGCATCACGTCTTCGGCAAGATTGGCCGCGCGGAAACCGCCACCGACCCCGCGCCCTTCGACATGATCGAAACCACCATAATGCTCAAGGACGAAGGCGAGTGGCCGAAAGTGGACATCAAGGATGAGGACGGCAAAATCATCGCGCACCGCCGTCGCACAGCCGACGAACTGGTGGACGCGCTCAATAGCGCCATTCAGTTCCCCGGTCTGGCGAACGCCTGGACCATGCCGATCAAGACGCGCATTGACATGCTTTCCACGGGCATCAAGACACCGGTGGGCATCAAAGTCGCCGGCCCCAACCTGGCCGAATTGGAGCGAATCGGCTCGGAGATTGAAGCGGTGGTGAAGCAGGTGCCCGGCACGACGAGCGCCTTTTCCGAGCGCGTGATTGGCGGTCGCTATGTGGAATTCGACATCAACCGCGACGAAATTGCCCGCTACGGTCTCACGCTGGGAGAAGTGCAGGAAGTCTTGGCCGTGGCCCTGGGCGGAATGCCGATCGCCACCACGGTCGAGGGGTTGGAGCGTTACACCATCAACCTGCGCTACGACCGCGACTTTCGCTCGAACCTCGACGTGCTCCGGAACGACATCGTGATTCCAACGCCCACCGGCGCGCAGGTGCCGCTCGGACAATTGGCCAGCCTGCGCATCGTGAATGCTCCGATGGCCATCAAGAGCGAAGCCGCCGTGCCGAACGCCTGGATTTACGTGGACGTGAAGGGCATTGACATCGGCACCTACGTCCAGATGGCCATGCGCGCCGTCCGCGAAGGCATCGCCAACGGCACCATCAACCTGCCCCCGGGCTACAACATCTTCTGGAGCGGCCAGTATGAATACATGCTCCGCGCCCAACAGCGGATGATGATCGTGGTGCCGCTCACGCTCCTCATCATCATTCTCATCATCTATCTCAACACGCGCTCGGCCATCAAGACCGCCATCGTCATGCTGGCCGTGCCATTCTCGCTCGTCGGCGCGTTCGCCACCATCCACTGGCTGGGCTACAACATGAGCGTGGCCGTCTGGGTCGGCATCATTGCGCTGGCCGGGCTGGACGCGGAGACCGGCGTCGTCATGTTGCTTTACCTCGACCTCGCCTACGCGCAGTGGGTGAAAGACGGCAGGATGCGCCATCTCACCGACCTGCGCGACGCCATTTACCACGGCGCGGTCAAG
>ERZ1292640.1474-Hain-H43-02um-R1-1474-length-19443-cov-43_pt2 | contig 14360 bp, 14 predicted proteins | sample MGYA00564404_ERZ1292640 | MGnify/ENA primary metagenome ERZ1292640 (study PRJEB36523, sample SAMEA6512636) | groundwater metagenome | collected 2019-01-08 | study: AquaDiva: Metagenomics assemblies of 32 groundwater samples
TATCCGTGTATTATATCCGTGTGTATCCGTGTATTATATCCGTGTGTATCCGTGTATTATAAAGCAATAACCTCTTTTATCTCTGGGACTTCCTGCTTTATAATCTTCTCAACGCCATTCTTTAAAGTCAGCTGGCTCATCGGACAGCAACCACAAGAACCCGTAAGTTTCAATTTTACAACTCCGTCACTAGTTACATCCACTAATTCCACATTACCGCCATCAGCTCTAAGCATAGGCCGAATCTTATCCAACGCTTTCTCTATCCTGTCTCTCATCTTTAACCTCCTTGTATAATTGGTTATTGAAATTTGGTCATTGGTTATTGTTTGGTTATTGTTTCTTGTATCTTGGTTATTCTCATATTACTACTCCACCTAGATAAACAGTTCCGTACTTAAATACCTCTCTGCCCCATCAGGCAATATCACCACGACAAGCTTTCTGTTATTTTCTTTTCTCTTAGCTACTTTCAACGCCGCGAATACTGCCGCGCCGGAAGAAATACCTGCCAATATTCCTTCTTCTTTAGCCAGGCTTCTGGCTGTGGCAAAAGTATCTTCATTTGAAACCTGAATTATTTCATCTATAATTTTTGTATTTAGAACCTCCGGCACAAAACCCGCGCCGATACCTTGTATTTTATGCGCTCCGGCTTTTCCTCCGGATAATACTGCTGAATCCTTTGGCTCAACCACAATTACCTTAAGAGATTTTTTCTTTTTCTTTATAACTTCCGCTATGCCTGTGATTGTGCCGCCGGTTCCTACGCCTGCGACTAAAATATCTATTTTTCCGCCTGTATCTCTCCAGATTTCCTTTGCGGTAGTTAGGCGATGAATCTGAGGGTTAGCAGGATTTTTAAATTGCTGCGGCATAAAATAACGCTTATCACTTCTAGCTTTTTCCTCTGCTTTTCTAATCGCGCCAGCCATGCCCTCAATCCCTGAAGTTAAAATAATTTCAGCGCCAAAAGCCGATAAAAGTTTACGGCGTTCAACGCTCATTGTTTCAGGCATAGTTAAAACCAATTTGTAACCTTTTACCGCGCAGACAAAAGCCAAAGCAATACCGGTATTACCTGAGGTCGGCTCAATGATTATCGTATCCTTTTTAATCCTGCCTTCCTTCTCCGCCTGCTCAATCATGCTCAAACCGATTCTATCCTTAACTGAACCACAAGGATTAAAAAACTCCAACTTACCCACAACTGTAGCAACGCAATCTTTAGCTATTTTATTCAACCGCACCAAAGGCGTGTTACCGATCAGTTTTGTTATATCAGAGGCTATCCTAGACATTTAACCGCGCTTCCCTTTCTAATAAATAGTAATCAATCTTATTATCTCTATTATACCACCGCTATCCTTAAACTTCCACATTTTCCTATTTGCTTAGTAGAGATGCAAGATTTTGCGTCTCTACTACGACAATCTCTATTGCATTCAAGAATTCGTCCAAATTTTCTTCTACCCACTACTTTATATCAATAATCTTATTCTTACTGCTCTGGCCTTTAAGAATGTTTATGCTACTTTGAGGAGGCGTGCAAGCGAAACATTGTTTACCCTCCCTAAACCAATATTACCTGCAACGCGTTAAACAAGTACCCTGTGAATATAATAGCCAATGTCGTTATTCCAAAGAATATAGCTATTAATTTTAACTTCATCGCCCTTCTTAACATAACGGCCTCAGGCAGACTCAGCGCCGCAACCGCCATCATAAACGCTAAAGCAGTTCCCAAAGGAAAACCCTTTTGAAACAAAACAACCGCAATGGGCACAATCGCCGCGCAGCCGCCATACATAGGGACGCCAAAAAGAACAGCGATAGGCACGGAAAAAATTCCCGTCTTGCCGATTATTGACTGAACTGCTTGCTGGGGAACATAATTGTGAATAAAAGCTCCTATCCCTACGCCGATTAATATCCAAAACCAGAGCTTTTTAACGATGGTCTTTGCTTCGGCAAGCCCGAAAATAACTCGCTCCATCATCCCTTTATATTTTAGACCATTTTCTCCTCTTACGCCTTCATCCACAATGTCTTTTTCTAAATATTTTTCCAGTTTCATTTTGCCAAGAATAATCCCTGAAACAACTCCAATAAACATCCCGCTGAAGACATACATCAGCGTAATCTTCCACCCAAAAAAACCAATCATTAAAACAACCAGATACTCGTTAATCAATGGAGAGGTAATAAGAAACGAAAATGTTACTCCTAAGGGAACCCCTGCTTTCAAAAAACTCATAAAGATCGGAATTGAAGAACAGGAACAAAACGGAGTTATTGCCCCAAACAAAGAAGCAAAAAAATTACCCAACCCTTTTTTTTGGGTAATCCAAGCTTTAATTTTCTCTTGCGGCAGGAAACTTCGCCCAAACCCAATTACTGCGATCAACACAAATAGAAGCAGTAATATCTTTATTGAGTCGTAAATAAAAAAGTTTAGAGCCGCTCCTAACTTAGAACCGGGATCGAGTTTTAAAACAAAAAACGTCAACCAGTCAACAATTAACCGCAGCATGATTTATCCCCTGTCTTCTTATTATTACAACAGCACGCGCTCTTTTTTGCTTTCTCTTGCATCTTTTTATCCATTTTTTCTACCAAGCCTTTAAAGAAAGTTTTTACTTTACCGCTTTTTTTGTTATTCGCCTTTTCTTCCATAATATCCCTCTTTATATAAATGCAAAGGTCAATAGTTTACGCTGGCAATTAACGCAATATAACAAAATGAAGTACAGCGCCAACAATTATACTAATGCCTACCATAATTAAAATTGATTTAATTAAACCTTTTAATCCTAATTCTTTGGCTAAAACCACAAAACTGGCTACACAAGGAAAAGATATTGCCAATAAAGTAGCGCAAATAAACAATTGATTCGCGGTTAAGCCTAAAGGCATCAGCATCCCCATAGCCACATCTTTTCTTAAAAAACCAACGGTTAAAGCAACCACCGCTTCTTTGGGAAGCCCAAATAAACCATGAAGTATCGGCGCGAATATAGCCGTTACAAAATCGAATAATTTGAAATAAAGCAGAATATTAATAAAACAGACTCCCAACAAAACTACCGGCATTGCTTCTATTAAAAATCCTTTTATGCGGAAATAAAGCTTTTTCCAAAGCATAAATAGCGGCGGAAACCGATAAGGAGGAATCTCTAAGAGAAACTCCGGGCTATAGCCAGACAAGAAACGGCTTAAAATTATTCCTAATATAATCATCAAAGAAAATAATACCAGATATACTCCGCTGACATAAAATCCGCCGAATTTTCCTAATAAACCAAAAATCATCGCCTGTAAAGGAACACAGGGCACGCCAATAGAAATAATTGTACAGGCAATAAATCTCTCCCTCTTTGATTCTAACACGCGCGTAGATAAAATTCCGGGAACATTACAACCAAACCCCAAGAGCACGGGGATTACCGCGTAACCGTGCAGCCCCAGACGATGCAAAAGATTATCCAATAATACCGCTAACCGTGGCAAATACCCAACATCCTCTAACAAGCTTAAAATAAAATAAAAAGACACAACATAAGGCAAAACCATTCCAAATTCAATATAAGGAGCAGTTGTTAAAACTCCTAAGGATTGTTTAAAGTCTATCTTGCCATTAATCAAATCACCAATTAATAAATGAAACCAAAAACCTTTTTCCGGCCAGAAAGAAGAAAATTTCTCAAGTATCGGCTGATAAATATTTATAAAAAACGGATCAGTAATATGGCTAATTATCCCTTCACCGATAAAACGCGTAATTTTAAATGCCGCGTAAATAATCCCGCCAGCCATCAGTAATCCGGTTACCGGGCGCACTGATGCGTCTTCCATTATCTCCCTAAAAGTATGATGCCGGTGCTCTAGCCACTGAACCTGCTCAATAATCCGGCCAATCTCCAGCCAACGCTCTTGATGTGTAAATTTTCCTCTGGGAGAAGACACTGCCTCTTTTATCCTCTCTATTAATAATTTAATCCCTTTCCCAGTTAAAGCGCAGGTTGAAATCACCGGCACTTTCAGCAGCTCCTCCAGCTTAACAATATTTATATGCACACCCCGATGACCGGCATCATCGCACATATTCATACAAATAACTACTGGGAAACCTTCTTCAATCAACTGTAAAGTCAAAAGCAAATTTCTTTCAAGATTAGTTGAATCAATAATGTTGACTACGACAATCTCTTCCTTAGAAAATTCTTTCAATAAAGAAACAGCCGCCTCTTCAGCTCTAGATGTAGGGTCTAACGAATATGTCCCCGGCAAATCCACAACTTCAACCTTCTCATTATTCAGGCATAAATAACCCTTGGCAATCTCAACAGTAGTCCCCGGATAATTTGAAGAAATCACCGTTACACCGGTTAAGCGCGAAAATACTACACTTTTCCCAACATTAGGGTTACCGATTAAATAAATTTTTTTTATCATTCTCTTTCCACAATTATTTTTTCAGCCACACTATGGCCTAAAGCCAGAATACTTCTTCCCGCCTTAATTACCACCGGGCCTTTTAAACCAATATGACTAAGCTTAGCGACTAATTTGCCTTTATATACGCCCATGCTTAAGAGCTTACTTTCTAAATTAGATCCTCCTAAAATCTCTAGGATCTTTACTTTTTCATCCGGCTTAATTTGCGCTAAAGATATTTTTTTCATTTAATATTTTTTTCTACGTCAAATTTATTACTTTTTTCTTCTTCGCTTAAACAAAACTCAAGCATCAAGACTTCTTCCTCATCAAAAAGATGCTTTTAGTTCATCTTAGGAACCATTCCTACTCTCGTCTGGCACAATAAATACATCATATCTTACGACTTCCACAGCCCATGGAGATTACAATATGCCCTTGCTTCTACATTTTCTACTTTCTTTCCAAATAGAACCTCTGGCGCGCCTCCTGGCGCTAAGAACTTTCTACATATCCTATTATCTCCAATGACTTCTATCCATTCAATATAATGTTTTTCTTCCATCGGATGAGCAACCGCACCAACCTTAACTTTCATGCCGTCATCTATTTCTTCTATCACCGGCACATGCTTTTCCCGCGAGGCATCAACAGTATTTTCTTTAAGCAAAACCATTGGCTGGCCACAGCAGACTAGCTCGCCTTCTCCTGAATGTAACATTTCAACCATATTCCCACAGATATTACATTTATAGACTTGTAACTTGGCGGTCATCTTTATCGCCTCCATTAATAATTTTGGCACAAGAGTTCGTAATAACCCTGGGGATGAGCGCAGGCCGGGCATTCTCTTGGCGCCTCTTTGCCTTCATAGATGTAACCGCAATTGCGGCATCTCCATTTGACCACTGTATCTTTTTTAAATACTTTACCTTCTTCAATATTTTTCAGTAGGACAAGATAGCGTTTCTCATGCCCCTTCTCTGCCACGGCAATTGCCCCAAAAACCACGGCAATCTCCTCAAATCCTTCCTCTCGGGCTATTTGGGCAAACTCAGGATACATCGTCGTATGCTCATAATTTTCGCCTGAAGCCGCGGATTTTAGATTTTCAGCCGTAGTGCCAATCACGCCAGACGGAAAACTGCCCGTAATCTCTACCTCGCCGCCCTCTAAAAACTTAAACTCTCGTTTCGCATGCTCTTTTTCGTTATCCGCGGTCTCAAGAAAAATAGCGGCAATCTGCTCGTAACCCTCTTTCTTTGCCTGCGAAGCAAAATAGGTATAACGGTTACGCGCCTGAGACTCACCGGCAAAAGCAGACACAAGATTCTTCTCGGTCTTTGTGCCTTTTAATTCTTTCATCTTCCCTCCTTATAGCAAATTATTTTGAATTTTATCAACCAGATTATCCAATAATTTAAAGTTTTCTTCTGTTGGATAACCTTTTATAATAACCGGCTCAAACACTTCTACTTTAAGATTGGTCAGCATCCCGGCAAGTTGCTCCACCATTTTTCCACCCCAACCATAAGAGCCAATCACCGAGACAAATCTGGTTTTTGGCCTTAAGGCATTAACAAGGTATGCGGCATAAATCACAGATGGATGAGCCCCTCCAAGAACAGTGGGAGAGGCAATAACAATAGTGGATGCGTCTACAAGCGCCATTGCCAGTTCTCCAATATCTGTTTTTGTCAGATTGAAAGGTTTAACCGTTATATTCCTTTTCATTAACGACTCCAGAAAATAGCTAACCATTTTCTCTGTGCTGCCGTGCATAGAGACATAAGGAATTATTACCTCATTTTGGACATCGTCCGATACCCAATCCTCGTATGCCTGCAAAATGAATTTAGGCTTCTGATAAATTGGCCCATGGCTGGGCGCGATTATCTCAATTTCTATTCCCTTTATCCTTTCTAAGTGTTTCTTTATGCTCGTTCTAAAAGGCATCATAATCTCGGCATAATACCTTTTGGCTGAAGTGTAGGCCTTGCTTTCATCTATGGCATAGAGACTGCTTGTCGCTAAATGCGAGCCGAGAAGGTCGCAAGGAAAAAGCATTTTGTCCTCTTTTAAATAGGTGAGCATCGTCTCTGGCCAATGCGCCCAAGGCGCTATAATAAATTCCAATGTTTTACCGCCAAGAGACAGCATCTCCCCATCTTTTATTACCTGAAATTTTTCCTCTGGTATCAAGAGCAGTTTTATCAAAAGTTCTTTACACTTCTCATTGGTAACAACCTTAGCCTCTGGATATATTTCAAGGATTTTAGGTATGGCTCCAGAATGGTCTTGTTCGGCGTGATTACAAATTACATAATCTATTTTTTTCACTCCAAGTGTTTGCAGATTTACTTCGAGTTCAGCTCCTTTAGTCGGGTCAACCGTATCGATAAGGGCTGTTTTTTCTTTGCCTTTAATCAGGTAGGCGTTATAACTTGTGCCGTCAGGCAGAGGGATGAGTTCATCAAAAAGTCTTCTATCCCAATCCAAAGCGCCTACAGAAAACACTCCAGTTTTTATTTCTCTAACCGCCATTTCATTCCTCCTTTTTAAAAGCGTCTTTACCTGCTCCGCAGACAGGGCAAACCCAATCATCAGGAAGTTTCTCAAAGGGCGTGCCGGGCTTTATCCCTGAATCCAAATCTCCGGCCTGCGGATCATAAACATACCCGCAAACTGTGCAGACATATTTGTCCATCTTCTTCACCTCTTCCTTAATATATGTTGGCGCTGTTTTTGGGGCTGTCCCCTTTTTTACTTCATGGTAATAAGCATAAGTCATTGGCTCCGCATCTGCAACGATTTGGGCATCTCCCACTTTTCCAATAAAAATGGTGTACGTACCAACATCTATCTGGTTGATAACCTCTGCCTCTAAATAACCTACGGAATTATCCAAAACTATGGGAACACCGGTTCCCCCAAGTTTGTAATTTATACCTTTAAATTTATCTATTTCCCTGCCTGATTTAAACCCAAAATGCCCTATAAATTCAAGCGGGGTATTTTCTGATAAAATTGAGATTGCAAAAATATGGCTCTCTTGAATAAACTCATGAGTTAGATTCTGCTTATTTATGCTTAAGCCTATCGTGGGCGGTTCAGAAGTTATTTGAAATACGATATTGGCGATTTGTCCATTAAGCTTGCTTTCCCTTTTAGAACTTACAAGATATAACCCGTAACTTATCTTCTGAAATGTTTTGAGTTCCATTTTTTTCTGCCCCCTACCCTATATCAATAATCTTATTCCTACTGCTGCGGCCTTTAAGAATGCTTATATTACTCTTTGGTATCCCAAAATATTCGCTCAGCAATTTTATTGCCGCCTCATTTGCCTTGCCTTCTTTTGCCGGGGCCTTCACCCATAAAATAAATTTGTTTTCACTCACCTTCTCTGCTTTTTCTACTTTAGAATTCGGCTTAACCTTAACGGAAATTTTCATATCTAAATTACATCAGAAAAACGACAATCTTTGGTGTGGGTTTCGTTCGTTTGCATAATACGGCGATGGCATTGTCGGATATGCCTGATAGACATGATAAAAAACAGATTCAGCTTTTTTATATACATCGTTTTGAGTGTAATATTCTTCAGGCAATCCGGTTGCATCATTCCATAGAAAATTTCTAATTAAAACTCTTACTCCGTCTCTTGTTGGCTCTTTGTCTTGCCACCTATACAAATCTTTTAATTTTTCTTTCAGTTTTTCCAGCAATTCTTTAGCTACCTTCTTTATCTTTTGGATTTCCCGGGGTTTCAAATCTGGCTTTGCCAATAGGTCATAAATAGCCAGCGCCTCTTCATCCAGCCCTTCTCGCACTGCCCGGCTTTCTTCCTCATCCAACTCTTGCGCAAATTTCGATAACGCCTCAAAGGTAGCTTCAATATTTTGGCGGTCCTTTTCTTTATTATACTCATCAATTATCTTTTCATAATGTTCTTGAAAGTCTGTCCGGAGCGGATTTCTTTGGATGAGCCATTCTAATTTTTTCTCAATCACGCTTTTAAGGCTCTGCACAGTGGTATTTTTAGTTCTAATATGTTCAAATTCTGCCCGCAATCGGTTAAAGTCAATTTTGCTGATATCATAAGGTTTATTGGGTCCTTTGGCTTTGTCTGGCGTAACAATAATCGACTCATCAATAATTTCATGCAATTGTTTAATAATATCGCTAATATCTGCTTGATCTCGGTCTTTCTGCAGGCTTTTATAGATGATATTTATTGCTCCATATTGATTGCGGTAGGTATGGACTCCGGGAATTGTTAGACACGCCTTAAATTTAATAAATACCTCGCGGCACATCACCTCAAACTTCTTTCTGGTCTCATCATTTTCATTCACCGCTTCTTTAGCCGCGATAATCGCCTTATTTCTTTCAAACCCGCTGGTGTTGATGATTGCATCAAGCGAGGCTTTTCGATCGCTCAAAAAATCACTTGTCAAGCTAATCGCTTGTTTTAATTCTTCAAGTAATTCTTCTTTAGTTCTGGTTGGATTTAATTCATTCAGCCCCAATTCACCGGTTCTACCTGTATCGCTTGTTCCGGCAAAAGTCGCCAGCGCTTGATGTAGATTCTTGAGGATACCGCAATAATCAATAATCAAACCATTATTTTTATCACCATTGACCCGGTTTGCACGAGCAATCGCCTGCATCAGCGTATGGGCTTTAAGCGGTTTATCTAAATAAAGGTTTGCCAAACTCGGCACATCAAACCCTGTCAACCACATCGCACAGACTATCGCAATTCTAAACGGGTGTTCTTCTTTCTTAAAAGCAGAATCCACATCAATTCGTGTTCCATCAGAAATTTCAAAGCCATTCTTAATAAGCCGTCGGTGCGGCGTAATATCAAAACCCCATTTTCTAAACTTCTCTACTTCTCCTTGCTCTTCACTCACAATTACCGCCATCTTTGTCTCTTTCATCCAGATGAGCTGATTGGCAAGCTGATCTCTTTCTTCTCCAGATGCCAATTTCCAGGATTCTCTAATTTCCTCTGCTTTTTGCTCCCAGTATTGCCTGATTAATTCATACATTCGTACACAGGTTAATTTATCAATACAGACAAACATCGCCTTGCCTGTTTCCCAGGAGGTGGTGTAGTGATAAACAAAATCCTTGGCAATTTGATTAAGACGCTTTTCTGCCGTAATGATATGATAATCCCGCTTCAGTTCTTTTTCTAATCGCTGACTTACATCAATATCATCAATTTCAATTTCTTCTAATTTTTCGGCAATCCGTTCATTGATTTCATCAGTTGCCAGGCCCAGAGTTTCGCCCCGCGAATCGTAATAAAGAGGCCTAGTTGTCTCATCCTCTACAGCCCGTTGAAAATCATATGTAGAAACATAATCACCAAAAACTCTCACGGTGATTTCATCATCCTTAAATAGCGGTGTGCCTGTAAATCCAATAAAGTTGGCGTTCGGCAAGGCATTGCGCATGTTCAAAGCAAGATTGCCGTATTGAGTACGGCGCGCTTCGTCAGTGATTACAATAATATCGCCTCGCTTGGTATAACCCTTATCCGGCTCTACATCCTGATTGAATTTTTGAATCGTGGTAAATACATAAGCCTTGTGATGGCTCATAAGTTCTGCCAGATGCCTGCCGCTACTCGGCCAGCAGGGTGTTTTGTCATTGTCAGCCACACCGCATCCGGCATAGGTTTTATATATTTGGGTATCCAAATCATCCCTATCCGTACAAATTAAAAAAGTATAATTTCCGCCGATTTTACGGTGCACCTTGGTGGTGAAAAATACCATAGAATAACTTTTGCCAGCCCCTTGTGTATGCCAGAAAACGCCGAGTTTTCCTTTTGTCCTATTGAGATCATTCAATGCCCTGATAACCTGGTTAACGCCCAAATATTGATGATTTTTCGCCAGCACTTTTATCTGTTTGCCGCTGGAATCATCATAGACAATGAAGTTTTCAAAAATATCGATGAGATTTTTCTTGTCGCAAACACCATTCAAAAGGGTTTCCATATCCACCACGCCCGGGTCTGATTCTGACAGCCGTTTCCATTCATGAAAATGCTCATAGCCGGCAGTGATGGTGCCGACTTTGGCTTTTTCGCCATTGGCGAGCATAACAATCGCGTTGTGATGAAAAAAAAGTGGGATGGTGTCTTTGTAATCAGCAAGGTTTCTTTCGTAGGCATTCCTGAGGTCTTTATGAATATTTTTGCATTCCACAAACAAAAGCGGAATACCGTTGACAAACCCTGCAATATCAATCCGGCGACGGTATAAATCGCCCTGCACCCACAATTCCCGCACTGTCAAAAAATGATTGTTGGTCGCCTCATTAAAATCAAAGATCCTGAGCCGCTCTTTTTTTATCTCACCATCTTCTCCCTGAAAAGAAACCAGCGCACCATCCTTGAATAGTTTGTATTTATCATAGTTGAAAGAGAGCATGGACTGGCTCTGGGAGTAATCCACCACTTGGCGCACGGCTTCATCATAAGCGGTTTCAGGAAGATGGGGATTGAAGTTTTTTAGGGCTTTCTTTAGATAGCGTATCAGCGCCACTTCACGGTTGGAGCTTCTGCCCAATAGACTATCCGGCCCAAAAGTTTCCTGATTGTAGGCATACACCGATTCCCAGCCGAGTTTGTCCCGCAGGTAATCCGTAGTTGTTTGTTGAACTAAGGTGTCTTCGTTTAAGTAGGTCATGATTTTTTCTTCTTCAATTCAAGTAATTTTTTTACTTCCCGGTCAAAATCGGAGATATAGTTTTTATCCTGAATAATACGGTATTTTTCATATTCTTCAACCGCTAACGCTACTGCGACTTCATGCGAAACTTTTCCATTATCTTGCAGAATTTCGGTTTCATTAAACTGGAGAAAAGCATTCAATTTTTTCACCCAATCCTCCATACGCATTGCAATTCCTTTTTGCGCCTGCACCTCGGCATAATCAAGATACATGGTCACAATTCGATTTAAATGATCAAACTCTTTTTCATTCAGATAGTTTTTAGCAATCACAACATCAGACTCTCGAATCTTGCCTTTTGGAGAATTTTTCCAAACTGTCAGCCCCATATTAGTTTTAGTACTATCTACTCTTTCATGTATTATCTCAGCGGCAGTTTTTCCTGTCATGGCAAAATGAAGTTTATTTTGCACAGTGGCGAAAAATTGCTTGGTGATTTCCTCATTCGGATCGTAGTCAATACTGCATTGTGCGTAAATATCAGTGATCTTTTTGTAAAACCTCCGCTCACTGGAGCGAATATCTCGGATCCTCGCCAGTTGTTCCTCAAAATAATCCTTGCCAAAAATATTGTAGGGATCCTTTAGTTTCTCGTCGTTCATTGTAAAGCCCTTGATAATGTATTCCTTTAACCTTTCAGTCGCCCAAATACGAAAATACGTTGCCTGAGTAGAATTAACCCGATAACCAACAGAAATAATAGCGTCAAGATTATAAAATTCCACATCTCTTGTTACTTGCCTTAATCCTTCTATTTGAACTTGTGCAATTTTTGCACAAGTTGAATTTTTGCCTAACTCACCTTCCTGGAAAATATTTTGAAGATGTTTCGTGACTACACTTCTCTCTACGCCAAAAAGTTCGGCAATTTTTGCCTGCGTAAGCCAAATATTTTCATCACGCAAAAATATCTCCACCTTCACCTTGCCGTTTGGCGTAGTGTAGAGTAGAAATTCCGTAAATGTATTCTGTTTGGCAATCTGTTTATTCTTTTTCATAATTTTATACCTCAATTGCACCGCTCATCAGCCGCGGCAGGAGCAGGTCGCGGGCCTGGGCGAGTTTTTGGGATTGAGTTCTAAGTATGCTTATTTGCTTCATTATGTTTTTACTAAATAGATTAAATGACAAACAAAGATTTTCACTTGGAACAATAACCCATTGATCTTTTAGAAATTTGAAATGTCTAGCATAAAAATAATTTGAAAGATTTATATTCTTTAAAATAAAATATAAGAATTCAGAATTTATCTTATTATGCTTACTTATAAGCAATTGTGTGCCGTCGGCTCCACTTACAAAAGGAAAATCAACATATTTAATAATTCTTGTATGATCTCCAAAAATTACAATTGGAACAGTACTGTTTATTACATAATCTTTTTTATCTGTATATCCACTTATGTATTCCTGTGATTGATCAATGCAAGGATACAAACCTGATTCATCATAATCTGATTTATGTATTTTTTTTCTTGGGTTCACAGTTTCAATGATGTCTTTTACTTGTCCTTTCTTCCACCCCTCTGGCACGTCATCAACTATCTTTACTTTTTCATGTCCTGGAAATCTGAAATACACAAACCACTCGCGGAATAAGAGCCGCGCCGATTCTTCCAAAAGCTGTATCCGCCGGCGGTTGGTGTCGATGAGGTTGTCGTAAGAGGAGAGGATGTCAGCAATTTTTTGTTGTATTAGATTATCAGGGACTTGAACTACTAAATTATCAAGATTATTTCGATTGAGTGTAGGAACTGATGCCCCACCATTAAATCGCTCAAAATTTAATGTTTTCATTTTGTAGTAAACAAATTTCGGATGATTTGATTTGAAATCTTTCACCCAAAGTGAAGTATTATGAGGCCAATATGGCTTATCCGTATATTGAATTACACCTATTGTTCCAGAACGTCCTGTAACTACACCAGGAGGGTTTACTTTTGCCTTGTTGTGATAGCCAATCACACCTGTTGATCCTAATACAGGGACTTCACCATCTTTCATTTCAGCAACAGGTAAATCAAAACCCCTCTGAAGCATAATGAATTGCTTAAACTTTAATTTATTCCCTTTCATATCCCCATCTCCCTAAAATCTTCACTAATCTTTTTCTTAATTAAATCACTCATCAAACTTCATTTTGCATTTTCTTCTTTCATCAACTCAGCCTCGATTTCCTCCACAGTAGGCAGGCTTCCTTTTAATTCTTTTGGCAGAGAGTTGACAAACGCGGTCTCCCAATCTGCAACACCAATGGGTTTCTGAAAGCCGCGAAGAGCATATTCTACTACCACCTTATTTTTGGATCGGCACAAGAGAAGTCCAATAGTGGGTTTATCGTCAGGATGGCGCAGCAGATCATCAACCGCCGATAAATACATATTCAGTGTACCGGTAAAACCGGGATCAAATGGGACTACTTTAAGCTCCACCACGACATAGCAACGCAGCTTCAGGTGGTAAAAAAGCAAGTCGATGTCGGAATCTGCAGGCGGAAGAGTGAGAATAAAATTGTTGATAGCCTTCCCTTGACGATTGTGAACGCAGGCTTTAATCTGCATTGCAAGGATATTACAACTCCAGCCGTTTTCACGAGCCATCATAGCATACCAAAGCCGTGTTTGTGAATCTGCGACCTTTTCGAGCAAAGTAATATTGTGATACCAAGTGATTTGTGCAAGTACCTCTTGCACAAATTGACGGTTGGTCCAGGCAACAGCGAAAGATCTCATATACTTCAAATTTCGTGGCGAAAGTCCTCGCATGTCAGGAAAAGCCTCACGCAAATCAACTGATAATCGGTCAATGACTTTCGCTCCCCAACCTTCATGCTCCTGACGTTTGAGAATCGCCCTACCAATATCCCAATACAAGATGACCATGGCTGCGTTAGCGGTCATGACAACGCGTAATCGCTCTGTCTGAATGCGTTCCTTAATCTCGCCAAGAACAATAGCGTAATCTTCCGGCAACTCTTCATTTCCTGACAAAATAGGGAATGATACGCCTCTCCGCCGACGACCTCTCGATTTTCGTTCCAAATCGCTATTGGAAACAGGTATTTTTTGGTTTAATTTCTTCATATTTTTAACCTCTTGAAATTCCCACTAATTTTTTTGGTTCTTTCGTGTTTAGGGCGAAAACCTTGGGCTTAAAAGTCCGCAGTGC
>ERZ1292640.1116-Hain-H43-02um-R1-1116-length-22161-cov-42_pt2 | contig 14358 bp, 10 predicted proteins | sample MGYA00564404_ERZ1292640 | MGnify/ENA primary metagenome ERZ1292640 (study PRJEB36523, sample SAMEA6512636) | groundwater metagenome | collected 2019-01-08 | study: AquaDiva: Metagenomics assemblies of 32 groundwater samples
CCCACTGGGTGCGGCTGGTGGCGCAGGCTGCCTGCACGGCCACGGCGCAGTTCTTTTATAGCTGAGCCTACCCCAACTTCGGCGGCACTTCGTTCAGCGGGCCCATCCACTGCAACTCGCGGTCGGTGTCCTTGTGGAGGCGGTACTTTTTCTGCACGCCGGCGATCGCTTCGCCGCGGATGTCGATTTTGGCCAGGTCGTATTGGCCGAGGCCGACCTGGCAGCAGTACTGGAGGTAGCCGATCCAGTTGGCGTCGATGCCCATCGCCTCGACGGCCACGCGGTCGGCGGCGATGTAGTCGGTGGAGGCGATGGCGATCCGCGACGGCACCGGCGTGCCCGAGGCCGGGCCGTTGCCCTCCATGCCTTCGTAGCCGTCGATGAGGGTCGCGCCCCAATGCGGCTGCATCTTCTGCGCCGTCAGCATCATGTTGTAGTGGGTCTGGCGCACGCCGTTGTGGTACTTGCGCTTGTCGTTCCACCGCGGCGTTTCCTTCGGCCGCTGGTGCAGCGGCGCGCCCAGCACCATGTTCTTCACCGACAGCGTGGCGATCACCGTGTTGTGGGTCTTCATGATGGCCGCGCAGATGACGAAGGCGTCGGGATCGAACAGGCGGGCGGCCAGCCGCACCGGCTGCACGTGCAGCTCGGGGCTGAGCAGCGGGATCACGATGTACTTGGCCTCGTCATTGAGGTCCACCAGGCTCACTTTCTGCGCGCGGTGCTCGGCCGCCACCTGGGGGTACTTGAAGTTTTCGTAGCCCTGCATGGTTTCGCCGGCCGAGGACTCGGCGATCACCACCGGCCCCTTGAAGCGCGGGGCCAGGTAGTCCAGTATCCCGTGCAGCGTGTCGGCATGCGTGGCCGCGAGCTGGTTGACGGTCGAGACGTTGTTCGGCTTGATGACGACGTACTTCTTCCGCTTCAGCACCGGCCGGATCTGTTCGTCAATGGCCGCCAGCGCGTCGTGGACGATCTTGCGCCGCTCCTCGCCCTTGACCACCGCCACCGCGGAGCGCCGCTCCAGCGGAAAGACCGGCTGCGGGACGTATGGCGCCGGCGGCTCCTGCGCCAGCAGCCGGCTGCCGAACACCGGCGCGGCCCCAGCCAAATGTAAAAAGTTCCGGCGCGAGAATCCAGATGGCATGCGAGAACCTCTCCCCCGTTTATAATGAGAAGTCCTGATTATAACTGACGGCGGGCCGCGCCCGCCGGGGGTCAATATGAAGAGTAATGCATCTCGCCGTAACTTTTTGGCAGCCAGCCTGGGCCTTCCCGCGGCCGGCCTCGCCACTCTTTCCACTCGTCCGGAGGCTCCGGCCGTGCCTCCCGCGAGCCTGCAAGCCGCCGGCGAACTGCGTTACCGCACGCTGGGCCGCACCGGGCTGAAGGTCACCACCATGGGCTTCGGCTGCATGATCACCTCCGACCCGAGCGTGATCGAGAAGGCCGCCGATCTCGGCATCAACTACTTCGATACCGCCCGCGGCTACCAGGGCGGCAACAACGAGCGCATGGTTGGCGCCGCGCTTAAGAGCCGGCGCAAGCAGGTATACATCTCCACCAAGACGCACGGTGCCGACAAGCAGGCGGCGCTGGCGGATCTGGAGAAGAGCCTGAGCGAGATCGGCACCGATTACGTCGATATCTGGTGCCTGCACGGCCGCGGCAGCGCCGCCCAGATCACCGACGATCTGATCGACGCTCAGCAGACGGCCAAGCAGCAGGGCAAGATCCGGTTCACCGGCATCAGCACGCACAGCAACCAGGCCGAGGTGATTCCGGGCGCCGTCAAGACCGGCAAGATGGACGTGGTGATCGCGGCTTACAACTTCACCATGTTCAAGACGCTTGAGCCGGCCTTCGAGGCGGCCCAGGCCGCCGGCATCGGCGTGATCGCGATGAAGGTGATGGCCGGCGGCTTCCGCAAGGCGCGGCCCGGCACCCCGCTGCACGGCAAGCTGAGCCGCGAGGGCGCGATGGCGGCGGCGCTGAAGTGGGTGCTGAAGAACAAGAACGTCGGCGCCACCATCCCCAGCATCACCGACATGGACCAGCTCGACGAGAACTTCAAGGCGATGGCCGCCCCCTTAACCGAGGCCGACGAGCAACTGCTGGCCCGCCAGCTTGAGTACATCGCGCCCTTATACTGTCGCATGTGCGACCGCTGCACAGGCGCCTGCCCCAAGGGCCTGCCGGTGGCCGACATGCTCCGCTACCTCACCTACGCCGAGGGCTACGGCCAGTTCGCGCTGGGCCGGGAGAACTTCCTCGCGCTGCCCGCCGAGGTCACCGGGGTCCGCTGCAATCTCTGCGCGAGCTGCGCGGTCACCTGCCCCTACGGTGTGCGGGTGGCCGAACGGCTCGGCCGCGCCCAGGAACTGTTCGCATGATCCGTTCCGCTCCGGCCTTCGTTGTGTTGCTCGCCTGCGCCGCCCTGATGGCGCAGGCGCCGGATTGCGGGCTGGTCCCCGGCTGGACCCAGCACGGCCCAGCCCGCACTTTCGTCGCCGACAACCTGTACGAGTACATGAACGGCAACGCCGAGGGCTACCTGATCTACCGCTTCGTGCGCATGCAGGGCGTCTCCTGCCGCTCGGGCGGCGACACCATCATCTTCGATGTTTCCGAAATGACCGACCCCGAGTCGGCCTACGGCATGTTCACCGCCAACCGCGATCCCAACCGCCCGCCGGAGAAGATCGGCATGGGCGGCCAGGTGTTGCCGCGCAAGGCGACCTTCGCCAAGGACAAGTACTACGTGGAATTCTCGGCCGACACCGAGAAAGATCACAGCGCGGCGCTGCGCGCCTTTGCGGTGGCGATGGAGAAACGCATCAGCGGCCGCACCGCGCTGCCGGAGACGCTGGGCTGGTTCCCCGCCGGGAAGCTGGTTGCGGATTCCATCCGCCTGGTGCCGGAGAGCGTGCTGGGGCTGCGCCTGCTCAAGCGCGGCTACGTGGCCCAGTACGAGTTCGGCAAGGCGTTCATCGTCGCCGAGGCTTCGCCGGAGGAGGCCGCCGGCGTCATGCGGAAGCTGCGGGCGCGCTTCGGCCAGACCGAGCCGGCCAAGGTGGCCGACGAAGCGTTTCAAGCCAACGACCGCTATCTCGGCCGTCTCTGCTTCTTCCGCAAGGGCCGCTACCTCGGCGGCTTCGCCGGCCTCAAAGACGATCAGGACCCCGCCGCGCTGTCCGCCGAGCTGGCGGCAAGGATTCCGTGAACCGTCTTCCGCCGCCGGCGGTGCTGCGCTGCGGCGACGCGATGGCGTCCTGATGCCCCCTCTCCGCCACCAATGGCGCTGGCGCATACTCGCGCTGCTGTTTCTGATCACCGTCGTCAACTTCCTCGACCGGCAGAGCCTGTCCGTCGTCGCCCCGGTGCTGCGCGAGGAGTTCCGGCTGAGCGCCACCGATTACGGCCGCATCGTCGCCGCCTTCCAGTTCGGCATGATGACCGGCGAGTTCCCGATGGGCTGGCTGATGGACCGCCGCGGCGTGCGCTTCGGCTTCACCTTCGCGGTCATCTCCTGGTCGCTGGCCACTGCCATGCACGTCTTCGGGCGCTCGGCGCTGACTTTCGGGCTGTTCCGCTTCTGGATGGGCACCGGCGAGTGCGGCAACTTCTCCGGCGGTATGAAGGTGGTCTCGCAGTGGTTCCCGGTCCGGGAGCGGGCCTTCGCGGTCGGCATCTTCAACAGCGGGACGATGATCGGCGCCATGATTGCCCCGCCGCTGATCGCCTTCCTCATGCTGCGCTTCGGCTGGCGCGTGGCGTTTCTCGTGCCAGCCACGTTTGGCTTCGTTTGGGTGGCGCTCTGGCGGCTGTTTTACCGGCCGGCGGATCAGCACCCGCGACTCAGCGCAGCCGAGCTCGACTACATCCGGCAGGATCCCACCCCGCCGGAGCTGCCGCCCCCGCCCACTGCGGCCCTTTTGAGACGGCGCGAGACCTGGGCGGTCATGCTGTGCCGGATGATGGTGGGCCCGGTGGTGCAGTTCTACTGGTATTGGCTGCCTGATTACCTCTATCATGCGCGCGGCTTAAGCCTTAGAACGATCGGCCTGTTCGCCTGGGTGCCGTTCCTGTTCGGCGACCTGGGCAACATCGGCGGCGGCTGGCTGGCCGGAGCGCTGATCCGCCGCGGCTTCAGCGTGGACGCCGCCCGGCGCATCACCATGTTCTCCGGGGCCGCCTGCTGCCTGGGCAGCCTGGCGGTGGCGCAGGCACCCACCGCCGGCGCGGCCATCGCCGTCATCTGCTTGGTATTGCTGGGCCACACCTGCCTTTCGGCCAACATGTTCGCGGTGATCTCCGACTTCTTCCCCGACCGCGCCGTGGGCCGGGTGACCGGGCTGACCGGCGTCGCCGGCGGCCTCAGCGGCCTGCTGTTCCCGCTGCTGACCGGCGTGCTTGTGGACCGGTTCTCCTACACGCCGGTCTTCGCGCTGGCGGCGGCCATGCCGCTCGCAGGCGTCCTGCTGCAATTCCTGCTCGGCGGCCGCGTACGGCGGCTGGAGATTTAGCGGGCAGCGCGGCTCAAGCGGCGCCAAACCCGGCCGATATGAACTTTCGTGGGAAGGCTGCGGCTACACTTGTTCTCGCTGGTCCTGGTCCCGGCCCTGCTGGCCGGCACGGCGCCGGGCCGCTACATCGTGGAGTTGAGCGCCGAACCGGGCGCGGCCGTTTTGGCCAGGACCGGCCGCCGCGCGGCCGACTCCGGCACGGCGCGAGCGCGCGTCCACGCGGCCCAGGAACCGGTCCGCGCCCGCGTCGAGCGGCTGGGCGGGCGGGTGCTCGACTGCCTGGACCTGCTCGTCAACGCGCTGGTCGTCGAGGCGCCTTCGATGGAAGCCCTTCAGAACGTGCCCGGCGTGCGCCGCGTCCACGCGGTCTACGAGAATCATCCTGCGCTCCACCGTGCGCTGAGGGTGCACAAGGTGGAGCAGGCGTGGGGGCTGCTGGGGAAGCAGGGAGCGGGGGCGGGCGTCAGGATCGGCATCATCGACACGGGAATCGATATCAGCCACCCCGGTCTCCAGGACCGGGCGCTTCCGATGCCGGAAGGATTCCCGCGCGTCAACGCCGAGACCGACCTGGTCTTCACCAACAGTAAGGTGATCGTGGCGCGCAGCTATTTGCACCTGATGCCGTGGGCGCGCGACCTCTCGGCCCGCGACGCGGTGGGGCACGGAACTGCTTCGGCCATGGCCGCCGCCGGTGTTCCGGTCATCGCCCCGCTGGCTACGATTAGCGGGATCGCCCCAAAAGCTTACCTGGGTAGCTACAAAGTGGGTGGGGAGTCCGCAACCTCCACGAGCGCCTTCGATGACGCGGTGATGAAGGCGATCGAGGACGCGGTCAGCGACCAGATGGACGTCATCTACTTGGGTTATGGCAGGCAGCTTGGCGTCTCGCCCTCCGCCGACCCGGTGGTGCAGGCGATCGAGAGAGCCGTCGAACTGGGTGTGGTGGTGGTCTGCCCGGCGGGCAACGATGGGCCCCAGCCGCACAGCCTCGGCTTCCCGGCCAATGCGCCTTCGGCCATCACCGTCGGCGCCAGTTATAACGACAGGGTGTTCGCCGGCGCGCTCTCGCTGGACGCTCGCCGCTACGCCGGCGTTCCGGTGGCCGCGCCGGGGGCAGCCCCCATCTCGGCGCCCATCGCCGATCTGCGCTTCTCGCAAGAGGGACCGGGAGCGTGTTCGCCCCTCCCCGAAGCCGCGCTGGCCGGTAAGATCGCGCTGGTCGCGCAGGGCGGCTGCTACCTGGATGACAAACTCCTCAACGTCCGCAGGGCCGGCGCCTTGGCCGCGGTCACCTCGATTGAATCCGACTGGGCCCAGCCCTACTTCAAGAGCCTGGCGACGGTCGCCGAGACCGCGGCCGCACTGCCGCTGTTGCTGGTCAGCCCGGACGACGCCCTGGAGATAGCCGCCCGCACCCGCCAGAATCCGGCCGCGCTGGCGACGCTCGAACCCGGCATCGTGGCGCAGCAAGCCGAACCTAACCGGGTGGCCTACTTCTCCGGCCGCGGGCCCACCGTTGATGACCGCATCAAGCCCGACCTGGTCGCGGTCGGGTTGCGTCTCTACACCGCCACCCAGAGCACCGAATCTCTGAGTCCTATGTACGACGTCACCGGCTACACCTCGGTTCAAGGGACCAGTTTTTCCGGCCCGCAGGTGGCCGGGGCCGCCGCGGTGCTGAAAGCGGCGCGACCCGGCTTGACCGAGCCGCAGCTCCGCTCCCTGCTGATCAACACTGCTTCTCCCTTACTCGACCCAGCCGGCAAGTCAGCCCGGGTTCAGGACGTCGGCGCCGGTTCGCTCAACCTGGAGGCGGCGCTGGAGAGCGAAGCGGCCGCCTTCCCAACGAGCATCAGCTTCGGCTCCGGCTTTGTGGCTCCCAACCTGACCAGAAAGCTGACCGTATTCAACCTTGCGGCCAAGAGGCAGGCCCTCCGGCTGTCGGTTGTTCCCCGCGAAGAGGGTCCGGCGCCGGTGCTTTCAGCGGAGACGCTGGAACTGGAGCCGGGGGCCTCCGCTGAGATCGAGCTTCGCTGGCAAGGTCTCGTGGACTTCAAGGAATACGACGGCGTGGTGAGAATCGAGGGGGCCGATTCAACGATCCGCGTCCCCTATTGGTATGCAGTCCGTTCTTCCGAGCCTCGCTACCTCTTCATCGTCAGCCCCAGGGCGCTGACCTTCCTAGGCCCGGCCATCCTGTTTCGCGTAACCGATGCCTACGGCTCTCCGTTGCGTGCCCCGCAACCCGAGGTGAGCGTGATCTCGGGCAGCGGCAAGGTCCTCGGAACCTACTTCAGCAGCGGCCAGTCGCCCTCCAGTTGGGCCAGCTTCATCGATCTCGGTTCCGAGCGCGGCGCCACCGTCTTCCGCATCCGCGTGAACCAGATCGAAAAGCTGGTGACCGTAATCAACGAGTGAGACAGCAGCGAGCCGGCGCCGCGGGTGACACCCGCACGGCGACGTCGCTGTTGACGGTCATGCTGCGAAAGCGGTACACAAGTAGGCATGGGATGCGAAAGACCACTGCGTGTCATAGCCTTCGTGTTGGCCGCTTCTGCCGTTTCGACCATCGGCTGGGCTCAGGTCACGACGGCAACCATGTATGGCGTCGTCCAGGACCCTAGTGGCGCCTTGATTCCCGGCGCCGAAGTGACTCTGACCAACCAGGGAACCGGGGCCGCCCTGACCACCACCAGCGGCGCGACCGGAGAATTCGCCTTCAGCGCTTTGCCCGTCGGCGCGTATACTCTACGGATCGTAGCGCGGGGCTTCAAGACCCACCTCGCCACGAACATCGAGCTGGCCGCCTCGCAAATCGTCCGGCAGCCCTACACGCTCGAACTGGGCGAGGTCACCGAGACGGTCTCGGTGGAGGCTGGGGCTCCACTGATTGCCACTGCGTCCTCGGAACAACGCGAGAGCCTGAACCGGATGCAGGTCGCTGAACTGCCCCTGTCGCGCCGGAATGTCTCCGAGCTCTTCAAGCTGTCCACGGGCACCAGCTACTCGGGCAGAAGCATCCGCATCAACGGCATGGGGGAACACAGCGCCGGCATCACCGTAGACGGCACTGACGCCAACGCGACCCCTTCCGAGGGCCGGCAGACGGCGCATTACGATGAACGGAACTACATCGACGTAATGAGCATCGAAGCGGTCCAGGAAGTGCAAGTCATGAGAGGCGTCATGCCGGCTGAGTACGGCGGCGTGGCCAGCGGCCAGCTCAACCTCATTTCCAAATCCGGCACCAACGAAATTCACGGAAGTGCGTTTGAGTATTACCGCACGCATCTTCTGAATGCCCGGAACCCGTTCCAGGTGAACCGGGACGCGGCAACTGGCCAAGTAATCCCGAAGAACCGCGAGGTTTATAACCAGTTCGGCGGCTCGTTCGGCGGCCCGATCATCAAGAACCGCGCGTTTGCTTTCAGCACCTATGAGGGTTACCGGGAATCGGTCTTCCAGCGGCTGACCGGCACGGTTCCCTCGGCCTCCCTGCGGCAGGCCATGCTGGCGGCCCTGCCGTTCGAGGAGACCCGGATGCTCATGGACAGCCTGCCTCAGCCCACGGTCCCGCTCGACGAAAACCGCGGGCGATTCGAAGGAGCGGGCTTGCGCCAGAGCTCGGACAATACGCTGGTACTCAAGGGCGACCTTCGCGTTACCGACTACAGCAACCTGGCGTTGACCTATACGCGCGGCCGTCCGTTCGCGCTCAGTCCGGCCTACAACCTCAATGGGGCGAACGACCGGACAGCCACATATCACCAAGACCGCTTCACCGCCCAGCTCACGGCGGGCAGTTCGAGCTGGGTTTCCGAGAGCCGGTTCGGCTACAACTACGCCGACGATACGCGGCTGGACAAGTACTTCACGCGAACGGATCCCAGGAAGGCCGAGAGTGTAGAGTGGCAACGCCGTGTTCCACGGCTGGGATTACTGGGCATCGGCACATGGGGTGGTGCCGAAGTCTGGATTATGGACGGGACAACCTATACGCTCGACCAAAAAGTCAGCAAGCACTCCAGCCGGCACACCTTCAAGTTCGGCGGCCGTTTTATATGGAACGCCGGTTTCCGAACCAACCCCGAGAATCCTTCCTATGTCTTCAATAATCTGGACGATATGCGGGCCAACATCCCGGGCACCACTATCATTTCCTACGGTCAGCATGGGCCCCACAAGTCACGCACGTACGAGATCGGCTTCTTCGCTCAAGACGACTGGCGGGTGAGTGAGAGGCTCACTTTGAACCTGGGCGTACGCTACGACTTTTACTCCAACTGCCTCGTGACGCCGACCGGCCCCGTGGACGTGCGGATCAAGAACCTCGAGCCGCCGGCGCCGGGCGAATGGCCGCTGTTCAAGTTCGGGGCCGTACGCCCGTTCGATGAGCCGACCAAGAACGATGGCTGGGTCAACATCGGGCCTCGCTTCGGTTTCGCCTACAAGCTCGACGAGGCTGGCAAGACCGTGGTTCGGGGCGGTTTCGGCACGCTGTTCGCCGCGCCACCCAGCGCCGTGCTCCGGCAGAGCGTGGCCAACCCGATCGTACCTTTCCGGCTGAGCTGGAGCCGGGCCGAAGGCCAGCGCTTGGGCATTCGCTACCCCATGTACAACGAAGACACGCTGCCCATTGCCACCAAGGACGTGCAGGTGAGCGGCAGGGAGCTGGTCTTCAGCTTGTTCGACCCCGGCTTTCAAAACCCCTACACTATGAACTTCCAGCTCAACATCCAGCGCCAGATCGCGCCCCAGTTGATGTGGGAGACCGGCTACGTCGGAGTCCGCGGGGTGAAGTTTCCGCTGCACCGGCGCTTCAATCTGCCTGATCGTTTCACCGGCATCCGGCCCAACCCCACGCTGATTCCGGGCGGCTACTACGTGGATAATTCCGAGAACAGCGGCTACAATTCACTACAAACTTCGCTGCGGAAGCGGTTCTCCAGGAGCTTCTCCTTTGACGTGCACTACACCTGGGGCAAGACGATGGCCTACGGGGGAGCCGATGTCGGCACCTATTACCACTCCGACGCCGAGACGAACGTCCAGGACTTTTTCAACCTCCAGATCGAACGAGGGCACCCGGACTACGACGTCACGCACCGCGTCGTCGCGGACTGGATTTACGAATTTCCAGGTCTGAGCAGTTGGAGCGCGCCCCTCCGGGCCGTTCTGGGCGGCTGGCAGGTATCCGGCTTCATCAGCACCAGGACCGGCCTCCCCCTGAGGATCACCCAAAGCTGCTCAAACAACTGGAGCTGCCGCGCCGACTACGCGGGCGGCGACATGGTATTCGATGACTGGAAGAGCCGCGAAATCGTCAGCGGTTGCCGCCCGGGCGTGCACTGCGACGTCCAGTACCTGAACCTGGCCGCTTTTGCCGCGGTGCCGGCAGTCTCGGGCGTCGCCATCCGGCCTGGTAATACCGGCACCAGCCTGGTCCGCGGTCCGGGATCCTGGCAAACGGACTTTTCGCTGGCCAAGAACTTCCGCGTTCGGGAGAACATGCGGATGCAGTTCCGCACCGACATGTTCAACGCCCTGAATCACGTCAACCTGGGATCGCCGGGTACGAGCATTTCCACCCCAAGCACCTTCGGCCGGATCACCGGCGCCGGCGGCATGCGCACGATGCAGTTGGGCTTGCGGCTGACGTTTTGAGGAGAGACGGGATGAGTGATGGACCTGCCATCAACCGCAGGGAGTTCCTGAAGCGCACCGGCGCGGCGTCGGCTGTGGCCGGGCAGGCAGCGGCCGGGAAGGAGGTCGCGATCATGGTCGATCCTTCCGATCCGGTAGCTGCCGCCGCGCCCGCGCGGTGGGCCGCGAAAGAGCTGGAAGAAGCTCTCACCGCCGCGGGCTGCACGGTCTCCGTGCGGCGGCGGATCGGCGACGCGCCGCCCGGCGCCTTGTGCATCCTGGCCGCGGGCCGCAGGGCGCCGCTCGCTCGCGAGGCCCTCAAGGCCGCGGGCGTTTCCGTGCCGGACACGGCGGAGTCGCTGGCGTTGGCGCCGTCGAAGGCCGGCGGCAAGCCCGTGCTGCTGGCCTGCGGCGCCGATCCGCGAGGGCTCAGTTACGCGCTGCTGGAACTGGCGGACCGCGTACGCCACGGCCACGAGCCGCTCGCTGCGCTGGAGGCGCGAAAACCGATCGTCGAGCGGCCGGCCAACACCGTCCGCAGCGTGGCCCGCCTGTTTTCGAGCGATGTCGAGGACAAGCCCTGGTACAACGACCGCGAGATGTGGCCCCGCTATCTCACCATGCTGGCGGCGCAACGGTTCAACCGCTTCCATCTCAGCTTCGGCATCGGCTACGACTTCCTGCGCAACGTAACCGACGGTTATTTTCTCTTCGCTTATCCGTTTCTGCTCTCCGTCCCGGGTTACAGCGTGCGTGTCCCGCAACTGGCGGACGCCGAACGCGACCGCAACCTCGAGATGCTGAAGTACATCAGCGAGCAGACCGTGGCCCGCGGCCTCGAGTTTCAACTCGGCATCTGGATGCATGGCTACCAGTGGATCGACAGCCCCCGTCCCAACTACTCCATCGAGGGACTGACGCGCCAGACCCATGGCCCGTATTGCCGCGACGCCGTGCGGGCGCTGCTCCGGGCGTGCCCCGCCATCACCGGCGTCACCTTCCGCGTCCACGGCGAGAGCGGTGTCGAGGAGGGCAGCTACGACTTCTGGAAGACGGTCTTCGAGGGCGTGGCCACCTGCGGCCGCAAGGTCGAGATCGACATGCATTCGAAGGGAATGGATCAGACGATGCTCGATCTCGGGGTGGCCACCGGCATGCCCTTGAAGGTTTCGCCGAAGTATTGGGCGGAACACCTGGGAATGCCCTACCACCAGGCCGACATCCGCGAACTCGAACGGCCCTGGCCCGGCCGCGAGGCGACCGGACTGATGAAGCTCAGCGCCGGTTCCCGCAGCTTCACTCGTTACGGATATGCCGACCTGCTGAGAGAAGACCGCCGGTGGGGCGTTCTGCACCGCATCTGGCCGGGTACGCAGCGGCTTCTGCTGTGGGGCGATCCGGTCATGGCTGCGGCCTACGGACGCGCCTTCAGTTTCTGCGGCAGCGACGGCGTGGAGATCATGGAGCCGCTTTCCTTCAAAGGCCGCCGGGGATCGGGCATCGCCGGCGATCGCTGCGCCTATGCCGATGCCTCTCTCCGGCCGCGGTGGGACTGGGAGAAGTACGTTTACTCCTTCCGGGTCTGGGGGCGCCTCCTTTACAGCCCCGACGCCGAACCGGATGTCTGGCGCCGGTATCTGCGGAAGCAGTTCCAGGCGGGGGCGCCGGACGCCGAAGCCGCACTGGCCAACGCCAGCCGCATCCTGCCGGTCGTGACTACCGCCCACGGCGCTTCGGCGGGAAACAACACTTACTGGCCCGAGGTTTACACAAACCAGCCGATCGTCGATCCGAACCGGCGGCACCCTTACGGCGACAGCCCGTCTCCCAGGGTGTTCGGAAATGTCAGTCCGCTCGACCCGCAGCTCTTCTCACGCATCAACGATTTCGCGGACGAGCTGCTCAAGGGGGAGCGCAGCGGCAAGTATTCGCCTGTTGAGGTTGCGCAATGGCTGGAGGACTGGGCGAATGCCGCTGCAAACCACCTCGCGCGGGCGGAGGCGCAGGCCGCCGGGAAGGGGAGTCCCGAGTTCCGGAGGCTGGCCATCGACGTCGCCATTCAGGCGGGGCTGGGCCGCTTTTTCGGCGCCAAGCTCCGAAGCGGCGTTCTGTACGCGATCTACGAGCGCAGCGGCGACCGCACCGCATTGGCGGAGGCGCTGAAGGCGTACCGCAACGCCCGAGCCGCGTGGGTCGAACTTGCCAACCGGGCCAAGGACGTCTACAAGCCCGACATCACCATCGGCGAGCGGCCACACCTGCGCGGCCACTGGCTGGACCGGCTGCCCGCCATCGACGAGGACATCGCCGATATGGCCGAACGGCTGGAGCGGGCAAAGCCCGGCGAGGCCCAGCAGGAACGCGTTCGATTGGTTATCAAGGAAGCTTGGGGCCGGCCCCGGCGTGGGTCCCTTTCCTGTCGCCACACGCCACCTGCCCGATTCCGCCCGGGAGAACCGCTGGCTGTCGAGCTATCGCTCGAAAAGGGCCGACGTGCGACCGCGGTCCGGCTGCACTACCGGCGGGTCAACCAGGCGGAGCGCTGGCGCGCTGAGCAGATGGAGGCGCGCGGGAACGGATACCGCGCGGTCATCCCCGCCGAGTACACGGCTTCGCCCTTCCCGCTCCAGTACTTCTTCGAGCTGCGCGAAGCGCCGGACGCGGCGCGGCTGTGGCCGGGGTGCGGGGCAGACCTCTCGAATCAGCCGTACTTTGTTGTGCGTCAACGGTGAAAGACCACCGGGGCAGCAACCCGAGCTGAGCGTGGCCTCGGCGCCGCCGGTGACACCACCACGGCGACATCGCCGGCCGCGCCGGTGTCGATGCGCTGCGGTGTGCCGCCGGCAACCGCGCCGAGGTCCCTCACCGACCCGGTAGTGATGTCCAGTGCTCTGGCGGTAAAGTCGCCCGATGCCTGCGTCAGGTCCAGCGTCATGCCGCCGCCGCCGGCCAGGAACACGGCGTAAGTCGCGCCGAAGCGGCCGCACTGGCCGCGATCCACAAGCTGCGGCGCCGGCGAGAAGGCCGCCAGGTCGAGCCCGCGGTAGAAATCGGCGAAGTACTTCATCCGGCGGATGCCGCCGTCCTGCTCCTTCAGATACTCGGCGAGGCTCTTGCCCGATGCGAGCGCGCGGGCGGGCGGGAAGCTCACGGAACTCGCGTGGGCGCGCATCAGGCTGCCGATGGTCGGCAGCGCCATCGCCGCGACGAAGTTGCGGTGCGTGTTGCGGATACCCAGCACCACGTCGTTGTCGTATTCCGGCGGCTCGTACCAGTATTCTTCGAACCAAACCGGCTTGCCCCACTGGCGGCAAGCCAGCGCCGTCTCGTACTGCGTCTCGGTCCGCTTGGCCTGCACCTCGATGTAGTCGATGTCGGGGCTCCCGGCGGTGCTCGTATCGACGCTGGTGTGATGGCTCCCCAGCGGATGGCGGTAGGGGTCGGCCTCCTTGACCAGCCGGGCCGAATGCGCCGCCGCCTCCTGCCAGGTTCCGCCCCACGGCGGCGCCTTCTCGTTCACCTCGCCGTAGAGCCCCCAGCGCACGTTGTAGGCCGCGTAGCGCCCCACCGCATACCGGAACCAGCGGTTGTTGCGCTCGCGCGTGCCGAACAGCTCGTACCAGCGAGTGTTCTCCGGGAAGCCGCCCAGGAAGAGGCCCATCAGGATGCCGCGGCCGTTGGCGTGCTCGACCATGCGGTCCAGGCGCCGGAAGAACTCCAGGTTGAGCTGGTCGGTCTTGGGATCGCGGTCCTGGAACGGTGCGATGCCGGCGCGGTCGTACTTGCCCAGCCACACGCAGCCGTGAAAGCTGTTGAAGCCGTGGTCGCGCAGCACGTCGATCCACTGTTTCCACTCCTCGAAGGTGAACTCCTCGGAGAAGGAGAACTGCGAGTCGCCGACCGGCAGGAACGGCGTGCCGTCAGTCAATCGCCAGGCGTGGCCGTCGCGCTCCAGGAAGCCGTGGTAGAGAACATTGGCGGCCAGATCGGCGCGAGTGGGGGCCAGGGCCGTGAGGCGGCCGGCGATCGCGTCCAGGCCGCGATCGGCGGAGTACGTTTCGTAGGACCACGAGCCGGCGGCGGTTGGCGCAAAGCGGATCTTCCAGACGTTCTCGCCGTCCCAGAAGCCCCTCACCACATAGGTCTTGCCCCTGGCCGGCCCGCTCATGCCCCGGAAAGTGGCGCT
>ERZ1292640.1045-Hain-H43-02um-R1-1045-length-22951-cov-4_pt2 | contig 14354 bp, 8 predicted proteins | sample MGYA00564404_ERZ1292640 | MGnify/ENA primary metagenome ERZ1292640 (study PRJEB36523, sample SAMEA6512636) | groundwater metagenome | collected 2019-01-08 | study: AquaDiva: Metagenomics assemblies of 32 groundwater samples
AGTCTCAGTACGGTGGTTCGCCGCCAGGGCGAGCCAATTGCCCTCATCGTCGATTTCGCTGCCCGCCTGCTCACTCGGCCTACAGACCCCACAGCAGCCGAACATCATCTGTTCACTCAAGCTCTGCTTCTCTCGCAGCAGGTGACTCCTAGACCCTCGGGACCCGAACGCAAACCTTTCTACAACACGGTCGTGTGGATTGTCGAAAAGGAAGGCGACTTACCCGACTGGTTCATTGTGGGCAATCCGCGTCTTCGCCATGTCCCGGTGCCGCGACCGGATAGCCGCCTGCGGCGCTCCCTGGCCCCCGCACTTCTCAAGCCGCTCGCAGGAGCTGCCCAGGCCACGCCTGAGAGTCTCAAAAAGGCGCAAGACGACTTCGTTGACGGCACAGAGGGCATGCTGCTTGCCGACGTCAATGCCATCTCTGTCCTTGCCCGCGTGGAAGGCGTGGGAGTCGAAAAAATTGCAGACGCAGTGCGTCGCTACAAAGTCGGGGTCACTGAAGACCCTTGGCTGCAAATCGACCGAGAGAAAATCAAGAACGCTGAGGGGTTCGTTCGCCAGCGTGTGAAAGGTCAGTCGGAAGCAGTGGTGCACATGCTTGACATCGTCAAGCGAGCTGTAACCGGCGTAGGTGCGGGTCGGCGCGGTGGCCGTCCGCGTGGCGTTGCGTTCCTCGCTGGGCCGACTGGAGTAGGCAAGACCGAGCTGGCGAAGACCATCACCAGTCTGCTTTTTGGCGATGAGAGCGCCTACATTCGCTTCGACATGTCTGAGTTCAGCGCAGAGCACGCCGACCAGCGACTGCTCGGCGCTCCTCCAGGCTACATCGGATACGACGCCGGCGGTGAGCTAACGAACGCCATTCGGGAGAAGCCCTTCAGCGTCGTCTTGTTCGATGAAATTGAGAAGGCACACCCGAGGGTTCTGGACAAATTTTTGCAGATTCTGGACGATGGCGTCCTCACCTCTGGCAGAGGCGACCGCGTCTACTTCTCTGAGGCGCTCATCGTTTTCACATCCAACCTCGGCATCTACAAACTCACCGACTCGGGCGAGAGAGCACTCAACGTATCGCCGAGCGAGCCGTATCAAGCAGTCAAGCAGAAGGTCGAGGAGGAAATCGACCGGCACTTTAAATTTACGCTGAATCGTCCCGAAATCCTGAACCGCATGGGCGAGAACATCATCGTCTTTGACTTCATTCGTGAAGACATCGCCGAGCAAATCTTCGAGCAGATGGTCAGAAGCACCCTGGAAGACCTGAAAGCTCAAGATATAACTATCACCATGACAGAGGAAGCCCGTGCGAGCCTGAAGGCCCTGTGTCTGGCCGACCTGTCCAACGGCGGCCGAGGTATCCGCAACCAGGTCGAAGCAAACCTTCTGAACCCACTTGCTCGGTCGCTGTTTGATGCTGATGCCGGTCCAGGTTGCAGCTTCACTATCAAGTCGCTGCAGGCAGGTCTACTGACTCTGGAAACAGGCAGGTGATGGACATTTCACTGTCTCGAGCCCACTTCCCTGTCACTGCACTCGGCCCAGGTCGGCGCGTCGGCATTTGGCTCCAGGGCTGCTCCATACGGTGTACTGGCTGCATCTCCTCTGACACATGGGCCAAGCGTGCGCCGGATACCACCGTAGATGAGTTACTTGTCCGCCTCAAGCCTTGGCTTCAGGAGTGTGAAGGCGTGACCATCTCCGGGGGGGAGCCCTTTGAGCAGCCCGCTCCGCTTGAGCGGCTGCTTCGCGGCATTCGGCAGCTAACTGCGACTGACATCCTTGTTTACAGCGGTAGGAGGCTCGAGCAGCTGCAGGGCGACCCTTGTGTCACGTCTGGACTGATTGACTGCCTTATTTCGGAACCCTTCGAGAGCGCTACACCCCAGACCACGTACCTCATGGGCAGTGACAACCAAAAAATGACGTGTCTAACACCGCTAGGCAGCCGGATTTTCGGGGCCCTGAGCCGACAAGCTAGGGATGCTGACCGGCGCCTGGATGTCATGTTCGGAGACGATGGTGTGGTTTGGCTCGCCGGCATCCCCAGCCGTGGGGATATGGCTCGCCTGCAACACCTGCTTGAGGAGCAGGGTACTTACTTGCGAACGACAGAGGCAAAGGCATGACGGGACTTGTTCGCTACTGCCCAAGTTGCAAAACAGAGCGTCCAGTTTCAGAGGTCTTTTGCGAAGGTCTCGTTGATGACCACCTGTGCAACTGGCAGCTGCTTGAAGAGCCGATGACTTCGCCTGGATGGAGGCCGGCGGCTATCGTTGTTGCGAACCCGGACCAGCCTCCTGGAATATCGCCACCCCCTTTTTGCACCAACGGTCATCAGCTGGAGTTAGGCGATTTCATATGCGGTCTTTGTGGGGCAGAGCCTGCTCCTGAGGTCCCCTCGCTGTTGGATAACTCGAGTGCCTCGGAAACCATAATTGCCGGCTGGCGGGTCCTGCGCGAAGTCAGTTCCACGGCTGGTCGCTTAGACAAGTACCTCGTACAGGAAGAAGCCGGAGAACGCCAGGCAACCCTGACTCTATACCACCATGGATGGGAGCCGGACCCCTCTGTCTATGACGCGTTGCGACGAGTTTCGCTGGAGTACATCCCGCAGATTTTGGCTACAGGGCGATGGCAGGACCGGGCATTTGAGGTCATCGAGGAGCTAACGGGTGGAACGCTTGCGGAGTTGGGCATTGTTGCAACTGATGAAGAATCGGCACGACGCATCGCTTACGAGCTTGGAAAGGCACTAGAGGCCTTGGCCGAGGTGGGACTGCGGCACCGCGACATTCGCCCCGGTACGCTGCTGGTGCGCAATCGCAATCCGCTGGACCTGGTTATCGGCGCCTTCGAATCTGCGCGGCTTTCGGAATACGACTTGGACATCGTCTCTCCGCTCGAGGTAACCCGGTACACGTCGCCCGAGGCGGTTGCTGGAGGCGTTGCGGCCGCCTCGGACTGGTGGAGCTTGGGTATCGTGCTGCTTGAGCAGGTGACTGGGGGCAAGTGCTTCGAAGCCATCGACCAGCAAGCGTTTCTCATCCACGTGCTTGCGAATGGCGTGCCTATCCCCCCAGAAGTGCCTTCTAACGTTGCCCTGCTGTTGCGCGGGCTACTGACGCGTGACAGGCACAAACGCTGGAAGTGGAAAGAGGTACAGGCCTGGCTGAATGGGCAATCGCCGGAAACGACTGAACCAGAGCAAGTAGGTGGAGAAGGGGGCGGTCCGGCAATTCCGCTTGGGGGCAAGAAATACAGCACCCTCACTTCCTATGCGCTTGCCGCAGCCTCGGCCGAACATTGGGAAGAAGCTCGAGACCAACTGCTGCGAGGAGTTGTCACAGATTGGGTGCAGCAAAAAACCGCACCGAATAGTAAGGTCGCTGCCCTGCGGCGTATCGTCAAAGACGAGTCTGTCACTGACGACTGGCGTCTGGTTGTAGCGCTGAAGGTCTTGAACCCGGATATGCCTCCTGTGATGAAGGGGGCAATCGTCAGTCCGAAGTGGCTTCTGGAGAACCCTTACGAGGGGTATGAGCTCATTTGCGGACCTGTCCCAGACCTGCTTCACGAGCTGGACCAAGACGGCTGGCTCCTGCGCCTCAAAGTGCGAGTGGCAGCAGTCCGCGAGCGAGCAGAGCACCTGAATATCGACCTCGACGAGGACACGCTGCGCGTGTATTTGTTGAGCACATCCAAAGCCCGATTGAGCGCGGAATGGAACACCCGCCGCAGCATCTTCCCGGACTCGGAACACCTTGGGCTGCTGAATCTTCTGGAGCGGCGCAGCCTGGCAGAGGAAGACCTCATAGTGGTGCTGAGTGCTGCGCCCACTCTGTTCCACTCACGTGACGCGCTGGTCGAAGAAGCGCGACGGCTCGCACTCGCCGGAGGGGTACCGACTTTTGATGTCGCTGCCGCTGGGGATATGGTCACCTGGCCAAGAGGTGAAATATTGGAGTTGGTGACCGAGCGAATCGAAGGCTTTGCTGAATGTGCTTATCCGGTTGTGAACGATTGGGCGGACAAGTTCCGGCTGGACCGCCGCCTGCCGCTTTCCCACGCGCTCGTTCTCCTTTCCGTACCGGCGGAACAGTGGCAGGAGCCGCGTAAGCAGCAATACGTATCTCAATTGCTCTCCTTCTTCGAAAAGAAGGTCGTAGCAGCCGTCATGCGAGGCCCCCTCGTGCGCATGACTATAGGCAAGAGCACTCCAAGGGTGGACATCAGGGAGTTGCACACCAAGCGGATGGATGCAGCCGGGCTTCTTGACCATTTGCTCAAGCGCAATGTGACCCCTCTGACTCTGGACCCGACAGCACTAGACCCCTCAACTACGACAGCATTGCGGCTTCAGGCACTCGACCGGAGCAGCGCGCTGTACAAGCGGGACACGGGCATCGACGGTTTGTATCTCGGCTTTCCATTCCTGCTCACAAGAGAAAACAAACCTGGTGCAAGGGCGCGCATCGCGCCAGTTCTCCTTTGGCCAGTTCGCGTGCGGCACGAAGTTGGCGCACGCACCAACGTCCAGATTTCCTTTGACAGCGAACGAGAGGAGATTCGTCTCAATCCAGCCTTGGAGACAATTGTTGGCCAAGAGACCGTCAAAAAATGGGCGAAGCTGGCTGACGAACTTCTCGGACGCTCGGCCCTCCGGGCTGCAGACGTAGTCGACGCGTTTGGGACATTGGCTACCCCCCGCTCGAGAGAGCTTGCGCCACTACCGAACCCTAAGACAGAGATATCCGTCAACAGCATGCACCTTGAATGCGCGGGGGTGCTGTTCCACATGACTTTCATGGGGCAGGCTATCGGGGAGGACATTCGAAACCTGAGGTCACTGCCGCCATCCGGAACTGGTCTGGAGACAGCACTGCGATTGCGCTCAGCAGAGGCCCCTGCGACGCCCGCTGCCCCGAGGCCCAAGGAGTTAGAGCGATTCTTTACGGTCTTCAGTGACCCGTCGCAGGAGTCTGCTGTGCTGCAAGCGAGGGATGCACCAGGTTTGCTGGTCGAAGGACCTCCCGGTACGGGAAAGAGCCAGACCATTGTGAACATGGTGGGCGATGCCATTGGACGCGGCAAGAGCGTCCTCATCGTTTGCCAGAAGCACGCGGCACTCGAGGTCGTGCACAAGCGTCTGGTCGCCGAAGGCCTGAATGAACGCGTCGTCATGGTCAACGACGTCAACAAAGACCGACAGCCCATAGTTCGTGCGGTTCGAGAGCAGCTGGACACAGTTTTGAGGCGGCCGACAGATGCGGCTGCTCAGATTCAGCGCAAGAGGGCGGTTGTGGCGGCTCGAATTGAGTCGAATGAAGCCACTTTGGACAAGCACCACACAGCATTGCACCAAGTAGACGCGGCGGTTGGTCTGAGTTACCGCGTGCTGCTTGGAGAACTCATCGAAATCGAGCAGGCTGGCACCACCCCAGAAGTGCCGGCACTTCGAGCGATGCTCCAGCGCCTGAATATCGGTGACCTCGCCACCTTGGAGGAGGAGGTCGCGTCAGCGGTTTGCCCTTGGCTACCGGCGAAGCACGAAGGAAGCGCCCTTGCGGCTCTCCAGCCATTTGCAGCGGACCTCGCGACGTTGAACGACTTCCGCGATGCGTTCGACCGGTTCGCCACGGCCGAGGGCTCGCGTCACGAGGTGCTGAACGCTCGGACATCTAGCTTCGAGGTTGACGACCCGAAGCCGCACCGTACCTGGCTGTCTTCGTATGGCAACGAATTTATCTCCTTGTCCGACGAACAGCGCGCCTTCCTGGCGAAGTGGCTCTCGCTGTTTCGTGGTTCTTCATCCGCAGAACCGGTGGGCCTGCGAACAATCGATGAGTTACGCAAGTTGCGCGACCGGCTCTCAGCTTGCCGCAGCCAAGACCACGACGAAAGGCTGTCGAGCGTTCTCACGCGTTTACCAACAGACGGCCTCAATAAGCTGCACAGCTTGACAGCGGAAGCTGTTGAGCCGCCGAGTTTCTTCGGACGGCTAAACATCATGCGCAAGCTGCGCAAGGGGAAGGTCTCCACGTTCCTGAAATCTGCTGGCGATGTGGCGACAGAAGAGCGAATGGTGAAGCTCCTCGCAGCGGTGCAGCTGGAGCAGACCTGGCGCCCGCTACGCATAGTTGCCGGTCAGCTGCACTCCCAGCTATCGCTTCCTGCCCTAGATGCCGATGCGGGGCCGACCATGCTGGCAACGATGACAAAGACGCTTTCCTTGCTTCAGGCGGTGGCGACTCAAGCAGCGCACCTGCATTCCGCTCCACAGGCGAATCTCATGGATGGTGCCGCCCAGACAGGAAGCCGAGACTCTTTTCTCAAGCTGTTTGCGGAGTTCGACTGCGCATTTGCAAGGCACGAGGTGCGCGTAGGTAGCCTCGTTGCGCTTAAAGATTTGCAGCCCTGGATGCAGTCCACCTGGCTGCAGGAATGCCAGCAAGCCATCATCTCCAACGAGGGGAACGGGCAGCGCGTTACTTCAATTGGCGCAGCGATGCACTCGCTCGCCGCTTACCAGCTGTTCCGGGGGCGTGCAGCGAAGCTCTCTCAGCAAGCCACCCAGGTCTTCGTCATCCTCCGTACAAAGGAAGGAGTGCTGGCGGCGGTGCCGAAGGCAGAGCTGGAAACCACGACCCGCCGCATTCTGAATCGAGAGGCACGACTGGCCTGGAAGCAAGCCATGGAGCAGAGCACGCCTGAACTGTCGATGGAACGGCAGGCATTGACCCAAAAAGTTTCGGTGCTTGAGGCAAATGACAAGGAAATGCGGCTTCTGAACCGCCAACTGCTACAGGTGAACTTTGACCTGGCCGCCATTCGTCCGGTCCGGGAATGGGAGGACATAACCAAGCTGACCGGTGTTCGTGCTCGGCGCTTGAGAGAGTTCGTCGAACTCGGTGCCGGTCTTGGGCTGATGAAGCTGCGCCCTGTTTGGTTGATGAACCCGGATGTTGCAAGCCGAGTGTTGCCGCTCAAGCCCGGTCTGTTCGATACCGTCATCTACGACGAAGCGTCTCAGATGCCGGTGGAGTTCGCCCTACCAACCCTCTTCCGCGGTAAGGTGACCGTAGTGAGCGGCGACGAGAAACAGATGCCACCCACGGCATTCTTCGCGGGCAAGGTTGAGAGCGACGAGGGCGATGCTTTTGACGGCGAGACGCCAGACATGGATGCCCCTGCGGAGGAGAAGGACGCTTTCGAGGAAACCTGGAACCGCCGGGAAATTAAAGACTGCCCGGATTTACTGCAACTTGCCCGCACGAATCTGCCCAACGCGCGTCTACAGATTCACTACCGTTCCATGTTCCGCGAGTTGATTGGGTACTCCAACGCAGCGTTCTACGCAAACGACTTGAGCGTTCCAGTGCGGCATCCCGAGGCAATCGTCAAAGCTGAGCGACCCATCGAGTTGGTGAGGGTCGATGGCACCTACACGGACCAGACAAACCCCGCTGAAGCCCAGCGCGTGGTCGAAATCATCGCCCAGCTTTGGAACGTGCCACAGGGTCAACGCCCTTCGGTGGGTATCGTTACCTTCAACCGCAAGCAGGCTGATGTCATCGAAGACGCCTTGGAAGTCCGTGCGGAGGAGGACGCCGTCTTCAGGGTTGCTTACGGTCAGGAAAGTCAACGCTACGAGGACGGCGAAGACATGAGCGTCTTCGTCAAGAACGTCGAAAACGTACAGGGTGACGAGCGCGACATCATCGTGTTCTCGTCAACTTTCGGGCGAAACGCTCAAGGCTCGTTTCTGCGCTTTTTCGGTGTCCTAGGGCAAAAGGGGGGCGAGCGACGTCTGAATGTGGCCGTTACCCGCTCGCGTAAAAAGGTTTACATGGTGACCTCTATGCCGATTGCAGAAATCAGCGACCTCCTGAATACGCGGCGTCCGCCGGCGACGCCTCGGGACTTCCTTCAAGGCTACATGGAGTACGCGCGGCTTGTCTCAATCGGAGAGTTTGCTACTGCCAAAGCACTGTTGGCACGAATTACTTCGCGGCAGGAAATCGTTCGGTCCGGGTCACCTCGCGATGGCGCCGATGATGCGTTCTACCGTTCGGTGGGCGACTTTCTGCGCTCGCTGGGCTACGAGGCAAACGCATCTGATGACGCAGATGCCTTCGGCCTGGACTACGCCATCGAGCACCCCGAGACAGGTCTTTTTGCTATCGGAATCGAATGCGACTCGCCGCGACATCCTCTGCTTGCGCATGCCCGTGCCCGCGAAGTATGGCGTCCACAAGTACTTCAACGCTCACTGCCGGTATTGCACAGGGTGTCCTGCCACGGCTGGTTCCATGAAGGGGAGCAGGAGCGCGTCAGGTTGCTTGATGCCGTGAAACTGGCGCTAGCTGTGAGGCATGAACCATGAGCGGGCCAAAAGTTGTGCGAGTCGTCACCCGTGAAGAGCTCGTAGCTGCAGGCACCTTGGCTCTCGCACGCCTTGATGCAGCGGTTTCGCAGTGGAAGCTTGGATGCGGTGATGTCAAATTGGCTGACCTTGAGGCAACGAAGGAGCGCCGTGACGAGTTGGCGGCTATGCTCGCTGCGGACAGGTTTGCGGAGTTCGGACAAGCGGCGGCCAAGGAAATCGATTTCTTGGAAGCTGACGCAGCGCGGCGCCGAGAGCGCGCCGCACAAGTTCGTGCGCAAGAACGGCTTCGCCAGTCAAGCGGACAAGAGCTGGCCCGAACCCTACTGCGAGCGGGAGCCGACTTAAACCAACAAGTGCGTGCAGAGCTGGAGCAGGCCGCAACCGGCCTCCTTTCCGTGGGTGAGATGGACGCGGCACTATCACGTGCAAGACAAGCGCTATTCCAGGTCCCGGCTCAGGGCGCCAGCGCTGAACAGAAAATCCTGGCGCAGCGCTTGGGAGGAAGCGAAACCGATACGTCCTTTGAAGCTTGGAGAGCTAAGGCATCGAAGCCAGACGTTCGTCTTCAGTCCGTGTTCACCCACCTTGCAGAACTTGAGGCACTTGGCTTCGCGGATGCGGGCGAGTTGGAGGCGCAGCTGCGCGCCGTGCAGGCAATAGAAAACGAGTCCACCCGCGACATGCGCTTGGACACGCTCGTTCTCGCGCTACGCAAGACGAAGGACGGCGCATTGGCCAAGATGAAACTACTCAGACAAGTCGAGGGCCTCAACGCGGAGCTATCTGCTATCGCTAGCGAGTCCGAGACGCTCGCGAAACTGCGTAGCGCAACGCTGAGGATGGACTTGGAGCATCTGCAGGTACTGGTCGCCCTCGGTCGTGAGGAACTCGCCAAGACCCAAGCTGCTTTCGCTGCTGCTGCCCGACGCAACGCAGTCCTTGGAGGGCTGCAGAAGCTTGGTTACCAAGTGCAAGAAGGCTTGGCGACCGTGACCCCCGACTCTGGGCGCCTTGTTGTTCGAAGCCCTTCTCGTAGCGACTATGGGGTCGAGGTTGTTACGGGCGCGAACCACAAACTGCAGGTCAGGTCTGTGGCATTCGACGCTACTCGCGACGCATCGCAGGACATCGCCGAGGAGCGACGATGGTGTGGTGACTTCGGAAAGCTGCAGGCAACCTTACAAGCAAGTGGCTGCGAGGTCGTTCTGGAGAAGGCTCTCGGAGTAGGTGCGGTCCCGTTGCGAGTCGTTGAAGTCGTTGCGGAACACCGGAGACGCCAAGCTTCCTCCGGCGAGACCGGCCGGAGCCGCTAACCATATGCTAATGGTGCAAGGGATTCAGATTTTTTGTATTGAATCTCAGCCGCGAGCTGACTGTTTTGCCCTGCATTCCTCTGACTGAGCATTGGCCAATCAAATTAAGACACTACTAATGCCCCTGCCGCGCGACCTCGCCTCCCTCACTGAAGCCCATTTCGATGCGCTCATTGCTGAGCAAGCAACTGAAGGGAGCTATTTGGACTTCAAGAGAAACCTTCCCGGTCGGGATGCCGCTGCTAAAAATGAGGTGACTGCTGATGTCTCAGCATTTGCTAACAGCTCTGGGGGAGACCTCATCTACGGCATTGATGAGGACGGAGAGGGCCGCGCTGCGAGCGTCGTTCCGCAAGTCGGGAACAGGGATGAAACGGCGCGGTGGTTTCAAGATGTCTTGATGAGTAGCATTGAGCCGAGAGTCCCAGGCATCCAGGTTCAAGCAGTTGATGTAGCCGGGGGATTCGTGCTTGTGGTGCGCGTCCCTCAAAGCTGGGCCGGACCACATCGGGTGACCTCCAACCAGCACTTCTATGTTCGTGAGAACGGACGGAAGCGCCAACTGAACGTTCCTGAGATTCGAGGCTTGTTCTTGCGGTCTGAACAGCAAGCTCAACGAGTACGGGACTTCCGTACAGAGCGGTTGGGAAAGCTGCTTTCAGGAGAGGGGCCTCATCCCCTGGTACCTGGTTCGTTGCTTGTCTGCCACTTCGTGCCTACACAAGCAGCACTAGGCCTCGTCAACGTCGACCCCGTGCGATACACGGTTGACAACGCCCGTCGGCTTCCTGTTTTGGGGATGGTTGGGCTCGACGCGCGCATTAACTTGGACGGTGCGCTTGCAGTGCGCAACCCGAACCCTCGCGGCACGTTCGGCTACTCGCAGCTATTTCGTAGCGGCTTTTTCGAGACAGTAAAAGTGCTGGAAAGTCGGGAGGGCGGGCACGCAGCTCTGGGCAGTCAGACCTACGAAGAACAGGTCATTCGGGTGCTCGACTTGCTGCGTGAAGAGTATTTGCAGCTCGGGGTAGGGCTGGAAATGACCTGCATGGTTTCTATTCTCGGAGCAAAACGGGTCGAGCTCGGGTTGGATAAATGGCGGTACCACTTGGAGGACCATCAGGGGTACTTCGACCGAGACGCTGTTGTCCTGCCAGACGTACTACTTGCTCCTGAAGTACCTTCAGCGAAGGCAATGCGGCCGGTGTTTGACTTGGTATGGCAAGCCGCGGGCCTGCCCGGGTCGGACAACTACGATGACACAGGGGAGTGGCGCCCCCGCCGCTAAAAACTGCGCCCCCACACGACCGGTCTGACTTGTCCGCGCGGTGCAGCGGGGCGGAACTTCCTGCACCTTAGACGTCCAGTACGAGCGCGCACTGAAACCCAGGATTCTCAAACATGAGGTCCTTGACTCGACTGCACGAACTCGCGTTGCGCGGGTATCCGCGCGGATTGGCGACCACTCTGCAGCAGCCCACGCTGTAGTCAAACGAGTCGTGCACGTGACCATGCAGCCAAAGTGATGGACCTTGTTGAATCAAGTCGGTGAGGTCACTCACAAACGCGGCGTTGGTCGGGTCGCCGGAATATCTCGGGTGCACTGAAAGCGGATGCGGGGCGTGATGCGTGACCACGACCGTCTTGCCGTCAAACGGCCGTGCGAGTTCCGAAGTGAGCCAAGCGCGAGATTTTTCGTGCTCCCGCAGCGCATCGGCAGCAGTGAAATAGCCTCCCGCGTCGCTTCGGATTTGACGGTGGTCCGAGATTCGCAGCTCCGCGTTCTCCATCAACTGCCTTTGCGTTCGATTTGAACGCAGTCTGTAGTCTGTCCACAAAGTGCAGCCTAGGAACCGAACACCGCAGCAATCGACCACGTCTCGCTCTAGGAAACGTACAGAAGTGCCCTCGGCAGCGTCGCGAAGTTCGGACACCGTGGTGCTCCAAGACGCTCCGTAGGCTTCATGATTCCCTGCAACGTAAAGCACAGGCACAGGCCAGTCTCGAAACAGGTCGAGCGCGCTCGTTCCCCGACCTATGTCGCCAGCAAGAACGAGAGCGTCAGCATCATGCGCGGGCGAAATCGTCTGCTCACCTGGAAAGTGCTTTTCTAGGTGTTCGAGATGTAGGTCCGAGGCAAGTTGAATGCGCACAGTCACTCCTGCACCTCGGCGAATCGACCGGACCTGTATCGCTCTTTGATTTCAGAATGCGTTTTCTGAGGACTCGGGGCGAGCGAATGCAAGTCGAATCCCCGAGGCGCTCGCCGCCGGTGAGCAACAAGCTTGCGCCAAAGCCTTTTCCACCAGAGCGCTGGCTCAGATGCATTCTTTTTCACAGCGGTGCTTCCTGTGAGTCGCCAGCGCCGGGAATGCGCCGCGCCACGAACTCGCTGAGTTCAATCAGCAGTTCTCCACCGCAATCAGGTGCGGCGAGCATTCGTGCAGTGAGCTCCTCGTCGCTGACTTGGTCTCGCTGCTCAAGGAATGCACGTTCCTCAGCCTCATCAACAGGCTCATTGTTCCCGGGATGTTCAGTTGTCAACATCGCCTTCCTCCAAGCTCTCGGGAAGCGCTCCTTTTGCATTGCCCACAAGCGCTGACTCGCGGGTGGACTCAAGCACACACCAATCTTCGTCCGAGAGGAAAGCAGGCGCAGACCGCATCCGTGAAATCGCTGCCGACGCATCGGAGGTCGTCGAGAGTTCAACGGTCTTTGCGCTTTTGGGGTCCTGCCGTGACATGTTGAGCTTCTCCACGTACGGACTATGCATGGAGACAACGGGCTAGGTGGGCTTTACCCCGGTTTAAGGTCGGTTTACAGCGGTACAGTGAACGCGCTCAGCGGTCACTTACTGTTCGCGTGCACGCCGCAATTTGACTCCGAGACAGCTGCACTTGAGCTCTTCACACGGCTTGCGTGGGCCTTGGTCGTGGGGGGGCGCGAAGGCGGGACTATTTGTCAATCGAGATTCTCGTGAAAGAAGTTTTGTCACCTTCTCTCTGCCTTCTGGGCAAATGTCGCCAGGAAGTCGCGTCACTGCCAGTTTGTTCGCTCGGGCGCTGAGCGGCCTCAGAGCTGGGTTTTGATTCCGCGTCTGGCAGATGCCCTTGCTCCACTGGCATTCAATACCTTTTGTCAGCGGTTGAGTCGCGGCTTGGGCGAGCCACTAAAAGACTATTTGTCCGTATCCGAGGAGTAAAAGACTCTTTGTCACTGCAAAGAGCTTTATTGTCATTCTCCACAGCGGCGACTGGGCGCTGTTCCGCACCACCGGCGTGGCGCACCTGATGAGCATCTCGGGCCTGCACGTCACCCTGTTCGCCTGGCTGGCCACGCGGCTGATCGGCGCGCTCTGGCGCCGCCTGGCCCGGCCCTGGCCGCGGCTGCTGCTGGCCGTGCCCCTGCCGCTGGCGGCCGGCCTGGGTGGGGTGCTGCTGGCCACGCTGTACGCCCTGTTTTCGGGCTGGGGCGTGCCCTCGCAGCGCACCGTGCTGATGCTGGGCCTGGTGGTGGGGCTGCGCCTGCTGGGGCGGCAGTGGCCCTGGCCGCCGCTGTGGGGCCTGGCCATGGCGGCGGTGCTGGCGCTGGACCCGTGGGCGCTGCTGCAGCCGGGCTTCTGGCTCAGCTTCGTGGCGGTCGGCATCCTGTTCGCCACCGACCCCGCGGGGCGCGACGCCCGGCCGGCGGCCAGCGAGGGGCTGGCGCGCGGCCGGCGCCTGGCGCGCGCCGCCTGGGGCCAGTGGCGCGAGCAGGCGGTGGTCACGGTGGCGCTGGCGCCGCTGTCGCTGCTGCTGTTCGGTCAGCTCTCGGTGGTGGGGCTGGTGGCCAACCTGCTGGCCATTCCCTGGGTGACGCTGCTGGTCACGCCACTGGCCTTGCTGGGCGTGGCGCTGCCCTGGCTGTGGGACGCCGCGGCGCTGGCGGTGCAGGCCCTGCACGGGTGGCTGGCCTGGCTGGCGCAGTTCGGGTGGGCGGCGGTGTTCCGCCCCATCCCGCCGCTGCCGCTGGCCGTGCTCGCCGCACTGGGCGGCGTGCTGCTGGTGCTGCGCCTGCCGTGGACGATGCGTTCGGCCGGGCTGTTGCTGGTCTGGCCCGTGTTCGCCTGGCAGCCGGCGCGCCCCGCGGCGGGCGAGTTCGAGGTGGTGGCGGTCGACGTGGGGCAGGGCAGCGCCGTGTTGCTGCGCACCGCGCAGCACAGCCTGCTGTACGACGCCGGGCCGCGCTACGGCGCGGACAGCGACGCCGGCCAGCGCGTGGTGGTGCCGCTGCTGCGCGCACTGGGCGAGGCGCCGGACACCGTGGTCATCAGCCACCGCGACAGCGACCACGCCGGTGGCGCTGGCGCGGTGCGCGCCGCCTGGCCGCGGGCGCGCTGGCTGTCGTCGTTCGACGTCGATCCGGCGCAACGCTGCGCGGCCGGGCAGTCGTGGACCTGGGACGGGGTGCGCTTCGAGGTGCTGCACCCCACGCCCGAGCTGATCCGCCCCGACGGCACGGGCCTGCTGCCGAGCAACGCCATGTCCTGCGTGCTGCGGGTGGACACCGGCCGGCGCAGTGTGTGGCTCAGCGGCGACCTGGACGCCGCGCGCGACACCCGCCTGGCGCTGGACCGGCCGGACTTGCGTGCCGACCTGCTGCTGGCCCCG
>ERZ1292640.2613-Hain-H43-02um-R1-2613-length-14350-cov-5_pt1 | contig 14350 bp, 14 predicted proteins | sample MGYA00564404_ERZ1292640 | MGnify/ENA primary metagenome ERZ1292640 (study PRJEB36523, sample SAMEA6512636) | groundwater metagenome | collected 2019-01-08 | study: AquaDiva: Metagenomics assemblies of 32 groundwater samples
GATCCAGCGTCTCTATTGCTGATGATGCGCCCATTGCTAAGTTTTCTCCTTCCCAAGTGTTGTATTTGTAACAATTCTCATCCATACGCTCAAACGGGTTTCTTCCTTGAGAATCCGTATGACTGAAATAATCATTATTTACCATATCAGTTGCCATCCAATCCGCGATGTCAGTCAGGGCGGCAGAGCTTCTCAATTGTGGAACGTCATGGCTTCTACGGTAGTCGTTGATAAGACTGAAAAGTTCCTCGACCTCAGAATTAACTTCCATCGTTCGAGCCTGTGATATTTGTGATGGATCAGATACATAATCGTTGCAGGAAGTTCCGGTTCTTCCATTATTGGCCATTGCCAATGCCACTAGTGTGTATCCCGCTCCTATTACCACAAACTTTCTAAAATTGTTCAAGTTTGGCACCTTCTAGTAAATTATAGCGACAACAACTCTTTTTATCTGGCTGAACCTTATCTTTCCAGGGTCTGTGGATGGATTATTGTCTCCTTTTACAGTGGCATACCAACCCTGTTGATCTTTACCGATTTCAATAACCCGGTGGATAAAAATCCCTTCTGCGAATTCGCTCTCATAAGAGATGATGTCCCCTAATTTTATCTCGCCTGGAGATTTTGGGACTAGCTGGATAGCATTTGCTGTTGAAGAGATGAGAGGTTCCATCGAATGCGTGTCAGTGAATTGTGACCACTGAGCTTCCTTCACATTTAGAACTACTTTGTCGTCGAAAACCAATATCTGTTCCATTTTAATTCGGTCAGCAGGCGACTCTTTCTGCGTGGGAGTTTGCGCGAGCACGGCAGGGATTATTTCTGAAAATTGCGATGGCAATTCTGTTCCTGTATGAAGAATTTCATTAGTAAAATAGCCCATAGATATCCCTATGAATAATATTAATGATATCATTACAGGACTTTTCATTTATTTTCCCCCAATTTGTTACTGTCAAGTGACACTACTTTATAAATGTTATGTTCAGAAACATTTAAAATCAGGGAGCAAGAAAATAGAATTATGCGACTATTATCTATGCTGCTAATAGCTCTAATATTATTAGCTGGATGTGCCCAAATAAGCGAGGAAAAGGCACAAGCAATTGCAAGGGTGTTCATCTCGAAGCAAGTTAAGCTATTCATCAAAACTAACGAAACATTAAACACAAATATCACAGACGAAAAAATAAGCATGGTTTCATTGCAAAAAACTCCTCAAGGATATAGCCTGGCTTTTAATATGAGCGGCAATGTCAATGGGCTTGAAAAAACTGCTATTGTTAAAATAGGAGTTTCTAATGAAGGAAAAGTCATAACTCTAAACGGACAAAACATTCGCCAAAGATAAGCAATCTTTATAAATCCTTAACCAAGGTTCTTGAGAATGCTTTTCAGAAGATTGCTCCTCTATTTGCTGATATCTGTGCTGCTTTTAGCCACAGTGCGAGCTCAACAATACGAACAAATAATTGCGAATTCTGCAGACTGGCACGATGTTTACTCGACTATAATCTTCGGAAAATTGCAGGGCATCCAAACCAATTTCCTTGTTGGCCAACCCCATGCAAATATACTACTTTTCAGCATACCTAAGACGCGTAGTGTCTTGATCGTAAGCTCGAGCAGAAACAGCTATGCGGTAGGCTACAAATCACTTTTTGACGCACAGGGATATCCGTCAGTTTCTGAACTCTCCTTAACCAACATAAACCTAGAGCTTGCCAAAAGACTGCCTCAAACAAAGAATTTCATAATCCTGGATGATAGCTATGGATATAATGCAATATCAGTTGCACCCTATGCAATTGCATCGAATTCCTACATTCTTTTCGTCGACAGGAGGAATATCAATCAAATAGTGGACTTTCTAAATACAAGGAACCCAACTAAAGTCCTTTTGTATGGTGAGCTAGACAGGGAAGCCAGAACCAGACTGGCAGCATTTACCCCTGAAACAATCAATCAGGGAGACCGCTACATGAACAATGTAGAAATTGTTAAGAAATTCCGCCAAATAAAAGGAACCCAGCAAGTCCTCTTCTCAAATGGAGAGTTTTTGGAAGATCAACTATTGGGGGGAGTAGAACCTGTGTTATTCATCGGAACGAACAATGTTCCTGAAGCCATTGCGAGCTACATAAAAAGCAGCGATATTAAAGTTGGAGTTCTTGTTGGTAATGAACTCATAGGAACCGCAACTACGATAAGAAGACAGCTTGGCATTTCTGTTTTTGTAAAATTTGCACAAAGCGCAAGGCTTCCTGGCGGCAGTATAGCTAATGTCGAAGACCTTGACCGCTATCCGCTGCCAAAATTTGCTCTCAACCTCGCCATACATTCAGTTAAGTACAATGAGCTGACAAGACAGCTGGAAATTACTTACAAGAATCTTGTCGACCAGGGAACTTATCTCAAAGGAACAATAATAATTCGCTCTAACGAAGGAGCCCAAACAATCGGTGATCTCGAGCCAATATTCATCGAAGGAAATGAATACAGAACTATAGTTTATCCATTTCAGGAACCACTTACCGGAGATATAAGGGCAGAAATTTTCACACTCTTCGGTGAATCAAGAAGATCCTTTGAGTATTCCTTAAGACAAACTGTCACTGTCGACAAGGTCAGCGTAAAAGATGACACCTTAATCGAAATCGTAGACTTGGTATATGATAAAAGCCGCCATGAATTTATCGTGACCATCAAAAATGTTGGAACAATTGATGCTTATGTGAACGCTGAAATCGTCGACTTACTCGTAAATGGTGAAGCAACATCATACGGTTCAAAAGAAGAAACACTCATTCCAGTAGGAAAAAGTGTAAAAATACGGATTCCTGTGGACGAACTCACTGAAGCTGACCTTGCAGACAATCCGAAAGTCACATTAGTCGCGAAATATGGTGCACGGCAAAATATTCTGACAAAACAGCTCCGACAAGAATTTGATTTGACTTTCAAAGGAATTGATTACACTATATACGTACTCGCTGCGGTAGTAATAATCTTGCTGCTGCTTATACTTACCAGGAAAAAATGCAAGAAATGCGGCAGAATGAACAACAGGTTCGTTAAAAAGTGCAGCCGCTGTGGTCACGAACTTTAACTCTCATGGAAGAGGCTCCCTCCTTCCGCCATATTTTTTTGGTGATAATCGCACTTACAGCTATCTCTGCGCTCCTAATATTTTTTTTTTTAAAACCTGAATTGACAGGAAGGGTTGTTACAAGGACAACGGTAATAAATGCACAACAAGCCTCATGTAATTTCACGCTTTCAAATGGCTGGAATTTAATTTCTATCCCCTGCGCACCATTCAGCGAATACTCGGTCGGAGAGTTCAGTGGGCTTTTCAACATCAGCCCAGTTTCAATACACACCTATTTGGCGTCCGACAGTTCAGATCCCTGGAAGGCATACAAATCCGGACTTCCAGCGTGGGTAGTGCAGGACATTAACTCAATTTCTGACAAGAATGGATATTGGGTAAACATGAATGACTCTGGACGATTAGATGTAACTAGTGTTATCAATACCCCGCGAACAATAGCAGTTGTAGCTGGATGGAATCTTGTAGGCTATCCGACTAAAAATCCAAAAAGAGTAAACGAATCACTCGTCACTTTATTCCCCAATTGGAGAGAATTAAGATATTATAATTCGAGTGATTCAAGCTACTATGTTTTCTACAATATTACTCAGACAGGAGATTTCACCAATCAAACACCTTACAGCGGATATTGGATTTACATGAGTACCTCTGGAACATGGGTGGTATCTTGGTAAGACGATTCACTTGTCTGGTCATGCTGATCTTATTGACATCAATAGTCGCCGCAGTGCCACCGATTGCAACAGAATTCTACGGATCAATCACTGATAAAGGTTTACCAATAAGCTCTGGAACCATTTATGCAAACACGACAGGAAATGTGGTATGCGGCACCTTCACAATTTTGAATAGCGGAAAATACGGCCTTCTTTCCTGCAAAGGAGATGATCCAGACACAATTGGCGTTGAAGGGGCAGTTGGTAGTGAAGTTATACATTATTCTATTGGAAGTACCCCGCTAATTAGTTTCGGTCTTTCATCCTGGGCTTTCGGCGAATTCAGGGAAGTAAACCTCTCAACTCTAGCAGTTTGTACTGACCTTTACTGTGACGAGCAACAAAGCGAGACTTGTTCTAATTGTCCACAAGATTGCGGCCTGTGCGCAGGCAACGAATCGAATGCAACTGGAAACTTTTCAGGAAATAATACTGGTAACCAATCGGGTAACGGCACAGGAACGGGGTCGGGAGGAGGAAGTGGAGGTCAAGCAACCTCGGGAACCAGCGGGGGTGGTAGTTCAGGAGGAGGTGCAGCAGGCTTGCCGCTCGAGTGCAAAGAAAGATGGGAGTGTGGTATATGGCGCCCAAGATTGTGCCCTCCGAGTGAAGAGCAAATAAGGATTTGCAGGGACTTAAATAATTGTCAAACAACAAAAGACAAGCCCCCAACAAAAAACGCTTGTAAATATCAAGGTTCGTGCAGGGATGATGTTAAGAACAACAACGAAACTGATGTTGATTGTGGAGGAGACCTATGTGATCCTTGCGATATCGGGTTTAGCTGTTTGATTGGCAGGGATTGCAAGAGTACTTATTGTGATCCATCTAAATTTGTGTGTGCATTCCCAGAAAAGCCCGCGCCAGTTATAACAAAAACACCTCCTGCCGAGCTAAATATACCTGGCCTGGTTTTGGTGTGTGGCAACAAGATACCGTGGGCAATAATGATTCTTATGTTGATTTTGTCCTCTCTTCCAAAAATACTAGTTCATTTTTACATAAAATATTATCTTCCAAAATACCACAAGAGATATAGAACCTGGAAGCAGGAAGATAAGTTTGCCTACCAAATAAAATTGAGAAGAAGAGCGCACTGGCTTACAATTGCTCTACTTTTTGTTGCTGCATTTGTCTCATTCTACGCGTACCTTTTCTTTGGTTGCCCTGACTTTTTAGGATTAGGGCTGCTCATTTTGATTATAATTGCCTTGATAATATTTTATTCTCTTTACTCGATGATGAAATTTTTCGAGTACCATGAGGAGAGGACTCACGAGGAACTAAGAAAACTGATGAGCAAACACTTGGGGCATTTACAAAGGCTTATTTCAATAGAGCAAAAAACACTCGCGATTATAGAGAAAGAGCTCCTTGAACTCTGGCCGGAATTCCAGAAATCAGGAGAGGATAACAGCATTAAAGAAAAATTAGAGCCTTTTACAATAGAGCTTGCTGAAACGCTAGACCTCAGAACTAAAGGCAAGCCAATTGAGCAAGCAGAGAAAAAACTTGTGGAGCTTGCAAAGCCTTTGTTAGAAGACAACCTACTTAAGAATCTCGAAGAAAGAAATTCAACTTTTAAGCGCCTGATGGACCGGTTGAGACTTCTGGAATCGCATTATAAGCAAGCTCAAGGAATCGAAAAAGAAGGCAATTAATCGCATTGTTCTGTTTCAATGATTATTTCTTCATTTATTCCCTCAAATATCATTTTTATCATAATTGTGAGATTTGTATAGAAAAATATATAAATAATCAATATCATAAATGTCATATTTTAGTATATTGGTCGTTAAATTACGGAACAGGAAGACAAAACGCATGGGCAAACGCGTCAACATAGAGCTAAAAGACCAGACTCATACACAAGCTAAGGTAATTGCAGTTCTAAAGAACATTACGCTAAATGAGTACTTCGAAAAAGCAATAGAGGAGGCAATAAAGCGTGATTTCGCGCTACTTGACAAGCTCAAAAAAAAGGAATAAAGCAGTGCTAATAGCAATGCTTCTTCTCCTATTTGCAATCCCCTTAGCGTTAGCAGCACCTCCAGTTTTCGACGCTGTGCCTCCGCAAACAGGCTCAGAAAATAATGTGTTGCAATTCACAGCGCATGCGGTAGATCCTGAAAACGAACAAATAACTTATGGGCTCACGAACCCACCGGTTGGTGCAGCGATAAACCCTCAGACTGGACTCTTCTCCTGGACGCCTAATTACCAACAGGCAAGTGCTTATACACTGACTTTAACAGCCACTGCAGGAAATGACACTATCCAAACCACTGCAACCGTGCAGATACTTAACACAAATAGGCCTCCTGAATTCGCACAACAGCAGTCATACACCGTAGCAGAAAACAGTAATGTGCAATTCAGCGTTTATGCAGTTGATTCTGATGGCGATACAGTAACTTACAGCGCAGCGTCAATGCCGCAAGGTTCAACTTTCCTCGCGGGAACAGGACTATTCCTTTGGGCTCCAAATTATCAGCAGTCAGGAATATACCTTGTACAATTCATTGCAAGTGATGGACAAATTACCTCCACTCAGACAATTCAGATAACGGTAACAGATTTCAATACTGCCCCAACTATAACAGTTATAAGCCCACAGTCAAGCATCGACTCATCATTCACTTACTTTAATATAAGCACAAACACAAATGCAACCTGCAAGTATGCAAGTTCTGATATCTCATACGATTCAATGACCACTTTTGAAAAATTCAATGGATTGTCGCATTCAAGCTTGCTCACAGGACTCTCTGGAACAACTACTTTCTACATAAAATGTAAAGGCAATGGAGGAGACTTAAGCACTGCCCAAAAATCAATAAGCGTTGCCCAAGGCCCAAAAGCCGAAATAATCCTTGATCCTGATTCGCCAGTCAGACCGGGGCTTGTAACAGTAACAGTTCAAACAACAACGTCTTTACAAAGCACGCCTTCGCTTTACTATTTTTTCGACGAGTCGCCCGGAGATAAAAAATTCGTTTCTCTCGAACCTATGGCTGGTTCAAGTTCACTATTCACAGGACACATAGTGATCCCGAAGTTGACTGGAATAAAGACCGGCACTTTTGAATACCATGGAATTGACGTTTCAGGGGCTGCAGGTAGCGAAATTAAAAATGGTAAAACATTCATAGCTGACGACCAGGCACCTTTGCCACCAAAAACTTTCACAGCAAAATCTGTTCTTGGAGGAATTGACCTAATCTGGTATTATACCGGAGAGACAATTAAAGAGTACAAAATTTACAAAAACGCGAACCAGGGAGTGACTTATAATGATTATTACACAAGTGTAAATGGAACATCTTTCCTTGATACAAATGTTGCAGCGAATACTCCGTATTATTACAAGATAACTGCAATAGACCAAGCAGGCAATGAAGGTGATCTTTCTCTTGAAACAATGGCTGTAGCACCAGATATGAAAAGCCCAACACCTGGTACTTCCACAACTACCGTAATCGAGCCCAGGCTTTCGCTATTAAAACATAAGCAGCTAAATTCAACTATAAAAGAACTTGAACGAACAATGCTCGACCTCGAGTTGGTCGACGGTACACTTGAAACTAATAAGGCGACTGATGTTATTACCGCACTGAAACTAAGAGCTACAACAACGCAATTGAAATCGGAAGTAGAGGCAATGAGAAACGAGCTAAAAACCCAAAACATTTACGAAATCGGTGATGAAGATGTCGACAGGCTCGTTGAAAAAGCAATGCTTAAAATTCGAAAAGCGAACCAAAGCGCTGCAAAATCCGTTACAATAACTGATAGCTCCGAAAGCATACAGGCACTTTCTCTTGATAGATTAGAATCGCTTGCTGAATCAATCTCCCAGAAAATCAACTTTACAAAAAGCCAGCGTGAGCAGTACATTAACCAGTTCAAAGATTGGAATAACAAACTCAAAACTCGCGTAATCGCGAATAGTATCACATTAACTTATCTTGATGGCAGGTCAGAGTTTGTAACACTTGTCATAAAAGAAGTCACTTACGAAGGCTCCGCTCCAGCAAAATCCGCTTGGGTGTTGGAAAAAATACCAAAAAACGTTGCTGAAAAAACATCAGAGATTCAATTTGACCCGCAGCCTACAGTAATCGAAACAGATCCACTTGTGAAATTCAAAATGCCTGAAAATGACCTTCAGCATATCCGATATCAATACCTCTTAAACAAAAGACTTAGCAACGACGAAGTTAAAGGAACGATGGTTTATTTACAGCAGGATGCCGATTTTTTCATAACACAATATCCTTCAAAAATAAGCTCCTTTGCGATTATTCCGAAACTAGGCAAAGGTTCATTGGGGATGGTTATTATAGTTATTGGCACCCTCGCAATATTGGGTTTGGGAGGGGTTTACCTCTTTCTTGTCGAGAAAAACAAAAAAGTTCAAAAAGCTCAAAATGAAGAACTTCAAACTCCAATACAGCCTGCTCAGCAAGATCAGCAGACTAATCAGGTTCAAAATAACTCCTTAGAACCAGCCAAAAACAACAAACAACCCCAGCCAACATTTTATGTGGCTGACGGAAGGCAGCTAAAAAGTGTTCCAGAGCTATTAATAGCATTAGAATCAATTAGTAGCGAAACCTTCTCGAATCACGTCACTAATGACAAAAATGATTTCTGCAGATGGTTGCATGAAGGATTAGGTGAGACGGATATAGCATTCAAATTATACGGCATTAAGGATAAGATTGAGTTCAAGAACAAACTCCTATTATTATATAGCGAAAAAGTGCTAAGAGCTGCAAAGAATACTGTGCTATAGGCTTATTCATATCACCTCCCTTTCATCGTTGTTTCCAGCCTTTGTTTATATATCCCCTATTGCAATCCCACAAAGTTTATATACTACTTATGCTTCTAATATACGAAGTCGTATACTGATACACAATAAAATGGATTTAGTATATCAATATGGGATTAAAGTGAAAGAATGAAGAAAGTAACAGCACTCGGTCTGCTCCTTGCAACACTGACATTATCTTTACTATTTTACCTCTATCTACCTTTCATTCAATCTGTTGGAGCAGGGCTAAGCAATCAATCTTCATCAGCCTTAGTAATAACTAGAGTGAATGTCACTAACTCTCCTCCATTTGTAAGCAACTTGAGCATAACTACTCCCGTGAATCTTGCGCCCAATAGCAGTGTTAACCTTACTTGTAACGCAACTGTTCTTGATTATAACAATTGGAGCGATATAAAACAAGTCAATTTTTCGTTCTTTAGCTCGAATCTTTCCTCGAGCGAATTCGCTAATACTAATAGATCCCACTATGACCTTTTCAATTGCACCAGCTCTGAAGAACTAAGCCCGTATGAACGGAGATATAATTGTTGGGCAGTAGTGAACTACAATGCTTTCTTTGATAACTGGACTTGTAATATTACTGCAGTTGATGTTGCAGGATTGCAAAATACAAAGAAAATAACTACAACTGTTAACGATTTAATATCTTTTTTTGTGCCTGACGAACTCAACTTCGGAGATGTGCCTGTAACAAACACTTCAGCAAATTTCCATTTAAACATGACTAATTTTGGAAATCAACCGCTTAATTACAGTGCCTATGCTTACGCAGCCACAGAAAATGATAGTGCTGTAATGCTCTGTCAGTTTGGTAATATAACGATTGGAAATATGAAATTCACGGTAAACCAATCTAACATATCTTCTCTTATCGATTTCGATAACGAATTGACACAAGTTAACAATAGTAATGCAACACGTTCAAGCTTAGGTGTCGTTACCTATCCCTACAATGAGACGCTAAGTAACCCTATAAACGGTTCAACTTGGAGATTGCGCGTACCCCTTGGACCCGCCGGAACACCTGCAGGACTCTGTAATGGCTCCCTTATAATAACTGCATTCAAAGCATTTAACTCGGTGGCATGATGGTAGACCAAATAACAATAATACAATGGACAAAGGGAGAGGATGAAAAACTCCGCGAAATATACCCGACGTCTGAAAATGACGGTCTAATGAAGACCTTCAAGAGAAGCCTTGAAGCTATCCGAGGAAGAGCTCACCGGCTTAAGATAAAGCGAAGCGGTTTCATGCTTCAGCAGACACTTAAAGCCCGAGCTAAAGAACGTTGGGCAAACAGGAAGTCAAAGTAAGCTTTTTCTTTAATCGAATTATGTTTTAGTTGATTAAAGTGGTTAACGGTCCCTCTATCTTTGTTATGCATTTTTTCTTCCAAAACCTTAATTTCAAGGCCATTTTGAGAGACTTTTTTTAGATCTGCTTTCTCGTCGATAAAACTATTTTTGTTATTTTTTAATATATTGATTAATTAATCACAGAAAATCATTAATGAGTGTAGTAATAAAATTTATATATCTGCTTATTCTGTGTTGTTTATTATGTATTGTGATGTGTTGTGTGTTGTAGTGAATTATGCATAGTGTTTTATTATTCTCAATAATAATCTATCTATTGTGTATTATTAAATAATGTATATTCTACTATACTGTTGTTATTCAATTACCGAAATATTTAAATACAAGTTCATCTATTGATATACAAAAATGTATATCAATTGTCAAAATAAGGAAAATTCACAACCTATCTCTAAATGGCTGTTTCGGTATACTGGGGAATGAATGGAATACGAACCACTATTAACAGGAACTCGGTGGCAAATACTTGAGCTTCTAAGCGAAAAACGACAATCACCCCTTGAAATTTCAATCAGGATTAAAACAACTCTTGCAAATGTCAGCCAGCAACTCCGACTTCTCGAGGTTGCAGGATTAGTGAAAACAGAGAAACTTAGGCAGCGTGATAAGGGCAAACCGCGAATCCTTTACTCAATAGCTGATGACTTTGGATACATCGTTCTCGCAGCTCCAGGATCTGCAAGAAAATCATTGCTTTCGCTTACTTTTCATCAAAAACTTACGCTCTCACTATGGCATGTTGCTCCAAGTGATCTTCATGGACCCGCAGGAGCATTTCTGACAAAGTTTGATGAATATTCGCAAAGAATTGACGCGATTTACTTCTCAAAAAAATTCGACGAATTATGCATAGTAACAGACGCAAAGGAACTTAAGAAACTCGACGGTCAAAGTATTACATCAAAATGTATTTCAAAAATTCTGGATTTAAAAGACATCAGGCAAAAAACCGACTCAATCATTCTCTTGCATAAACGAACGGAGGTGTTGCAGGTATGACTCAGACACAGAAGAACTACATGCTGTTTATCGAGCAGCTAACTTTCACGCAAGTGAAGAGCTACTCGAGAAGAGACTTAATGAAGGAGGTAAGAGTAATATGAAAACGCTGATTAAATTTTGGCCATTCGCGGTTGTTTTCCTGGTAGCACTTGCTTATGCTGCACAGGCTGAACCCGTTGGCGCGAACGCTACAAAGGTTGGAAACTCGCAAAGAGCAGGACTTTACAATACCAGCCTTTCAGTACCGGCACAAGCAGGAAATGTTACTGAGGTATTAGTGGTGTCAAACTCAGTTACTAAACACTGGCAAGGTTATTTCGGAAATGTAACTGGGAGCATAATCCTTGCAAATGCGGCTGGAAACAATCTCTACCAATGGCCAATGGGTATTGTCAGGGGAGAAATATTTGCCTCGAGGAACAGTTCTCGAATTAATTGGACTGGAGTAAACTGCGCTGCTCAGGGGAATGTTGTAAATGAGGATGCTTACGTCAACGCAAGTCCAACTATAGATCTTGATTCGGTAAATCAGACTTTCAACTACACGACACATCCGACATTCCAGATATCTAGCAATACATTAACTGGTTGTCCTTCAACACCTGTAAATGGGTCTTCAGCTACTGCAGCAGGGTTCTGGAACGTGTTCTTGACTGACAATGGCACCGATCCAGTCTCAAGCATCGATGACATATCAATTTATGCAACGCTGATAGATGCTGACAAAATTGGATTCAATGGGAACACATACGACTTTCAGATGTTGGTAGGAGAGAATGGGAACGGCTCTGAGGAATTTCCAAACGGAAACCCGACCACGTATTTCTTCTACGTGGAGCTGAGCTGAGCGAATGATGGAGATGAACCGCGCATGAAACAAATGAAGGTGAAAAAAAGATTGGAGAGTTTCTTAGCGCGGATCATACTTCGAAATCACAGTTATGCCTTAAGAAAATAATGAAGTGAAAAGGAATCGATAGTAAATGAATGAAAAAAAGTGGAGCCTTGTGCTCATAGCTATTGGAATGATGATGATAGTGATTACAATGAAATATGCAAAAGCAGAACCAAACGGTGCAAATTTGAGTGTGCTGAATTCAAGCCGCATGAACCTGTCAAACATGGGTGCGGCAGTTCAGGCTCAGGCGGGAAATGTAACTGAGCTGAATATAGTGGGCACATCCATTACAAAATACTGGCAAGGATATTTTGGAAATATCACTGGCACTATTATGCTTGGTGATGCCAATGGAAAAAATTTATACCAGTGGGCTCTAGCTTCTCCCCGCGGAGAAATTTATGCAGCAAGAAATGGAAGTGGAATATCTTGGGCTAATGTTGGTTGTGCAAACTCAAGCCAAGTCGAAAACGAGGACAATTTTATTGGTGCAAATCCCGCGGAAACAATAGATTCAGTTAATAAAACGTTCAGTTATACCACTCATCCATCATTCGCTATTGCAGGACGCGGAATCAATGGTTGCCGAAGTGTTAGCGTGAATGGAACTGGCAATGGAGATCTTTTCTGGGAAGCGCTATTAATAGATAATGGATCGCAGGTAGCGATGTATGATGATATTTTAATTTATACGGGATTAATCGATGCTGATACTGTTGGCTTTACTGGAAGCAGTTATGATTTTCAAATGATAGTCGGGGAAAATGGAAACGGCTCAGAGGAATTTCCAAATGGGAATCCAACTAACTATTATTTTTACGTGGAGATTGAATAAAAAATGAGGAATGAATAATGAAGAGCATCACCAGAAAAACAAAAATGACCGCCGCGCTACTGTGCGTTCTCGCACTTTTTGGCGTTGCCTTGATCGCGATCATCGCGTCAACGGTTAATGCAGTTCCTGAAGGTCCTACGATTACATCCTTCACGAACTCAACAAAAGTAGACCAAAACGGGACTGTTCGTACTGATGGGAAAGGCACTATCAATTTCGCCCGGTTTAATGCAATCGCCCAAAACAAAAAATGGAAAGCGTATGTTGGAAACATAACAGGAACACTAGTTTTGCAGGACTCTGACGGCTACAACATCTACGACTGGAAGCTTACATCTGCTTTGTCAGGAACTGTTCTTGCAAGCAGGAACAATACCCTGAACTGGAGTGGAATAAAATGCTTAAATACAACAACAATAGGTGTTGAACAAATTCAGCTCCAATTTTTAACATCTCAGGAGGATAATATCAACAGGACATTCAATGCAACGAACCATACCAATTTTACTATTAATTCAATAAACCTTGGCGAATGTCCTGCAGCATACACTTATATAAACAGTACGAGGCAAGTAGAGAATAATTCGGCTAACTTGTTCCAAGAGATAGCAATTCAGGACGATTTGGAAAGGACAGCTTACGCAACAAGGATACATGCTGATATTTACAGCTACAGGAGCAACATCTCTGATTTCCAGCTGCTCATACCTGACTTCGGAAACACATCAAACACGAATACTGCTACATATTACTTTTTCGTGGAGTTGACATAATGAATAAACGGCTAACAGCCTATATTGTATTATTGGGATTGTTTATCTGCCTGGGAGTATTAATAATAATCCCAGTTCTTCAAATAGCATCAGCAGCCTTAGGCGCACCAAATGTTTCTGTCAGGACAAGGGTAAATATCACAAATTCACCACCTTCTGTGTTGAACGTTTCAATCACAACGCCTGTTATTTTATCTGCAAATACAACAACTGATATTTATTGCAATGTAACAGTCAGAGATTACAACAATGTCTCGGATATTTCTAGTCTGAATGTGACTTTTTTTAGTACTCTATATTCTAAATCTGAAAGGATAGATTTTAACCAAACACACTACTCAAATTCTTCGTGTACAAATTTTACTGATCTTTCTGAATTTACCAGAACTTACAATTGTAATTTAACATTAAATTATAACGCGGCAGCAGGAAACTGGACTTGCAACGCTACTGTCATGGATAATGCGACTATAACCGGAAGTGGGTTCTCGTACACCACAATTAATGACCTTCTGGCAATTGGTGTGGATGACCTAATAGATTTTGGGGATCTCGCAGTCCTAAATACCTCTCCAAATATCCCGTTCAATGTGACGAATTATGGCAATCTCCCACTTAATCTAACTGCATACGGTTATGGGGCAACTGAAAATGATTCGGCAGCAGTGATTTGTGATCAGGGAAACATAAGCATACAGAATCTTTTTGTCTCGGCAAATTTTACAGATATCACAGCTCCGATTGGCACAAATCTTATGATTCCTCTAAATAGTTCTAATGCAACCC
>ERZ1292640.2615-Hain-H43-02um-R1-2615-length-14345-cov-14_pt1 | contig 14345 bp, 13 predicted proteins | sample MGYA00564404_ERZ1292640 | MGnify/ENA primary metagenome ERZ1292640 (study PRJEB36523, sample SAMEA6512636) | groundwater metagenome | collected 2019-01-08 | study: AquaDiva: Metagenomics assemblies of 32 groundwater samples
CCATTTGCATCTCATTTTGGAAAAATATCTGTCTAGTTTTATGGGACCACTATAGGGTAAAATGTATTCTACTGTCTACTTATGGAAAAAAATTGACTTATTTTTTATAAGTGGTATATTGTGTATAACCGTAGAAAATAGGTATCTCAAAAAAAGAGAATAAATCCTATTGAGGTTGAATTAAACCAAGTTGGTTTATTTTAATTGTCTACGAAGGTAGACTTTTTTAATTAAATTAAAAAAATTTTTATGGCAAAAACAATCAAACAGAAACAAGGAATAATTGAACAGGCGTCTGATAAACTTTCTAAAATGAAATCAATAATTTTTATAAATTATTGTGGATTAAAAGTTAATGAACTTCAATTATTACGAAAACTTTGCAAAAAACAAAACATTGATTTTTTAGTAGTTAAAAAGAAATTATTTAAATTGTGTTTAGAAAAAAATAATCTAGGCGATATTTCTCTAAAAGATTTAGAAGGGGAGTTAGGTGTAATTTTTAGTTATGAAGATGAGATTGTTGCAGCAAAAATTTTAAAAAACTTTCAAAAAGATCATAAAATTTTAAAAATAAAGGGAGGAATTTTAGAGAAAAGTTTTATTAATGCAGATGACGTTTTAAGAATGGCTACTTTACCATCCAAGTTAGAATTGATAGCCAAGGTTGTTGGGGGAATTAACGCGCCAATTTTTGGATTTGTTAATGTTTTGGCGGGTAATTTGCGAAATTTTGTTGGAGTTTTACAAGCGATTAAAGAAAAAAAATAAACAAATTATTAATTTTATTTTTATTTATTTTAATAATCCGCAATTATATTAACATGTGGATTAGGATGGGAAATATTTATGTCAGAAGAACAAAAAGAAGAAATGCAAGTTGAGGTTCCAGCTAAATTTAAGGATTTAGTAGAACAGATAGAAAAATTATCTGTTTTAGATTTAGCGGAATTAGTGAAGGTTTTAGAAAAAAAGTTTGGAGTTTCTGCTGCTGCAGCGCCAGTAGCTATGATGGCTGCTGCTCCAGAAGTAGCTGAAGGAGAAAAGGTTGAAGAAAAAACTAGTTTTAATATAGAATTAGTTTTGGCAGGGGATAATAAAATAGGAATGATTAAGACTATCAGAGAAATTACTCAAATGGGATTAAAAGAATGTAAGGATTTAGTAGACTCAGCCCCTAAGACAGTAAAAGAAAATGTTTCAAAAGAAGAAGCAGAGCAAATTAAGAAAAAAATAGAAGAAGCTGGTGGCAAAGCAGAATTAAAATAAAAAAACAATTTAAACAAAAAAAGCCTTAAATAAAAATTAAAGGCTTTTTTGTTTATTAAAAAACAAAAGGAATTACATTCCTTTTGTTTTTATTTCTTTTTTTATTTTTTCAAAAAATTGTTCTTTCGTCATTTCTATTGTTTCTTTTTGTCCGCGAACTCTAATGTTTAAATTTTCTCCTTCAATTTCTTTGTCGCCAACAACTAATATGTATGGAATTTTTTCATTTACAGCTTTGCGAATTTTATTTCCAACTGTTTCATCCGCGTCATTAATTTCTATACGAATATTTGCTTTTTTAAATTCATCTATTAATTTTTCGCAATAATCAATATGTGTTTTAGCTACAGAAAGAATTTTTACTTGAATGGGCGCGAGCCATAACGGAAATGCTCCAGCATAATGTTCAATTAATAAACCAATAAATCTTTCAAAACTACCAAATAGTGCGCGATGTAGCATATATGGCTGTTCATTTTTATTTTCAGAATTCACGAAAGACATATCAAATTTTTCTGGAAGATTAAAATCAAATTGCAAGGTAGAGCATTGCCATAATCTATTAAGCGAATCTTTAAGTTTAAAATCTAATTTTGGTCCATAAAAAGCTGCCTCTCCAATTTCTTCTTTGAAATTGAGTTTTTTTTCTTTGGCAATTTTTCGTAAAATATTTTCAGTAAATTCCCATCCTTCATTTGAACCGGCATATTTGTTTTTATTTTTTGGATCGCGCAAAGAAAGAAAAACATCAACAGAATTTATTCCAAAACCAAATGATTTGTAAATAAATAGAATAAAATCAATTACTTTTTTAAGCTCTTCTTCAACTTGATTTTTTGAACAAATGATGTGAGCGTCATCTTGAGTAAATCCGCGTACGCGAGTAAGGCCAGAAAGTTCGCCTTTTTTTTCAAAACGATAAACTGTTCCACACTCAGCCCAACGAAACGGTAATTCCCGATAAGAATGAATATCATTTTTAAAAATTTGGATATGAAATGGACAATTCATTGGCTTTAAAAGATATTCTTCCGAAGTAGTAGTTTTTTTGCCTTGTTTTTTTTCTTCCAATGTTTGTCCTGCTTCTAATGGAGGATACATACTATTGCTATAAAAACCCCAATGACCAGAAGTTTCCCAAAGATTTCTATGACCAATATGTGGTGTGCGAACTAAATCATATCCAGCTTTTTCGTGAGCGTCATACCAAAAATCTTCAATTATTCTCCAGAGTTTTGCGCCTTTTGGATGCCAAAGCGGTAAACCTAAACCAACTGTTTTATCAATATGAAATAAATCTAATTCTTTGCCCAATTTTCGATGATCTCTTTTCTCTGCCTCTTCCATTATTTTTAAATAATCATCTAATTCATTTTTAGTTTCAAATGCTACCCCATAAATTCTTTGTAACATTTTGTTTTTTTCATCGCCATGCCAATAGGCGCCAGCAATTTTTGTCAATTTAAAAGCTTCAAGATCAATTTCTTTTGTTGAATTGATATGCGGGCCCTTGCATAAATCGACAAAATCACCCAGTTGATAACTTGTAATTTGCAATTCGCAATTTTCCAATAATTCTAATTTGTATGGTTGATCAATAAAGATTTTTTTTGCTTCTTGCATTGTAATTTCTTTTTTTTCAAATTTTAAATTTTGTTGAATAATTTTTCTTATTTGTTTTTCAATTTTTAATAAATCTTGTGGATCAAAACTTTTTTTTTCACAATCCGATAAATCAAAATCATAATAAAATCCATTTTCAATTGCTGGACCAATGCCAAATTTAACATTAGGATATATATATTTAATAGCTGTAGCCATTATATGTGCCAAACTATGACGTTTTGTTTCTATCATATGTAAATTTATAAATTTAATAATTTAGTTTAATTCATTCTATCGTTGTTCCTTTGAATTTTTTTCCTGCTAAAAAATTATTTACATTTTGAAGTTCAGTTCCTTTTAAAACAATTACTTTTAATTGAAGTTTTTCTGCTAATTTTGAGGCTATTGGGTCAAAAGGTAAATTTGCTCCTGGGTTCCATTTATTTCCAACAATTTTTCTAAAAGTAGCCCAATTAATTTTTTCTAACGGTTTAGCGTCTTTGTATTTTTTGGGATCCTTGTTAAAAACGAAAGAAATATTGCTTAAATTTAAAACAGTATTTGCTTTGTAAATTTGAGCTAATTTTGTTGCTACAAAATCTGTTGACCATCCAGGTTTCCAACCACCAGCAATAATAACTTTTTCTTTAATTTCTTTTCTTGCTTTTTGTGGATTTGTAATAATTTTAGGGTATGACCAATTTCTAAAAATTGTTCTTAAAAGATGCGCATTAATTCTTGTTGAATGAATACCTATCCAGTCAAGATCTTCTTTGGTAATTTTGGTAATTTTTGAAGCTGCGGTTTGATAATTTCTCGCAGTTTTTCCTCCTCCGGAAACAATAAAAAATCGCATTTCTTTTTTTAGGTATTTTAAAATTAAATTTTTAAATTTTTTCAGAAAAATAAAATCAATTTCATTTGGAATAATTAGCGATCCACCAAGAGAAATAATTATAGTTTTCATAAAAAAATAAAATAAAAATATAATTTTATGTAAATTTATTAATCAAAATATATATAATTTTAGCGAATAAGTCAAATAAAATTATATTTTTCCATTTTTAATTCCTTCTCTAATTTTTTCCATTAAATTTAAATAAAAGGCTAAATTATGAATTGTTGCCAAACGAAATCCCAAAGATTCGTTGGTTATAAAGAGATGTCTTAAATAAGCAAGGGAATAATTTTTACAAGTATAACAAGAACAATTTGAGTCAATTGGTTGAAAATTATATTCAAATTGAGCATTGGTAATTCGTATTAGGTCATAAAAACTTTCATCTTTAATTTTATATTTTTTTGTTAAAGTTGCGTTAGTTTTTGATTGAGAATTTTTAAATTTATATATTGTTCCATGTCGCGCATTTCGTGTTGGAATAACGCAATCAAACATATCAATTCCTCTTTTTACTGCTTCAACAATTTCTTCTGGTTTTCCTACACCCATCAAATAGCGAGGTTTATTTTCGGGTAGTATCGGGGTTACGCAGTCTAAAACTTCAAACATTTTTTTTCTTGGTTCGCCGACTGCTACCCCGCCGATTGCATATCCGTTGAATGGAATTTTCATTAAATCTTTTGCGCTTTGCAAGCGTAATTTTTTATATGTTCCGCCTTGAACAATGCCGAATAGCATTTGTTTTTTATCTTTAATGTTCATTTGAAAATATTCGTATGAACGTTTTGCCCATCTTGTTGTTAGCTCCATTGCTTGTTTTGTTTTTTTGTAATCGCTTGGCAGAGCGATGCATTGATCTAAAACCATAATAATGTCAGATCCTAAAATCATTTGAATTTCTACTGCTTTTTCTGGTGAAAGAAAAATTTTTTTACCATCAATCTCGGAATAAAATTCTATTTCTTTTTCTTGAAATTTCACCATATTTTTTGTTTTTGATCGTTCTCCTAATGAATATGCTTGATATCCTCCAGAGTCTGTTAAAATTGGACCATTCCAATTCATAAATTTATGCAATCCATTAGCTTTTTTAATCACCTTCATTCCTGGTCGTAGCATTAAATGATAAGTGTTTGAAAGAATAATTTGATTTTTTAAAAATTTTGTTTCGTCAGGAGTTAAATTTTTTATTGCTCCTCTTGTAGCAATAGGCATAAAAAAAGGCCCATGAATGTTTCCATGAGAAGTTTTTAACAAACTTAATCGAGCCTGTGATTTCTTTGATTTTTTAATTAATTGAAATTTGGTCATATGATATTGAAATAGAATCTTGAGTATAATCATCATCTGCCTTTAAAAATGTTTGTTTTAATAAAACAATAGATTCATTTAACCATTCTGGTTTTATATCTAATTTGAAATTCGCTTCAATCTTGGTTGTAGAGAATGGTTCTCCTACATAGGTTGGTAGCCAATTAATTTCCCAATCAACTTCGCGTGTTTCTGGATTATATTTTATTTCTCCGGTCGTGACTTTACTTTCTTCTTTCCATATTACATTTTCAGGTAAAAAAGTAGATATTTTAATATTTTTTAAATTGTTCATCGCATTATTTAATTTCCATGTAACCTGGTATTCACTTTCTCTATCTATTTTGGGTGGCCATAATTCTTGGTTTATAGGAATTGTTTCAATTTTTAATTCAGTTTGTGTTTTGATTTTTGTTATAATTTTTTGACTATTTATTTCAAAATTACTTTTTTCTAATTGAGCTATTTTAGCTTTTGTTTTGACAATACTTTCTAAATAAAAATCTTTTGGGAGATTTTTATTATTCAAAATTTCGTTTTCATTGGAAAAAATTTTATTTTGAATAGTAATTTTAAATGGGATACTGCCTTCGTCGCCGGGCTTCAAAGAAAAAAGTTGAGGAACTTGATCGCCAGACCATGTTAAAAATGCCGTGTCATCCATTAAATTTTGAAAATTATAAAAAGCAGAAGGATTTCGACTAAGTAATTCTAGTTCGCGAGGCAATATTTTTGTTTCTATTTTTTGCCATTGTAAATTTGGGCTGGCTAATTTAATTTCAAAAATTAAATTTTTTATTTCTTCTTTCCCGTTGTTTTTGTAAAAAATTTCGTATTCCAAAATATCTCCTAAATTGGCCGATTGATTCGCGGATGTTTGGGAATTTATTTTTAAATCTATAAGCAAATTAGAAGAAATTAAAGATACAATGCTAGTTTTTTCTGTCTGTAAATAAAATTTATTGTTTTGATCAATAATTCCTAGGCTTACTTTTAATTCTTTGATGTCTCCAGAAATTCCTTTAATTTTTCCATTAATTTTTAATATTTTTTCTTCGCCAGGTTGAAGATTGCTAAAAAACCAAACATTATCATCGTTTTGTAAAATTTCCGGATCAGATTCAATTAATTCAAACCCTTCTGGGTATTTAATAATCATTTTTATAGCATCTATTGGGAGAAGGGTGTTATTTTTATATTTGATTTCGTAATTAATTAATCCATCAACTAAATTTTTTTCTGGCGCGTTAATATTTAAGTCAATGCTTGTTTTATTCAGAGTTGTTGTAATTGAGTTCTTTTTTTCAAAAATAGAAGAAGCAAAATTTATTGGCCGATAATTTAGAATTGCGTTAATTGTTCGAGATGTTCCTATCTCTCCTATAAATTGTCCAAGAATTTTAATTTGTTTGGTTTCTCCCGCTTTAATTTTTTTTATTTTCCAAATATTTGGATTTTCTGTTGCCTTTAAAGAAGAAAATTTTAATTGAAAATCTGAAGGAAATTTAACCTCGACAGATAAGTCAGTTAAATCTATTGTTTCTTGATTATTTAAATTTATTTGATAAGTAATTTCACTTCCAGATGATATTTTTGTTGGTCCTTCAATTTGAAAAATAATTTTTTCATTTGAAAATTTTGTCTCCTTGTTAAAAATTAAAAAACCAATTAATGATGTTCCAAATATAATAAATAAAAAAAATAATATTCCCATTAAAATTTGAATGGTTCTATTTTTTTCTTTGTGTTCTAAATGAGAAAAATCAAATTCATTATTTTTTTCTTTTGTATTGTAAATTTCGTCTAAACTGTTTTCGATTTTTTTTTGATTTTTATTTTCTATTTCTTTTGTTCTAAAATTAAAAGACATAAAATAAATTTAAACTTTTTTAAAAATAAATTTTTGTTTAAGATGGATTTATTAAAATTAAAAATTATTTTTACTGATAATAATTTCTCTAAAATTTTCTTCTTGAATAACAAAGATATGTTTTTGTTTAATTAATTCCAATAAAGCAAGAAAGTTAACGATAATCTCAACTTTTGACTTAGAAGAATTTGAATCCAAGGAGTACATATTCAATCAACCATTTGGTTAATTTTCATTAAATATTGTTGTTTCAGAATCAAAATTTCCTAAATCAATGAATTCGGTTTGCAATGTTTGATTAAATCTTTCACAATTCGCATTGTCTTTTGGTGTTTTTACTCTGGAATAGTATTGCTCAATTTTTAATTTTTGACAACCTTGTTAAATATTTATTAAATTCTGTCCCATTATTATGATCTATTCGTGGTATTTGCCATATTTAAGAAGTTCAATTTCCAAAACTTTCAAATTAGTTTTTGTGTCATAAATTTGTTTAGATTAATAAATAAAATTTAATCTAAACATTATACACAAAAGTTAACAGATAGGACATTTCTATTTTGCTCAACTAGGACATTATCATATAGCCACGACACTTTGAGCACCGAATCCTGGAATTAATTAATAATTTTCACTTTAGAGTTAGGCCAACTCTCGATTTCCTCAAGCGCTTTCCGGATATTATCAGATGCCGGAGACTGTTCAAAGCTGATCGTAAATTGTATGTGTTGTTTAAACTCTACAGAGTTAATTCCCGTCAGATTAATCTGACGCTGGCTGAAGACTCTTAATATTTGTTCCAAGAGTCCTGGCCGGCTTTGTTCCTTGCTGAATTCCAGTATTACCGAATTTTTGCCGTAGAGTGTGCTTAGTACTCCGAGAATTCTCATGAATAGCTCATTGGCTTCTTTGGTAATATTCGGACCGAAATGATTATTAGCTTGCACAAACAACTCTTTGAATGCTGCTTGATCTTTTTCACGAATCATTTGCATCAAGCGTTGCTCGATTGCAATTCGTCGCTCAAGCATGGTTAGTGTTTCTGGATTTTCCATCACGATTGACATGTAGAGGTCAGGACTCTGGCTCACAAGCCGTCCCATGAGTGAGAACATTACTCGATAGAAAGGACTCGTAAATGAGAGGCTTTCGCTTACTGACACCTCGGCTTCTGTGATGAGTAAGGCACTCGTAAGGTTACTTAAATGAGGAATCACTTGAACAATTGTCATATATCCGTCGTGTTCGGCAGGCGTGCTCCACTTGATCTGTGCTCGTGTGGCCGCTAGCATGTTAACGACCCATGTTTTCCAATTTGGAGCTGTTAGACGGGCTGGGCACGCTACTACAGTTTGTCCATCGAACGGAACTTCGGGTCGGAACATCGGATGGAGTCCTACGACTTGAGCTTTGCTTTCGAGCATTGCTTCGACCGCTGGCTGTTTAACGGATGTGATGTCCATTAAGAGCTGACTTTCTCGGACTTCAGACAACACCGAACGAATTATCGCTGGTGTATCTTTAATGGGGACAGAGAAAATTACCACTTCGGATTGCTCAACAACTTGAGTGTTAGATAGTCCGGTGGATTTTTTCTTGTCGGAACCAATGACCAAACATCCAAGCTGTTCAAAGAATCCTTTGAGGAGCTGACCGAAACGACCATTGACACCGATGATACCAACGACGACCTGCTTGATCATCGCTTTGTTTTGAAGAAGTACGAATGTTGTTTTGTTGTCCGGGACATTTTGAATGCCCTCAGCTAAAATCTTCAATCCGTATTCTTTGGCTGCTGCCTTGGGAGCAATGGCCCCAATTTTCGCGTCAGGTCCGAGCCTCGCAACAGCTTTTGCTGCGTTGCCGGTGGAGTCGTGCCTGCTGCGTCTGTTTGGAGTAATCCCGATCGAGTTGAGGTATTTACCGCACTGCTGGATAGCTTTTTCGTGCGACATGACACTTTCGAGCTCTTCAGCTCTGCTAACGCGTTGAGGTGTCAAGAGGCAGTGACTGATCTGAAGGTCGAGCTGGTCTCGCTCTTGTAGGTCATATCCGGTTTCCCGAAACTCAGCGAGGTGCTCGGTTACTTCCGTGACTTCGCCAGCGATTGAGTTTCGAATAGGAACGACCGCATAGGCTGACCCCTCGGTCAGACGCTTAAGAATGTTGAGGTGAGTGCCGCAAAAGACGATCTCACATTCCGTTTCCGTCCAGCCTTGTCTTTGAATAAACGATAGTGTTGCCTCGTGCCCGTTTGTAAAGGCGTCGAGTACTAAAATTTTCTTTTTCATATACAGATCCTCCTTTTATTATTTGTTCCTAAATTATGGCTAAATATTCCTTTATGTCCTAAGTAAGTGATTTTCATAATTTTCATTTTTTCTTGTATAAGATAAATACATAAATAATACATAGGCTGGAAATAAATAAAAATTAGTATTTTATCTAATTTTGAATTTTTGGTAAAATATGAGCGTTACATATGTATTTCATCTTTTGCAGTCATACACAAGATAAGTGTATTATTGGATCTTAGTGAAAATTAAGAATCGTTTTTACTGATAATAATTTCTCTAAAATTTTCTTCTTGAATCAAAGTATATGAGTGTTATTTACGTATCTCATCTTTTGCAGTGTATTTGTTTGGTAACACTATGTTATATGATAATTTAATTTTAAATTTCAATTAATTTTATATTCAAATCTTTTAATTTTTTTTAAATATTGTCTAGGAGTTTTGTAATTTAAAGATTTTAATCTTTTTTCAAAATTGTTGTAATCGTAATTATTAAAATTAGATTTAGTTTTTTTATAAATATTTTAAATTAAATTTGAAATATTTTATTTATATAACTTTAAGCAATTTACCAAACAGCCATTAAATCAATAGTATTTCCTTTATTTCCATGATCAATGCAATTTCCATTAGCATCACATGATTGAAGAGAACCGCCAAACAATCCTATCCATAATTTATTATTATAAACCGCCATTGAATGAATAATTTGATTATCTTTTAGTGTTGTTCTGTCAGAATTAATACAATTTCCTTTGTAGTTATATTTAGTACAATTACTATTTTTATTGCATGACTGAAAAACAAAATTTCCTCCTGTCCAAAGTTTATTATCATAAACTGCCATTGAATAAATAGAATTACATTTTCTACCATGATTAATGCAATTACCATTAGCATCGCATGAATGAAGAGTGCAATCAGATTGTGCTATCCAAAGTTTATTATCAAAAACTACCATTGATATAATGCCACCTAAATTACTATCAAAATTGCCATAATCAATACAATTTCCATTAATGTCGCACAGTTGAAGCGCATTACTTTGCATTCCTGCTGGTCCTTGTTCATCTTCTCCTATAAAAAGTTTATTATTATAAATTGCCATCGATACAATGTTATATTTTTTGTGACCATGACTTATACAACTTCCATTAACATCACACGATTGAAGAATATCACTTCCTATCCATAATTTATTATTATAAACCGCCATTGAATGAATATAACCTCCTTTATTTCCATAATCAATACAATTACCATTGGCATCACATGATTGAATAGAACCGTCAAATAATCCTATCCATAATTTATTATTATAAACCGCCATTGATGTAATTGGATATTTTTTACTACCATAATTAATACAATTTCCATCTGTGCTACACGATTGAAATGTGCCATTCCCCTGTGCTATCCAAAGTCTTTCTTTTTTTTGTACAAAAAAATAATAACTAATAATGAATAATGTATTTAAAACAATTAATCCAATTAATATAAAAAATAATTTTTTAGTTTTTATATTAAATAGTTTTTGAGAAATTTTAGAAAATAATTGCATATTTTTATTAGAATTTAACCCACGATGTTTTTTCCTTGATAAAGGTAAAATACATAAAATTTCTAAAAAAATTTTGCTTGTATAAGATGAGATATATATAGACATCGCATCCAGTGTACAAGATGAGCTTGGATCTTAGTGAAAATTAAAAATTATTTTTACTGATAATAATTTCTCTAAAATTTTCTTCTTGAATAACAAAGATATGTTTTTGTTTAATTAATTCCAATAAAGCAAGAAAGTTAACGATAATCTCAACTTTTGACTTAGAAGAATTTATAAAATGATTAAAGCTTAATTTACTTTTTTGAAAAATTAAATTTTTAATATGTTCAATTTTTTCTTGCAAGGAAAAAATTTTTTTTATTATTTTTTTTTCATTTGGCAATAAATTAAAAGTAATTTCTATATTTTTTAAAATTTCTGAAAAAGTTTTTGCTAAAGTATTCTTATCTATTTTTTTAGGTGGATTAAATATTGGAAGAATATTTTTCAATGATTTTTCTTTAGTAAAGGTAAAATTTTTTTTCAATATTATTTCATTTATTTTTTTTGAGGCATCAAAATATTCTTTGTAAATTTTTAATTGTTCTTCTAATTTTTGAGTTTCTTCCTCTTCTAAATTTAATAAGGGCAATAGTGTTTTTGATTTGATTAGTAATAGCTTAGCAGCTATTACTAAAAAATCAGCTAATTCGTCTAAAGATAAATTTTTAGTTTGATTTAAATATTTAATAAATTGATCTGCTACTTGAGACAAAGAAATTTGAGTAATGTCAAATTTTTGTCGTTCAATAAGTTGTAAAAGTAAATCTAGTGGTCCTTCAAATTGTTCAAGTTTAATTTGATACATAGATTATTTTGGTTCAAGAATAAAAAAATAATGATAATGATTTAAAATTGGTCTAATTTCTTTTTGTATTTTAAAATATTTTTTAAAGGTCATTCTTATTTTTTTTATTGAATAATTTTTTCTTCCCATTTCCCAATAATGTTCACCAGAAAATTCAATTTTTTTAAAAAAATGCGGTATTCTGAAAAATAAATTTAAGAAAGGTTTTTTGAAAAGTCTATTAATTAATGGAAATTTAAAAAGTAATTCAAATGCTGCTGAAGAATAGGGGATTGAGATAAAAACATATTTTTTTGAAATTCTATGAAGTTCATTTAATGCTTTATCTACATCTTTCCATGGAATGTGCTCAAGAACTTCACATGCCATTATAACATCATAAGATTTATTTTTAAATGGTAAATCTCTAATGTCAGCAATATAATCAGGTTTAAGATTTTCATCAAAATCACAAGTGTCAATTTTAATTCCGCTTTGCTTAAGATAGTTTGCGACAATTTTATTTCCAATTCCTATTTCAAGAATATTATTTGGTTTTAATTTTTTAATTAAATCAATTTGATAAAAATAAGAAATAAATCTCATTATATCATCATATTTTTTTGTATAATGTCCGTCTGGAACTTGAATATTAAATTCTTTAGCCATAATGATAGAATAATAAAATTTTAAGAAAAATTTAAAAAACTGAAAATTTACAATTACATTATAACATAAATAATTTTAAAAACAAAAAACAATCATTATTGATTGTTTTTTGTAAAAGATGAGATATAGGTAACACTTTAATTATATTTTATTTACGAACCAGTTTAATCTTAAAATCACAGTATTCTTCGGTAAAAGCGATTATTTCTTTGTCGTTTTTTATATATTGTTTAGGAAAAATGGTTTTCTATTGCTTCCCCGCAAGCAGTGTCTTTTCTTCAATAGTTAAATTAATTTTAAAATTACATTCTTCTTCGGCAAAAGCGATAATTTTTTTGCCTATTTCTATATATCCAAGAGGGATACACTCTTTCACTGCTTTCTGGCAAGCAGTTTCTATTTCTTCAAAATTTAAATCAATTCCATACTCTCTAGCAAAAGCGATTATTTCTTTGGCGACTTTAAAGTTTCCATAAGGAATACACATTTCCACTATTTTTTGGCAAGCAGTTTTTATTTCCTCAGTATTAAAAGAAATCTCTTTGTTATAATCTTTAGCAAAAGCGATTATTTCTTTGGCTGTTTCTACATATCCGATAAAAATACACTTTTCCACTGCTTTCTGGCAAGCCTTTTCTATCTTTTTAATATCCAAATTAATTTCATCACATTCTTCGGCAAAAGCGATTATTTCTTTGGCTGCTTCTACATATCCGATAAAAATACACTTTTCCACTATTTTTTGGCAAGCAGTTTTTATTTTTTCAAAATTTAAATCAATTCCATGCTCTCTAGCAAAAGCGATTATTTCTTTGGCGACTTCTATGTTGATGCCTCCTATATTTTCTAAAGGAATACACCTTTCCATTTTTTCTTGGCAAGCAGTTTCTATTTCTTTAAAATCTAAATCAATTTCATGCTTTTTAGCAAGAGCGATTTTTATTTCGACGCCTTTTATGTTCCCTTCATAAATATATATTTTTACTGTTTTCAGTAAAGCAGTTTTTGTCTCCTTGGTATCAAAAAAAACTTCAATTTCTTCTATTTCTTTTATTTTTTTTATTTCTTCTTCTTTTTCAGCATCTTTTGTTGCAACAGGTTGTTCTTGTGGATTTATTATTTCTCCTTCCATTTTTACTGTCATATTTTCTCCCATATTATTACTGTTTTAGTAATAAATAAAAAATTAATTTATTTTTTTAAAAAATCACAATAATTTAAACATACGATTTCCAAACGCTCTTTTATTGTTTATACTCTTTTTTTACAGAAAATACTTTTAAAAGAAGTTTAAAATTATTAGGAGACGAGTCTATTGTTCCATAATCAGATTAATCTTAATTCCAAAGTTTTTCTCGGCAAAAGCGATTATTTTAAAAGCGCCCTTCTTATTTTTCCTAAGAATATACAATTCCACTATTCCAAAGCAAGCAGTTTTTATTTTTTCAAAATTTAAATCAATTTTATACTTTTCGGCATAAGCGATTATTTCTTTGTCGTTTTTTTATATATTGTTTAGGAAAAATGGTTTTCTATTGCTTCCTTGCAAGCAGTTTCTATCTCTTCATCATTAAAAGGAATCTCACTGCTATGTTTTTTGATATTAGAAAGATACTTTTCTATTGCTGCTCTACAAGCAGTTTTTATCTTTTCAATATCTGGATTAATCTCATCAATATCTGGATTAATCTCATCAATATCTGGATTAATCTCAATTTCTTTTGTTTCTCCTTTCATTTTTACTGTCATATTTTCTCCCATATTATTACTGTTTTAGTAATAAATAAAAAATATAAAATAAACAAAATAAAAATAAATTTTTAATGATTCAATTTTTAAACATTAATGAAACACATTGTCTGAATAACCAATATTATTATAATCCATTTATTCTTAAAAGTCAAATTTTTTTGTACAAGATGAGTACGCGGGCAACGCTTATATTTTAAAAACAAAAAACAATCATTGTTGATTGTTTTTTAAAATTTAATTTGACACTTAAAAAGTGATAGGAATTGAATTACTTTTTTA
>ERZ1292640.2616-Hain-H43-02um-R1-2616-length-14344-cov-7_pt1 | contig 14344 bp, 8 predicted proteins | sample MGYA00564404_ERZ1292640 | MGnify/ENA primary metagenome ERZ1292640 (study PRJEB36523, sample SAMEA6512636) | groundwater metagenome | collected 2019-01-08 | study: AquaDiva: Metagenomics assemblies of 32 groundwater samples
CGACCAGCGACGGTCCCTTCTCCTCGTAGAGATGCAGGATGACTTCGCCGTCGGATTGGGTGCGGAACCGGTGGCCGCGCTGCTCGAGCCCAAGGCGCAGCCGGGCATGGTTGTAGATCTCGCCGTTGAAGACCAGGTGCAGCGACCGGTCCTCGTTGGTCAGCGGCTGCCGGCCGCCGGCCACGTCGATGATCGACAGGCGCCTGAAGCCGAGGCCGGCAGACCCGTCCATTAAGAACCCGTCATCGTCCGGTCCGCGATGCTCCATCGCCACGGCCATGCGCCCGAGCGCGTGGCGCTCGGGCCGGCCGACCATGCCGCAAATGCCGCACATCTTCGCCTACTCCCGGTGCGTGGCCAGCCGGCCGCGATCGACGGTCGAATGCTGGTGAACGAGTGTCGGACGACCGACAGTCCATGTCGGCGCCGGCGGCCATGTGCAGGGGCTTACGGCCGTTCTGGCGCAGTTTTGCTCGGTATGTACGAGACCCATTGACACTCTCGAACTCAAACAGCAAGCAGGGTGCCAGTTGGAGCCCGTGGCGCGCCGCCCGTGGCACTGTTGGCTACAGCCCGTGGCGGACGATGAGATCGAGCGGAAGCGATTCGGTGCCGGCGATATCCTGGGGCAAGGTCACGGAAAAGCCGGGGCCCGACAGGCGGGGATCGGAGTGGGGCACCGGGCGAAACCGCAGCTCATCGTAGGCAATCGTGTAGTGGCCAGGCGCCGCCTCACTGAACGCGTCCGCGCCCGCACACAGCACCAGTGGCACTTCGCCATCAAGGAGGCGCAGGCTACCAGCGTCGCCGTGCGCGAGCCAGCGCCTGGCCGCCCGCGTCCGAAAGCGAAACACCACCGTGCCACCCGGCTCGGGGTGCAAGCGGGCACGAGGCAACGTCATCCGCACCGTGGGGATAGCGAGTGCGGCGTGGGTCGACACCGGCGCGGTGACGTGTTGACGCGCGATTTGTTCGGCGGTGACCCGCGTGCGCAGCACGTCAATCCGGTCGGCCAGCGCGACCACCGCCCGGACCAGGGCCGTCTGCCGGGACATCGTCGCGGCTTCCGAGCGGGACATCACGCGCCTGAAACAGACCAGGTAGTCGTGCAGGCCTCGCACCAGCGGCCAGCGCGCTTCGATGGCCGGTCGCAGTTCGTCCGACAGCACGTATCCCTCACTCAGGAAACGTTCCGCCCACCAGCCGAGCGTTCGTGCCAGCGGCACGTCGTTTGCGCCGCGGCCCGGATCCATGGCGGCAAACACAATCAGATCGCTCGTCGCGCTGCACCGCGCGATCACATTCGCGGCGCCGCCGGCGTCGAGGTGGTCAACCACGCCGAGGCACAGGCAGATGTCGGCCCGACGCGCCGAGGCGGCAGAACCGGCGGCCGACGCCTCGGCGGCGGCAATCGCCTGCGCCGTGTGCACGCCTCGGTCGCGAAACGCGTCGAGCCACGCCCCGTCGCCCGGGCCGATCTCGGCCACCGAAGCCGGCGAGAAGCGGCCGACGAGAATCTCGACGATATCGCGGGCCGCCTCCCGGTTGCCGGTGCCCTGCTTGAACGCCTCGGCGCCCTCGACATTGGGCTTCGCACCCGACCCGCGCCGGATGATCGTGGCACGCCGCTGCCAGTCGACGTACCACGGATACTCCGCCGACAATGAAGGGTCGTCGCGCACCAGGTCGCGCGCCACCTGGCGACCCAGTTCACCGAGGGGCAGGCTCGACCGATCGAGCAGCGCCACCACGCCGTCGTCTCCGGCGCGGGCCAGAGCCTCCCGCGCCAGAGCCTGGGGATTCGCCTCGGTCCCGCTCAGGCCCACAGTCACCAGCGCGGCATGGCCGGGTAATGACGAGCGCACGTGCTGCAGCAGGACCTCGTCGGCCGACAGCGGCGGCGGGGGCGGCAACGACTCCACCAGGGGCACCACGCTGAAGGGAGCGCCGCCATCGGCGCTGCCGGTTGCGGCCGGCGTCACGCCCGCCAGCAGGGCTGCCGCGGTCGGCGGCTCCAGAGGCTCGCCGGTCGCCTGCTCCCATCCTTGCAAGGCCCGCATCACGTCGGGACCGGCGGCGCTGAGATTCTCCAGGATGGCCGGCAGGCAACGCCGTCCCGTGGTAGCGCGGGTCCAGGCCTCGGCGATGCGCGGGCGGACCTCAACTTCGGCGCAGCCAGACATGAGCACATCGAGCGAGCCCTGCTCGATGCTCGGACCGATCAGAATGCCCGCACCGGTGGTGTTGATGATGCGGAGATGGTCCAGGGCCGCGGCCTGCTCGACGATCCAGTCTCTGAACTCCACCAGGTGCGGGGCGGTGTGACACACCGTGCCCGCGACGCCGGCCTCGTCGACGCGCGTCCACGATGAGAGGTTGGCGGCCCACTGCGACTCGATCGGCGTGCCCCAGTCTTCGGCTCGCCGCCACACCTGTTCGAAGATCGTGCCCCGGCAGTAGGGCCGGCCGCCCGTGAAGGACAGGTCCGCTCCGGCCAAGGCAATCAGGCCTGCACCCAGCCGCACCGCGAAGTCGAACGCCGTGGTCAGAACCGACCCCCAGGCCCGCAGGGTCCCGCAGTCGCACCCGTTCGCGACGAGCCACGGCCACGGATGGCGGCACCCGACGCGGAAGGCGAAAATGCGACCTCTAAACGCGGCCATCACATGCGGGTCAATGCTGCCCTCGGCCACCAGCCATGTCGACTCGGTTCCGGACAACTCGATCAGATGCGTCGCGTTCGTGGTCGAAGGATCGACCGACACGACAAAGTGCGGCCTGATGCCGGCGGCCAGCAACGGCCGTAGCGCGGTGTCGACGGCGATGACGATCGATCTCGACTGCGCGGCGCGCAGGCCCGCCAACTGCGCATCGAGTGAGGGTCCGGCGGCGACGACGATGGCTGGCATGCCGGGCACAATCCCGTCAAGTGCCGCCACGTCGCTCTCCGCTGCCAGCAGCCCCAAGTTCGACAACGTATTGCGGAGGCACAACGACGCTTGGCGGCTTCTCGCCTCCTGGTTTGCGCGGACCCCGCGGACGGCTCGGGCCAGCGCCGAGATGGCGCGCCTGGTGCTATCAGAATGGGTGCGGGCGAGTACCGGGTGCAGCAAAGGTTGCGGGTCGGTGACTCCGAACTCCGCCAACGCCTCATTGGTTTGCCGATAGTTGGGTCCGTTGATCACCCGTAGCCGTCCCGATGCGAACCACTCGGCGCAGACCGGCCGCGACAGTAGCGCTGGCACGAGTGCAGGCTCCGGTTCAAGGGCCAGAAGGCGGCCGGTCCACCCGCGCGCGACCAGGGCGTCGACGAGATACCCCAGCCCCAATCCGACGACGATCAGCGCGGCCGGCAGGGGCTGAGGCAGGTCGTTCAACAGCGCATCAGCATCTCGCACCGGGTCGCGTCGGCCGTGCACCAGCACCCAGCCGGTGTCACCACGCACCCAGGCGATGGGTTGACCTGGCGGCCCTTCGATCCGCACCTGCTCAATCATCGATGGCGGCGCACTCAAGCGGCGACCGCCCGGCGCGGCAAGCCGGCGAGCACGGGCTGCAGACGATTCAGAAAGACCTCGGGCGACAGCTGGCGCGTGACGAATTCGCGACCCCGATCTGATAACCGCCGCCGATGTGCCGGTTCGGAGAGCAACTCGAGCTGGTCGGCGACCTCGAGCGGCGTGCGCGCTTGGGCGACGGGCGCGGCCTCGCCGAACGCGGGCGTGAACACCTCGGGCCGCCAGTTGCAGAGCAGCGGACGACCCATCGCCATCGCCTCATAGCCGGCCAGCCCCACCAGATGATCGCCGAACTGATCCGCGATTACGTGGGCCTGCTGATAGTGTCCGGCCAACTCCGCCTGCGGCATCTCGCGGTGCCAGTGCACGCAGCCATCCAGTCCCAATGCCGTTACCAGTGCGCGTGTCGCGCCAACGCTGTGTCCCTTTTCCACCAGGTGCAGGGCGATCGGTGCGCCGGTCCGGCGGACAAACAGCGCGACCCCTTCGACCAGGCAGTCGGTACGCTTGTTCTCCCAAGGATTGGTCCACGGCGGGCAGGGCCGGCTCCAGTTCAGGCGCGCCGGGTTGAACACGCGCAAGGGCCCCTCGAGCGCCGGCGGCATGACTCGAAAACGGTCGCTCTCGACCATGAACGACAGCACGCGCGGCGTGCGGGGAGTCAACGCGGCCTCGAGCAACTGGTCGGCCACCGGCACGGCGCCGGCAGGCAGGCAAATCACGCCGCGCGCGGCTCGCAGCCCGGCGATCTGCCGGGCCACGGCCTTTCTGAACACTTGTGCACGGTAGTAGTGAAACAGCGGTGACGGCAACTCGGCCGCCGTGCGGCGAAGTGCTTCACCCGTGGGTCGCCGCGTCGCCGTCAACGAGCGTGCCCATCCTCGTGCCCGCCCGGCATGATCCTGGAACAACGCGTAGCGGCCGGCGCGACCGGGATCGCAGTAGAACTCCAGGTCCGCACCGGTGGTCTGACAGATTGCAGGCATCGGCAGGTCGGCCGCCGCGGCGAAGGCCATGCCGTTAAGGAACACGACATCGCGGTCCGCAAGCCGCCGCAGCAGGGTCCCCCATGCGGGCGATCGGAAGACGACGTCATCTAGTTCCACGGTCGGTATCTCTTCCACCCAGTCCGGGTAGGGATAGCGGATGTCCGTGTAGCGATACTCCGGCCGATTGAGCGATTCGGGCCGATCGACCAGCACGCGCACGTCGTGACCGGCGGCGCGGAGCGCCCGTGCCACCGTGAACGGCGCGTTATTCTGATTGCCGGCGAAGCCGATGCGCAGCGGGATCATCCGCCGCTCCGGGCCGCGCGGGCGCGCGCCAGCCGATAGGCCGGCCACGCGACGATCGATCCCACCGCGACCAGGATGATCGCGGTCGCCACGAACCCCACTCGCGCTGCGCGAGAGGCCAGATCGCCCAGCCAGCGCCACGCACTCATGAAGTGCAAGTCACCAGTGGGTGAAACCAACCAGAACCCCCGCGGCGCAATCCAGAGCGCGACGAGCCCGAGGCCAACGGCCCCCTGCGTCGTGGGCTCAGGCAACTGCAGGACGACCTCGTCCGGCCGCCACGCGCGAACGTGACCACGGGCGGTCGACCGCCACCAGGTCCAGGGCGAAAAGCGGCGCGCCGAGAACTCGTACAGGCGCGCGGCACGGTCCCATTCATCTCGAAACCGCCTCGGCGCCACCACGGCGATGTCGGCGTGTGGCCATTGCACCGCTAACCGGCGCAATGCCAGGGGGAGGTATCGGCTTGACCGCAAGACCACGACGCGCACGCGGGCCCGAAGTGCAAAGGCTGTACCTGCCGCCCTCTGGTGTGGCACCGGACTTGCTCACTCGCAGCCTCAACAGGACGACTGCAACCATGATCGAAGAGACCCGACGCGCGGCGGCCGCTTGGCCGTCCATCTATGACGGTTCGCCGACAGCGCTGACCAATCTCGACTGGTCGCGTCCGCTGTTCGTCCAGGCCAGCCGGCAAGCGCATTTCGACGAGGTCGTCGGTGTGGTGTGCCGTCAGATCGCGGTGCCCCCTGAATCGGTGACCCGTCTCGTCGCTCCAACCTGGACACGGCAACCCTGGCATCCCCCCGCCACGACGATCGTGAATCCGATCGGCGTGCTGGACGAACGGGTCCTCGCAACCGCGACCGGGCAGGTCGTGAAGGACGCGTCGGTTGTGGTAGTGACCGTCGGTGCCGCCGTTGGCGGGCCCTTCGAACCCGTTCGACAGCACAGCAACCTGATCGCGTTCGGCGCAGCCGCCGGGCCGGCCCTTGTGATCGTTGACAGCCACGGCCTGATCGAATCGTTTGAGAACTTCTTCCACGCTCGGTGGCACGACGTGGCTGGCCTGAAGGTGTTTGCCAACCTGCTCATGTCCGCCGACGAAGCGGCGTACCTGGTCGCCGCCGCCGACCGCGCGCCAGACGGCGCGCAGGTCGAAGTGGGCCGGTTCACAGGCGGCAGCACGCTGCTGCTGGCCGCAGCCGCTCGTCGCGGCGGCCGTGACCCCGTGCATTCCGTCGACATCGAGCACAAGCCCGTGGTCGACTACTTGCTGGCCCGCCATCAACTGCAGTCGCATGTCTGGCTTCACGAGGGGCCGAGCGCGGGCATCGCGGCGCGGTGGCGGGCGGCGCGGCCGGAGCCATCGGTGGGACTCCTGTTCATCGATGGGGACCACAGTTACGAAGGCGTGGCCGGCGACCTGTGGCACTGGACACCGCTGGTCGTGAACGGCGGCCTGGTCGCCCTGCATGACGCCAACCTGCCCGGCATGGGCGTCAGTCGCGCGGCCTACCACCACCTGCCCGAATCACAGTGGACGCGGGTCGGGCAAGCCGACTCACTGCTACTGTACCAACGCCGGCCCGCCACCGGACGGGGCGAGGTGCGGCAGTGACTGCCGGCGCCGCGTGCCCGATCTGTGCCGGAGCGGGCGTTCAGCCGCTCAATTCGGCGGGGCCACGCGTCCTCGCCGGCGACTTTCGCCAGGCGTCCGGGTGGATCGACAACGTGCAGTGTGAGCACTGCGGGTTCGGGTGGAACCGGTCGATGATGGGCGATGGTGAACTGGCGGCGTTCTACTCCCAATATGCGAAGAAGGTCCATTCGCCAGACGAAGACGACCTGTTGTTTGGTCCGTCCGCCGCCGATACCGAAACCCTGACGACAAATCAGGCGCGCTTCGTGGCCGGGTATGTCCAGTCGCGGCGGGGACGGGTCCTGGACATCGGGTGCGGCAAGGGCGCGTTTCTGCAGGCCTTCACCGCCCTCAAGCCGGGGTGGACGCCAATCGGGGTGGAGCCATCGCACGAAGAGGCGGCGCTGGCACGGCGCCATCCGGCCGTCGAGATCCATGAGGGGATGTTTGGTGACGTCGCATTTGCGCCACGGACCTTCGACCTCGTGACGATCATGCATGTGCTTGAGCACGTGGCGCGGCCCGATCAGCTGCTGCGGCAAGTACACGCGACGCTGAAGCCGGGCGGCCTCCTGTTCGTCGAGGTGCCGAACGTGCTTGATTCGAACATGTTCTACGACCTGTTGCTCGTCGAACATCTCTATCATTTCTGCCCGGAGACGCTGAGGCGGCTGCTGATGCGCGAGGGATTTGAGGTAATCGGCGAACAGCCGTCCACCACCTACGGCGCGCTGCGGATGGTGGCGCGCGCGGGGGCGGCGCGACGAAAGGCCGCTCCGCCGGTTGCGCCCGTCGCCGGCAGGCATGCGCGGTGGACAAAGCTGTGGGAGGCCATGGGCCAGCTCACCGAGACCGGCGCCGCGCGCGCCGCCGCTGGTCGGGGCGTGGCCCTGTTCGGCGCGGGGATGACGGCCGCGACATGGCTCACCTATACTGGGCTGGCTGAGGTTCCGCTCGCCGGGTGCTTCGATGAGAGCCCGTGGAAGGTCGGCCGAAAGCTGCTCAATCGCCCGGTCTTGTCGGTGGATGAAATCGGACGACACGACGTGGACACCCTGTTGATTGCCACCATTCCCGGCAGCCAGCGCGCGGTGAGAGAGAAGCTGGCCCAGTGGTGCCCGCCGGGCGTCGAGGTGCTGGGATTGGAGTCCGAGCTTGGGTAAACCGTGAACGAGAGCCAGGTGTCCGCGATCGAGGCTCGGGTGCACCGGGCGATCAGCGGGCTTGAAAGCGGATCTCGACAGACACTCCAGGAACTCGTCAGGATTCCCAGTCCCTCCGGCCACGAGCGGGACGTGCAGCGATGGGTCGCGCGCCGGATGGCCGATTTGGGCCTGGCGGTTGATTCGTTCGACATCGACCCGTCCGCCATGGCCCGTGTCCCCGGCTTCAATGACACACCCCGCCCCTACGCGGATCGGCCATGCGTGGTCGGGGTCTTGCGAGGTGTGGGCGGCGGCCGCTCGCTCATCCTCAACGCCCACGCCGACACCGCGCCAGTCGAGGAGCCATCGAGCTGGAGCCGCCCGCCGTACAGCGGCGAGATCGTCGATGGCCGGTTGTACGGACGGGGGGCCTGGGACGACAAGGCGGGAATCGCCGAGATGCTGCTGGTCGTCGAGGCCCTCCGCCTCGCGGGCGTGCGGCTCCGCGGCGATCTCATTCTGAAAAGCGTCGTCGAAGACGAGACCACTGGCAACGGCACCCTCGCCTGCCTCGCGCGAGGTTACACCGCCGACGGGGCCATCATCGTCGACGGCACCTGGCCTGAGCGCTACATCGTGTCGCACCTGGGTCACGTGTGGTTTCGCATCACGCTGCATGGGGCAACGGGGCATGCCGCCGCACGGGGAGGCAATCCCGTCGACGCCATCGGCCCGGTCGTCGCGGCGTTGCGCCAGATGGTGGCTCATCAGAATCAAGGGCGCACTGGGGAGGGAGACTTCGCCGACCGCCCGGCGTTCATCAACTTCGGACAAGTCGACGGCGGCGTTTGGCCCGGCGCCATTCCTGGCCGCTGCACCATTGACGGTACCTACGGCTTCCCGCCGCCCGACGACCGCCAGACGGCGCACGCCCGCTTGACGGCGGCGATCGACGCGGTCACGGCAATGCCGGGCTGGTCGCTCGAGACCGCGCCGGCACTCTCGTATCCGGGATTTGACGTGCCGCCCCTGGTCAACCCATCAGTCAATGAGATCACCACGCTGTTGTCGGGGACCATCGAACGTCTCCACGGGGGACGTCTGACCGAACACGTCGTGGCTGGCTGCTGTGACCTGAGACACTACACATCCGGCCGGCCGCAACCAGCCATTCCGGCGTGCCTGTACGGACCGGGTGGCGGCAAGGGCGCACATGCCACCGACGAGTACTTCCTCCTCGAGCATCTGCCGGTCGTAGCGCGAACGCTGGCCTCGACGGCCATTCGCTGGTGCGGGGTTGCTTGACCCGGTCCACGTCATTCCGCAGCGTTGGCGGGCGGGCCGTCCATCTCCTCGACGGGTGAGCTAGAGCGGCTTGCGTGCGAGCACCGCCACCATCACGGGCAGGCTCGGGCGCGACTCGTAGCGGTCGATGGCCATGGCGGTCACATTGGCGAAGCCCTGCCAGATCAACCACACCGGCCACGCCGCCGCGAGCCCGCGGAGCCACCACGCTTGGGATCGGCGCCACTCGTACTTGACCAGGAGGTGCAGGTTCAGCACGATGGCGGTCGTGCTGGCGCCCAGGCGATCGGCGCGCTCGATTTCGAAACCGCAGGCCTTCGCCTCATGCGCCAGTCCGTCCGCCGTCCAGCGCCGGTAGTCATTCGGCTCGCCGTGAAACGGGAAACAGAACGGCGTCACCAGCAATGCGCGAGCGCCCGGCCGCAGCGCACGATAGGCCTCGCGCAGAATGGCGCCGGGGTCGGGCACATGCTCCAGCACCGACACGGCCATGACTCCATCGAGCGTAGCCGGGCGGACCGGCAAGGCGATGCCTGAACACTGCACGACCGGTCTCATGCCGCGGTTACTGATCGCCGCATCGGCTGCGTCACGGCCATCGGGAAGGTCGGTTGGCAGATACGCGGTCCCCGGGCCGAGGAAGCGCGCCGCGTAGCCTGTCCCCGCTCCGACATCAAGAACGCGGCCCTTGAGCGGACGCGCCAAGGCAGGCAGCGCGCGCTCCGCGACCCATGCGCTCAAGAAATGACTGTGCCAGACGCGTGGCTCCAACTCCGGCCCCTCCACCCGGCTCCGAAGCTGCTGCCACGCCGAGGCCATGACCTGGAGCCACCGCCGGAGCCGCCTGACGGCGGGAGCACACAGCGTTGCGATCGGCTGGGTCCAGCTCATCGTGACGAGATCGCCAGAGGGAGAGATGGCCAAGAAACCTCCTGGAGCGAGCAGTGCCGACGTCCAGAGGACGTTGACCTGTCCGGCGCCGTCCTGCCAGTTCGAGAGCATGGCGACCCGCTGAAAGCGCGCCTGCCTGACCCGCCGCGCCATTCCTGATCGCAGCACCTGCCAGGCGGAGAACCGTGGCGCTTCGCAGACGAGCCGTCGCTCGCCCGGAATTCCGGCGTCAGCGAGGTACTGCTCGTCGGCGCGCGAACACATGACGGAGATCTCGCATCCCGGCAGCGTGCGCTCCAGCGCGCGGACGCCCACCTCCAAGTGGCGCCCCGACCTGAGCAGCAGAACCGTTTCAGGCACGGGCGCGTTCGTAGGCCGCGATCAGACCCGATCGCCGGTACATCGCGAACCAGCGCGCCGCCATGCGGTCGGCTGAATAGAGAGTCTCAGCACGCTCACGGAGATACTCGACTCGGGCGCGCACTGCCGGACGACCGTCGAGTTTGGCGGCGACCAAACGCGCTCCACCGGCAACGTCGCCGGGCTCGAAGACGTCCTGGCCATCGAGGACGTCCGGGGCGCCGGCGACATCGGTCGACACCGCCGGAGTACCGAGCAAAGCCGCTTCGAGCAGCACGTTTGGAAAACCCTCGCTGAGCGAGGTCAGGACGAAGACATCAAGGCCCGCGATGATTCGCCGCGAGTCGGTCCGCGTACCCATGAAATGGATGCGACCGGCCACCCCGCTGGCTTCGGCCAGGCGCTCGAGCTCGGACCGCCGGGGGCCGTCGCCCACAATCACCGCGTGCGTGTCCGGCGCACCCGCGAGCACTTGGGACGCCAGCCTCACGAATGTCGCTTGATCCTTTTCCGGAGCCAGGCGGCCGACGGTGCCAATCAGCGGCGTCGTGGCCGGGAGGTCGAGTTCGTCGCGCAGCCACGCGCGGGCGTCGTGGGTACCCTGCCGAACGGCGTGAGCATCGAGTCCGTTGGGCACGAGCTCGATCCGCCGCGGTGGCACGAATGCCCAGGCCGCATGGTCCGCCACCAGCGCGCTGGCATTTACCGTGAGGCAGTCGGGGAGTCGCGACCCCAGGGCGTCGGCCAGACGATACCACCACTTCGTGTCCCACGCCCGCTTCCACAGGCTGAGATTGCGAACCCCGCTCACGACGAACGGCACACCGGCCAAGCGGGCTCCCGCGGCGCCGAGGAAGTTCGCGTAGAACAGCCACGTGTGCACGATGTCGAAACGCTCGCGCCGGCACAACGCCGCAATCTCCATCACCGCCGGCGACAGCGAGGGGAACCGATCGAGATGCGAGAAGGTGATGTCGCTGCGCTGCAGGCGGCAGTCGGAGAACTCGCCGTCACTCTGGCCTAGCACCAGCACATGCACTTGATATCCCTTAGCAGGTGTGCGGTTGATGAGTTGGGCCAACTGTGCCTGGGCCCCGCCCACCCCCCACGAGCTGATGATGTGCAGCAGCTTGACCGGTTTGCCCGGACGGGGCGCGTCGGGTCGGCGCCGCGGGACCAGCCGGGCCGCCAGGAGCAACAACAGCATGAGCGGGACGTCCACGCGTGGGCCGATGCCGATCAGCGCTGTGCTCGCGACGTACGGCCAGCGCTGTTCCCCGAGCAGCTCGCGAAACGGCCCGCCCGGGCCGAACAGGACCATGGACGGCGCTCCGGTGGCCAGGGCCACGCGATGCAGGTTGATGTGGTGAGCCATTGACTCGACCATCTGGGGAATGACGACCCGATCGAACTGCCGGCGCTGCAGGCGCCAGAGAACCCGCGGGCCCATGGCCAACAAACCGAAGCGGCGGCCGCGTATCTCGATGACCTCATCCACACCGGTCGCCCGCAACGCCTCGGTGAACCCGGGATGAGAGAGCGCGACGACGTGTGCCTCCGGGTACTCGTCGCGGATCCATCGAATCGCTTCTTCGAAACGGGGCATCCGGCTCGAGCGCAACACGAGGATACGGGGACGGCTGTTGGGCAGCGCGGTGACGGGGATCGGAGCCGTCGTACTTCGCCTCTCCGATCGCGGAGCCGGGAACGGCAGGATGGTGCCGCGGGGCGTCGGCGGTCCGATGCCGTCCGGAACGGCTCGCGCCGGACCCGGCAGGCGGCGGGCGACAATTTGCCCCGAGAGGATACGAAGGTCGTCATCGGTAAGCGCGGCAAACTCCGGAGCCAGGCGTGCCCGGACCGACCGCTGGTAATCGGCCGACGCGAAGACATTGGGCTCGAACTTCGACACTTCGAATCCCGCGTCGAGAAACCCTTGCAGAAACTGGCTGTGGCGCCAGCGATTGCCACACTCGCCCCGGACCGGAATGAAGATCCGCTTGAACTCCGCGCTGGCCACGGTCAGGTATTCGAGCGGACGAGCGAAGTTGCGATGGTCGCGAAAATCGACCTGATGCAGATGAAGACCACCAGGAGCGGTGACCCGCGCCAACTGCTCCAGTCCCCGCGGCACGTCCGCCACGTGCTCGAGCACGGCATTGGACAGCACGATCGTGAAGCGGCCGGCCGCGAATACGTCGAGGCCTTCAGCGCCTGCCGCGACCAACTCGACGGTTGACGCATCAAAGGCACCCTTCGCCAACAGGCGGGTGATGACCCTGGTGTCGGCGTCGGGCCACGCCGCCGCCAGGCGGGGCCGCAACGCTTCGTAGAATGCGGGATGGTAGTTCGGATCCCATTGCGCGGGATAAAGGTCAGCGGCCGTCACCGTCGCGCCGACGGCGGCCAGACAGACAGCCGGGCCCAGCGACGGTCCCGGGCCCAACTCGAGCACCTGCTGCCCGGACAGCGAAACACCGCATGCCGCCAAGGCATTCCGATATCCCGTGGCGACGCCGATGGCATAGGCCACGTCCGCGGCAATCGACGCCTCGCTGGCGACTTGAGCTCGGTGGTTTACGGGAACGACTGCTGTGGCCATCTCACGGTTCTCCATTCCTTCGCGAAGTCACACGGGGTGCACGCGCGTGTCGGCTCGCCGACACGTTCAGATCGGCCTGCCGTCACGCACGGGCGTCCGGTGGAAGCGTTTCCCCGCGATTCCGACATTTCACGTGTCTCCGGCTCCCGACAGAGCCAACTTCGTGCCACATGGCACAGAATGTTGGCCATGAACCGACGCCGCTTTTTCTCTGCCCTGACTTCTGCATTTGCCGCCGGTGCCGCCGCGCCCGCCCTGGCCCAGGCTCCGGCCGCCGCGCCGCAGAGCATCGATCGACTGCGCCTCGACGCCGCCGAGAGCATCTTCGGCGTCGACTTCACCGAGGCCGAGGAGCAGATGGCGCTGAACAGCGTCAACCGCAACCTCCGGAGCTTTGAAGAACTGCGCAAGCTGAACGTGCCGCTCGACACCGAGCCGGCCATCACCTTCCGGCCGTACCTGCCCGGCAAGAAGCCCACGGGCAAGGCGACGCCCGGTGCCAGGCTGCGCGTGACCAGGCCGGCGATCCCCACCAACCTGACACCGGAGCAGATCGCCTTCCTGCCGGTCACCGCGCTCGCGACCCTCATCGAGAGCAAGCGCATTACCTCGACCGAGCTCACGAAGCTCTATCTGGATCGACTGAAGAAACACGGCGACACTCTCAAGTGCGTGGTGACGCTGACCGAGGAGCTGGCACTCACGCAGGCGGCCGCCGCCGATGCCGAGATCAAGGCCGGTAAATATCGCGGGCCGCTGCACGGCATTCCGTGGGGAGCGAAAGATCTGCTCGCCACCAAGGGCATCAAGACCACCTGGGGCGCCACGCCCTACAAGGACCAGGTGATCGATCTGGATGCGACCGTCGTCGAGCGGCTGCGCGAGGCCGGCGCGGTGCTCGTCGCCAAGCTGTCGATGGGCGCGCTCGCGCAGGGCGGCGTGTGGTTCGGCGGCTCCACCCGCAACCCCTGGAACACCGAGCGCAGTTCCAGCGGATCGTCGGCGGGACCGGGGGCCGCAACGGCGGCCGGACTGGTCGGCTTCGCGATCGGCACCGAAACGCTCGGCTCGATCATCTCGCCGTCAGTGACCAACGGCGTCACGGGGCTGCGACCGACGTATGGCCGCGTCAGCCGCTACGGCGCCATGGCCCTCAGCTGGACGATGGACAAGATTGGGCCGATGTGTCGATCGGTGGAAGACTGCGTGCTGGTGTTGAACGCGATCTACGGAGCCGACGGCCGTGACGACACCGTGACCGACGCGCCGTTCGACTGGAACGGTATTTCGTCTGCGCCGCCGTCCGGCGGCGCGGCGGGCACGCCCGCTCTGCCGCTCGCGGCGCTGAGGGTCGGCTTCATCCAGCGCGAGTTCGAGAACGCGTCAACCCTCAACAACCCGACCGAGGCGCAGAAACAAACGGCGGCGGCACGCCAGGCGATGTATCGCGACGCGCTCGAGGTGTTTCGCCAGGCCGGCGCGAAGCTGGAGCCGATCGCCATGCCCGACTTTCCGGCCGGCGCGATCGGCTTCGTGCTGAGCGCGGAAGCCGCGGCGGCGTTCGACGACCTCACCCGCAACAAGGA
>ERZ1292640.2617-Hain-H43-02um-R1-2617-length-14343-cov-7_pt1 | contig 14343 bp, 12 predicted proteins | sample MGYA00564404_ERZ1292640 | MGnify/ENA primary metagenome ERZ1292640 (study PRJEB36523, sample SAMEA6512636) | groundwater metagenome | collected 2019-01-08 | study: AquaDiva: Metagenomics assemblies of 32 groundwater samples
TCGCTCTACACCTTCCTGCTGCTGGCGGTGGCGCTGGTGGCCCACGGCATCGTGCGGCGCCCCGGCCTCCTCCGCGCGGCCCTGCTCGGCGTGCTCCTGACGCTGGCCTGGCTCACCGACGCGATCGCGCAGCTCCCGCTCGCCGCGCTGCTGCTGTGGATGCTGTTCGGCGCGCGCCGCGACCCGTCCGCGGCGGGTGCCCGGCCCAGACTCGCCGCCGGAGTGGCGGTCGCGGTGGCGGTCGCGCTGTTGGTCGCGCTGCCGTGGCAGCGCTACCAGGAGCGCACCTACGGCAGGTCCGCCGCGTTCATGCCCAAGGCGCAGTACGTGCTCTACGCGGCGCGCAGCCGGCCCGACATCGGCGGCGCCCGGGAGATCCGGGACACTTCCGCGGTGTTCCGGCCGCTCGGAGCCGGCGCGTTCCTGCACCGCGAGCTGGGGCTCTTCCGGCGCCAGCCGCTCGGCTACTTCAGCGACTGGTCCACCGAGTTCCTTCACTTCTTCAACCCCATGCCCGACCGACTCCAGACCCGGAACATGTACAACCGCGGCGGACTCAAGGCGCTCGCCGCGATCTACTTCACCCCGGTGCTGGCGCTCGCCATCCTCGGCCTGTTCTGGGGCGGCGTGGCGCTGCGCGACCGGTTGTTCCTCGCCCTGATGCCGCTCACCAGCGCGGGAACCTACGCGTTCTTCTTCACCCAGACCCGCTACCGCGTCCCGGTCGAGCCCTTCCTGCTGGCGCTCGCCGCGCTGGGCGTGTCACGGCTGTTCCGGCGGGGAGTCGACGCAGACGCGCCGGGCGGGTCCGCGCCGCCGCCACCACGGTGAGCGCCGCGCTCCGCGTCCGCGCCCTCGAGCCGGGCGACCGCGCCCGCTGGGACGCCTACGTCCGCGCGCAGCCCGGATCGCACTTCGGACAGCTAGCCGCGTGGAAGGACGTGGTCGAGGGCACCTACGGCTGCCGCGCGCGCTACTGGCTCGCCGAGGAGGAGGGCCGGGTGCGTGGCGTGCTGCCGCTGTTCGAGAAGCGCGGCCGCACGGCGGCGCTGTTCTCGGCGCCCGGCGGGTTGCTCGCCGACGCGCCCGGGGTGGCCGACGCGCTGCTGGCACCGGCGCGCGAGCAGGTGGCTCGCGCGCGGCTCGCGTACCTCGAGCTGCGCGACCAGCGCGCCGCCTGGCCCGGGCTCGAGACCAGCGGGGAGCACGTCACCCTGATGCTCGACCTGGCGAGCGACGCCGAGGCGCAGTGGAAGACGTTCAATGCCAAGCTGCGCAACCAGGTGCGCAAGGCCCAGAAGTCCGGCTTCACCGCGCGCTGGGGGCGCGCCCACGTTCCCGACTTCCACCGCGTGCTGCTCGAGAACATGCGCGACCTCGGCACGCCGATCCGCGCGCCCTCCTACTACCGCGCGGTGCTCGAGGCGTTCGGAGAGGCGGCCGACATCCTGGTCATCGACCGGGCCGGGGAGCCTGCCGGGGCGATGTTCACGATCGCTCACGCCGGCACGCTGGCCGACCCATGGGCCTCTTCGCTGCGCCGACACTTTGCGCACTGTCCGAACCACATGCTTTACTGGGAGGCGATCCGGCGGGCCATCACGCTCGGCATGAGGCGCTTCGACTTCGGCCGCAGCCAGTGGGACTCGAACACGTTCCGGTTCAAGGAGCAGTGGGGCGCGCAGCCCGTCCCGCTCCACTACCAGTACGTCCTCGGGCGCGCGCGCCGGGTACCGACGCTCGCGGAGCAGAAGCACGCCTTCGACCTGGCGGTGAGGATCTGGAAGAGGCTGCCGCTGCCCGTGGCTCGCGTGCTCGGGGAGCCCGCGAAGCGCCTGTTCCCGGAGGCACTCTAGAATGGTCGCCCCCGTCACGGCCCGGTCCCCGCGCCGCACGCGGCGCTCGAACCCATGACGACCACGCCCCGCATTCCCGAACCCGGCGCCGACATCGAGCGCGTGCGCTGCGCCCTGGCGGAGCACCGCGTGCTCGTGGTCATGCCCGCGCACGACGAGGAAGAGAGCGTCGGCTCGACCATCGCCGGCATCCGGCGCGAGCTGCCGGGCGTGGACGTCCTGGTGGTCAACGACGCCTCGGCCGACCAGACCACCCGGGCCGCCGAGCGCGCGGGCGCGCGCGTGGTCGAGCTGCCCTGCAACCTGGGCTACGGCGGCGCGGTGCAGACCGGATTCCGCTACGCCGTGGCGCACGACTACGCATTCGTGATCCAGATGGACGCCGACGGCCAGCACGACCCGGCCTCGGCGGTGGACCTGCTCGCGCCGGTGGTCGGCGGCCACGTGGACGTGACGGTGGGTTCACGCTTCCTCGGCCAGGCCACCTACGCCATTCCGCTGCTGCGGCGTCTGGGCATGGGGGTGTTCGGCCGCATTGTCACCTACGTGACGCGCCAGCACTTCACGGACCCGACCTCGGGCTACCAGGCGATGAGCCGCCGGGTGGCGGCCTTCTTCGCGCGGGACAACTACCCCAGCGACTTCCCCGACGCCGACACGCTCATCCTGCTCGCGCTCGCGGGGTTCAAGGTGCGCGAGGTCCCGGTGTGCATGCGCGCGCGCAGCGCGGGGACTTCGATGCATTCGAACCTGAAGGCCCTCTACTACGTCTCGAAGATGTTCCTCTCCATCCTGATGGTGCTGCTGCGCTACAAGATGCTGCGCGCGAGGCTGTGAGGCTCCCATGGACACCGCCGCCGTATCGCTGACCTTCGACGTCGAGGACTGGTTCCATCCCGAGCTGGTGCGCCCGCACGTGGCGGCCGTGGACCCGCGCAGCGTGGTCGTGCCCGGCACCGAGGCCATCCTCGAGCGGCTCGCGCGCCACGGCGTGCGCGCCACGTTCTTCGTGGTCGGCGACGTGGTCCGCTCGCACCCCGGCCTGGTGCGGCGCATCGCCGCGGCGGGGCACGAGATCGCCTGTCACGGCATGACCCACCGCCCGCTGTGGGCCCTGGACCCGGAGGGGTTCCGCGCCGAGCTGCGCGCGTTCCGGAGCGCGGTACGGGCGGCCCTCGGCCACGACCCGGTGGCGGGATTCCGGGCCCCGACCTTCAGCCTCGACCGCTCCACCGCCTGGGCGCTCGACGTGCTGCGCGCGGAGGGGTTCGCCTACGACTCGAGCGTGTTCCCGGCCCGCATGAGGCTGTACGGGGGGGCGGGCGCCCCGCGCGGCATCTGGCGCCCGGCGCGCGGCGACCTCGCCGCGCACGACCCTCACGGCAATCTGGTCGAGTTCCCGGTGGCGGTGGCCGAGTGGGCCGGGTTCCGGCTGCCGGTGGCGGGCGGGTTCTACCTGCGCGCGCTCCCCGGCCCGCTGTTCCGCCGCGCGCTCGACGGCATCCTGCGCCAGCGTCCCGGCGCGCTCTACCTGCACCCCTGGGAGTGCGTCCCGGACGTCCCGCGGGTGCGGCTCGGTCCCATCGATGCCTTCATCACCTACGTCAACCTCGGCTCGGTCGGCCGCAAGCTGGAGGCCCTGCTCGAGCGCTACCGTTTCGCGCCGATGCGCGAGATCCTCGAATCGGGCGGGCATCTCGCCGCGCCCGCCACGGCCCGGAGGTCCACGTCATGATGCCCTTCTCCACCGGCATCCAGGTCCGCACCCAGGTCTTCGTCGTGCTCCTCGGCGTCGCCATCCTCCTGCTGGTGCTGAACACGGTGCGCAAGAAGCACCTCCGCGAGGAGTACTCGCTCCTGTGGCTGCTGGCCGCCGTCGTGCTCGTGCTGAGCGCGGTCTTCATCGGCGGGGTCGAGCGGCTATCGCACCTGATCGGCATCTACTACCCGCCGGCGTTCCTGTTCCTGGTCGCGATCCTCATGGTCCTGGTGCTCCAGTTCCACTTCTCCACCGTGATCTCGACGCTCCGCGAGCAGAACAAGAGCCTGGTGCAGGACGTCGGCATCCTCGTGAACCAGGTACGCGAGCTCGAGCGCGCGCTCGAGGAGCGCCGCTGAATGGCGCGCCCCCTGCCGATCACCGGGCGCACGCCGCGTCGCGACTACGAGCGGCGCATCGCGCCGCGCAGCCTGCTGCGAATCTTCTGGCAGAAGCAGCTCCACCTCCTGGCGCGCTCCTGCATCCATCCGGGACTCCGTCTGGCGCTCTACCGCGCCATGGGCATCGCGATCGGCAAGCACGTATTCGTCGGCATGGACACCTGGCTCGACTGCCAGTTCCCCGAGCTCATCCGCATCGAGGACGACGTCACCATCTCGTTCCGCGTGACGGTGGTGGTGCACGACGACGCGCGGCACATGGACCGCACCACGCCCGGCGCGGGCGACGGGACGGTGGCCCCGGTGGTCCTGCGGCGCGGCTGCTACCTGGGCGCAGGCTGCCTGGTGCTGCCCGGCGTGACGGTGGGCGAGCGCGCGGTGGTGGGCGCCGGGGCGGTGGTCACGCGCGACGTGCCGCCCGGCAAGCTCGTGGTGGGCGTGCCGGCGCGCGTCGTGAAGGACGTGGATTGAGCGGGGTGAAGGCACGCCTGCGTCCCGCCCTGCTGCTCGGGCTTGTGACGCTCAGCGCCCCGTGGCTGCCGGGCCTGGCCGGACAGGCGGCGCTCTACCCCGCGCTCGGCGTGTTCCCCGGCATGGCGCTGGCCTCGCTGCTCGCCGGGCGCGGTCCGGGGGCGCCGCGCTGGACGCTGGGGCTGGCGCTCTCGCCGCTGGTGTCCGCCGCCGCGGGCGCGCTTCTGGTCCTGGGCGGCATGAGCCTGCCAGCCTCGTCGCTGCTCATCGCGGCCGCGGGCTTCGTGCTGTGGGTCGCGGGCGAGGCGCTGCGGTCCACGACGCGCGGCCCGGACAGCGTGGAGCCCGCGCCCGAGCTGCGGTGGCAGGTAGGTCTCGGCGCGGCATTCGCCGCGGCCGCGGCGATCCCCGCGCTCGTCAACCCCCTACGCCCCATCTGGGCCGACGCCTGGATCCACGGCGGCCTGGTGTGGGACATCGTGCGGCACGGCCTGCCCCCCGAGGATCCGCGCCTTGCCGGCCTGCGCCTGAACTACGTCTGGTTCTTCAACCTCTACATCGCTCAGCTCGTGAGCCTCGGCTGGCGCGACCCGTTCGCCTACATGGCGATCTTCAACGCCGTGAACCTGGTCGTGTGCCTCTCGCTCGCCTACCGCATGGGACTCACGCTGTGGCGCGACCGGACCGCGGCGGCAGGCGCGGCGGCGCTCACGGCGTTCGGGCTCAGCGCCGGGGCCTGGCTGCTGTGGCCGGGACGGCTCGTGCCCGCGCTGGCCGGACACACGCGCGGCTGGGACGAGGTCATGGCCGAGCTGCATTCCATTCGACTCAGCTCGTTGCCCATGCTCCACCACCTCAGCGCACCGTTCGGGCACATCGCGAGCTTCATCGACAAGTTCACCGTCGGCACCGCGCTGTCGTACGCATGGATCCAGTTGATGGTGTTCCTGTGGGGCTCCCTGCTGTGGGTGCGCGACGGGCGCCGCGCCGCCCTCGCCTGGGTCGCCGTCGGCGCCGCCGGGATGCTGTTCTTCCACGGCGTGGTCGGGCTCTCGGTGATCCCGGTCGCGCTCGGCACGTTCGGCCTCGCCTGGCTCCTGAGCTTCCGCTGGAGCTGGCTGCCGGCGCGCGGGCGGCTGGTGGCTCTGGCCGCCGCGACGCTCGCGGGCGCCGCGGTCGCCACACCCTACACGGCCTCCATCTCGGCGGGGTGGTCGGCGCAGAAGACCGGCGTCCCGGACCACTACTTCTGGCCGGGCTGGATGATGCCGTGGACGCTCGTGACGGCCCTCGCGGTCACCGCCTGGTTCGCGCGCTGGCCGCTCGCGCGCATCGTGCGCGAGCGCTCGCGCGAGGGCACGCTGCTCGCCCTCTTCGTCCTCGGCATGACCGCCTTCGCCTGCGTGGTGGACCTGCCGCAGAACAACGAGTCCAAGTTCGTCTTCCAGGTGTTCTTCCCGCTGGCCACGATCGGCGGCGCCGCGTTCCTGCCCGAGTTGCGAGCGTTCCTCGCGCGGCGCGGCGCGCTGGCCTGGGCCGTGCCGGCGCTGCTCTTCCTGTTCGCGCCGGCGGTCACGCTCGTGACCTACGCCATGGACCCCGAGCGCCATACCGCGCCGGCGCTGAACCCCGCGCCCGGCGAGGAGGCGATGTACGCGTGGTTGCGCGACCGCACCGAGAACGACGCGGTGCTGGTGGACGCGCACGGCCGCGACCTCGCCATGGTCAAGGCCCAGCGGCGACTGTGGGTCGGGACCATATCGGGGCCGGAGAAGGCGGGCTTCCCGTTGCGCGCGCTCACCGAGCGCCACGCGGTCGCGGAGGACCTCTACGGACCGGGCGCCGCGATCGAGCACGACGCGCGCGCGCTCGCCTCGCTCGGGCGGCCGGTCTACGTGCTCTATCGCCCGGGCGACTCCCCGGGCCGCGCGCCCTGGGAGGCGCTCGAGCGCCGGCCCGACCTCTTCACGCGCGTCTACGACCGCGACGGGTTCAGGATCTACCGGCTGCGCTGAGCGCCGTGCCGGCCGCGGCGGACCCTCACCTTCGCGACCACGCCGTCGAGCAGGGCCGCCAGCTGGTCGTAGACCGCGTCGGGCGCGTGGTGCTCCGCCGCGTAAGCGCGGGCGCGCACGCCGACCGCGCGACGGGCCGCCGGGTCGGCCATGAGGCGGGTGACGGAGGCCACCAGCTCGTCGAGGGTGTTCACGACGTCGCCCAGGCCGTTGCGGAGGATGATGCCGTCGGGGTCCACCGCGGTCACGGTGGGGAGTCCCCAGGCCCACGCCTCGAGCACGGTGTTGGGGAAGCCTTCGGCCGGCGAGGTGTGCACGAACAGCGAGGCGTCGCGGTAGAGCTCGCCGAGCCGCTCGTGCTCGATGAAGCCGCGCACCTCGAGGTTCGGGCACTCGGCCGCCACCGCGAGCGCGGCGTCGTGCGCCTGCCTCGTCAGCGGCGGAGCGGGGATCACCCCGCACATCACGAACCGTTGTCCGGGCAGGCGGCGCGCCAGGCCGGTGAACCACTCGGGCCGCTTTGAGAGCTTGTAGGTGGCGAGCCACACCACGGTGCCGTGCCGGCCGGGGTCCACGGCCGCGGGCGGGATCTCGACCGGGTTGGTGATGACCACGCTGTCGAGCCCGAAGTTCTCCCGGAACAGCCGGCGCTGCCCCTCGGTCTGGGAGATGCGCGCGTCGGCGCCGCGCAGCGCGCGCCGGTACCACCACCGGTCGCGCACGTTCCCGGCCAGCGGCAACGCCGGGATCGCGTCGAAATCGTGCGCGCCGAGGAAGGCGAACCCCGCGCGCCGCAGCCGCGCCACGTCCCGGGCGAGCCCTGCCGGCAGGCCCGAGCCCTGCACGAAGTAGACCTCGGCGTCGGCCGCGCTCAGCGCCCCGAACGCACGGGTCAGGCGCGGGTGGAAGAAGCGCAGGCCGGGGAGCCCGGCCTGCGGCGGGAAGGTGCGCAACAGCGTCACCCCATCGCGCACGACGCGCGGCGGCTGGCCGTAGTCGCAGGTCGCGACCGAGACCTCGAACCCGCGCCGCGCGAGTCCGCGCGCCAGCAGCCACTGCTGCACCTCGGCCCCGCCCACGAACGGGATCTCGCCCCCGCTGGCCACCGGGTAGAGGTACGGCGCGTAAAGGCAAATCCGCCCGCGATCGCCTATGGAGCGCCCTCCGCACGCGTCACGCGCAGCGTCCCGGCCGGCAGGCCGGCGTAGTAGTCGTCGTCGAAGAAGTAGTCCGAGAGCCGGTAGATCGGGTACATCGGCGCGCGGATCATGCGCACGCGCACCACGTAGTCGCCCGCCGCCACGTCCCTCGGCACCACGACCTCGAAGCTGTCGCACACCACCTCGTCGGTACGCCAGAGGTCCACGCCGTACGCCCCTCCCGCCGGCAGGTGGTCCACGCGGAACCGGTAGCGCTCGTGGTTCAGCTTCTCCATCACCTTGCGAACCGGCTTGGTGATCCAGCGCGGCGGCGACGCGCCGCCCGGGAGCGCCCGGTCGAAGCGCACCGCGACCTGATACGCGCCGGCCGGCAGCCCCTCGAGCGCGCGCCACTCGGCGGTCGCGCCGAGGGTGTCTCCGGGCCGCGCGGTGTGCGAGGCGAGCGCGAGCGAGACCAGCGCGGGCAACCGGGGGCCGATGCGGCGCGCGACGCGGAAGCGGCCGGGCACGAAGGGTCTCACGAACGCGCACGGCCGCGGCGGCGTGGACAGCGTGTCGAGCGCCGCGCGGCGCACGCGGTAGATCGCGAAGCCGTCGCGGTCGTAGACGCGCTCGAACGCGGCGGGCGCCGCGTCGAGCCGCGCGCGCGCGGCGCGGAACCACTCGGGACGCGGCGTCCAGTAGCCCAAGTGCGGGATCTCGGTGAAGCGGCTGTTCAGCGCCACCACGTCCACATCGTGGCGCCGCACCACGGCGCGCATGCGCTCCCAGCTCGCGTACGGGTCGAGCGCATCGCGCGCGTCGAGCAGGCGCTGGAGCCCGTAGGGGTCGTTGGGCGTGCTGTGCTGCTCCACCACGCACACCACGTAGTGCCGGGTGAGCATCGGCACGCCGTAGGAGGTGGCGGGGTCGGAGAGCACCACGCTCCCGGCCGGCAGGTGCGCATTCATCCAGGCGTACGCGTCGCGCCACCGGAGCGGGCTCTCTGCCAGGTCCGCGGCCGCGATGCGCGAGGGCCGCAGCAGGATCGCGACGCCGTCGCGCAGCACCGGGAGCAGGAGCAGCGCCACGCCCACCAGCCCGGCGAGCGCCCACGCCCGCGCCCCGCCCGCCCCGGAGGCCGCGCCGCGCGCGAGCGCTAGGATCACCCAGGCCAGCAGCCCGGACAGCGGCACCATCCAGATGCAGCGCATCAGCAGATAGCGCATGTGCGGCTCGAGCACCGCCACGGCCAGCGGATCGAAGATGACCAGCGCCACGCCCAGCGAGGTGGTGAGCAGGAACAGCACCGCGGGGTTGTCGCGCCCGTGCCGCCACAGCGACACCCAGGCGAGCGGGAACAGCAGCCAGAACAGTCCCATCCAGTCCCACAACACCCCAATCGAGACGATGCGCACGCCGTCCCACAGCACCAGCAGGCCCTGGGACTCGGTGTGGATGATGTCGCGCGGCGCGTGGGACAAGTGCGCGCGGTAGAGCAGGTAGGGCAGGCACGCCGCGCCCAACGCGAGCGCGCTGCCGGCGAGCCGCGCCACCGTCGGGCTCCAGCGCCGGTCGCGCAGCAGCAGTCCCGCGCCCAGCGCACCGAACACCAGCGTGAACTGGATGGCCGAGAAGACGTGCGTCGCCGTGGCGCCCAGCCCCAGCCCCAGCGCCGCGAGCCGACGCGGGCGGGCGGGCGAAACGAGGTCGCTCAGCACCGCGACGGTGGTGGCGAGCGCGAGCTGGTCGGCGAGCTTGGTGGCGAACACCGCCTCTCGCAGGGGCGCCTGCGCGAGCGAGCCACCGTAGGTGAAGAGCAGAGCGCAACCCGCGAGGACCGCGCCGGTCGCACCACCGATGAGCACGCCGAGCGCGGCGGCGTTCATTACGAACAGCGCGGCGAGCGCGCCCGCGAGCAGTCGCCACGCCACGATCGCGTCCACCGCGGCGAGCTTCGCGACCAGCGCGACCTGCGGGTGCCAGAGCCCCTTGCGCGGGTCGGCGCCGGCGGGACCGGCGTCGCGGAAGAACTCGTCGGTCGGGAACGCGTCGCCATGGCTCATCATGCGGCGGATGGCGGAGATGTGATCGGGCGAGTCGGAGTAGTAGGTGAGCGGCGGACCGAGCACCCCCGCGTGCCACGCGGCGAGCGCCGCGGCGACGAGGACCAGCGCCGTTGCCCAGGCCGGGAGCCGCGGGGCGGGCGCCGTCGGCCCTTCGCGCCGCGCCAGCGCCAGCGCCCAGAGCAGGGCGTTCGGCAGCAGCGCCCAGACCGCGAGCGGCGTGAAGGGCTGACCGAGCGCGCGGGTCGCCAGCACCAGCAGCCCGTTCCACGCGATGCCCAGGCCGAGCGCCCAGCCCGCGGCGAACCACGCGCCGCCCGGGGGCAGCGCGGTGAGACGGACGAGCGCGAGGCCCGGCGCGAGCACGAGCGCCCCGAAGGCAAGCAGCGTGCGCAACCCCGCGGGGAGCCCGGCCAGCGCCCCCGCGGCGAGCAGGGCGTGCAACGTCAGCAGGAGGGCCGCGAGTGCGGCGGCGGCGCGGCGCTCACGCATCCAGCGTCTCCGTGCGGCGTCCCCCGCCGAACCACGGGAGGTTGAACTCCATCACCAGCTGCCGGAGCCCCAGCCCGCGCACGAAGGGGACGCACACCAGCGCGTAGATCGCGGCGAACGAGACCAGGTTGAGGGCGACACGGGTCAGGCGGATGCCGGTGCCGGAGCGGTCGGCCCACGGCATCAGCCGATCGAGCGCGAGGGCCAGCGCCAGGCTCGCCGCGAGCGGCAGGAAGAAGCGGAAGAGCCAGCGTGTACGCTCGAGGAACGGCACCTGGAGCCCGCGCAGCGCGAGCCACGGGAACACCAGACCGCCCGCGGCGAACGTGCCGAGCGTGGCCCACGCCACGCCGGTGATGTCGTAGCCCATGCGCACCACGGTGTAGTCCACGCCAGCCCCCACAACGGTGAAGAAGCCGGCCGCCGTGACGAGGGCCCGGTGACGCCCGAGCGTCATGAGCACGACCGACGAGAGGTTGGAGAGTGCGATGACGGCGGCAGCATAGCACATGATCCGCGCCGCGCTGATGCCCGGCAGGTACTTCGGGAGCAGCAGCATCGCTCCGTCGCGTGCGGCCAGGAACGTGAGGCCGCACAGCGCCGGCACCAGCACGGCCAGCACCTGGAAGGAGCGCACGGCCTGCCCGCGGATCGCCTCGGGGCGGTTGCCCTCGGCGTGGTAGCGGCGCAGGAGGTGCGGGTAGAGCACGTAGGCGATCGAGTCAGGCAGGTAGAGCAGCAGGCCCTGCACGATCACCGCGAGGCTGTAGTAGCCCAGCGTCTGCGTGCCGAGGAAGCGCAGGATGATGAGCCGGTCGAGGCTGCGCAGCACCACCGAGGAGGCGGCGTACAGGAACATCGGCAGCCCGACCCGGAGCAGCAGCATGCTGTCACGCGAAGGTCGCGGGCGAAGCGGCACCGCGCCGTGGCTCTGCGACTGCACGTAGATCACGCCCGCCGCGGTGCCGGCGAGCCAGCCGACCAGCAGCCCCCAGGCGTCCATGAACGGGATGAGCGAGAGCCCGACCGCGGTCCCGATGCCGCCCTGCAGGATGAACCACGTGCTCACTGCGCCGATGTCGCCGTGCGAGCGCAGCAGCGTGAGGTAGTAGTTCGAGAGGTTGATGAGCCCGATGCACGCCACCGCCGCGAGCACGCCGCGCACGCCCCAGAACGCCAGGATGCGCCCCTGCGAGCCGAGCAGGTAGAACAGGCTCCCGGCCGCGAACAGCGCGGTGAGCGTCACGATGTTGAAGAGCCCCGCGCGCTTGATGCGCTCGAGCCGCACCGGGTCGCCCGCCACGATCCGCGGCGGCACCGCCTGATCGAGTCCCTGCTGGGTGCTGAGCGGCGCGAGCGTGCCGTAGTCGAGCAGCAGCGTGATGGCGTTCCACGCGCCGTAGGACAGCGGCCCCATCAGGCGCATGGCGATGATGCCGCGCAGCATGAGCGCAGCGCGCACCACGTACTGCGTGGCGGCGAACCCGACCGAGTCTCGAACCAGCTTCCGGGGATGCACGGGGGACGCTCCCGGTTCAGGCCGTGGCGGGCCGCGCGCCGAGCCAGTCGCGCGCGAGCCGTCGCAGCCCGGTGCCACGGGCGAACCACCACAGGGCGGGCAGGAGGTACTGGCTCGCGGCCACGCCGAGGGTGTCGCGGGCGAAGCGGCGCGCGCTCACCGTGCCCCCGGGGGAAAGGGGGTGGAGACCCGCGTCCTTCTGCCCTACAATCACCGGCCTCATGATCCGACCGACGCCCCGCGGGGCCCGCCCCGCGTGAGCCTCACGCCTTCCACCGCACCGCTGGCTTCGCGCGGCGGGTCGCCGGTGCGCGCCACGTTCCTCCCGGTGGCGCGACCGTGGATCGGGGAACGCGAGAAGCAGCTGGTGCTCGAGACGCTCGACTCCGGGTGGATCACCACCGGCCCCAGGTCGGAGGAGCTGGCCCGGCGCGTGGCTCAGCTCGTGGGGATGCCCCACGGCATCGCGGTGAACTCCGCCACCGGGGCGCTCCACCTGGCGCTCGCGGCGCTGGGCGTGGGCCCGGGCGACGAGGTGGTCACCGCGGCCTACACGTTCGTGGCGTGCGTCAACGTCATCGAGCACGTCGGCGCCAGGCCGGTGCTGGTGGACGTCGAGCCCGACACGCTCTGCATGGATCCGCGCGCGGTCGAGCGGGCCATCACGCCGCGCACCCGGGCGCTGATGCCGGTGGACTACGGCGGCCACCCCTGCGACCTCGACACGCTGCTCGCGCTGGCGCGCCGGCACGGCATCGCGGTGGTCGAGGACGCGGCGCACGCCCTGGGGGCCTCGTGGCGCGGCCGGCCGGTGGGCGCCTGGGCCGACGTCACGGCGTTCTCGTTCTACGCGACCAAGAACCTCACGACCGGCGAGGGCGGCGCGGCGGTCACCGCCGACCAGGCGCTGGCCGAGCGCATGGGCCTGCTCTCGCTCCACGGCATGAATCGCGACGCGTGGAAGCGCTACACCGACACGGGCTCGTGGTACTACGAGATCACGGCCCCCGGATTCAAGTACAACCTGAGCGACGTGCTGGCCGCGATCGGCCTGGGGCAGCTCGAGCGCTTCGACGAGATGCAGCGGCTGCGGCGCGAGCGCGCGGCGCACTACGACGCGCTGCTCGCCGACGTGCCCGAGGTGCGCTGCCCGGTGGCGCGTCCCGAGGCGGTGCACGCGTGGCACCTCTACCCGATCGCGCTCGAGCTCGAACGTCTGGACTGCGACCGCGCGCGCTTCATCCAGGAGCTGCGCGCGGAGAACATCGGCACCTCGGTGCATTTCGTCCCGATCCACTTCCACCCGCACTTCCGCGCCACGCTGGGCCACGCCGCGGGCGCGTTCCCGGCGGCCGAGGACGCCTACCGGCGCGCGGTCACCCTGCCGCTCTTCCCGGCCATGACCGAGCGCGACGTGGAGGACGTGGTCGCGGCGGTGAAGAAGGTCGTCGCGCACTATCGGCGCTGAGAGCCCGGGCCCGCCTGCCGCACACGGGCGCGTCCCGGTGCACGGCGAGCCCGTCCCTGCCGGGGGTCGCCCCTCTTCCCTCCCGCTCATCCGCCGCCCTCCCGCGCCTGGCCGAGGGAGCGCAGCGAGAGGCCTTCGCGGCGCAGGTAGAACAGGCCGACGGCGGTGACCGGGAGCCACTGGCCGGCCCAGTAGAACCACGAGAACGACGTGGACAGCGCGTGGTCCCGCACGTGGAACAGCGCGAGTCCGCCCACGCACGCCACGTTCATGGTGCCGATGTAGCCGGGCGCGGCCGGGGCCATGATGGCGAACGCGGTGATGACGAGGAGCGTGAGGCCGGCGTACCAGGGGAGGTGGATGCCCAGCGCCACCATGCTGGCCTGCAGCGCCACGGCGAAGCACCCGAACATCACGAACGACAGTAGGAACACCCACAGCAACCGCGGCAGATCGCGGAACAGGCTGAGGCCCTCGACGAAGTGGTCGAGCGCGACCCCCGCCTTGCCGCGGTGCCGCTCGGGCAGGCGAGTCGAGAGCCGGTGCAGCAGCCCGCGGGCCAGCTGGGGCCGCCGCTCCAGGAACACCAGGATCGCGGTAAAGGCAACGCTGAGCACGATGAGCGAGGTGGCCCCGGCGCGGGTCAGCTCGACCGCCCGGCGCTCCTCGGCTCCCGCGCCGGGCTCGAAGCGGTGCACCAGCAGCGTGATGCCGAGGATGCCGAGCAGGGTGAGCATGTCCACCACGCGCTCGACCACGACGGTGGCGAGCACCATGGTCCTGGAGCAGTTCTCCCGCCGCGCCAGCGCCCAGGCGCGCACGAACTCGCCGAGCCGGAAGGGCAGCACGTTGTTTGCCATGAAGCCGATCATGGTGGCGCTGTAGAGGCTGTCGAGCGAGGCGGTGCGCGGCCCGGCCAGCAGCGAGCGCCAGCGCACCGCGCGGATCAAGAAGCCCAGCAGAGTGAGTCCCATGAGCGCGAAGAACAGCAGGGCGTTGGACTGGCGCAGCGCCTTTACGACCTCGGCCACGCTGACGCCACGCATCGAGACCCAGACGGCGACGGACGAGATGGCGATGCCGAAGGCCAGCTGGAGCAGGCGGCTCACTGGTGCACCCTCCATCTCTGAGCTGGCACAGCCGGAGAGTGCCGGTGA
>ERZ1292640.886-Hain-H43-02um-R1-886-length-24866-cov-13_pt1 | contig 14342 bp, 15 predicted proteins | sample MGYA00564404_ERZ1292640 | MGnify/ENA primary metagenome ERZ1292640 (study PRJEB36523, sample SAMEA6512636) | groundwater metagenome | collected 2019-01-08 | study: AquaDiva: Metagenomics assemblies of 32 groundwater samples
ATTGAACCGTGGGCGCCCAACCCGGGACGAGGAGGTCGAGGGCCAGGAGGTGCGCAGACGCGAGGCGGCCGAGCCTCGGGGCCGCGAGGAGGACGAGAGCCGCCAGGGCCAGGGCGAGGCCGCGCCTCATCCCATCGGCTGGTCCACCCCGGGGATCAGTTCGATGAGGCTCCGGCGGAGGCGCTCGTCCTGGAGGAGCTCGGGCCCGGGGCCCGAAAGCACCACGTGGCCTTCTTCCAGGAGGTAGGCGCGATGGGCGAGACGCAGGAGGCGGCGCACGTGCTGTCCCGCGGCGAGGATCGTCATTCCCTCCGCGGTGATCTCCCTGATGGCCTGGCAGAACCGGTTCGTCACCAGCCGCGCGAGCCCCAGGAACGGGTCGTCCAGACAGAGCAGGCGCGGCCGCGCCATGAGGCCGCGGGCCAGGGCGAGCATCTGCTGCTCGCCTCCCGAAAGGACGCCGGCGGGCGCCGCCGCCTTTTCCTGGAGCACCGGGAAGAGGCGGAAGATCAGGCGGAGGGTCTCCTCCTGCTGGCCGTGGGCCCGGGGCAGGAAGGCGCCGAGCTCGAGGTTCTCGCGGACGGTCAGGGGAGCGAAGAGCCGCCGCCCCTCGGGGATCAGGGCGACGCCGCGCGCCGCGATGGCGTACGGCGGCAGCCCGTCGATCCGCTCGCCGTCGAGCCGGATGGCGCCGGCGTGGACGGGCAGCAGCCCGGTGATGGTCTTGAGCAGCGTAGACTTCCCCGCGCCGTTGGGGCCGACGAGCGCGATGAACTCGCCCGCCCTCACCTCGAGGGAACACGCGTGGAGCACGCGCACGTCGTCGTAGCCGGCCTCGACCGCCTCGACCTCGAGGAGCGCACGCGTCATGGCCCGTCGTCCTCCCCCAGGTACGCCTGGACCACGCGCGGGGAGCCCAGCACCTGCTCGGGACGGCCTTCGGCGACGATCGTCCCCTGATCGAGCACAACGAGCCGGTCGGCCACGTGGGCCAGGATCCGGAAGGAGTGCTCGATGGCGAAGATCGTGAGGCCGCGCTCCTTGAGCCGCCCATAGAACCGGACCACCTCCTCGCGCCCCTTCGGGGAAAGCCCCGACGCCAGCTCGTCCAGGAGGAGGAACGTGGGGCGGGTGGAGAGCGCCATCGCCAGCTCCAGCCGCTTTCGCTCACCGAGGGACAGTTCGTTGGCGCGCGCCGGCGCCTTGTCGGCGAGCCCCACCGTCGCCAGGAGCCGCTCGGCCTCGTGCCGGCGGTCGAGGGCCCGGCCATAGCGGTGACGGCCGCGGAACGTGATTCCCACCAGCACGTTGTCGAGGACGGTCGAGCGGGCGAAGGGGCGCGCGATCTGGAACGTGCGCCCGACGCCAAGGCCGGAGAGTCTCCATGGCGCGAGGTTCGTCACGCGGCGGCCGCCGAACCAGACCTCTCCGGCGGTGGGACGGAGGAGGCCCGACAGGATGTTGAAGAGCGTGGTCTTCCCCGCGCCGTTGGGCCCGAGGAGGCCGACCACCTGGTGCTCCTCGACGGCGATGTCCACCCCGCGGAGGGCGAGCAGCCCGCCGAAGGCCATGGAGAGGCCGCGCCCCTCAAGCAGCGCCACGGGGTTTTCGGGTGAAAAGGCCTGAGAGCCCGCCGGGCAGATACAGCACGACGACGATCAGGGCGAGCGCGTACGGGAGCTGGTGGAACGCCGGGACGTAGGGGTGCAGGAGGAGCTCGCTCACCAGGTAGAGCCCGAGGGCCGCCATGGCGGGGCCCAGGAGCGTGTGGAGGCCGCCGAAGGTCGCCATCACGAGCGGCAGGATCGAGAAGTAGCGGCTGAAGATCAGGTCGGGCTCCACCACGCCAACCATATGGACGTAGAGCCCGCCCGCCAGCGCGCTGAAGAAGCCGGAGAGGGCGAAGGCCAGGATCTTCCAGGGCAGGGGATGGACCCCGAGGAGGCTCGCCCGCTCTTCTTCCTCCCGAACGGCGGCGAAGGCCAGCCCGAGGCGGGAGTGGAGCATCCCCCAGAAGACCGCGACAACGACCACGAGGAAGGCCAGCGACAGGTAGTAACTACCCGCCCGGCCGCGGGTGAAGTCGAGGGGGAGCCACCCGAGCGTCGGGAGCGGCGGGATCCCGATGAGGCCTTCGCCGCCGCCGGAGACCGTGGTCCAGTTGTGGGCGACGCCCCGCCAGATCTCGGCGTAGGCGAGAGTGGCGAGGGCCAGATAGGCGCCCCTGAGCCGGGCCGACGCGAGACCGATCCCGGCGGCGCCGAGGGCTCCGATGCCGCCGCCGAGGGCGATGGCCAGCCACGGGGAAAGGCCGGCGAGGGACGCCAGAGCGGCGCCGTAGCCGCCCAGGCCGAAGAAGGCGGCATGCCCGAAGGAGATCTGGCCGGCGTAGGCCAGGAGATTCCAGCTCGTCGCCACGGTGCCGAAGAGAAGCGCCGTCGAAACGAGATAGAGGTAGTACGGATGGAAACCTGTCAGCGGCGGCAGGACGACGAGCGCCGCGGCGACGAGGCCGAGCCCGATCCGTCCCGGGCGCCCCATCAGTGACTCCACCCGCGGGCCAGGCCGCCCGATCTGGCCAGCAGCGACACGAGCAGCATCAGCGCGACAACCGTCTCGCGCCAGCGCGGCCCGCCCCACGCGACGGTCAACGCCTCGACCACACCCAGGAGAATCCCCGCCACGAGCACGCTCCGGAGCCGCCCCACGCCCGCCCAGATCGTCAGGACGATCGCCAGCAGCGTCAGCTCGATGCCGCCCGCCGGGTAGAGGTAGTGGAGCGTCGCGAACAGCACTCCCGCCGCCCCGCTCAGGCAAAACGCGAGGAGGAACGTCGTGCGGGTGGCCGCGTCCACGTTGATGCCGAGGAGCGCCGCGGCGTCGCGGTCCAGGCTCGTGGCGCGGACGGCGCGGCCCCAGCGGGTGCGCGTGAGCCCGAGGAAGAGCCCGCCCACCACGAGCAGCGCCGCCACGGCCACGATGAGCCGCCCCTGGTTCAGCCTGAGCCCGCCCAGGGTGAGGCTGCCCGTGAGGGACTCGCTCGCGATCAGCCGATACTCGCCCCGCCAGAGCGCCAGCATGATGTTCTGGAGCAGGAGGGAGAGGCCGAAGGTGAGAACGAGGCTCGACAGCTCCCGGGGCTCCGGCAGCCGGTCGAAGAGCCACTGCCAGACGAGCGCCAGTGGGAGCAGCGCCGCCGCCGCGACAGGGACGAGGAAGAGTGGGTGCAGTCCCGAGCCACTCCAGAGCCAATAGCCGAGGTAGCCGCCGAGGATGATCAGATCGCCATGGGCGAGGTTGAGCGCCCGCGTGACGCCCAGGATCATGGAGAACGCCAGCGCCATGAGGGTGTAAAAGCACCCCAGCAGGGCTCCGGAGACCAGCGCCTGGGCGAGCGTGTTGAGCGACACGGTTTGACAGAAAGGGCCTCCCGATAGTAGCGTTCACCCACCCGAACGTCAATTGCGAAGGTCGTTGCTTGTGATCTACGTCGGCACGGTGGGCGAGGGGCTCTGGCGGAGCGATCCTGGGAGCCACGCCCCGCGGAGTGGCGGGGTTACTTCGCGGGATAGCGGGCGGGCGCGGTGGCGCGCTCCTTCGGATAGACCACCACGTGGCGGCCCCCCTGGATCTGGATCACCACCCGCTCGTAGTGGAGCGGGTTGCCCCCCTCGTCGAACTTCACCCTCCCGAGCGGCGTCTGGACGTCGGCGCGCGCCAAGGCGTCCCGGAGGGTCTCGCCGCTGATGGCCCAGCCGCTGCCTCCCACCGTCTCGAGCGCTTTCAAAAGGGTCTTGGCGGCGGCGTAGCCGTGCATGGTGAGGGGCACCGGATCGGCCCCGAAGCGTTTTCGGAACGTCTCGACGAACGCAAGCGATTCTTGCTCATTGCCCCCCAGATTCACTCCCGGTTGCCACGAGGTTGTCCCGAAGAGCCCCTCGCTGGCGGGTCCGAGCTCCCGGATCACGCCGGGGAACTCCATGCCGAAGGCGCCGAGGAACGCCTTGAGAGTGATCCCGGCCTGGGCCATCTGGCGGACCAGGAGCAGGTGGTCGGCGAAGAAGGTGTCCGAGAGGAGCACCTCGGCGCCCTGATCGCGCACGCGCGCCAGCAGCGGCGTGAAGTCGGAGAGCCCAGGGGCGAACGGCTCGAAGACCGAGACTTTCACCCCGGCACGCTCCAGCGCCTCCTTCTGGCGGCGGGCGAGCTGGCTGGCGCCAGGGGTGGAGGAGTACAGGATGGCCACGTTCTTCGCCCGGAACACGTCGAGGATGATCCCCGTGGTGACCCTGATGTAGGAAGCGAGGCTCGAGACGCGGAAGAAGAAGCGGTTGCCCCGGGTGGTGAGCCTCTCGTCGAGCGACGCGGTGGCCAGGTAGGGGATTCGTGACCGGTCGGCCACCTCGCCGATCGGCCCCACGAGGCTGTCCACGTACCCGCCGATCAGGGCCACCGCGCGGTGGCGGGACGCCAGCTCCTCGGCAGCCGCGATGGCGCGCTCGGGCTTCCCCTCGTCGTCGCGGGAGAGCAGCGTGACGGGGCGCCCCGCGATCCCGCCCCTGGCGTTGGCCTCCTCCACGGCGAGGACGATCCCCTGATGCACGGCGGTCCCCTGGACGGCCAGGACCCCGGTGCGGGGGTTGATCTCGCCGATCGTGATGGGCTCGGCCGCGCCGGCCGCGCCGGCGGCCCCGACCAGGGCGGCCACGAGGAACGCGCGCCCCGGCATCGCGCTTCCTATCGACCGAAGAGCACTCCTGGAAGCCACAGAGCGACCTGGGGGAAGAAGAACACGAGCGCCAGCCCGATGACCTGGAGGATCATGAAGTCGAACATCCCGCGGTAGATCTCCCTGAGCTCCCACTTGGGCACGACGGCCTTGAGGTAGTACGCGGCCATCGCGACGGGGGGCGACAGGAAGGCCGTCTGGAGGTTGACCGCGACGAGCGTGCCGAACCACACGAGGTCGACCTTGAGCCCCTGGACCACGGGGAGGAAGATCGGCAGAAAGATCAGGACGATCGCCGGCCACTCGAGCGGCCAGCCGAGCAGGAAGATCACCCCCATGAGCATGGCCATCAGGACGAGCGGCGGAACGGGGAGCGCCAGCAGGCCATTGGCGATCATCGTCCCGGTCCCCAGGCGCGTGAAGACCGCGCCGTAGACATTGGACGCCACGGCGAGGAACAGGACCATGCTGGACGTCTGGAGGGTCTTGTGGGCCGCCTCGCGCACGACCGGCAGGGTGAGGCGGCCGTAGAGGGCCGTGAGGACGCAGGCCCCGAAGGCCCCCATCGCCGCGGCCTCGGTGGGGGTGGCCAAGCCGAAGATGATGCTCCCGAGGGCGGCGAAGATGATCGCCCCGAGGGGAATGATGCCGCCGACGAACTCCTTCGCGATCTGCCAGTAGGACGTCGCGCGTTCCTCGAGGGGCAGCGGCGGGCCCAGCTTCGGGTTGATGAAGCTCCGGGCCATGGCGTAGACCATGTAGAGGGCCGAGAGGAGGACGCCGGGGATGATCGCCGCGGCGAAGAGCTGGATGACCGAGACCCCCAGCACCGGCCCCATGACGACCAGCATGACGCTCGGCGGGATCAGGATCCCCAGGGTTCCGCCCGCGGCGATCACCCCCGCCGAGAGCTTGGCGTCGTACCCCGCCTTGATCATTACCGGTGCGGCCATGAGGCCCATCACCGTGACCGAGGCGCCGATGATGCCCGTGGCCGTGGCGAAGATGGTGGCGGTCAGGAGCACGCCCAGATAGAGCGACCCCGGCAGCCGGGCCAGGATGAACTGGAAGGACCTGAACAGGCGCTCCATCAGCCCGGCCCGCTCGAGGACGTGCCCCATGAAGATGAAGAGCGGGACCGCCGCCAGCGTCTCCTCCTTCATCATCCCGATCGTCTGGAAGACCATCAGGTCGAAGACGATCCCGCCGAAGCCGATGTAGCCGAAGACGAGCGCCAGGATGATGAGCGTGAATGCGATGGGAAATCCGACGAAGATGCCGCTGAGGAGCGCGGCGAGGAGGATCAGGCCGAGGTATTCGGGGCTCACAGCCACCGCCCCGTCTTCGCCGCCCAGACGCTCTTGATGAACTCCGAGATTCCCTGGATGAAGAGGAGCGCGGCCACGACCGGCATGACCGCCTTGAAGGGGTAGAGCGGCGGTCGCCAGGGGCTCGCCTCCGAGGTCTCGCGGAGCATCCAGGAATGGGAGGCGGAGTCCCATCCCGCGAGGAAGAAGAAGAACACGCCGGGGAAGAAGAGGAAGAGGTAGAGGGCGGCGTCGACCAGCCCCTGGCGCTGGGGCGACCACTTCTCATAGAAGAAGTCGGTGCGGATGTGCCCTTTCCTCAGCAGGGTGTACGCGGCGCCCAGCATGAAGTGGCTGCCATAGAGCATGTACCCGACGTCGTACGCCCAGATGGTCGGCGCATCGAAGGCGTAGCGGGCGATCACCTCGTAGGTGAGCCCGAGAACGAGGGGAACGATCAGCCAGGCGAAGACTCTTCCCGACCACTCGCTCAGCGTGTCGATGGCCGTGATGAGTTTTCGCACTCCCGGTGGCAGTTGCTCCATGCGGCGCGCTTTCTCCTCTAGCTCGGGCCGCCCAGGGGATCACACAAGAAGGGGCTAGCAGGATCCGCTAGCCCCTCCCGTCTCGCGAACAGGCCGGGTGAGCTACTTCTTGTCCTTTGCGGGCGCGGCAGGCTTCGCAGGGGCCGGAGCCGCCGCGGCCTTCTTCACGGGCCAGTAATAGTTGGCGGCGAACTCGTACGGCGGGAACATGAACCGCTTGGTCGGGACCACCCGCTCGGCGTACTGCCGCTGGGAGTCCCACACCTTCTTGAAGAAGGGGTTCTTCTCGGCCTCGCGCGCCGCGATCCGGTCCCAGGCCTTGAGGAACTCGTAGAGGATGTCGTCGGGGGTCTTCAGGACCTGAACCTTGTGCTTCTCCTGGAGCTCCTTGAGGGCGTCGCCGTTCTGGCTCTGCCAGCGCATCCACCAGCGGAAGAAGGTCTCCGTGGCCGCCGACTTGATGATCTCCTGGAGGTCGGGGGCCAGGCTCTTCCAGACGTCGCCGTTGATGAGTAGCTCGCCAATGGTGACGTTCTCGTGCATCCCCGGGGTGTAGTGGTACTTCCACACGTTGTGGAAGCCCGCCTTCAGGTCCTCGACGCCGCCCACCCACTCGGCGCAGTCGATGACGCCCCGCTCGGCCGCGGGCAGGATCTCGCCGCCGGGCAGGTTCACGGTCCGCATGCCCATCTCCGTGAAGACCTCCGCCGCCATCCCGGTCTGCCGGCACTTCATCCCTTTGAAGTCGGCCAGGTTCTTGATGGGACGCTTGAACCAGCCGAAGGCCTGGGGGCCGGCCGGCAGAATGGGGAACACCACGACGTTCACCTTCAGGACGTCACGGTAGAACTCCTGGTAGAGCTCGAGGCCGCCTCCCTCGTACATCCAGCCCATAGCGTCGATGTAGTCCATCCCGAACGTGCCGCCGGGGCCGCCCGTGAAGAGGACGGCCGTCTTGTTCTTGCCGACCCAGTAGGCCGCCCACGCGTGGGCCCCATCGAGGACCTTCTTGTGCGTCGCGTCGAGGACCTCGAAGGCGGGCACGATGGCGCCGGCCGGCAGGGTCTCGATCTTCAGTCTCCCCCCGGACAGCTTGGCCACCCGGTCGGCGAACATCGTGAAGTTCTCGTAGAGGGTCCACCCCGCCGGCCAGGTGGCCTGCATCTTGAGCGTGATGGGGGCCTGGGCGGTGGCCGCCGGCGGCATGGAGGTCCCTGCCACCAGCAGCAGGACGCCCACCAGAGCGGCGAGGATGATGCCTGAACCGATCGATCCGAGTTTTTTCATGCGACACCCCCTAGGAAATAAAGGTCCCGTTTGGGCGGAAAAAGTGGCCGCATTTTATCGAGGCCGCCACCCCCTGTCAAGGCCAGAAATTCCCTCCCTTTAGGCGACGGCCTCGTCGGTATTGTTGTCGAAGAAGTGGATCCGGTCTGGGATGAAGGCCAGCCGGATCTTCTGGTGGTGCTTGGTACGGACGGTGGGGTCCACCCGGGCGACGAGGGTCTGATTCCCCACCCGGGTATCCAGCAGGATCTCCGAGCCCAGGGGCTCCACCACCTCCACCAGCGCCTCGAAGACGAGGTCCTGGGGGTCGCCGCCCGCGGCCTCCCGGAGGTCCTCCGGGCGGATTCCCAGGGTCACGGCCTGCCCTTTGTAGGGAGCCAGGCGAGAGGCGCGCCCGGCCGGCACTCTCACCCTCAATCCCGCGGTCTCGGCGTAGAGGGCGCCGCTCGCGTCGGAGATGGTCGTTTCGATGAAGTTCATGGCCGGCGAGCCGATGAAGCCCGCCACGAACTTGTTGCGCGGCTTCGAGTACACCTCCATCGGCTCGCCTACCTGCTGGACCAGCCCGTCCTTCATCACGACGACACGATCACCCAGGGTCATCGCCTCCACTTGGTCGTGGGTGACATAGATGGCGGTCGTCTCCAGCCGGTTGTGAAGGCGCTTCAGCTCCACCCGCATCTGGACGCGGAGCTTGGCGTCCAGGTTCGAGAGCGGCTCGTCGAAAAGGAAGACCTGGGGGTGGCGGACGATGGCGCGGCCCACCGCTACGCGCTGCCGCTGGCCGCCCGAGAGCTGCCGCGGCTTCCGCTTGAGGAGCTCCTGGATTCCCAGCAGCGTCGCCGCCTCCCTGACCCGCTGCTCGATCTCCGGCTTCGGGAATTTCCGCATCTTGAGCCCGAAGGCCATGTTGTCGTACACGGTCATGTGCGGGTAGAGGGCGTAGTTCTGGAAGACCATGGCGATGTCGCGGTCCTTGGGGGGCAAGTCGTTCACCAGGCGCTCGCCGATGTGGACCTCCCCCGACGTGATCTCCTCGAGCCCGGCGACCATCCGGAGCGTGGTGGACTTCCCGCACCCCGACGGCCCGACGAGGACGACGAACTCCTTGTCCCGGACGTGGAGGTTCACGTCCTTCACCACGTGGACCTCGTCGAACTTCTTGTTCAGATCCTTCAAGACGACCTGTGCCATCGGAAGGTCTCTCCTCTATCCCTTGACCGACCCGGTGAGGCCGGTCACGTAGTACTCGACGAAGAACGAATACACGAGGGCCACGGGGACGGAGCCGAGCAGCGCCCCGGCCATGAGCTGGCCCCAGAAGTAGATGTCGCCGCGGATCAGTTCGGAGACGACCCCGACGGGCACCGTCTTCCGCTCGGGGGACGAGAGAAAGATGAGGGCGTAGATGAACTCGTTCCAGGAGAGTGTGAAGGCGAAGATCCCCGCCGACAGGATTCCGGGAATGGCGATCGGGAAGATGATGCGCACCATGGCGCCGAAGCGCGTCGCCCCGTCGATCCGGGCGCACTCTTCCAGCTCTTTCGGGATGGTCTTGAAGTAGCCCATCATGAGCCAGGTGCAGAACGGGATGAGGAAGGTCGGGTAGGTGAGGATCAGGGCCCAGGGGGTGTTCCCGAGGTGGAAGTCCCGGATGATGTCGGCGAGGGGGATGAAGAGCAGCGTCGGCGGCACCAGGTACGTCACGAAGATGGAGGTGCCGAGGGCCCCCGCCATGGGGAAGCGGAGCCGGGCCAGGGCGTATCCGGCCAGCAGGCCGCAGACCAGCGAAATGCCGGTGGAGACGATTGCGATGAAGAAGGTGTTCCAGAGCCACCGGGGGAACGTCGTCCGGGCCAGGAGGTCCTGGAAGTGCGCCAGCGTCGGGTGCAGGGTCCAGAACGGGGTATTAGTCGCGGCGCGCCAGGAGCGGTACAGCTCGGCGTCGGGGCGGATGGCCGTGATCAGCATCCAGTAGAAGGGTCACACGATTCAAATGGGGGAGAATTCTAGTCCGATCGGTGTGGCGACTCTATAGCACCGAAGGGCAGGCGTGTCAATGGAGTGCCGGGGCCATCGCGGGGGCGGCAATGGGCTGCGAGCGCCTCAGGGTGACCGCCAGCAGAACGGCCGCAAGACCGACGGCGAAGGAGCCCAGGTAGAGCCACCGGTAGCTCCCGAGGAGATCGTAGATGTAGCCGCCCGCGTAGGAGCCGACCCCCATCCCGATCGAGGAGATGAAGAAGACCCCGCCGTAGGCAGTCCCCATGACCCGCTCCCCGAAGTATTCCCGGGTGAGGAGGGCGTAGAGCGGCATGACGCCCCCGTAGGCCATCCCGAAGACCAGCGCCAGACCATAGAAGCTGCCCAGGTCGCCGGCGGAGAGGAAGAGCAGGATCATGAGAGCCTGGAGCGCGAGGCCCACCAGCAGGGTCTGTTTGGCGCCGAAGCGGTCGGCCAGGAGGCCCGTTCCCAGCCGGCCGAAGATTGACGTGAAACCCGATACGCCCAAAACCGTGGCCGCCGCCATTTTCGCCACGCCCAGGTCCATGGCATGGGCGACCATGTGGAAGATGGGTCCCGAGTGGGCCGCGCAGCAGGCGAGGATGAAGAGGCTGGCGGGGATGACGACCAGCCACGCCAGGTCGCCCAGGATCAGCATGGCGGTTCGCCAGTCGAAGGCGCTGATCAGGAAGCGGGAGAGCGGGGAGAGGAGGAGAATGCCGAAGCCGTTCCCCGCCGAGACGATGCCCACGGCCAGCCCCCGCCGCGCCGTGAACCACTTGGTCGCGGTGGCGGTGAGGGGGACGTAGAAGGCGCTGACGCCGGCGCCCACCAGGAGGCCGAACGTCAGGTAGAACTGCCAGAGCGTGGAGACCTGGCTCCCGAGGACGAGCCCCAGCCCCAGGAGGAGGCCGCCCACCAGCACCACCGTTCGCGTGCCCACCCGATCGGAGAGAAATCCGGAGACGAAGGAGCCGAGCCCGACGATCAGCCAGTTGAGGAGCGCCACGCTGGAGATGGCGCCGCGGCTCCAGCCCATCCCCTCCTCGATGGGCTTCAGGAACACGCCGAGCGCGAAGAGCGTCCCGATCGCCATCGTGATGATCAGGAACGCCGCGCCCAGCACGACCCAGCCGTAAAAGAGCTTTTGCGTGCGCATGGGGCCGATTGTCCCCGGCGGAGCCCCGCCTGTCAACGGTCGTACCGTCGCCGCCCCTCGCGGACGAAGCCCAGGAGGATCAGGGCGAGCCCCATCGCGGCGGCCAGCGACATCCACGGCAAGCGGTAGGCGCCGACCCGCTCGACGAGCCAGCCGAAGGCTGGAGGCCCGAGCGTGACGCCGAGGGAGGAGATGGCCAGCCCCAGCCCCACGGCGGTGCCCGCGGCGCGCGGGCCGGCCAGCTCGGCCATGAGGGTGTGCTGGACCCCATTCCAGCCGATCCCGACGAAGCCGAAGGTCAGGGCCAGCGCCGCGAGGAGCCATGGCGAGCTCCCAGGGCCGATTCCTGCCATTGCCAGCGAGCAGAGCCCCGAGCCGATTCCCGCCAGGAAGAGGACGATGCGCCGCCGGCCACCGAAGGCGCGGTCCGAGAGGAGGCCGAAGGCCACGCGCCCTGCCATGCCCGTGACCTGAGCCGCGGCGAGGTACCAGGCGGCGGTCAGGACCGGCAGCCCCACGACGTCCTTGAGGTAGAGGACGAGGAAGCTCATCCAGACCGTCTGCACCGCCGCGAAGATCAGCGTGGCCGAGGCGACCAGCCAGAGGTCGCGGTTGCCGAGGACGGAGGCGATCGACGGGGCTGGAGAGCCGGAAGTGGCGCGTGGCAGGTCGGCAGGGTCCCGGTAGAGGAAGAGCGTCGCCGCCCCCAGGACCGCCACACCGCACGCCGACGCGATCAGCGCGTTCCGCCAGCCGACGGCCAGGGCGATTACCGGCAGCACGGCGGCTCCGATGGCCCCGCCGAAGGGGAGCCCCGTCTGCTTCAGCCCGACGGCGGTGGCCCGCTGGGCCAGCGGGAACCAGGTGATGATGGCTTTCGTGGAGCTCGGGTTGAGGAGCCCGTAGCCCGTGCCGGCGAAGACCAGGAGTGCGATGAGGACGGGGAAGGAGCCGGCCCAGCCTGCGGCGAAGAGCCCCAGCGCGATCAGGGCCGCGCCCGTCACCATCGTCTTCAAGATACCCCACCGGTCCGCCAGCCAGCCCGCCGGGAGCGATAGCAGGATGGGTCCCACGTAGTACGCGGACAGGAACGAACCGGCCTGGGTGAGGGACAGCCCCAGGTCCTCGCGGATGAACGGCGCGATGGCGGGAAGGCCGAGGGGCCCGACGTTGGCGAAGGTCTGGACCGTCAGGATCAGCGCGAGGATTCCCCAGCGCGCGTTCACCGGGGGCGGGACCGGAGGTAGGTCTCCACGGCGCGGAGGTCCGCCTCGGTGTCCACCCCGATCGTCGGCTCCTCCGTTTCGACTACGTGGATGGGGATCCCGTGTTCGAGAAAGCGGAGCTGCTCGAGCCGCTCTGCCGTCTCGAGCGCCGACGGTGGGAACCGGTGAAAGCCCTCCAGCGCCTCCCGGCGGTAGGCGTAGATCCCGAGGTGCTTCCAGTACGTCGGGGCGGCGGTGCCGTCCCGGTCGCAGGGGATCGGCAGGCGGGAAAAGTAGAGCGCGTCTCCCCAGACCTTGCACACCACCTTGACGACGTTCAGGTCCGCCGCTTCCTCCACGCTGGCGCGGATCCTGAGGGTGGTCACCTGGGTCTCGGGCCGACGCTGGAACGGCTCCACCAGCGCCTGGATGTGGCCCGGGCTGATCAGCGGCTCGTCTCCCTGGATGTTGACGTACACGTCGGCCACCCGGCTCCGCGAGACCTCCCAGACGCGGTCGGTCCCCGACGGATGGTCGGGCGAGGTCATGACCGCCGGGATCCCGAGGGCGCGGCAGGCGTCCACGACCTCCTGGGCGTCAGTGGCGACGAGCAGGTCGGACAGCAGCGGCGACCGACGGGCGCGCCTGAAGACGTGGGCGACCATGGGAACGCCGGCGATCTCGCGGAGCACCTTCCGGGGCAGGCGCGTCGAGTGGAGGCGGGCGGGGATGACGCCGAGGACGCGGAGCGCTGCCATGGGACGGGCGCGTCAGGCGGCGACCGCTTGGAGCGTGCGGGCGACCGTCGGTTTCGGGTCGGCATCGGGCGAGAACGGGACGACCACGGGCTGGGTGAGGCCGGCCTTGGCGAAATCCGCCAGGCGCTGGCGGCAGAACTCCGCCGGGCCCACGACGCCGAGCCCGTCGAGGAAGCGCCCCGAGATCTGCCTGACGGCCCCTGCGCGATCGCCAGCCTTCCAGGCGGCGTTGACGGCCTCCACCTCCGCGCCGAAGCCGCAGCCGGCGAAGAACCTGGCGTAGGAGTCCACGATCACGTAGCCGGTGATGTCGCGCGCGAGCCAGGCGCGCGCGGGTGCGGGCTCGTCGGTGACCAGCGTCCGGATGAAAGCGGCGATCTCGAGGTCGGCGACGTTCTTTCCCGCGCGCTTCGCCCCGATCTCGATCTGGCGGACCGACTGCGGCACCGCCTCGGGTGGAATCCAGTTGAGCAGCACGCCGTCGGCGATCTCGCCGGCCAGCTGGAGCATCCGGGGGCCCAGGGCGCCCAGGTAGATGGGCACCGGCTTCGGCGGAGGCGGCTGCAGAAGGCGGAAGTTCCGGATCCGGTAGAACTTCCCCTCGAAATTCACCCTGTCGCCGGCCAGGACCGCGCGGATGATGGTGACCGCCTCCCTGAGCTGCTCCAGCGGCCGCTCATAGGGGAGGCCGTTCCACTGGTTGATGATGATCGAGCTCGAGACCCCGAGGCCCAGGCGGATCCGCCCGGGGGCCATATGGCCGAGGGAGGCGGCGGTCATGCCGAGGATGACGGGCGTGCGCGTCTGGACCGGGAGAATGCCTGAGGCGATGTTGACCCGCGTGGTGTGGCTGGCCAGGACGGCCATCGTCGTGATGGCGTCGCCGCCGCCCACCTCGCCGGTCCAGAGCGTGTCGTAGCCCGCGGTCTCGGCCTGGGCCACCAGGGCCAGGTACTGGGGCATGGAGAACGCGTGGGCGAACGGCAGGGCCAGGCCGAGCTTCATATCTACCTCGGAGGGGGGCTACGCCCCCCTTCCGATGCCTCCCCCCAGGAGTTGCGCCGGCAAAGCCGGCGCTCGAACACGCGCGAAGCTGTGCATGGCTATTGTGCCCTGATAGCGTCGCGCGCGGCTTTGGCGCCGGCGGTCAGGAAGCGCACGTCGCCGAGGATGCCCATGAAGCGCCAGCCCTCGGCGATGCGGCGGTTCACGGTCTCGGGGGTGGCGCAGTGGATGCCGGGGGGGACCCCGTGCTTGAGCGCGGAGCGCTTGATGGCCTGGATCGCCTCCTCAAACTCGCGGTGCGGCGGCTCGAGCGACGGGGCGAGCCCCATGGACGCGCAGAGGT
>ERZ1292640.520-Hain-H43-02um-R1-520-length-31348-cov-12_pt2 | contig 14339 bp, 17 predicted proteins | sample MGYA00564404_ERZ1292640 | MGnify/ENA primary metagenome ERZ1292640 (study PRJEB36523, sample SAMEA6512636) | groundwater metagenome | collected 2019-01-08 | study: AquaDiva: Metagenomics assemblies of 32 groundwater samples
TACGTCACAATGGGCAGAGCAGTTTGTTCAAGATCAAAAACAAAAGACGATTGAAGAATCTAAGAAGAAAAGTTTGCAGGATGAGCAAAGGATTCAAGAAAAGAAGCTTAGTGAAGAAATAAATAAGACGCTGCCGGCTAAGGCGCTTGAGCTTCTGGAGAAGAGCCAGACGATAAACGGAATACACGCTATTTTTGCAATTGAAAATAATTTAGAGATGAATTCATTACGCTCCCTGGTAGATATGATTAAAGGAAAATTAAATCAGGCGGTAATTGTTTTGGGTTCCCAGGATGCCAGTAAGGCGTCTTTAGTGGTGGGATTAACCGCGGATCTCTGCGCTAAAGGATTAAGCGCTAAAAATATAATTTTACAGGTTGCTCCGCTCATCGGGGGAAGCGGCGGCGGCAGGGATGATTTTGCTCAAGCCGGAGGCAGTAACCTGGATAAGTTTAGGCTGGTATTTGATAAAATAAAGGATATAATAATAAAATTATGAAGATAATCCGTTTTACCAGTAAAAAATTAGAAAAGATTTATAATCGCGGCTCAATTCGCCAGAAACGGGTTGAAGAGAAGGTCAGAAAAATTATCGATGATGTGCGAATTATCGGCGATGATGCCTTGATTAAATATACGCGTAAATTTGACCGGGTTAAATTAAGCCAACGTCAAATTCGGGTTTCGCAGATTGAGATTAGCGCATCCTATGCTAACATCAGCCCGAATTTTGTCTCTTCCCTTAAAGTAATTATTGAGAATGTTAACCGTTTTTATCGTAAGCAGCTGCGTAAATCCTGGAGGATCAAAGCCGCCGAAGGCGTAGTTCTGGGTGAAAACTATTCACCTTTAGAAAGAGTCGGCGTTTATATTCCTGCCGGTACGGCTCCGTTGGTTTCTACGGTTTATATGACAGTATTGCCGGCGAAACTTGCCGGTGTAAAAAAGACTGTTTTGATCAGCCCTCCGGATAAAAACGGCTATATTAATCCGCATATTTTAGTGATTGCGGATCTTTTAAAAGTTGATGAGGTTTATCGGGTTGGCGGCGCTCAAGGTATCGCGGCTTTAGCTTATGGCACTAAAACTATACCTCGGGTGGATAAGATTGTCGGCCCGGGAAATATCTATGTCAGCGAGGCCAAAAGGCAGGTTTTCGGCGTGGTCGATATCGACATGATTGCCGGGCCCACGGAGCTGGTGATTATTGCTAACCGGCTTAGCGACCCTAAATTTGTGATTGCCGATTTGCGCGCTCAGGCTGAGCATGCTAAAGGCCTAGCCATCTTAATCACTAATTCTAAAAGTTTAGCCAATGAAGTAAAATCTCAACTGGACGGCGATAACGGATATATTATTTTGACCAAGAATTTGAAACAAGCCTGTGAGATCGCCAATAAAATCGCCCCTGAACACTTGGAAATTCTGGTGAATCATCCTAAAGGGTTGCTTAAGAGCATTAAGAATGCCGGGGCAATATTTTTAGGGCCCTGGAGCCCCGTGGCTTTAGGCGATTATGTCGCCGGGCCAAGCCATGTTTTACCGACCAGTGGCACAGCCAGGTTCTTTTCCGGATTAAATGTTTACGATTTTATTAAGAGCAATCATATTATCAGTTATTCTAAAAAAGCTCTGGAAAAAATACGCGAGCCGCTGGAGAAAATCGCTGGCATCGAAGGCTTGCAGAAACATGTTGATTCGGTAAAAAGCAGATTTTTATAATGGAGATTTGAGTGATGAAAAAAAGAGTCGCATTAATAAACAGAAAAACCAAGGAAACCCGGATTAGCGTAAAACTTTTGATCGGCGGGCAAGGAAAAAGCAAGATTGATACCGGTATCGGCATATTGGATCATATGCTGGAGCTGTTTAGTTTTCACGGTTTATTTGATTTGGAAATTTTGGCTAAAGGCGATCTTAAGGTTGATATTCATCATACTAATGAAGATATCGGTATAGTTTTAGGAGATGCTTTTAAGACGGCTTTGGCAGATAAATTGGGGATTAAGCGATTCGGTTCGATTTCGGTGCCTATGGAAGATGTTGTGGCTAATGTCGTAGTGGATATTAGCGGCCGGGGTTTTTTTAGCGGAATAAAGACTGCGGTGGGTAAATTGCCGAAGATTAAAAAAGAAGAAGGCTATTCTTTGGAATACGCTAATCATTTTTTTGAGGCTTTCGCCAAAAGGCTGGGTATGAACCTGGATATTAGTATCTCTAGCCTGGATCCTGATTTACACACTAACTTAGAGCCGATCTTTAAAGGCTTAGGCATTGCTTTAGATCAAGCCACCCAAATTGATCCGCGTAGAAAAGGTGTTCCTTCGACCAAAGGCGTAATTGACTGATGAAAATTGCGATTATCGACTATGGTATGGGTAATATTCATAGTGTGGCCAAGGCGGTGGCGCTTTTCGGTGCCGAAACCGTAATCACCAATAAAAAAAGCGAAATTAATTCCTGCGCTAAAATAGTTTTGCCGGGCGTAGGCGCTTTTGATGATGCGATCTCTGAACTGGAGAAGCAGGATTTAATCGGCGTAATTAAAGAACAGGTTAAACAAAAAAAACCGTTTTTAGGGATTTGTTTAGGTTTGCAGCTTTTATTTGAAACCAGCCTTGAGGCCAAAACAAAAAAAGGTTTGGGTATTTTAGGCGGTGAAGTGATTAAATTTAATGCCGCAGATAACTTAAAGATTCCGCATATGGGATGGAATGACCTTAAGGTTGTGGCTAAGGATTGTCCTTTGCTGGATGGAGTTATTGCTGGCTCCCAGGTCTATTTCTGCCATTCATATTATCCTCAGCCGGCGGATAAATCTGCCATTGCCGCAACCTGTAAATACGGATCAGAGTTTGCCGCTGTTTTATGGAAGGATAATCTTTACGGAGCGCAGTTTCATCCGGAGAAAAGCCAGGCAGTAGGATTAAAGATGATTGAGAACTTTGTGAAACTATGTTAATTATACCGGCGATAGATTTAAAGAGCGGAAAAGTTGTCCGGCTTTTTCAGGGTAATTTTAAGCGCCAAAAGATTTATTCCAGCGACCCGGTAAAAGTGGCTAAGCATTGGGCCAAACAGGGGGCAAAATTCTTACATATTGTCGACCTGGATGGGGCTGCCAGCGGGGCGCCTATGAATTTAAAAGTTTTAAAAGAAATTATTAGGCAAGTTGGCCTGGGTATAGAATTTGGCGGCGGAGTAAGAAGCCTGGAGACGATAGCTCAACTGCTTGACTTGGGGGTGCAAAGAGTTATTTTGGGGACTAAAGCCGCTAGTGACGCCGAATTTTTGAAGAAGGCCTGGAAAAAGTTTGGAGAAAAAATTATTGTCAGCATTGATGCCAAAGCTGATAGAGTTCTCACGCAGGGATGGAATCTTAAAGCCTCTAAAACCACGCTGGAGTTTGCCGGTGAATTAAAAAAAATAGGTTTTAAACAATTGATCTATACGGATATCTCTAAGGACGGCACTTTGGCGGGGCCGAATATTTTAGGCATTAAGAAATTGCTTAAAGAAACAGGATTGAATATTATTGCTTCCGGCGGAGTGGGTAATTTAAAAGATTTAGTTAATCTTGGCAAACTTAAGCAGCAGGGTGTAGTCGGAGTTATCGTCGGTAAAGCTTTGTATGAAGGAAAATTTACGCTGGTGGAAGCGTTGAAATTAAGCAAATAAAAAAGGGGGAGTGATGGCAAAAAAAATGTTGTGGTTGGTCCTGGCGGGTGTTTTAGTTTTTTCTTTAAGCGGGTGCGTGACAATGCGCAAGAATAACGATTTAGAAGTTCAGGGGTTAAGGAATAAAGTTTCAGCGCTGGAGATGCAGTTACGTGAAAAAGACGATGAAATTAATAGTTTAAGAGATACTACGGTAAAAAGCAGTGAAGAGGTTATAAATGTCGGTAAAGTTGAAGATCAGCAGCAAGCTGATCCGAAACAAATCCAGACAGCTTTAAAAAATGCCGGTTATTATACAGGCACGGTTGACGGTAAACTGGGTAAGAAGACCCGCAAAGCGGTAAGAGCGTTCCAAAAAGCCAATAATCTTCCGATTGACGGTAAAGTAGGCAGTAAAACCTGGTCGGTTTTAAAAGAATATCTGGAAAAAAAAGTTAAATAAGTTAAGCGCTGATTAAAATGCTCAGTAAGCGTATTATTCCCTGCCTGGATATTAAAGAAGGCCGCGTGGTCAAGGGTGTAAAATTCTTGGGCTTGCGCGATGCCGGAGATCCGGTTGAAGTGGCCAAAGCTTATGACCAGCAGGGCGCGGATGAACTGGTTTTTTTGGATATTACCGCCAGTATTGAAAACCGGAAAACTCTGGTTGAATTGGTAGAGAAGATCGCTCAAAATATTTTTATGCCTTTTACGGTCGGCGGAGGAATAGGCGAGGTTGGGGATATCCGTAATATTTTAAATGCCGGAGCGGAAAAAGTCTCGCTGAATACTCAGGCGGTGAAATTCCCGCAATTAATCAGCGATGCCTCAACAAGATTCGGCAGCCAGTGTATTGTCGCAGCTATTGATGCTAAGAAGCAGGGCGGCCACTGGGAGGTTTTTATTAACGGAGGCAGGACTCCTACGGGGCTGGATGTTTTATCCTGGGCCCAAAAAGTAGCTAGCCTGGGAGCCGGAGAAATTCTTTTGACCAGCATGGATTTTGACGGCACAAAAAATGGTTATGATTTGGAGCTGACCAGGGCAGTTTGCGGTAAAGTTAATATTCCGGTGATTGCTTCAGGCGGCGCGGGATCCTTAGAGGATTTTTATAATGTTTTTGCCCAAGCCGGCGCGGATGCCGCATTAGCTGCTTCGCTTTTTCACTATGGTGAGTTTTCTATAAAAGAAGTGAAGGATTATTTAAAAGAAAGAGGGGTAGCGGTAAGATTATGAAAAAAATTAATTTTAGGTTAGGAAGTTTAAAGTTTGATAAAAACGGATTAATTCCGGCGATTATCCAGGATTATAAGAATGACCAGGTGTTGATGCTGGCTTATATGAACCAGGAATCTTTACGGCGTACTTTAAAATTAGGAAAAACCTGTTTCTGGTCGCGTTCGCGCAAAGAATATTGGGTCAAGGGGTTAACCAGCGGGCATTTTCAATTTGTTAAAGCACTTGCTTATGATTGCGATTTGGATGCGCTTTTAATCAAGGTGCGCCAGGTGGGTAAGGCCTGCCATACGGGTAATCGCAGTTGTTTTTATCGAAGGATTAAATAAAGGAAAAAGTTGATTAATCTGTCTTTAAAAGAATTTTTAAAATTAAGTAAGAAGGGTAATGTTATCCCGGTTTTTAAAGAGATTAATGCTGATCTGGATACTCCGGTTTCGGCTTTTTTAAAAATTAAGCAAAGTGATTATGCTTTTCTTTTGGAATCCGTGGAAGGCCAGGAGAAGATTGCCCGTTATTCATTTCTAGGCTCCGGCCCCAGTTTGATTTTTAAAAGTAAGGGCAAGCAGATTGAAATTATTGATGTAGTAAAAAATAAGAAAAGAAGCTTTATTACGGCTGGTTCTCCGCTAGATGAGATTAAAAAAATAATGCAAGATTTTCGCAGCGTTGAAGTAGCCGGCCTGCCGCGTTTTTACGGCGGCTTGGTAGGTTATATCGGTTATGATACGGTAAGGTTTTTTGAGAATATACCGGATAAAAATAAGGATGATTTAAAGATTCCGGATATACTTTTACTTTTAACGGATTCGCTTTTAATTTTTGACCGGCTTAATCATACGCTAAAGATCGTTAGCAATGTTATTCTGTCAAAATCTTTAAATGATTCTAAAAAAGCTCAGCTTTACGCCCAGGCAATTAAAAAGATCGAATCAATCCACGATGATTTTAACCGTTCGGTAATCCAAAAAGATGATCCAGCGAAAAGCAGTGAATTACGTATTAGCAGTAATCTTAAACAATCAGAATTTGTGAGAATGGTTAAGCAGGCTAAGGAGTATATTAAGAAGGGTGATGTGATTCAGGTGGTCCTGTCGCAGCGGTTTAAAGTTAAAACACAAAAAGATGATTTTGCGATTTATCGGTCTTTGCGTATTCTCAATCCTTCGCCTTATATGTATTATTTGAAGCTGAAGAATTTTTCGATTATCGGCTCTAGCCCTGAGACATTGGTGCGTTGTGAAAATGGTTTAGTGCAGAATCGTCCGATCGCCGGCACCCGCAAGCGCGGTAAGAATCAGCTTGAAGATTTACGCCTGGAAAAAGAACTTTTAAATGACGCCAAAGAAAGAGCCGAACACTTGATGCTGGTGGACTTAGGCAGAAATGATTTAGGCCGCATCAGCAAGCCGGGTAAGGTTAAAGTCGATGCGTTTATGCAGGTGGAAAAATATTCCCACGTCATGCATCTAGTCAGCCAGGTAAGCGCAGTCCTTGACAAAAAAAGGTTTGATATCTATGATGTGTTAAAGGCTACGTTTCCCGCGGGTACGGTAAGCGGGGCGCCGAAGATCCGGGCGATGGAAATTATCGATGAGTTGGAAAATTTAAAGCGCTCATTATATGCCGGAGCAATCGGTTATTTTAGTTTTTCGCATAATTTGGATACGTGCATTGCCATCCGGACGATCGTGCTGAAAGATGGCTTGGCTTATGTGCAGGCCGGAGCGGGGATTGTCGCTGACTCTGTTCCGGAAAAAGAATATCAGGAATCAGTGAATAAAGCTAAAGCTTTGATGGAAGCAATTAGAAATTAATCGGTAACGAAAGGAGAAGTTTAATGGCTGTACATATTCGTTTAAGAAGGATCGGTAAGAATCCGGCTGGCAAACCGCATTTTCGCGTTACGGTTTTTGATGAGCGCATGGGCCGGGATAGCCGGATCATTGAGGAGTTAGGTTATTATAAACCGACTAGCGGTACTGCGGTGCTTAAAAAAGAGCGCATTGCCGAATGGATAAAAAATGGTGCACAATTATCTGCAACCGTAAAGAGTTTATTGAAGAAGTCAAATAAAAGCCTGCCTGCCGGCAGGCAGGGAGCTTAATATGCCACAGGCAAGCGCAGCTAATCCGTTGATCCAGCTTTTACCTTTAGCTTTAATTTTTATTATTTTTTATTTTCTGTTAATTCGACCGCAGAAACAAAAAGAGAAAGAGCATCAGAAGATGTTGGCAGGAGTTAATAAAAATGATGAGATTGTAACCCTGGGAGGTATTCACGGCACAGTGGTTAATGTTAAAGATAAAACTTTAATTTTACGGATTGATGATAACGTTAAGATGGAGATTGAAAAAAACAGCGTCTCTTATATTAAGAAACCCCAAGGCGCTTAAAAGGAGAGTTTTAATCAATGGAAAGAAAACTGATCTATAAAATACTGCTTATTTTAAGTGTAGTGGGTTTGTGTTTATATTACACGTTTCCTTTGAATAAGCGCATTAATCTGGGGCTTGACCTTCAGGGCGGGATGCATCTTTTACTTAAAGTTGATACCAGCCATCTAGAGGGCCAATCTAAGCTTGATGCCTGCGACCGGGCCGTTGAAGTAATCCGTAATCGTATTGATGAGTTTGGGGTCAGAGAAACTTCCATTCAAAAGCAGGGCGAAGATGAAATTGTGGTCCAGCTTCCCGGAGTTACCGACCGGCAACGCGCTATTGATTTAATCGGTAAGACCGCGATGTTGGAATTTAAGATTGTTTCGACTGATACGGATAAGCTTAAGGCGGCGATTGCCGGGACGGTACCTGAGGGCTATGAATTAAAATATACCTCGGAAGATAATGAACCTTTGCTGCTAGAAAAACAATCTGTTTTGGTGGGGGATTCATTGACTGATGCTTCGGTGCGTTTTGATCAGAGTCAATTTAGTGAGCCGATTGTTGGCTTGCGTTTTAATCCTGCCGGCGCTAAAAAATTTGCTGAGGTAACCGCGGCCAATGTGGGTAAACGCCTGGCGATTGTTTTAGATGGCAAAATTCAGTCAGCTCCGCGGATCAGAGAAGCCATTCCGTCAGGTGAGGCGGTAATTACCGGCAGATTTGATGCGCAAGCTGCCCAGGATCTGGCTTTAGTTTTGAGGGTAGGCGCATTGCCGGCTCCGATGCATATTGAAGAAGAAAGGACAGTCGGGCCGTTACTCGGGCAGGATTCGATTAATAAGGGAGTTAAGGCCTGCGTCATCGGGATTGGTTTAGTTTTTATTTTTATGGCCGGTTATTATCTTTTAGCCGGGCTGGTCGCTGATATTGCGTTATTGCTTAACTTAGTTATAATTTTAGGATCCTTAGGAATGCTGCCTTTAATTTTTCCGGGTATCTCGGCTACCTTGACCTTGCCGGGTATTGCCGGTATCGCTCTTTCTTTGGGTATGGCGGTAGATGCCAATGTGTTGATTAATGAGCGCATCAGAGAAGAGTTGGCTGCCGGCAGAAGTTTGCGCCTGGCAATCACCAATGGATATGACCGGGCTTTTAGCGCCATATTTGATTCAAACCTTACGACATTGATTGCCGCTTTTCTTTTATTTCAGTTCGGCACCGGGCCGATCAGAGGTTTTGCGGTAACTCTAACTATCGGTTTAATCGCCAGCATGTTTACGGCTATTGTTGTAACCCGGACAATTTTTGAACTCTTGCTTAATTTCGGCTGGATTAAGAATTCTTTACCCATGCTTAAATTAATCGGAGAAACTAAATTTGATTTTATTGGTAAGAGAAAAATATTTTATGCTTTATCAATTTTGGTAATTACAGTGGGGCTCTTTTCATATTTTAAAAAAGGCCCGGCAGCTTATGGGATTGATTTTGCCGGAGGCCAGCTTCAGGAGTATATGTTTAAAAGCGCTCCTTCCGTGGATAAGGTCAGAAAAGTTTTAGATGAGGTTAACCTTAAGAATGTTTCGCTACAGCAATTTAAAGATAATCCCAATGTTTTATTGATCAGGACCAGCGAAGATAAAAATAAGATATTAACGGAAAAGCTTCAACAAAGTTTTCCTCAGGATGATATTCAGGTTTTAAGAGTTGAACGGGTTGGCCCGGTAGCGGGTAAGCATTTAAGAGATAAAGCAGTGTCAGCGTTGATCTGGTCCTTGGCCGGTATTCTTATTTATGTCGCTTTTAGGTTTAAACATTTTAATTTCGCGATTGCCGGTATATTGGCGCTCATTCATGATGTTTTAGTGGCGTTAGGCGCGCTTTCTTTAACCGGAAGGCAGATTGATCTTTTAAGCATCACAGCTTTCTTGACTATTGCCGGTTATTCCATAAACGATACGATTGTTATCTATGATCGCGTCAGGGAAAACGCTAAGCTCTACCGGAAATTAAGCCTGTATGAATTAATTAATTTAAGCGTAAATCAGTGTTTAGGCCGGACAGTTCTTACCACGGGAGTTACTTTATTATGCGTTTTAGCTATCTTTTTATATGGCGGAGAGATCCTGGGTAATTTTTCTTTTGCATTATTAATCGGTTTTTTCTGTGGCGCATATTCTACCGTTTATATTGCCTCGCCGCTGGTGTTAGCTTGGAGCCGTAAAGGCGCAAAATAAAAGATCAAAGGAAAACATGGGGACGGTTCTATTTTTCTAATTGAAATCGGGAAAAATAGAACCGTCCCCATTATTTTAACATGCTATTTAAATCTCTTAAACTATATCTCAATCAGGAAATCGAGTTAGAGCATCTATCCCAAAACTTAATTGATTTTGATTATAAGCGGCAGGAGCAGGTTTGCGGCGAAGGAGATTTTAGCCGGCGCGGTTTTATTACTGATATTTTTCCGTTTTCTTTCGAGTTACCCATCCGGATTGAATTTGATAACCAAAAAATAGTTTCCATCAAAACTTTTAATCCTTCCAGCGGAGAAGCCCTTTGGCAGCATAATATTGTTATTATCCTGCCGTATAAACAAACCTCTAGCGCTAGAGGCGCTCTGTTTAACGAAGAGTTTCCTTTAAAAAATTTTATTGATTTAAATGTCGGAGATCTAGTCGTGCATAATCAGCATGGCATCGGGAAATTTCTGGGCATGCAGAAGATTAAAAAAGCCGGTAGCCTTAAGGATCACTTGGTAATTGAGTATGATCGTAAGGAGACTCTTTTTGTGCCGGTTGACGCCATGCATCTGGTACAGAAGTATATTGCAATTCAAGCGGCTAAGCCTAAGCTTTATCGTTTAGGCAATAAAGAGTGGGAAAGGGTAAAGGCGCGCACGCGTAAAGGTATTCAGAAACTAGCCTGGGAGCTTTTAGGCTTGCAGGCGATGCGCCTGGCTTCTGTCGGGTTTAAATTTTCCGCCGATACCGATTGGCAGGCTGATTTTGAAAAAACATTCCCGTATGAAGAGACTCCGGATCAGGATAAAGCGATGCAGGAAGTTAAGGCCGATATGGAGTCTTTTAAGCCTATGGACCGGCTGCTTTGCGGAGATGTGGGATATGGAAAGACTGAGGTAGCCATGCGGGCAGCATTTAAGGCGGTGATGGATAATAAGCAGGTGGCCTATCTGGTCCCGACGACGATTCTGGCTGAGCAGCATTATAAAAATTTTACCGGCCGTCTGAAGAATTTTGCGGTTAACGTGCAAATGCTTTCTCGTTTTCGTACTGTAGCGCAACAGAAAGAGATTATCCAAGAGCTAGCTCAAGGAGGCGTGGATATTGTTATTGGCACGCATCGTTTGCTTTCTGAGGATGTGGTTTTAAAGATTTAGGCCTGGTGATTGTCGATGAGGAGCAACGTTTCGGGGTTAAGGCCAAAGAAAAGCTGAAGAAAATTAAAACTACGACTGATGTTTTGGTTTTAACCGCGACTCCCATCCCGCGCACCTTGTATATGAGCCTGATGGGGGCAAAAGATTTCTCCGTAATTAATACTCCTCCTGGAAATAGGTTGCCAATCAAGACGGTTGTGGTAAAATATGATGTTGATTTGGTAGCCCAGGCTATTAAAAGGGAATTGGCCCGGGGCGGACAAGTGTTCTTTTTACATAATCGTATTCTGGATCTGGAAAAAATCAAAGATAAAGTTGCCAGAAAGCTACCGGAAAATGTGCGCCTGGCTATTGCTCACGGCCAGATGCCGGCTAAGTCACTTGAGCAAATCATGGCGGATTTTATTGCCGGGAATATTGACGTGTTGGTTTCGACGATGATCATTGAATCCGGAATCGACATACCTAATGCCAATACGATTATCATAAATAACGCCCAGATGTTCGGATTAAGCGACCTGCATCAATTACGCGGCAGGGTAGGCAGGTTTAATCGCTGCGCTTATGCGTATTTTATGATTCCTGGGCATATCTCTCTGGAGTCGATTGCTAAAAAGAGGTTGCAAGCGATAGAGGAGTACACGCAGTTAGGCGCGGGTTTTAATATTGCCCTGCAGGATTTAGAGATCCGGGGGGCCGGAAATCTCCTGGGGAAACAGCAGCATGGATTTATTGTAGCCATAGGATTTGATCTTTATTGCCGCCTGCTTAAAGAGGCAGTCGGTAATTTCAAGAAAGCGGGTTTATTTAATGAGACTAAAGCTTAGTTTTTTTATTCTTATAATTTTTCTTTTTTGTTCCCAGGGTATTCTTTACGCCGATGATAAAGTAGTGGCGATAGTGAATAATGAGATTATTACTCAAAAAGACCTTAATGATTTTTTGAATTTTATTCGTTTAAAATACTCCCAGGAATTTAAAGGCAAAGCTTTAGAGGAGAAGGTCACAGCGATGCGGCAGGATCTATTACAGCGCTTAATCGAAGACCGGATTATGCTCACTCAGGCCAAGAATGAAAAGATGATTATTAATTCGGATAGAGTCAGGGCCAAAGTTAATGAGATAAAGAAACGTTATCCGTTAGAGTCGGAATTTGAGCGGGATTTAGCTAAGCAGGGGTTGGTAGAGGCGGACCTGGAGAATAAAATTCGCGAACAGATGCTGATGTATAATGTTGTTGAGCAGAAGGTGCGCAGTAAAGTAGTGGTTTGGCCGGAGGAGATTACCAGTTTTTATAATCAGAACAAACGGGAATTTTTAAAACCGGAGGAGAGGGTTTTAACGGTTATTATTTTACCCGGTGAAGATATAGCTAAGACTGTAAGTTATCAGCTGCGGGCCGGAACTAAGTTAGATGAGCTCGCCGCTAGATACGCCTTTACTACGGATAAGCTTTCGGCATTGGCCGGCCAACAGTTAAGAAGTGAAATTGAAGGAGTAGTATTTAAATTAGGGATCAATGAGGTTTCTAACCCGGTTCATATTGATCAACAGTATTATGTTTTTAGGTTAGATAATATTATCGGAAGCCAGCAATTGAGTTTGAATGAGGCCCAAGATAAGATACAGGCCTATTTGTTTGAAAAGAAGATGCAGGAAGCGCTGGCTAAGTGGATAGATGAGCTTAAAAAACAATCCTACATTAAAATCCTCGAGAATTAGAGTCGGCCTGACTATCGGCGACCCGTCCGGGATCGGCCCGGCGATTACTTTAAAAGCGCTCAAAATTTTAAAAGCTAAAATAGATATTACGGTTATCGGCAACAGTTTTGTTTTGGCTAAAGCGGCTGATAAATTAAAAATAAAATTACCTAAGGTAAAGTTAATCGATTTAGATAATGTCAAAAGCAAGGATTTTGCGTTCGGCAGATGCAGCGCCCAAGGCGGCCGGGCAAGCCTGGATTATCTGGATACTGCCTTAGAGCTATTTAAAAAAAATAAAATAGATTGTTTAGTAACTTGTCCGATTTCCAAAGAGGCGATTAATCTGGCCAGAGCTAAATTTGGCGGGCATACTGAATATCTGGCTAAACAGACCGGATGTGGCAATTTAGTGATGTTATTGCTTAATCATAAATTAAAGTTTAGTTTGGTTACCCGGCATGTAGCGCTTAAAAAGGTAAGCTTAGAGTTTACAAAAAGTAAATTAGAAAAAAATATCTTAGTTACTATTCAAGGATTAAAGGATTTATTTTTAATTAAGAAGCCAAAGCTGGTTATTTGCGGGGTTAATCCGCACGCCTCGGATAACGGAGTGATCGGCACAGAAGAAAATAGCCTGATTATCCCGGCGATTAAAACTTTAAGAAAAAGGATTAAAGGTGTTGCTATTGCCGGCCCATTGGGGGCTGATACGGCAATTTCTTCTGCCGTCAAAGGGAAATTTGACTGTGTAATTGCCTCTTATCATGATCAAGCGCTGATTCCTTTAAAACTTACCGGCTTTGACAGCGGAGTAAATCTTACTTTAGGGCTGCCCTTTGTGCGCACATCCCCATTACACGGCACGGCTTTTGATATTGCCAATAAACCTGAATTAGCCAATCCTGGTTCGCTGATTAGCGCGATAAAACTTGCCATTAAATGTACATTAAACCAAAAAAAAGCCTAGGCCAGAACTTTCTCAGTGATAAAAATATGCAGAGAAAGATAATTAAAGCCTGTAATCTGACTAAGCAGGATATCGTTTTAGAGATTGGCGCGGGTTTGGGGAATTTCAGCGCCCAAATTGCCCCTTGCGTTAAGAAGTTGTATGCCCTTGAAATCGACGAGCGGCTTTATCCGTATCTGGAGCAAAGCTTGATCAAGCAAGACAATTGCCAGGTGGTTAAATGCGATATATTAAAATTTAACCTGAGTAAATTCTTAAAAGATAACTTAATAAAACAAAAAATAAAAGTTATCGGTAACATTCCTTATTATATATCCAGTCCGATTATTGAGAAGCTGATTAATTACAGAGATGATATCAGTGTAGCTTTTATGACCGTGCAGAAAGAGTTTGCCCGCAGAGTTGTAGCCGGTCCGGGCTCAAAAGAATACGGATCATTTAGTTGCTTTGTGCAATATTATACTTTAGCAAAAATCCTTTTTGAAATTAAGCCAGGCTGTTTTAATCCTAGCCCGAAAGTCGATTCATGTTTTCTGTCTTTAGAGTTCAGGGATCAACCGGCAGTTAAAACAGAGGATGAAGAGTTTTTATTTAAATTAATCCGCACCGCTTTTGGCCAAAGAAGAAAGACCTTAAGGAATAGTTTAGACGGTGTTATCGGCCAAGTGGAACTGGAAAAATTTCTGGATGAGGCAGGAATTGATAAGAATATCCGCCCGGAGGCCCTGGCTTTGGAACAATTTGCTCAATTGGCGAAAAAAATACAAAAAATATCTTGACAAGCACCGCTTTATGTTATAAACTCTTTTACTTTCACGACTATCTAGTATAATAGTAACTTCAATTCAAATTTTTGGTTACCAAAGAAATAGTTTGAATAATTTCTTGGGGGTAGATTTTTTTTATTTTCAAGCTTCGCGACGAAGGCGAATCCATTATTGCTGGAGTAGCTCAGTTGGCAGAGCACGTCCTTGGTAAGGACGGGGTCACGAGT